>Ga0102928_1000678_pt1 | contig 21969 bp, 19 predicted proteins | sample SalPonR1_B_D1_MG_FD_78504 | JGI IMG/M metagenome (GOLD analysis project Ga0102928, IMG submission 78504) | Salt pond soil microbial communities from South San Francisco under conditions of wetland restoration - Salt Pond MetaG R1_B_D1_MG | ecosystem: Environmental > Aquatic > Marine > Intertidal...
CCCCGCCTCAAAGCGGCGCAGCACACGTCGCGCGGCGGGGCCGTAGCGCACCGGCCCCATGCCCTCGTAGAGCCAGGGAAACAGGCGCCGCAGTTCGGCCTCGGCCTCGCTGTCAAAGCCGGTCATCGTCTCGGGGCCGGGATGATAGCTCTCGCTCCAGAGCCCGTTTCCACGCACGATCTCGTGCCGGTCGAAGAGCAGGTGCACATAGCGCAGCGCCCGCCCGTCCTCGCGCCGCGCGATCCCCGGTCGCACGGCGAGGTCGCGCGCACGCACCAGCACCTCGGCCTCGGCAAAGAGCAGCTCCGCTGTCGCATCCGCGATCATCACCCGGTGGTTGGGCGACAGCTCCAGCGCGGCGTGCGGCCCGAGAGCGCCCGCCGCGATGCGCACCGGTGCATCCGGCCCCTCGGCGCGCCGCGTGCTCACCCCCAGCCAGCGCAGCGGCTGCGCCCCGTGATCGCGGGTCAGAACACTGTCGCCGGGGAACAGCGCCTCCACCGGCACCGCCCCGTGCGGCGTGTCGATCAGGGTTCCGGCGACGAAACAGGGCGTCGTGGTCAGCGTGACAAAGCCGATATCGGTGTTGCCGCTCTCATCGCTCACCTCGTAGGAAAACGTGCTCTCGCCCGGCTCTCCGGCACCGGCCGCGAGCGCGAGCCCCGTGGGCGTCAGCGTGATCGCCTCACCCGAGGGCAGCACCACCGTGTCGCCCACGCCCACAGGCTGATTGTTGATCGCCGTGATGCTCAGCGTGCCGCCCGCGGCACTCTCGTCATTGGCCAGAAGATCGGCCTCCACCTCCTGCCCGGGCCGCGCCTCGATCGCGTCATCGCCCGCGACCAACGCAGTCTGCACCGAGTTGCCGGCGATCAGCAGGTTGCTGTCGAACGCCCGGTCGCCGCCATCGGCGATACCGATGCGGATCGAATTGGCCTCGCCGGGATTGACAGGTGCCTTCAGCGTCAGCGTCACGGTCAGTCCGTCCATCTCGGTGTTGTAGGTCTCGCCGCTGACGGGATTATCGAGGTAGAGGTTGGAATTGCTCTCGTCGTTGATGTTGTTGATGGTGATGTCGCCGCTGCCGACGGTCAGCTCCGCCTGCTCACCATTGACCCAGATCCCCACCGCGTCGTTGAAGCCGGAATTGACGTATTCGAGGTATTCCTCGGACGAGAACACCACCTGCATAGTGAGCGTGCTGCCCTCGGGGACGAAATCGGCCTCGAGGATGGCGGCATCGAAGGTCGATTGTCCGGAAATCGCGGTCAGCCCGGCATCGCCTGCGGTGAAGTTGCTGGTCGAGGTGCCCGCAGAAGTGTTGGAATCGCCCGACTCGTTGGTGATGTCACCCGCGCGCCCCGTGGACAGGATCACGCCGCTGTCCGAGGGCGTGACGCCCGGTGCCGTGCTGTCACCGTCGGAATAGAGGCCCGAGGCGTGCCCCGCGCCCTCGTAGCGCGCGTCCAGCACGGTAATGCCATTGCCGAACATGGCGTCGGCCATATCCGTCGCCGAGGCACCCGTGTCGATGGGCAGGTCTGATGCGGTGGCCATGCGTCCCTCCGTTCCGCGCCACCTTCGCCACCGCCGCTCAACAGCCGCTTAACGCGCCCCCAGAAAATGCGTAAAATTCACGCGGCCCCGGCGGAGGGTACGCTTGCAGCCCCGCCGCCCGTCCCCATATCAGCCACGGCGAAAGGGAGGCACGGATGACCGGATACCTGCGCACAGCCATTCTGATGGCGGCGATGACCGCGCTTTTCCTCGGCCTCGGCACGCTGCTGGGTGGGATGGGCGGGGCGCTCATTGCGCTCGTGATCGCGGTGGCGATGAACGCGTATACCTGGTGGAATTCCGACAGGATGGTGCTGAAAATGCACGGCGCGCGCCCCGCCTCGGGCCCCAAGGGCGCGGCGCTGGCCGACATGGTGCACACGATGGCCGACCGCGCGGGGATGCCGCGCCCGGCGGTCTATATCATCGACAACGACCAGCCCAACGCCTTCGCCACCGGGCGCAACCCCGAGAACGCCGCCGTCGCCGCCACCACGGGCCTGCTGCGCCACCTTGGCCGCGACGAGATCGCCGCCGTGATGGCGCATGAACTCGCCCATATCCGCAACCACGACACCACGATCATGACGATAACCGCCACCTTCGCGGGCGCGATCTCGCTGATGGCGAATTTCGCGCTGTTCTTCGGCGGCAACCGCAACAATCCGCTGGGTCTGATCGGCACGCTGGCGCTGATGATCCTCGCGCCGCTCGGCGCGGCGCTGGTGCAGATGGCGATCAGCCGCGGTCGCGAATACGAAGCCGACCGCGCGGGCGCGGAAATCTGCGGCAACCCGCTCTGGCTCGCCTCGGCACTGGCGAAAATCTCAGGGCTAGCCGCGCGGATCGACAACGAGACGGCCGAGCGCAACCCCGCCACCGCGCATATGTTCATCGTCAACCCGCTGCACGCCCACGCGCGCGACCGGCTCTTCTCCACCCACCCCGCACCGGAGAACCGCATCGCGGCCCTGCGTGAGATAGCCGGGCAGGCCCGCCCGCGCGGTCCCTGGGCCTGAGCCGGGGGCCTACGACTCCGCCTTCAGGATTTCCGGCCAGCGCTCATCGCCCGCCTCGATGAAGCCGGGGATGTCCTCCTGCCAGCGTGCCTGAATGTCGTCGTTGAAATTGAGGTAGAGCTTGTCATCCACGATGGCCCAGTTGTCGGGCTGCGTGGAATAGAGCTTGCCCTTCTCCGCCACCGCCCAGGCGCAGAAGCCGCCATATTGCGGCGCATAGGCCCCGGGATCGTCGGCAAAGGCCGCGCGGTTGTCGGCGCTGGCGAAATGCCATGTCGCGCCGTTCCACTCCAGCGCGTGATCGGGCGTGCCCGGCACGGCGGTGCCTTCGGTGAAATACGCCACCGGGTCGGTGCCCCGGATCGCCACGCCGTCCGGCGCATAGACCGGCGCGGTGGCCAGCTCCTCGAACCCGCCGAGGTATCTCTGTCCTGCCACCGCCGCGAGTGCCACGAGGCCCGCGGCACCCGCCGCGAGGAAAATCCGTCGTCCAAACTTGCCCGCCATGATGGCCTCCTTGCATTACCTTGACGGTGATCTGGGGGCGGGGGGCCGAATTCCAAATCACGAATTCGCGGGCCATGTGTCAGCTCGCGGGCCCGGAACCATTGCAATCCTGCCACGAAACCTCCTAAAACGCACGCGCGCCGCTTCTTCAAAAGGTCCGTTCCATGCCCGATACCACGCCCTTCATGTCCAGCTTTCACACTGTCGAGGAGGGGTGGATCGACTATAACGGCCACATGAACATGGGCTATTATACCGTGGTCATGGACCGCTGCGCCGACGAGGCATTCGCCGGGATGGGCTTCGGCCCGGACTACGTGGTCGAGCGCGGGCTGACGACCTACACCGCCGAGTTCCACACCCGTTACTTGCGCGAGGTCAAGCTCGGCGACCGGCTGCGCAGCAGCTTCTACCTGCTCGACCATGACGAGAAGCGGTTCCACTTCTTCCAGGAGCTGTTCCACGAGGACGGCTGGTGCGCGGCCACCGGCGAGAGCCTGACCCTGCATGTGGATCTCTCCGGCCCCCGCGTGGCCCCCATGCCCGACGACATCGCCGCACGGGTGGCCGAAATGGCGCGCGCCCACGCCACCCTGCCCCGCCCCGAGGGTGTCGGCAGCCGCATCGGCATCCCCCGCAAGGGCTGAGGGACGCGGGCCGTTCCGGTCCGAATCTGTCATTCACCAAACGGAATTTTCTAAAAATTCCGTTCAAGAAAACCTCAGGTTTTCTTGTCCGTTTTCATTTGAAGAAAACGGCATCTGCCCGAGCGATAGGTCCGCAACAGGCCAATCGCTCCCCCCGTGCCGCGCCCTTCACACCGGCTTCGCCTCCGGTTTCGGTGCCAGAACGCCCAGCGGATGCCGCACTTTCTCGCGCAGGCCCGGCCCGCTCGGGGCCTGCACGCGCTTGGTGGCTTCCACCATCAGCACGCCGCCCGCCGCCAGCACCGATACGCGCGCGCCCATGCGCTCCCACATGCCCGCCGTGCGCCGCCAGAACGGCCGGTCCGAAGGCGGCTGGTAAAGCGTGGTGGCATGCCGCTCGGGCAGGAACCCGTGGCTCTTGAGCTGCGTCTCGAGCTGCGTCTGGCTATAGGGCCGCCCGAAACCGAACGGCGTGCGGTCCGAGCGCGACCACAGCCCCGCCCGGTTAGGCACGATGAAGAGCGCCGAGCCGCCGGGGCCGAGCACCCGCCAGCACTCGTCCAGAAGCGCCCCGGGCTGTTCCGAGGTCTCGAGCCCGTGGATCACCAGCAGCCGGTCGACATGCCCTGTCTCCACCGGCCAGAACGTCTCCTCGCACAGCACCGAGACATTGGGCATCCCCTGCGGCCAGCCGATCACCCCCTGCGGCGCGGGCATCAGGGCCATGACCCGCCGTGCATCCGCGAGATATGGCCGCAGGAACGGCACGGCAAACCCGAAGCCGGCGATGGTCTTGCCATGCGCCTCGGGCCAGAAATCGGCAATGCGCGTGCGCAGCACCTTCTGCACCACGCGCCCCAGCGGGTTGCGGTAGTAGAAGTTTCGCAGGTCCTGCACGTCTAGATGCATTGCAGTGCCGCCTCCGATCCGTCACTCTGAACGCTACCACCTCATGACAGCGGGGAACATAGCATGAGCCTGAAAATCCTCACCATCCCCTGCCGCACGGATAATTACGCCTATCTCGCGCACGATCCCGCGACGGGAGCCACCGCGCTCTTCGACGTGCCCGAGGCGGGGCCGATCCTCGAGGCGCTGGCACAGCACGCCTGGCAGCTTTCGGACGTATTCATCACCCACCACCACGGGGACCATGTCGAGGGGCTGGGCGAGCTGCTGGCGCAGGCCCCCGCCCGCGTTATCGGTGCCGCCGCCGACGCCCGCCGCCTGCCGCCGCTCGACATCGCCGTAGCCGAGGGCGACGAGGTGCAGATCGGGTCCGAGACGGGCCGCGTGATCGACGTTTCGGGCCACACGGTGGGGCACATCGCCTTTCACTTCCCCGGCAGCGGTGCCGTTTTCACCGCCGACAGCCTGATGGCGCTGGGCTGCGGGCGGGTGTTCGAGGGCACGATGCCGCAGATGCACGCCAGCCTCGGCAAGCTCGCGGCGCTGCCGCCCGAGACGCTGGTCTACTCGGGCCACGAATACACCGCAGCCAATGCCGCCTTCGCGCAGACGGTCGATCCCGACAACCCCCGCCTCGCCGCCCGCTCGGACGAAATCGCCCGCACCCGCGCCGAGGGGCGGCCCACCGTGCCCGTCTCCCTGGCCGAGGAACTGGAAACCAACCCGTTCCTGCGCGCCCATGACCCGGCGATACGGGCGCATCTCGGGCTGCAAGGGGCGACCGACGCAGAGGTGTTCGCCGAGATCCGGAGCCGAAAGGACAGATTCTGACATACGGATGAGGTACAATCCGGGAGCACAAGGCGAAAAGTGAAGCCATATGACAAAAAATTCCTTGAAGCCGGGCCCTCATCGACCAAACTTTAAGATACCGAGGCCAGACTTGTCGGGCGACGTACCCGGCGGGCAAGATCAGAAGGAGCACGACCGTGCCTTCATTCTCGACAACACTTGAACAGGCAATCCATGCCGCGCTCGCGCTCGCCAATGCGCGGCGGCACGAATTCGCGACGCTCGAGCATCTGCTGCTCGCCCTCGTGGACGAACCCGACGCATCCCGCGTGCTCAAGGCATGCAGCGTCGATACCGAGGAATTGCGCACCACGCTGGTCGATTTCATCGACGATGATCTCGCCAACCTCGTGACCGATATCGACGGGTCCGAGGCGGTGCCCACCGCCGCCTTCCAGCGCGTGATCCAGCGCGCCGCGATCCATGTCCAGAGCTCCGGGCGCACCGAAGTGACCGGGGCCAACGTACTCGTCGCCATCTTCGCCGAGCGCGAATCGAACGCCGCCTATTTCCTGCAGGAACAGGACATGACCCGCTACGACGCGGTCAATTTCATCGCCCACGGCGTGGCCAAGAACCCCGCCTTTGGCGAATCGCGCCCGATCACCGGCGCGACCGAGGTCGATGATGACGGGGCCGAGAAACACGTCGAGACCGACGCCGTTGAGGCCGGGGATTCGGCGCTCGCAAAATACTGCGTCGATCTCAACGAGAAGTCCCGGCGCGGCGATGTCGATCCGCTCATCGGTCGCGACTCCGAGGTCGAGCGCTGCATCCAGGTGCTGTGCCGTCGGCGCAAGAACAACCCGATCCTCGTGGGCGATCCCGGCGTGGGCAAGACCGCCATCGCCGAGGGGCTCGCCCACAAGATCGTGGGCGGCAACACGCCCAAGGTGCTGTCGGGCACCACCATCTACGCGCTCGACATGGGCGCGCTGCTCGCCGGCACCCGCTACCGCGGCGATTTCGAGGAACGGCTCAAGGCGGTGGTGACCGAGCTTGAGAAACATCCCGACGCGGTGCTTTTCATCGACGAGATCCACACCGTGATCGGCGCGGGGGCCACCTCGGGCGGCGCGATGGACGCCTCCAACCTGCTCAAGCCCGCGCTGCAGGGCGGCAAGCTGCGCTGCATGGGTTCGACCACCTACAAGGAATACCGCCAGCACTTCGAGAAGGACCGCGCCCTCTCGCGCCGCTTCCAGAAGATCGACGTGAGCGAGCCCACCGTGGAGGATGCGATCAAGATCCTCACCGGGCTCAAGCCGTATTTCGAGACCCACCACGCGGTCAAATACACCCACGACGCGATCCGCAGCGCGGTGGACCTGTCGTCGCGCTATATCAACGACCGCAAGCTGCCGGACAAGGCCATCGACGTGATCGACGAGGCAGGTGCCGCGCAGCACCTCGTGGCGGCATCCAAGCGGCGCAAGTCGATCGGCGTCAAGGAGATCGAGAACGTCGTTGCCAAGATCGCCCGCATCCCGCCCAAGAACGTGTCCAAGAACGACGCCGAGGTGCTCAAGGACCTCGAAAGCGCGCTCAAGCGCGTGGTGTTCGGGCAGGACGACGCCATCGTGGCGCTGTCCTCGGCGATCAAGCTCGCCCGTGCCGGGCTGCGCGAGCCCGAAAAACCCATCGGCAACTACCTCTTCGCGGGGCCCACCGGTGTCGGCAAGACCGAGGTGGCCAAGCAGCTCGCCGATACGCTCGGGGTCGAGCTTCTGCGCTTCGACATGTCCGAGTACATGGAGAAACATGCCGTCTCGCGCCTGATCGGCGCGCCGCCGGGCTATGTCGGCTTCGATCAGGGCGGCCTGCTGACCGACGGGGTCGATCAGCACCCGCATTGCGTGCTTCTTCTCGACGAGATCGAGAAGGCGCATCCGGACGTGTTCAACATCCTGCTGCAGGTGATGGATCACGGCACGCTCACCGACCATAACGGGCGCAGCGTCGATTTCCGCAATGTCGTGCTCATCATGACCTCCAATGCCGGGGCCACCGAGCAGGCGAAATCCGCCGTCGGCTTCGGCCGTGATCGGCGCGAGGGCGAGGATACGGCAGCGATCGAGCGCACCTTCACGCCCGAGTTCCGCAACCGGCTCGACGCGGTCATCTCCTTCGGCGCGCTGCCCTCCGACGTCATCCTCAAGGTGGTCGAGAAGTTCGTCCTCCAGCTCGAGGCGCAGCTCATGGATCGCGACGTTACCATCGAGCTCACCGACGAGGCGGCGAAATGGCTCGCCGACAAGGGCTATGACGACCGCATGGGCGCCCGCCCGCTTGGCCGTGTGATCCAGGAGCACATCAAGAAGCCGCTCGCCGAGGAGCTGCTCTTCGGCAGGCTCGCCAAGGGCGGCACCGTCCGCGTGGGCGTGCGCGACGACAAGATCGCCCTCGACGTCGAAGGCCCCGCCGCGCGCCGCCTCTCGGGCAGGAAGAAGCCGCCTTTACTCACCGCCGAATGAGGCGCGCATGATCGGCAGGGCGGCGGCGGCCCTTGCGGCAGCGCTCTGCGCCTCGGCACCCGCGGCCGCCGACCCGCCGCGCCTGTCGCTGCCGCTCGCCTGCGACTACGGGCGCACCTGCGTGATCGAGGATTACGTCGACGCTGATCCCGGCCCCGGGCAGCGCGATCACGCCTGCGGGTTCAAATCCCGGGACGACCATCGCGGCACCGATTTCATGCTCCCCTCCTTCGCGGCGATGCTTGCAGGCGTGGACGTGATTGCCGCCGCCCCCGGCACCGTCGCCGCCACACGTGACGCAATGCCCGACATGCCCGTCTCCCCCGAGACCCGCGATGCGATCGCGGGCCGTGAATGCGGCAACGCCGTGCGCGTCGATCACGGCAATGGCTGGCAGACGCTCTATTGCCATATGCGGCGCGGCTCGATCACCGTGCAACAGGGCGACCGCGTGGCCCGCGGCGACGTCCTCGGCGCGGTCGGGCTCAGCGGCCTGACCAACGCGCCGCACCTGCATCTGGGCGTGCTGCATGAGGGTCGCATCGTCGATCCCTTTGCCCCGAAGGAACGCGGCACCTGCGATCCCGATCCGGGTACCGGCCTCTGGGACACGCCCCTGCCCTACACGCCCACCGGCCTCTTCACCGCCGGGTTCTCGACCGCCGTGCCGGATTTCGATGCCGTGAAATCCGGTGCCGCCCGCACCGCACAGGCCCCCGCCGCCGCGCCCCTCGTGCTCTACGGGCATGTCTTTCACGCGCAGCCGGGCGACCGCCTCGCGCTCTCGGCGCGCGGCCCGAACGGTGACATCTTCCACCACGAGGTCACGCTCGACGCCCCCGGGGCACAGCTCTTTCGCGCCTTCGGGCGCCAGGCCCCGGGGACGGGATGGCCCGAGGGTGCCTATCGCGGTCATGTCCGGCTGTGGCGCGGCGACACGCTCATCGCCACACGCCACGCCGACATCACCGTGCGCCCCTGAGGCGCTACCGCGTCGTCAGCTTCAGCTCGATCCGGCGGTTCTGCGCCCGCGCCTCGGGCGTGCCGGCGGGGTTGACCGGCTGGTACTCGCCATAGCCATTGGCCGAGAGCCGGTCCGGCGGAAAGCCCAGGTCATCGGCGAGGTAGCGCACCACCGACAGAGCCCGCGCCTGGCTGAGTTCCCAGTTGTCGGCAAAGCGCGCGCCGGGCGCGATCGGTACATCGTCGGTATGCCCGTTGACCTGCAACACCCAGTCGATCCCCTCCGGGATATCGCCGATCACGCGGCGCAGGATTGCCGCGACCTTGGCAATCTCCTGCTCGCCCTCCACCGACAATTCGGCCTCGCCGGGCGCGAACAGAACCTCCGACGAGAATACGAACCGGTCGCCCACGATGCGCACGCCTTCCTGCCCGCCGAGCAATTCGCGCATCCGGCCAAAAAAGTCCGACCGGTATTTCTCGAGATCCTCTTTCTCGGCGGCGAGCCGCTCGGCCCGCTCTTCCAGCAGCCGCGCGCGCTCTTCCTCGGCCTGCCGCCGCCGCCGCTCCTCGGCGGCCACGCGCGCCAGCGCGGTGTTGAGCTCGTTGCCCAGCGACTGAAGCTGCACCTGCGTTTCCGCCTCGCGCGCCTCGGACTCGTCGAGCAGCGCCTGAAGCTCCGACAATTGCGTGCGCAGCGCCTCGACTTGCTGGTTGAGCAGCGCTTGCTGCCGCTGCGCCTCGGTAGAGATCTGGCGCTGCTCGGCGAGTTTCTCGCGCGCCTCGGACAGCAGCACGGCCTGCCGCTCGGCCTCGCTCATTCCCTCCTCGGCCCGCGCCTCCGCCGCCTTCTGCGCCACAAGAGAGGCGATGAGCCGCGCGCGCACCTCTTCCGCATCGAGCGCCTCGGCCGCCGCATCGTCCCGCGCCGCCACCGCGCGCGCCAGACCGGCCTCGAGTTCGCGAATGCGCGCCCGCGCCTCCGCAAGCGCCGCATCACGATCCTCCAGCGTTCCGTCTGTCTCGTCCAGCGCCGCCCGCGCGTCGGCCAGTGCCGCCTCGGCCTCGTCCCGCGCCGCGCGCTCGGCCTCCAGCACCGCCTGCGCCTCGGCCTGTCCCTCCTGACGCGCGGTCTCGGCCTCCTCGGCGCGCAACAGCGCCTGCGCCAGCGCGGCGTCGAGATCGTCGCGCGCCGCCTCCCCCGCCGCCAGCAGCGTCAGCGTCTCCTCGGCCCGCGCGCGCTCTTCCTCCAGCGCCAGCGTCATCGCGGTCAACTCCGTCTGCGCGTTCTCCAGCCGCTCGCGCAGCGCCGCCGCCGCCTCGGCCTCGGCAAGGCGCGCGGCCTCCTCCTCGCTCAGCTGTTCCTCGAGCGCCGCCACCTCCTCGCTCAGGGCCGCCCCGGCCTGCTGCGCCTCGGCATTGCGCGCGCGCAGGTCGGCAATCAGCGCCTCCAGCGCCTCGCGCCGTGCAGCCGCCAGCCGAGCGGCCTCGGTCTGTGCATCCACCTCGTCGCGCAGCCCCGCCAGCCGGTCTTCCAGCGCCGCCTGTTCGTCGAGCAGCGCCGCCCGCTCCCCCTCGAGCACGGCCACCTCTTCCCGCGCCGCATCGCGTTCGCTCTCCAGCCCCGCGGCCCGGTCCCGCGCCGCATCGCGTTGCGACAACAGCCGTGCAACCTGCTCCTCGAAGGAGGCGATCCGCCCCTCCGCCGCCGCCAGCGCCTCGGCCCGCGCAGCGCTCTCGGCGCGCAACGACTCGATCTCCGCCGCCTGCTCCTCGGCCCGCTCACGGGCATCGCCCAGCGTCGCGGTCAGCATCCCCACCCGTTCCTGCAGGGTCGCGTTAAGGTCCTGCTCGAGGCCCAGCGCCCGCGACAACGCCGCCACCTCCGCCGACAGCGCGTCGAGCTTGGTGGCCTGCCCGCTGATCTCCTCGCGCAGCACGAACTGCACCACCATGAAGATCGTGAGCACGAACATCAGCACCAGCAGCAGCCCGGTCATGGCATCGACGAAGCCGGGCCAGATCGCGCTCTGGAATCGCGCGCCGGTGCGCCGCGACAGCGCCATGTCAGCCGCCCTCGCCCGATTCGCCGGACCGCTCGCCGCTCGCGTCGTCGCCGCGCGGCACCACCGGGCGCACGGGCCGCGGCGCGGTGCCGCGCGCCTGCCCCATCAGCCGCGTGAGCGCGGCGAGATCGGTGCGCAACTCGGTCATGGTCTCCTGCCGCCCGGCGCTGATCTCCTCGAGAATGCGTAGCATCTGCACGTCGATCGACCGCAGGCGCATCCGGCTCTCGGCATCGAGCCCTTCGCTCGTCTCGCGCGCCTCGACCGCCTCGATGAGCCTTTCCTGCCCGTCAGCCACGCGCATCAGCGCCACCTGCACCGGGCTCTGGTCGCTCATCCGGTGCGTGAGCCGCTCGATGGAATCCGCCAGCACGCCCAGTTTTTCATCGACCATCGCGCGGCTCAGCTCGGATTGCGCGATGGTGGATTGCAGCGCCTCGACCTGCCCGGTCATGTGGTCGAGAACCTCGGCCACCATGGCGCGCCCGCCATCTTCACCCTCGCCTTCCGACAGGCCCAGCCGCGTGATGGTCGAGATCCATTCCTCCAGCTCGCGGTAGAACCGGTTCTGCCCGTGCCCGGCAAAGAGCTCCAGCAGCCCCACGACCAGCGAGCCCGACAGCCCCAGCAGCGACGAGGCGAACGCCACCCCCATGCCGCCAAGCTGCGCCTCCAGCCCGGTCATCAGCCGGTTGAAGATGGCGATGCCCTCCTCGCCCTCCTGCGGGGCGAGGCTGCGGATGGTGTCGACCACTGCCGGAACGGTTGTGGCGAGGCCGTAGAACGTGCCCAGAAGCCCGAGGAAGATCAGCAGGCTGACGATATAGCGGGTGATCTCGCGTGCCTCGTCGATGCGCTGCGCCACCGAGTCGAGGATCGAACGCGCCGAGCTTGACGCAATCTGCATCCGCTTGCCGCGCCCGCGCAGCATTGTCGCCAGCGGTGTCAGAAGCGCGGGCGGCTGCGTCAGCTCGTGCCCCGGTGTCTGCGCGGCAAAGCCCTCGATCCAGCGCGCCGAGCCGATGAGCTGGATCACCTGCCAGAAGGTCGCAATCACGCCCAGCACGAAGACGAAGAAGATGAAGCCGTTGAGCCACGGGTTCGCCTCGAACACCGGCAGCACCCGGGGCAGCGCCAGGAACGCGCCGAACGCCGTCAGCGCCAGCACGATCAGCATCAGCACGATCTGCCGGTACGGGGTGGAAAACTGCGGCTCGGCCTCGCGGTCCGGCTGGTCCATCTGGACGCTCCCGACACGTTTCTTTGCTAGTTTTTGCACATCTTGACAGGCGCAACCCTACGCCGCCTGCCCGCCCAAGCCAAGGCTTATCCGCAGAGATCGCGCACCCGGCGCACCAGCCAGTCCAGTTCGCGATCACCGAGGCCCAGTTCGCGCAGATGCGCGTCGGTCTGGAAAAGGTACTCGGTGTTGGGACCCCGCCCGCCATGCGCGCGGGCGATGATCCGCGCCTGTTCCTCAAGATCGAGGCCGCCGCAATACTGCGCGTGGTCGGGATCGACCACGTAGGTCACCGCCTCCACCTCGCGCCCGTCGCTGAGCATCACCGGCAGCCGCGTCTCGTGATAGGCCGCCGAAACGAGCTCGCGCTCACGCAGGTAGGCCAGCACGTCATCGGCACGGGCGGGGTCGGCGCGCAGCGCCACGCCCGCGCACGCGGCCCGCGGCGCGCGGTCCAGCGCCAGCACCAGGCCCGGTTCCGCAGGCGTGCCGCGATGGTGGACCGAGCGCATGCAGAAGCTGCGCCGATAGCCCGGCAGCCGGGCGATCACCCGTTCCATCGTGTCGAAGCCCGGATTCCACACCAGCGAGCCATAGCCGAACACCCACATGTCTTTTCCCCTGTTCCTCGCGTTCGCCCCCCTATAAACACCCTTCGCGAAGGGCATGAAAGGGGCAAGCCATGCGCGCACTTCTGGCCGTCATCCTGGTCGCCGCCACGCTGTGGGCGGGCTATTGGGTCATCGGCAGCCGTGCCACCCACTCCGCGTTCGAGGGCTGGCTCGACGCGCGCCGTGCCGAGGGCTGGGCCGCCGAGACGGGCAGCCTCGGCGTGCAGGGCTTTCCCAGCCGCTTCGACGTGGTGTTCGAGGACGTGATCCTCGCCGATCCCGCCACCGGGCTGGCTTGGGAGGCATCGCGTTTCCAGATCGACGCGCTGAGCTACCGGCCCAACCACGTCATCGCGGTCTGGCCCGACGAACAGCTCGTCGCCACCCCGGAAGAGAAATTCCGGGTCGAGAGCCGCGACATGCGCGCCTCGCTGGTGATCGCGCCGGACACCGCACTCGCACCCCGCCGCATGAACCTGACCGCCGACTACCTGCGCGTGACCCCCGAGGCGCGCCCCGGGGAGACAACCGCGCTCTCGACCCTCAGCCTCGCGGCCGAACGGCAGGAAGGCACCGCCTACCGGCTGGGCCTGCGCGCAGAGGGGCTTACGCTGGCAGCGCGCGCGCGCACACGGCTCGATCCCGAGGGCCGCCTGCCCGACCGCATCAGCGGCTTTAACGCCGATGTCACCGCCACCTTCGACAAGCCATGGGACCGCACCGCCATCGAGCGCGCGCGCCCGCAGCCCACCCATCTGCGCGTCCGCCTCGCCGAGGGGCGCTGGGGCGATCTGCACCTGCAGGCGGCGGGCGAGGTGGACGTGACGCCTGATGGCTGGCCCGAGGGCGAGATCACGCTCAAGGCCCGCAACTGGCGCGAGATCGTGACCATCCTGCGCAGCGCCGGGGCGCTGCCCGAGAGCATGGCGTCCAGCGTCGAACAGGGCCTCGGCATGATGGCGCGGCTCGCGGGCAACCCCGACACGCTCGACATCCCGCTCGGCTTCGGCGGCGGACGGATGTGGCTCGGCCCCGTGCCGCTGGGCCCCGCACCGCGCCTGCGGCTGCGCTGAGCCCCGCCGCCGCCCGCGTCAGGTACCCGGTGCGCTCACCATCCCCATGATGTCGTATGTACTGCGCAGAATCGGTGCCGCGATCGCGCGCGCGCGGCCCGCACCTTCGGCCAGGATGCGGTCGATCTCCGCCTCGTCGCCCATCAGCCGCTTCATCTCGGTCGAGATCGGCGCGAGCCGCTCCACCGCCAGATCGGCCAACCGCGGCTTGAAGACGGAAAACGGCTGCCCGCCCGCCTCGGCCATCACCGCGTCGACGCTCATGTCGGCGAGCGCCGCGTAGATGTTGACGAGGTTGCGCGCTTCCGGGCGATCCTCCAGTCCCGCGGCCTCCGACGGCAGCGGCTCGGGATCGGTCTTGGCCTTGCGGATCTTCTTCGCGATGGCGTCGGCATCGTCGGTCAGGTTGATCCGGCTCATGTCCGACGGGTCGGATTTCGACATCTTCTTCGTGCCGTCGCGCAAGGACATCACCCGCGTCGCCGCCCCCTCGATCACCGGCTCGGGCAGGGGAAAGAATTCCACCCCGTAATCGTGGTTGAACTTGGCGGCGATGTCGCGCGACAGCTCGATATGCTGCTTCTGGTCCTCGCCCACCGGCACATGGGTGCCGTGATAAACGAGGATATCGGCGGCCATCAGCGCCGGGTAGGCAAAGAGGCCCAGCGAGGCGTTCTGCGCATTCTTGCCCGCCTTGTCCTTGAACTGCGTCATGCGCTGCATCCAGCCCATCCGCGCCACGCAGTTGAACACCCAGGCAAGCTGGCTGTGCTCGGCCACCTGGGACTGGTTGAAGAGGATCGAGCGCGCCGGATCGAGCCCCGAGGCGATAAAGCCTGCGGTCAGTTCGCGCGTGGCGCGGCTCAGGTCGGCGGGCTCCTGCCAGACGGTGACGGCGTGCAGGTCCACCATGCAATAGAGCGTCTCGGTGCCGCGCTCCTGCGCCTCGGCAAACCGCTTGAGCGCGCCGAGGTAGTTGCCAAGGTGCAGGTTGCCCGAGGGCTGGATTCCCGAAAATACGCGGGGGGTAAGGGTCGCCTCGGCCATGGGCGCACTCCGTGGTGGATTTCTCTGAAGGTCTCGCTTACCCATGCGCCACTGCCCCGTCAACCAGTGCCCCGCCAAGGAGACCGGCCATGCGCGACGACCCCAGCCCGCTCAACCCGATCCCGCCGGTGGTGGTGGTGCTGTTTCTGGTCATTGTCGGGGTCGAGGCCGCGTTCTCGCTGGGCGCGCGCGGGATCATCGGCGGCGCGGACGCGGTGGGCTGGCGCAGCGCGGCGATCCAGGATTACGGCTTTCACGGCCAGATCCTGCGCTGGATGTTCGAGACCGGGCAGATGCCGGTCGAACACCTTCGCCGCCTTGTCACTTATGCCTTCGTCCACGGCAGCTTCACCCACGCGCTCTTCGCCGCCGTTCTGCTGCTGGCGCTGGGCAAGTTCCTGGGCGAGGTGTTCCGCCACTGGGCGGTGCTGGTGATCTTTGCCGCGGCAACGGTGGGCGGCGCGCTGGTCTACGGGCTTCTGCCCGGTGACCGGCCCTGGCTCATAGGGGCGTTTCCCGGCGTCTACGGGATGATCGGCGGGTTCACCTACGTGATGTGGCTGCGGTTGGGGCAGATGGGTGCCAACCAGGCCCGCGCCTTCACCCTGATCGGCGTGCTGATGGCGCTGCAACTGGTCTTTGCCCTGCTCTTCGGCGGCTCGCCGACATGGGTGGCCGACGTGGCGGGGTTCGTCGCGGGCTTTGCCGTTTCGGTCCCGCTCAGCCCTGGCGGTCTGGCGCGCCTGCGGGCGCGGCTGCGGCGCGACTGAGGGGCGAGGCACCGGGCCGATGCGCTATCGCCGCCGCAACTGCCCGCGCAATTCCTGCACCCGGAACGCCCCCAGCCCCTGCCCGAACAGTCCATAGCTCACCACCCCGAAGCCCACGAGCAGCGTCAGCGCCAGCCACCGCCAGCCGCCCATCGCCAGGAACGGGCCCAGCACCAACGCCGCCCCCCACAGCACCGCACCCATCAGCACGGAGGCCAGCACGATCCGCCACAGCCTGCGGCGGAACTGCGCGTCGAAGCGCGCCCCATCGCCATAGCCGCGCGCGCCATACGCAAGTTGCCAGACCATCACCCAGGCGGCCACCGTGGTGGCCAGCGCCGCGGCGATCCAGCCGATGACCGGCGCGAGACCGAAGGCGAGAACCGCGTTCACCACCATCGCCACCACCGCGTAACGGAACGGGCGGCGCGTGTCCTCGCGGGCAAAGAAGATCGGCTGCAGTATCTTCTGCAGCACGAAGGCGGGCAGCCCGAGGCCGTAGACCGCCACGGCGAGCGCAGTGGCCGCACTGTCATCGACGCTGAACGCCCCGCGCTCGAACAGCACCGACACCAGCGGCAGCGGGATCGCCACCAGCGCCACGGAACACGGCACGGTCAGCGCCAGCGCCACCTCGCCGCCGCGCGACAGCGCGTGCCGCGCGCCGTCACCATCCCCCGCCTTGAGCCTGCGCGACAGATCGGGCAACAGCACGATCCCCACGGCGATCCCCACCACGCCCAAGGGGAGTTGATAGAGCCGGTCGGCAGCATAGAGCCAGCTTACCGCCTTGTCGGTCTGCGAGGCGACAAGCTGCCCGACCACGAGGTTGATCTGTACCACGCCCCCCGCCAGCGCCGCGGGAATCGCGATGCGCACAAGCTGCGCCATCTCCGGCGTCCAGCGCGGGCGCACCGGACGGATGCGCAGCCCCGCGCGCTCGGCGGCCACCCAGACGAGGACGAGCTGCGCCACCCCCGCCACCGGCACCGCCCAGATGAGCGCCTGCATCACCGCCCCGCCGATCCATGCCGCCACCGCCATTGCCGCGATCAACGCGACGTTGAGCAGCACCGGCGCGGCGGCGGCGGCGGCAAAGCGCCCGCCGGCATTGAGCGCGCCCGACAGCAGCGCGGCGAGCGAGATGAACAGGATATAGGGAAAGACGACGCGCCCGTAATCGACCGTCAGGCCGAAGCGCGCATCGCCCGCGAACCCTTCGGCGGTGGCCCAGACCAGCGCTGGCATGAACACCATCGCCAGGCCCGTGAGCGCCAGCAGCACCAGCCCCAGCCCCGACAGAGCGAGGCTCGCGAAACCGAGCGGATTTTCATCCGCCTCCAGCCGCTTGGAGAACATCGGCACGAAGGCCGCGTTGAACGCCCCCTCGGCAAAGAAGCGGCGGAACATGTTGGGCAGGCGGAACGCGGCGACGAAGGCGTCCATCAGCGGACCGGGGCCGATCAGGCTCGCGATCATCACGTCGCGCACGAAGCCCAGCACCCGGCTCATCAGCGTCCAGCCGCTGACGGTCAGGATACCGGAGAGCAGGCGGACGGGTCTCATCGGCGGGCCTTTGCGGTTGGGTCAGGCCGGTCTAGCCCATCGCCCGCGCAGCGGAAAGAGGGCTTGGGCGGCTTCGGCAAGGCCATTTCACACCATCCCCCGCTCCAGCGCCGGGTAGCGCAGCCCGAGCGTGAGCCCGCGCGCCACGAAGCTGAAGAGCAGCGCCGCCCAAAGACCGTGATTGCCAAAAGCGGGCATCAGGACGGCGACCGCCAGCGCATAGAGCAAGAGGCTCAGCGCCATCATGTTACGCATGTCCCGCGTGCGCGTCGCGCCGATGAACACCCCGTCGAGCATGAAGGGTGCAAGCCCCAGCAGGGGGGCTGCCACCGCGTAGGGCAGGAAGACGCGGGCCTCGGCGCGCACCTCCGGCGCGGTGGTCATGAGGTCGATCACCGCACCGCCGAACAGCGCATATACCGACGCGATACCGACACAGACGCCCAGCGCCCACAGGCCCGTCAGAACCGCCCCGCGCCGCAGCGCCGCCAGCACCCGCGCGCCGTAGGCCCGCCCGATCAGCGCCTCGGCGGCAAAGGCAAAGCCGTCAAGCGCGTGCGCAGTGACGTTGAGAAACTGCATCAGCACCTGGTTCGCGGCCAGCGTCACGTCGCCGAAGCCCGCGCCGAGAAACAGGAAGGAAACGAAGATCGCCTGCAGCATAAGCGACCGCAGCAGGATATCGCCATTGACCGCCGCCATCACCCGCAGCCGCGCGGGATCGAACACGCGCGGCCAGTCGCGCCAGGCGGGCACGCCAAAGGCATCGCGGCAGAACCAGAGGCCAAGGCCCAGCCCGCCCCACTCGGCGATCACGGTGGCGCGCGCGACGCCCTCCACCCCCCAGCCGAGCCCCAGCACGAACCACAGATCGAGCGCGATATTGACGCCGTTCATCAGCACCTGGATGGCCAGCACCGCGCGCGTGCGCTCCTGCGCGATGAGCCAGCCGGTCATGCCGAAGATGGCGATCATCGCCGGGGCCGACCACACGCGGATCGCCATGTAATCGCGCGCCAGCCCCTCGACCTCGGCGCTCGCCGGCGCGACCCGGAACGCGGCCCAGAACAGCGGCACCTGCGCCGCGATCACCGCCGCGCCCCCGGCCAGCCCGATCATCAGCGCACGCGTCAGCAGCGCCGCCACCTCGCCCGCCTGCCCCGCGCCCAGCGCCTGCCCGGTGAGGCCGGTGGTGCCCATCCGCAGGAACCCGAATATCCAGTAGACCGCCGTCAGGATCACCGCGCCCAGACCCACCGCCCCGATCGGCGCGGCCTCGCCCAACTGCCCGACAACGCCGGTATCCACGGCACCCAGGATCGGCACCGTGGCGTTCGAGATCACGATCGGCAGGGCGATTTTCAGGACGCGGGCGTGGGTGACTGAGGGCGAGACTGGGCGGGCGGTCTCACTCATCGCGGCGCGGCATCAGGAAATGCCCCGTCGCCTGCGCGAAGGGGCGGGAGCGGTTGTCCTGCCACGCCTCCACCCGCACCGAGGCGTAGCGCCGCCCCGAGCGGTTGACCTGCGCGCGCGCATAGGCATCGCGCGGCAGACCCGAGCGCAGGTAATCAACGGTGAAGTCTATGGTCTTGGGCAGGCGCGGCAGGCTCCCCCCGGCCAGCGTCTCGGGATCGACCGCGCCGCTCTCGATCTCTTCCCACAGCGTCGACCAGCTCAGCCCGATGATCGCCGTGATCTCCAGGAAAGCCGCCGTCGCGCCGCCATGCAGGGCGGGCAGGAGCGGGTTGCCGATGAGCTTGTCCTGGAACGGCATCACCGAGGTCAGCTCGTCCCCGCGCCGCTCGAACTCGACACCGAGAAAGCGGATATAGGGCACCGCGTCGACCAACGCCTTCAATGCGGCGTCGCGGCGCTGCTTGACCACCTGCACGGGTTCGGGACGGGGCCGCGCCATCACTTGCCCTCCACGGTAAACGTGCCGGTGGCGGTGGCCACGGGGCGGTCCGCGTCGTCATCCATCGCGCGGGCGCGCACAAACGCCACCGACCGGGTGACGTGATAGCACGCGGCCTCGGCGCGGATCGCCTGCCCCGGCACGGCGGGGCGCATGTAGTCGATGCGCAGGTCAATCGTGGCCGTGCCGCCGGGCGAGGCGGGATGGCTCATCGCCGCCGCCCCGCAACAGGTATCCATCAGCGCCGAGACCGCGCCGCCGTGAATCACCCCCGTCTCCGGGTCGCCGACGAGGCGGGCGTCATAGTCCATCTCGATCCGCGCCGCGCCCTCGCCCATGGCGATCAGCCGCATACCCAGCGCCTGCGCATGCGGCAGCGCCTCCATGAATTGCTTGGCGATCCGGGTCCTCTTGTCGTCCATGATCTCTCCTGCGGGGCTTCGCGCTCTTTATGGCGGGCAAAGCGGGCAGGCTGCAAGGGTGGCTGTTGCGCGCGCCGCATGTTGGCCCTAATCTCGACATGAGGGAGGGGCCGATGTCCGACAAGCGACTGTCCTTCAAGGAGATGTGCGCGACGTTCGGCGTGACGCCGCGCACCCTGCGATATTACGAGTATATCGAACTGTTGCAGCCCGAGCGCGACGGGCGCGCGCGCTGGTACGGGCAGCGCGAATGCGCGCGCATGACACTGATCCTGCGGGGGCGCAAATTCGGCTTCGCGCTCGAGGAAATCCGGCAATGGCTGCTCATCTACGAGAAGGAGGGCACCGAGCCGCAGATGCGCCAGTGGATCGAACTTGCCGACCGTCAGCTTGCCGAACTGGCCGAACAGCGCCGCCAGCTCGACGAGGCGATAGACGAGTTGCGGGCCCTGCGCGAGGAGACCGCCGCCGGCCTCGACTGACAAGAGGCTAAGAAGATTGCCCTGGTGCCCGCATGACCTTGCCTGATCTTACGTCAACTTCAAAGTGACGTGACGTAGTGGTTACGTAAAGCCGCACGCCTGTTGTAACGGCGGGGCGGGACGCGCAGATTGTTGTCAGACGAAGCGCAAGAGGGCCTCCGATGACCGATGACCTGATGACAATCCGGCAGATGTGCGACGCGTATCATGTGACGCCGCGCACTCTGCGTTTCTACGAATCCAAGGAGCTTCTGTCGCCCGTCCGCCAAGGCCAACGGCGGCTCTTCACCCGGCGCGACCGCGCCCGGCTCAAGCTCATCCTGCGCGGCAAGCGCTTCGGCTTCAGCCTCGAGGATCTGCGCCAGTTGCTTGACCTCTACGATCGCGGCGACCAGCAGCACAGCCAGATCGCCGCTGCCCACGATGTCGCTCGCGAGCGCCTCGCCGACATGGAACGCCAGCGCGCCGAGCTCGACACCGCCATCGCCGATCTGCGCGAACAGATGACATGGGGCGAGCGCATGCTCGCCTCGCTCAAGGACAACCGCGACGCCGCCGAGTGATCCTCGGCCCGGCCACTCACCCAGGGAGAGAGAACCAGATGCCAAGCTACACCGCCCCCACCCGCGACATGCAATTCATCCTGCATGACGTGCTGAACGTGGCAGAGCAGGACACGCCGGGCTACGCCGAACTCGACCGCGACTTCACCAGTGCGGTCCTCGAAGAGGCGGGCAAGATCGCGACCGAGGTGCTGGCCCCGCTCAACCCGGTGGGCGACCGCGAGGGATGCACGCTCGAAAACGGCGTGGTGCGCACGCCCAAAGGCTTCAAGGCGGCGTTCGACACCGTGCGCGAGGGCGGCTGGACGGCACTCGACTGCGATCCCGACTATGGCGGGCAGGGTCTGCCCTACCTGATCTCCTCGGCGGTGGGTGAGATGTTCTCCTCGGCCAACATGGCGTTCAACATGTACCAGGGCCTGACCCACGGTGCCTACAACGCCATCCATGCCCACGGCTCCGACGACCAGAAACAGACCTACCTGCCCAAAATGGTGAGCAGCGAATGGGGCGGCACGATGAACCTGACCGAGCCGCATTGCGGCACCGACCTGGGCCTCATCCGCACCAAAGCGGTGCCGCAGGACGATGGCAGCTACAGGATCACCGGCCAGAAGATCTGGATCTCCTCAGGCGAGCACGACATGGTCGACAACATCATCCACCTCGTGCTGGCCAAGCTGCCCGACGCGCCGGAAGGGGTGAAGGGCATCTCGCTCTTCATCGTGCCCAAATTCCTCGTGAACGAGGATGGCAGCCTCGGCGAGCGCAACGCGCTCTCGTGCGGCGGGCTCGAGGAAAAGATGGGCATTCACGGCAACGCCACCTGCGTGATGAACTACGACAGCGCCACGGGCTACCTCCTGGGCGAGCCCCACAAGGGGATGCGCGCGATGTTCACCATGATGAACGAGGCCCGCCTCGGCGTGGGCCTGCAGGGCTACGCACAGGGCGAGGTCGCCTACCAGAACGCGCTCGCCTTCGCGACCGACCGGCTGCAGGGCCGCGACGTGACCGGCACGCAGGCCCCCGATCAGCCCGCCGACCCGATCATCGTGCACCCCGACGTGCGCCGCAACCTGATGGATCAGAAGGCCTTCGTCGAGGGCGCGCGCGCCTTCACCTTCTGGGGCGCCTCGCTCATCGACGCCCATGTGCGCGGCGATGACGAAGAGGCCGAGCAGATGATCTCGCTGCTCACGCCGGTCATCAAGGGCTTCCTCACCGACAAGGGGTTCGAGACCACGGTGCTCGCACAGCAGACGCTCGGCGGCTCGGGCTTC
>Ga0102928_1000683_pt1 | contig 21940 bp, 16 predicted proteins | sample SalPonR1_B_D1_MG_FD_78504 | JGI IMG/M metagenome (GOLD analysis project Ga0102928, IMG submission 78504) | Salt pond soil microbial communities from South San Francisco under conditions of wetland restoration - Salt Pond MetaG R1_B_D1_MG | ecosystem: Environmental > Aquatic > Marine > Intertidal...
GACATCGAAAGAGGTTCTAAGGTTGAGTTCACCGTTGCCATTGACGTCGTAGATTCCAAGATTCTGGGAAGCGTCAGCCTGGGTCACGTAAGCGACGGTCCCGGCCGCGTTGAAGACCAGCGCAGTAGGATTCTCGTCGGTCTCGAAGGTCGCGGGAGTTGCCGCGAGGCTGCCGTCGGCATTGACGTCGAATACGGCAATCTGGTCGTCGCGGCGACTGAGCGCGTATAATCGGTCATTCGCCGGGTTCAGTGTTACGTAGTCCGGTTGGATCGCCAGCGACGTCGATACCGGAGACCCAAGTGTGCCACCCGACGCAATGGTGTATACATCGATGCTACGTTCGTTCGAATCCGGGCCTCTGCTGGCCACATAGGCCACTGAACCATCGTCCTTGAGAGCAAGATGCGAACTGCCTCCGCTGGTGGAGCGCTCGTCTATTTCAGCGATCTCGCCCGTCGTCGAATCGAAGGCCAGCACCTGCAATTCTTCGCGGGTGAGAGTCACGAGCCGACCGTTCGCCGCGTCGTGTATCATGTCCTGGAATCGGAACCCCGAGACCTTGAGATACGCGCTGGCGTTGGCAAATCCCGCGACTGGGTCGACTCGCAGGATACTGAGGGTGCCATCTCTATTGCCGGAGACCACGAAGCGGTCCGCAGGTTCGCTGGCAGCGGAACCACCTCCCGTGCCATCGCCACCGCCACCGCCACCGCCACAGGCGGCCAGCGCAAAAAATGATAGCAAACAAAACATGCGGCCAGACGATCGTTCAAAGAGCTTGATCATTTTTTGTCCTCCCCGGTTGCCCCAAAGTATTAGTTAGCTGAAGCAACTAATATTTTCAACCTACGGACAATTGTTTAAAAAATCAACATTGATTTGCCTGCTCTGTGCATTCTCTTAACGTAGGTGAGGCCATGAAATTCACGTCTAGCGATCACTTGATGCGAAGCGAGGTGGGGGGTGGCGAGGGGAGTTCTGTATCGATGGCGAACCAGTTGTGCTCGGCGGGCACAGCTTCTGAAGTAAAGTCTACGAGGTCAGTTGATCAGGGACTCTATCTTTTGCGGTTTGGTGCGGCGCAGGAGGTGACTGGTCTGGATAGAAGACTTTATATCTGAGCGTTCTAAAATGTCTCACACCGCATGGAGGACTTGGTCTTGGCAGCATTCTCCGCGTTTTTCACCCTAAGCCAATCTTTTCTCGCGCATAGGATCGCCACGACTGAAAGTCAAGGATTGAGCAACGCTCATAACCTGTCTAGTGGCATCAAAACCCCTCTGACAATCATCTCCGCGACCTGCTCCACCATGATCCGCTATAAAATGATGGGCAACAGCGGCTGTATGAAAGGCCATAGTGGGAAGTGTTGGATAGAAAGTGGCTACAAGTCTAATCGCAAATTACACTATATTTTCAGCCTTTTTTGGAGAAACCCGCTTCATGTCCGTTATCGATATCCATCGCGCTCATTCCCTTGACAAGTCTCATGCCCGCGAGGCAGCGGAAACACTGGCCAAGGATCTTTCCAGCAAGTTTGATGTGAATTATGAATGGGAAGGCGATCTGCTGCGATTCAAGCGCAGTGGGGTAAAGGGCAAGCTGGAAATTTCAGAGCAGGAACTGCATGTGCATCTGGAGTTGGGGCTGATACTCAGGGGGTTCAAATCCCGGATTGAGAAGGAAATCCATAGCCAGCTGGATCAGATTACCGGTGGTTAGTGTCCCGTCTGGCTAATTCGTTAACCTACTGCGTGACGCTGAGGCCTCTGGCCAAGGCGTCAGTCCGCAGGTGTAGTGGTTCTACATCAAGGGCTGGCAACACCGGCCAGATGCCTCAGCGTCGCGCCCTTCGGGAGCCACTGAGGAGTTTGATAGCCGCGTTGCGCTGACTCGATTTGGAACCACCAAACCTTCGCCATCGCGCCTTGCTCTCAAACTCCTCAGTGGCTCAGTAGGTTAACGAATTAGCCAGACGGGACACTACAGCGTGTCCGGCACCTGGAAGGGCGCGGGTCTGTGGTTCAGAATATTTTCCAGAACCCGGCTTTCCCGGGCAACCAGCCGATCGATCAGCAGTTCGACGTCGTCCATACGCCTGAAAGCGGTATATCCCCGCTGCAGAAAGCGGTGCAGATCGGTCAGGTCAGCCATTTCTGCAGGCCTGCGGCCGATGGATAGCAGCCAGCCCAGAGTGCGGTTGTGCACGTAGTGGTCCAGTTGCCGTCCTGTCTCGGCCACCAGATTGATCTGTCGGGTCCGCTCGGCAATCCGGTTGCTCGCCCGCATTGCTTCACAGTAAGCGGTTTCATTGAGTCCGGTCAGGCAAGGTCCACCGCTGGCTGCCAGGATTTCCACAAGTTCCAGATCCAGGCGCTGGGTGAGCAGGTTGAGCTCCATCAGGCCGGCAAAGGTGTCGAGCTGTTTTTCGGGCAGCCACTTCACCATCTTCGGGAATACCCGGTCGACATTGTCATCCCTGCGGGACCCCCCGACGGGCGCGTACAGGTCAGTCAGCAGAAACTCCAGGCCAGTGTGATAACCCGGGTGACTGTAAAGGTCGTGATGGGTGGTTTTCAGCCGCTCGGCCTGCCAGAGGGCAAGCGCATGGGTGGCAGGCAGCAGTTCATGCCCGGACCGGTATTGCCGGAAATCGTGGTAGGCCAGCAGTACCTGCTGCAGGCGGCGAGCGCCAGGAGCTGTGACGGGGGTGGTAACCAGGCGATCACGATACATTAAGGGTTCACCAGGACGGCTCTGAAACAGCTCGCCAGTGTAACGAAGGCCGTCCGTTTATGCAGCTGTTCTAGTTGTGGGCGGCCAGGGGCATGGTTTCAAAGCCCGGAACCCACTCTTTGCTGTCCAGTGTAATGAAATGGCTGGGCGCGTTGGTTTCCACGATTCGCATGGTGGTGGGGCTCTGTCGGGCACTTTTGAGCATGGCCTCGCGGTCCAGAATCCGGTCGACTGCCGGAATCAGGAAGGTGCCGAAGCGGACGTTTTCATAGGCCGAAGTGTCGGTCCGTGCCATCCAGGCCATCAGGTTTTCGATGTTTCTGACGATGGTCAGATGGTCCCGGGTGGCAGAGAACAGCTTCGACAGCAGCAGCTTCTTGCGGGGGTTCATCTTGCCAAAGAAGGTCTGGCCGTAGGCCGATGAAGGGGCGCTGTTGATCAGCCGTATTATCCATGGCCACATGCCGTGGCTGACAGGTTCCAGTACGGCCGTGACCAGCGCAGACAATCTGCCCTGAGGCAGCACTGGCGCTTCCAGCACTACGTCCACATTGTCGTAGAGATCCGGCCATTGCCGGGCAGCCTCGAGAATGACCGCCCCGCCGCGGGAATGGCCATGAATACGAATGTTGTCAGTGCTGGGCAGGTTGGCCAAAGCCAGATTGAGCACGCAGGCATCGTATTCAATCGTGCCTTCCAGGTGCTTGATGGGGGCGCCCCAGTCCGGGGATTCGGGGGTCACTCCGTTTACCGGAATGTGATAGTTGCTGCAGGTCAGCAGAATGAGTTCGGTTGTGGGGGCGTCGTAGGCCTGGGTGAAATAGCAGTGATTTTCCAGAAAACCATGAACCGCAATAACGGTCTGCTCGGCATCGCTGCTGTGGTTGCGCACTGACACGGCGGCAGAACCCACACGGTAGACCCGTCCCGAGAACATCTCGGAATAGGCACTTTCGATCGGCTTTATCAGTTTACGAACATGGCTCGCTTTCATGGCTTTCCTCCAGCACCGTCTGACCTGTTGTCCTGATGAATGTCTATGCTGGTAATACTGTGAAGCTGTTCTCGCCCTCTGTTTATCGGCGCCTGCCGATTATTATACAACCCCTCACCGCCAATGGCTCTAATCTACAGTATATGAAGGCAGGGCGGCTTTCGCGTAACGTTTTGTAACAATGACGCAAGAGCGGGTAGATGGAGCCTTTCGGGCAGGTCTGGCACAATGGCGGATTGTGTTCTTCTATTATTCATTGCGTCGTTCATTTGCCGCACCTGGTCGGGGATAAGCAGGTTTGAGTGAAACGGAATCGCACCTCCTGTTGCCTCTGGACTCATCCTGGCTTGCTCTGGAGCGCCCGGAGAACCCCATGACCATCACGGTCATGCTGCGGGTTGAGGGGCTTACCGAGGACCGGTTCCGGGAGTTTCTCCAGATCTACTGGCTGGCCTGGGAGCGCTTCCGTTACATGCCGGTTCGCCGTGCCCCGGGCTGGTGGTGGGAGACGGACCCGGTATTCTCAATCAATCATCACCTGGAAGTGGTGCCCGGTCATTTTGATGAGACGGCTTTACAGGCCTGGGTATCTGCCCGCCTGAATCAGCCGCTGCCGGATTACCGTCCACGGTGGAAGTTCTGGTTGGTGCCGGGTGCCGAGGGCGGCGCGGCACTGTTGCTCAGGATTCACCACTGTTACGCCGACGGCCTGTCTCTGATGGGCGTGTTCGAACAGCTTTGCCCGCCGTCACCGCGGCAGCCGCCTGCGCTCTATGGCGCCGCCGAAACTGGAGATCTGGCCCGCTGGAAGCGCGCCGCCGGTGCCTGGCTGAACGAACTGGTCACGGCGGAAGAGCAGGACCGGGCCGGGGCCGGTAATATACCGGGCAATGGGGCCACAGCTTCCCGCAATGCCATAGAGCGGGGTGCCTGGAACAGCGTGAAGCTTGTCAATGAATTGAGCCAGTTCATGGTGGAGCCGGAGGATACCCCATCTTCGCTCAAGCGGGCCTTGCTGGGCCGGCGGCAGTGCCGCTGGTCGCCGCCGGTGGAGCTGGCACGGTTGCAACGGATCGCGGCTGTTACCGGCGTCAAAATCAACGATGTACTGCTAAGTTGCGTCGCCGCAGCAGTGCGCAATCAGCTTCAGGCCGGGTCTCCGGAGTCTGACGCTGCGTCGATTGACGAGGCCGTGTTGCACGCAGCTGTCCCCATCGATATCCGCAGCCGGCTGCCGGAGGAAATCAAACCCGGCGTCGGGACCCTGGGGAACTATTTTGGTACTGTTTTTGTGCCGTTGCCGGTGGACGGCGAAAGCGCCCTCGAGCGCCTGTTCCGCATCAAGCACGAAACCCGCAGGCTGAAAAAGAGCTGGCAGCCCGGGATTTCATGGGGCCTGACCAGTGCAGCATCAATGATTCCGGAGAGCTGGCGGCAACCCCTGGCCGATCTGTTCTACCGCAAGGCCAGCGCCGTCGTTTCCAACGTCCGTGGCACCCGCGAAACCCGCTACCTGGCTGGCTGTCGTATCACCGGGCAGATGTTCTGGGTGCCACAGGCCGGCGATATCGGCCTGGGTGTCAGTGTGGTGAGCTATGCCGGACAGGTGCAATTTGGCATTGTGGCGGATGAGGCAGTGATGTCCCTGCCCGACCGGTTCCTGGCTGACTGCCTGCAGGAACTTGATGCTTTCCCCCATTAAACCGTTTCACAAGGAGAACGCCATGACAGATTTCCGGACCGAAAAGGATAGCCTGGGTGAGGTTCATGTTCCGAAAGACGCACACTGGGGCGCCCAGACCCAGCGGGCCGTGGATAATTTTCCCGTCAGCGGCCTGCCGATGCCTGCAGCGTTTATTGCCGCCGTGGTGCAGATCAAACAGGCCGCGGCCGATGCCAACACCAGTCTCGGCTTGCTGGATACTCTGCGCCGGGATGCGATTGTTGAGGCCGGGGACCGGATCATTGCGGGCGAATTTGCTGACCAGTTTCCGGTGGACCGGTATCAGACCGGATCCGGCACCAGTACCAATATGAACGTCAATGAGGTGATTTCGGCACTGGCAAACCAGACCGGGGCTGAGGTACATCCCAACGATCATGTCAATATGAGCCAGAGTTCCAATGACGTGATCCCTTCGGCCATCCACGTCAGCGCCATCGCAGGCGTCCAGGAACGACTGCTTCCTGCTCTTACCCATCTTTGCGGTGTTATTTACGAGCGTGAGGGGCAGTTCGGCGAGCAGGTCAAAACCGGCCGGACCCATCTGATGGACGCCATGCCGGTCACTCTGGGCCAGGAACTGCGGACCTGGCGGGAACAGTTGCTGGCCATGAGAAAACGCCTTGATACGGCAGCAGGCGATTTACTGCCAGTGCCCCAGGGTGGCACGGCGGTGGGCACCGGAGTGAATGCGCCGGAGGAATTTACCGGGCAATTCGTAAAATTCCTCAAAGACCGCACCGGTTACGGGTTTCGCTCACTGGAGCACAAATTTGTCGGCCAGAGCGCGATTGATGCCCCGGTCAATCTGTCTTCCCAGCTCAGGGGGCTGGCCGTGGTGCTGACCAAGATTGCCAACGACCTGCGCTGGATGAACAGCGGGCCGATCCACGGCCTGGCGGAAATCAGCCTGCCCGCCCTGCAGCCCGGCAGCAGCATCATGCCGGGAAAGGTGAATCCGGTGATACCGGAATCGGTGGCCATGGCCAGCGCCCAGGTCATGGGTCTGGACAGCACCAACGCCATTGCCGGCCAGTCAGGTAATTTTCAGCTCAATGTGATGCTGCCTTTGGTGGGTGCGAACCTGCTGGACATGATCGAACTGATGGGTAATGCCATGAGGGTCCTTGCCGACAAGGCCATCGGGGATTTTACCGTCAATGCCGATACCCTCAATGCCGCCGTTGGCAAAAACCCGGTTCTGGTGACGGCTCTGAATCCGGAAATCGGTTATGCCCTGGCCTCCGATATCGCCAAAGAGGCGTACGCATCCGGCCGCCCCGTGATCGACGTGGCGGAAGAGCGCAGCGGTCTCGACCGGGCAAGACTTGAAGGCCTGATGGACCCGCTCAAGCTCACCAAAGGTGGTGTTGCCTGACCGGGCTGACGCTTTTCATCCTGCTGGTGCTGGCCAACGGCACGCCAGTTCTGGTTGCCCTGGTGTTCGGGCGGCACTGGGACCGGCCTATTGATGGCGGCAGGCTGCTGGGCGATAGCCGGCCGATTCTGGGCAGGAACAAAACCTGGCGCGGCCTGATCAGCGGCGCACTTGCCAGTGGCCTGGTTTCGTCATTGGCCGGTTTCGGGCTGCTGTTTGGCTGTCTGTTCGGCCTGCTGGCCCTGGTGGGTGACGCTACCAGCAGTTTCATCAAGCGCCGCATGGGGCTGGAGGACAGTGCCAGGGCGCTTGGCCTGGATCAGATCCCAGAGGCACTGTTGCCGATGTTGCTGGCCGCCGCCTGGCTGCCCCTGGGCTGGTTGCACGTGGTGCTTGTGACCGGGCTGTTTGTCGTGGTGAATATTCTGCTGTCGCCGTTGCTGCATCGACTGGGTATCCGCGGACAGCCGCATTGATCTGTTGATGTCAGGCCGGACCGCGAGTCAGAGTGTGCAGGGTGACTTCCGGCGGACAGTTCAGGCGGACATTGACCACCGACGTGCCTGATCCTGCCGAGGTGTACCCCTGCATGCCATTTACCTGCCAGTGACCCCTTCCCAGCGCCCGTGGACAATCGCCTTCCAGGGTTAGCGGAATGCCGCCGGGCAGGCATATCTGGCCACCGTGGGTGTGTCCGCACAGGAACAGGTCAAAGCCGGCATAGGAAGCTTCGCGCCAGATCTCCGGCGTATGGCTCAGCAGCAGGCTCAGGCTGCCGGCAGGAATGCCGTCGGCGGCCTGATGGAGGTTGTGCACCTTGTAGAAGTGCGCGTCGTCCACACCGGCCAGGTAAATGGTGTCGTCGCCCCGCTGCAACGGGACGTGTTCATTCATCAGCAACTTGAAGCCCATGTCTTCAAGACCGGGTACCATACGGACACTGTCGTGGTTGCCCAGTACCGCATAGGTCTGGCCCTTGATGGCCTGGCGTAATCGGCCGAGACCGGCCATGGCGTCGTCAATCGGCCCCCAGGTGAGGCTCCGGTAATCGCCGGTCATTACGCAAAGGTCATATTCAAGCGGCTTGATCTTTGCAATCACCGCCTCCAGATTGGCGTTGTCCATATCCACATGCAGATCGGTCAGGTGCAGGATCCGGTAGCCCTCGAAGGACGGCGGAAGTGAATCAATCCGGAATTCATTGTGGATCAGATTTGGCCGGCGGGCGTTTTCCTGCCCGCGGTGAAAAAGCCCGGCCAGTTTCAGGCAGGTCCGGATGAACCCGGGGGCAGATGCCAGGTTTTCAATGTGGAAGGACTTCCTGTCGCGCCCGAACACATTGGCCTCGGTGTTCTGTTCGATTTTAAGGCGCTGACGGGCATGAGTCGGGCCCAGCCGCAGGCTCAGCCGGTATTCCAGCGGGTCGTCAGGCTGTTCGGGGGGCATTGCACTTGCAGTCATCTCGGCTCCTGTGAATATGAGCAGGCAATCGCTGGCATCTTAAACGGCCCAGTATGCTCGGGGAAAAGTGTTGCAACAACCCGATGTCCCGTCAGGTGGCAAAATAGGGAACTGAACGCCAGAATAAGGCTCACAGACAGACAGTTAAGGATGATCCCTGCTGGCCCGTCGTCAATGAACCGATATCAGAGGTGGAAATGACAACATCCTGTAACATACCCGGCATGAACGTACCCAGAAGCCGGTTTCCTGATCCGGAAACAGATCTGACCGATGTCTCGGGAGCGCAGAGGCTGGTGTTGGGCGGTGGCTGTTTCTGGTGTGTCGAAGCGGTGTTTCTGGCAGTTGACGGGGTCACTGATGTGGTGTCCGGATACGCCGGTGGCCGCCCGGAAACGGCCAATTACGAAGCAGTCTGCTCCGGTCAGACGGGTCATGCCGAGGTAGTGGATGTGCACTACGATCCTGCCAGGGTCAGCTTTGGCAATCTGCTGAAAATATTCTTTTCCGTGGCCCATGACCCGACTCAGCTCAATCGGCAGGGGAATGATCGTGGCACCCAGTACCGTTCGGTGGTTTTCTATGAAACCGAGGAACAGAAACGGGTGGCCGAGGCCTACATTCACCTGCTCAATCAGTCCGGTACCTACAGCGAGCCGGTGGTAACAACGCTCGAACCTCTGGACAGGTTTTACGCCGCGGAATCCTATCACCAGAATTTCGCGGCCAAAAACCCTTATCAGCCCTATGTGATGGCAGTGGCGGCGCCAAAAATGGAAAAGCTGGCAAACAGTTTTCCGGAAAGCCTGAAGACCGAATACACCGATGAAGGCAACGCCTGAGGAAAAATCATGACTACATCTGCGGCCGGGTACGACCTGACCCCATTGACACCCGAACAGATTGAAGAAAAGGCAGCTCACCTTTCGCAGGAGGAACGGCGGGTACTGCTGGATCACGGCACCGAGCGGCCATTCTGCGGCACTTTGCTGGATAACAAGAAGACCGGAGTTTACGACTGCCGTTTGTGTGGGCTGCCACTTTTCAGCTCAGAATCAAAGTTTGAATCCGGCACCGGATGGCCCAGTTTCTTCCAGCCTGTCGACAAGGAACACATCCGTTATATCGAGGATAACAGCCTCGGAATGGCGCGGGTTGAAGTCCGCTGCCCACGCTGCGACAGCCATCTCGGCCATGTGTTTCCGGATGGCCCACCGCCGACGGGAAAACGCTACTGCCTCAACTCTGTCGCGATGGAGTTTCGGGAAACCGGCGAATAACGCCGGTTTGATCAGTTGCCAACAACCGTCCCGATCAGGAAAGCGGCATAGGCCACGTAAACCAGACAGAGGATCAGGCCATCGGGACGGCTGATCATTCTCGGTTTGCCGGTCAGCCCGAAACCCATCAGCATCAGGCCGAAAGTAAGAGCGGTCATCAGGGTCCAGTCCCGGTAAAGCACATCCGGCTCGACTGTGAGGGGATGGATGGTTGCCGCCAGACCCACAACTGCCACGGTGTTGAAGATGCCGGACCCGATAATGTTGCCAAGGATAAGGTCGTGTTCGTTTTTCTTGACGGCAGCAAGGGCCGAAGCCAGTTCAGGCAATGAGGTGCCAATGGCGACCACGGTCAGCCCGATCACGAGATCGCTGATGCCAAGGCTCTGGGCAATGAACACGGCGCCCCAGACCAGCATCCGTGAACTGACCAGAAGCAGGATCAGGCCGACGACCAGCCATATGATGGCCCTGTTCAGAGGCATCGGGTGGTCGATGATTTCAGCATCAACGTTGCCCGCGAGCGGATCGCTTTTCCCGCGTATGCCCTGAAAGATGGACCATCCCATCACGGCAAAAAACACGGTCAGCAATACCCAGCCGTCCAGACGGGTCAGTTCGCCGTCAAGCAATTGATAACCGGCGATGAACGTCAGTACCAGCAGAATGGGCAATTCTTTGCGAAGTACCTGGGAATGCACGGCGATCGGCGCGATCAGGGCTGTGATACCCACGATCACTGCAATGTTGGTAATGTTGGAGCCGTAGCCGTTGCCAAGCGCCAGCCCCGGGTTGCCATCGAGCGCCGCCATGGCTGAAACCGCAAGTTCCGGCGCTGAGGTGCCGAAGCCAATGATCACCATGCCGATAAGCAGCGATGGCATACCGAGGTGTTTTGCAGTGGCAGCGGCACCCTCAATAAAGCGGTCGGCGCTCCAGACCAGCAGAATAAGGCCGAACAGAATCGCGAAACTGGCCAGTAGCATAGTAAACCTTTAAGTTGGTCACCTGATTGGTTATGAGCCAGCGCATTCTAAACAGTTGGGTTGCGCTCGACCAGCGTTTGCAGATCTGCCTGGTTCGCTGGCTCACAATGCCCCGGGCGGGACGATCTTCATGCTGCCACTGACGCCACACTCCGAACTGGTCTAATATACTAATGAGTAGGAAAGTAGGCGGACACGTCTGTTCAGGACACGCCGTGGATACATCCATGTAGGCTCGGATGCAGCATCCCTGCTGCATACGGTCCTGAACAGACGTGTCCGCCTACTTTCATTCAGCTTAGTATTACAGGGTGCCGGATCTATAACTCCGTAGCGATCGCATACAACAGCGGGCCTGATCCAGGCCCTGAGGAAACCGTTTGAACAGTTCCTGCGCTGGAAATCCGGCAGCTGAAATCGATTTCGACAGCCTGGTCCGGCACCTGGACCAGGCAATTACGGATCTCCACGACAGCGGGTCCGACGCCAAGATCGGCAAGCTCTTCCCGGTGTTCGATACCGTGCGCCAGGTTCTGCTTCAGCCCGGCGGCTGCCAGGCCATTCAGGACCGCGCAGAACGGCTGGAAAAATCTGGCGTGTTTCTGGGGTCAGACTGGGCGGAGCCGACAACTCTGCGGGCCCAGCTTACTCCCTACTCCCTGCAGAGCGCCGAAACCGACACGGTACTTGTCGAGGTGATGAGCGAGCTTCGCCTGCTTGCCGTGGCGATGGGTGAGTACCTCCATGAGTCCATGTCGGCGGAGCAGGCGCACCATTACCTGACCCAGGTGCTTGCCATTAACATGCAACTACTGTTCGGGGGCAGCAGCGAGGCCGAACGGGAACAGGGCGCGCTCGCGCGGATCAGCCGTTCCGTACTGCAGCATATAGCAGCCAGGATCGGTTACGAGCATGTGATCGATGACCTGATTGCCGAGATCTGGCGCATACTTCAGCAGCGACCGATTCAGGTCAACAATGTGCGCCTGATGATAACCCAGATTTCCCTCTGTCGTGCCGACCCGAATATGGATCTGGGCAGTGCAGGGCAGGGTGCTGATCGCCTGATTTCAAGCCTCTACGGCCCTACCCAGGCCTGTCGCGAAGACCCGGGCGTGGAAGCTTACCTGGAACGCCTGAGCCATATGGATGCCACGGCCCTGCAGGGTGAAGCGACCGGCTTTGCCCGCTCCATGCACGATACCGGGCTGGTTTCGCCTTACCACGCCGCCTTCTTGCGGTACGTTCTGGAAAACCAGGATTCGCTGATTGCCGAAGCTCTGGGGCTGTCCATGACCGGCAGAGACTGCCTGCTGCATTACCGGGATCTGGTTCTGACCCTGATCCGTGAGGGTATTTTCCCCGAGACTGCCCAGGGCCTGTATGGTCTTTCATTGCTGCTGGAGCGGGGGGTCATGTATCAGCCACCGCTGGAGCCAGCGCTATGGCGACAGACTTCGATGACGCTGTGCCCGCAGGCGCAATACCGGCTTGAGCTGGCTTACGGCTTTCATCCCCGGCCCCAGGCCTGGCTGATTCAGGGGGTGCTGAACATGCTGGGCCAGCCTCTGGGCGTCGGCCAGGGCGACAACCCTACCTGTCAGTCCGCCAGGGCGCTGTCGATGTGGGCCTATAACGACCCGGATTACCTGCTACAGATGGTTACCTGGGCGGCCCGGGATAACGAAATAATCATGCACTTCGAAGGCACTCCGGTGTCATCGGAAAGCAGCCGTGGTGGCGTTGCGTCCGAAGTGACCATTGACCTTGATCCGGTGTCGCTGGTGGTTGTGCCCCATCTGGACCGGATCTATGCCGAGATGGGGCGGCTGTGCATCGGCCGGGAGGGTGACCCCCACCGGTGGGTGAATCCGGAATTTCATGGCTGGGCTGCGGGCCGCGGATTCCGTATCAACGTTGATGTTGCTACCGGCAAGCTGAGGGATCTCGGCGATTTTCTCAGGCACTTCTATGCCAGCTATCATCCGGTATACAACGGAAATCAGCCACTGGTGCACCCACAGCCTGCGGGGGTGGCAGTTACCGACAGCGCCGCGCGATTTATCGGCTGGCATGCCATTACCATCCTCCGTGTCACCCGGGATCCGGACCGGGTAATGCGGGTGTATTTCTACAACCCCAATAACGACAGCGGGCAGCACTGGGGGGGCGATGTAGAGGTAAGTACTGCCAGCAAGGGCGAGCGTTTTGGCGAGGCCTCACTGCCATTCGAACAGTTTGCGTCCCGCCTGTATATTTTCCATTATGACCCACTGGAGCGTAACGAATCTGCGGAAGTGGCGAACGAAGAGCTCGCACGGGTCATTGATCGGGTATATCAGAGCTGGGGACGTGACAGGCTGCCCGCAGATTCGCTTCAGGCCGGGCCGCCCGATGGCGGAACCGTCTGCGGGTAAACCATGAGATAGCGGGGGCAGGATGTCTTCAGATTCGAGCAGTCAGCAGGCAAACGAAGACGATACCAGCAATCTCGGGGGCGCCGAGACCGGTGCCGAGTTATTTGTCCGGGCGTTGGAGAGCGAGGATGTCCGCTATATCTTCGCAGTGCCAGGGGAAGAGAACCTTGACCTGCTGGAAGCCCTCAGAAAATCCCGCATCCAGCTGGTTCTGAATCGCCATGAGCAGGCAGCAGGGTTCATGGCGGCCACCTACGGGCGCCTGACCGGGCGGGTAGGCGTCTGCCTGTCTACCCTGGGCCCCGGAGCCACCAATCTGGTGACAGCCGCCGCCTACGCCCAGTTGGGCGGCATGCCGATGATGATGATAACCGGGCAGAAACCGATCAAATCTTCCAAGCAGGGCCGGTTCCAGATTCTGGACGTGGTTGACCTGATGCGACCGCTCACCAAATACACCCGCCAGATCAGCAATGCCAACACCATTCCCGCGAAAGTCAGGGAGGCATTCCGCCTGGCCTCCGAGGAGCGCCCGGGCGCCGTTCATCTGGAACTGCCGGAAGACATTGCTGCGGAGATGGCCAATGTCGACACCCACGTCTTTCAGTCCAGCGACGCCCGCAGACCGACAGCCAGCACGAAAAGCCTTGAAATCGCCTGTGAAATGATCGGTCAGGCGAAGCACCCGCTGATCATGATCGGCGCCGGTGCCAACCGGAAAAGGGTATCCCAGGCGCTGATACATTTTGTCGATGCCACCGGGATTCCGTTTTTCACCACCCAGATGGGAAAGGGTGTGGTCGATGAGCGCCATCCGCTTTACCTCGGTAACGCGGCCCTGTCCACCGGTGATTTTGTCCACTGCGCGATAGATTATGCCGACCTGGTGATCAACGTTGGTCACGATGTGGTGGAAAAACCGCCGTTCTTCATGAAACCCGGTGGTAAAAAGGTCATCCACGTGAATTTTTCCGGTGCCGATGTGGATCCGGTCTATTTCCCACAGCATGAAGTGGTGGGAGATATTGCCAACAGTGTGGAATACCTGGCTGACCTCTGTCGGGAATGTCCAACACACGATTTCAGCCAGTTCATGGCCGTCAAGGCTTCGGTCGATGAGCACCTGGCACAGAAGGCCGACGACAGCCGCTTCCCGGTGATCCCCCAGCGTATTGTCAGCGACGTGCGGAAGGTCATGCCTGAGAATGGCATTATTGCCCTCGATAACGGCATGTACAAGATCTGGTTTGCCCGCAACTACCCCGCTTACGACAACAACACGGTGCTGCTGGATAATGCGCTTGCGTCCATGGGGGCGGGGCTTCCCAGCGCGATGATGGCGGCCATGCTCTACCCGGACCTGAAAGTCATGTGCGTGTGTGGTGATGGCGGGTTCATGATGAACAGTCAGGAGGTGGAAACCGCGGTGCGGCTGAAACTGAACCTTGTGGTGCTGATCGTCAATGATAATGCCTACGGCATGATCAAGTGGAAGCAGGGCCAGCAAGGCTTCAAGGACTTCGGGCTGGATTATGGCAATCCGGATTTCGTGAAATACGCCGAAGCCCACGGCGCAGTCGGGCATCATGTGTCGCGGACCGAGGACCTGAAACCAACCCTGGACTCGGCCCTGTCCGCCGGTGGTTTTCACCTGGTTGAGGTGCCGGTGGATTACGGCGAAAATCACCGGGTGTTTGATGAAGAATTGCTGAATCTTACCTGTAAGTTCTGACGCCGGGCCTGGCGCCCGCTGAAAATACCGATATCGGAATTACTGAATAAATGAAAGGCACTCAGATGACATACAGACGGCTTATCCTGGTGGCCATGGCAACCCTGTCAGTGATGTTCGCCGGATGCACCAGACCCGAAACCCCGCAACAGGTTGCCACGGAATTCTGGCAGGCCATGGCCCAGGGCAATAGCAAAGACGCCGTGGAGCTTTCCACGCTGACCGATACCAGTGCACTGGAGGGGCTTGACCGGGACTGGCTCAATATTCTGCCTGATTTTGGCCGCGTGGTTATCGAGGCCGACCAGGCGACGATTGTGACTTATCTGCCTGCGGGTGTCGGTGAAAAGAGTGCAGCGGAAGGTGACCGCCATGAGATTACCACCTACCTTGTCAGGATTGATGATCAGTGGCTGGTGGATTACCAGCGCACTTACGAAGCGGTCACCGAGCCTGCTCCACTGAGCGACCTGAAGAACGAGATCAGCAAGCTACGTGAGCAGTTTGATGGCATTGTCGGTCGCTCCCGCGAGCAGATTTCCGAACGTATGGACCAACTGGCCGAAGAGTTTGAAAATTATTCGGATGAGACCGGGAAAAAGGCGGACGAAGTACTGGAGAGCTTTGGACGGTCGCTGGAGGATCTGAGACAGCGGATAGAAAAATCTCTGGAAGAAGCCGAGAAAAGACGTCAGGAACGGCAGGAGCCCGAGACCGAACCGCTGGAGCAGGCGGCGATCTGAACTTCTGGAAATCCGGATATCAGGAGAAGCGCATTGGAGCCTGACAACAATCATATCGAACGGGTCACAAATGAGCTTCGCCGGGAGCGACATAACTGGCGTCAACGCCAGGGGCGGGAGCTGGATCTTGGCAGTCGCGAGCTGCCCTCCCACCAGGCCATTTACCGGGTGGTCGATTCACTTTGCGCCACCCTGTTTCCCATGCGCCTGGGCCCCCCGGATCTGACCAAAGAACGGGAGAATCAGTTCGTTGCCGATAAACTCGGTGAGGTTGAACTTGAACTGACTGACCAGGCTGGCCTTGAACTGGAGTATACCTGCCGCAGACAGCGGACTCCGGAGTCCTTGAAATTGCAGGCCAGCGATCTTGTCATTGGCCTGATCAACCAGCTCCCTGCGCTGAGGCGAAAGCTTGATGACGATGTACTTGCCGCCTATCAGGGTGACCCTGCTGCGACCTGTGTCGACGAGGTTCTGATTTCTTACCCCGGAGTCCACGCGCTGATTCATCATCGTCTCGCCCACGAAGTGTATGTGTCGGGTCTGCCGATTATTGCCCGAATTATCGCCGAAAAGGCCCACTCTGCCACCGGCATTGATATTCACCCCGGCGCGACTATTGGCCGCTCCTTTTTTATTGATCATGGTACCGGCGTGGTCATTGGCGAGACGGCCATCCTTGGTGATCGGGTGCGGCTCTATCAGAACGTGACCCTGGGCGCCGTCAGGTTTACCGAGGACGAGTCCGGTTCCCTGACCAAGGGCGAACCCCGCCACCCCATCGTGGAAGACGATGTGGTGATCTATGCGGGTGCCACCATCCTGGGCCGGATCACCATCGGACGCTCGTCAGTCATTGGCGGCAATGTCTGGCTCACCCGAAGCGTGCCTCCGGAAAGCCAGATCTCCCAGGCATCCCTGCAGCAGCGCTGAATGTCAGCCCGATCCGACCAGGGCGGGTAATGCACCGGTCTTTACTCGGGTTTGAGAAGATCTTTGAAGCAGGCTTCATGGTGGATGTTGTGCACCTCGCGCTCTGGTCAACTTATTGAATTGGTTCAATTGCTTCGAGATTGCCTGCTGATAGTGTCGGTTGAGCATGGCAGGGCAGCATTTCCGGAACAACAGACTGTTACCATCTTCTGACATCAGCTCACAAAGCTCTACACTTTGCGGACGCAGACGAACCTCGTGTCGGGTAATGTGACCCTGTTAACAATATCTATTCAACGTATTCGAGAGGAGCCGAATGCAAATCAATCGTCTCCCGTCGCGGCCTGAGCGAGAATCAATGCCGGAATCCACTGGGCAAACTGAAGCGGCCCCACGCCCATTCCGGAAGATCATTGCTGGCGTCTATCTGTCGGTTATTTTTCTAGCTTGCATTGGTGCCGGGCTGACAGCTCTGACGCTGGAGATTCAGGCAGCGGTCCGTGCCTACGTTACCGCTGAAAGCCTGTGGTCCAAGGCGCAAAAAGAGGCTGTGTACCGCCTGGACCGGTTCGCGAGCACCGGCGAACCGAGCGAACTGGCTCAAGCCAGTGAAATGCTGGAGGTTCCCCTCGCTGACCTGCGAGCGCGAAGGGCGATGGAGCAACAACCGCCGGCCAGGGAAGCTGCGATTGGTTATTTCATCAAGGGGCAGGCGCATCCGGATGATGCCCCCAGGATGGTGTGGCTTTTCCTGTATTTCAGACAATACCCTAATCTGAGTGAGGCAGTTGATTATTGGCGCGAGTCTGATCCCTATATCCTGCGACTCGGAGCCATCGCGAATGAAATGGAGGCTTATTCCAGAGCCGGTCCTGCGGACGCCCGGGCGATGGATGATCTGCGTGCTGAAGTCAATCGGATAGCAGGGAAAGTGCGCCCCCTTCAGGACGGGTTCTCTGCCGCGCTGGGCCAAGGATCGCGATCCATCAATCTTACGCTTAAAGCCGCTTCGGTTGCTGTTATCGCGGCGTTATCCCTGCTTGTCAGTGTTGTTTTTCGCTGGGCGACCCGCCGGATTTCTGAATCAGAGCGGAAATTCCGTGACACCTTTGAGCAGGCCGGCATGGGGATGGCACAGATGAGCGCCGACGGCAAACTGACCGCCATTAATTATTCTCTTTGCGATCTTCTGGGGTACACGCCCGCAGAGCTGGTCGGGCAGCCGCTTTCAAAACTTTTGGATTCAGATCAGGATCTTTCTGGCCTCCCGAGCCTGCTCAAAGACCGCGAAGACAGGCCCAGCGAAGAGTACAAATTCCGCAGCCGCGATGGAAAGGCTCTCTGGTGCAGGCTTTCTGTTTCAAAGATAGATGCCTCATGGAAGGGCAAGCAGCATCTGATCCTCGAGGTTCTCGACATCACTGAGTCGAGAGATCTGATGAACAGGCTGCAATACCAGGCGCGCCACGATGCTCTTACCGGAACCATTAATCGCTACGAGTTCGAAGAACAGCTCCGGGTTTCGGTTCAGGATGCACGGCTTCAGGGAAGCCACCATGCCCTGTGTTTTATAGATCTGGATCAGTTCAAGGTTTTGAACGATACCGCGGGCCACCTTGCTGGAGATGAAGCACTTCAGGAAGTTTCCAGGCTGTTGCGAAGTGAACTCAGGCGCTCCGACATACTTGCGCGTCTTGGTGGTGACGAGTTCGGTGTCATCCTGCGCGACTGTGAGGAAACGGTGGCTGGCGAAGTCACGGAAAAGCTGCGCAGGATAATTGAAAGTTATGTGTTCCGGCTGGAAGGCATCGAGCTGCGACTCGGTGCGAGCATTGGCTGGGTTCCGATTGACGGTACCACTACCGATGCCAGGGAATTGCTGAAGGCGGCAGACACCGCCTGTTTCATGGCCAAGGATTATGGTCGGAACAGGGTCTTTCGCCATTCTCCGGAAGACCATGATCTGCAATCGCGCCATTCACAAATGGCAGCCCTGTCACAAATCCGCGCCGCGCTCGAGTCTGATCGCATGGTCCTGTATGCGCAGGAAGTACAGTCCATTTCTGCGGATAAACTGCCGAGCTTCGAGGTGCTCGTGAGGATGCTGGATTCGCAGGGAAACCTGGTGTTGCCAGGAGCGTTTCTCCCGGCTGCCGAGCGGTTCCATATCGCAGCAGACATCGACCGCTGGGTGGTTCGGGCAACTCTGGAGACGCTGTCAAGGCATCCACAACAACTTTCGTACTGGGCCTATTGCCATATCAATCTGTCGGGGCAGTCCATCGGGCGGGAGGATTTTCTGACCTTTCTGGAGCAGACACTGGACCAATCTCCTGTCGACCCGGGCAAGCTCTGTTTCGAGATCACCGAGACCGCTACCATTACCAATCTCGCTGATTCGCGGGATTTTTTTCAGAGAATTGGCCAGCGAGGCTGCGTGTTCGCACTGGACGACTTCGGCAGCGGCCTGTCGTCGTTCGAGTACCTCACCAGCCTGCCCGTCGATATCGTCAAGATTGATGGAGTCTTTGTGCGCGATGTGCTGGATAATCCGGTTCATCAGGCCATCGTGAAGTCCATTTGCGAAATCAACTCTCTGATGAACAAGAGCACAGTGGCGGAGTTTGTTGAAACCGATGCGATCCGGGACTGTGTGGCGAGCCTGGGAATCAACGGGGTGCAGGGCTATGGCATACATCGACCGTGTCCGTTCGAAGAACTGCTACAGAGATTCAGCCGCGTGGATTCGGAGTCACAAGCCCGGCCGACCGCGAATAACCTGTCTGCCTCGAAACCCGTCCGAATCTCGGATAGCATCGTTGAGAACTTGCCAAACATTTCGAATGGGCCGTAACAATGAGTAGTACCAGTCAGTTCCCCACAGCAGTAGCTGACCGACTTCAGACCGCGATATGGATTTTTGATATCGAGAATCTCGGGATGATGTGGGCAAATGCTGCTGGTGTTGCGCTCTGGGGCGCCAGGGACCTGGCGGATCTGTGCGCCAGAGATTTCCGTTCTGAGATTTCGAGTTCTGCGCGCATCCGCCTGAACGACTATCTGGCTCTCTTTCGACGGAACGAAACGGTGGTAGAGTCCTGGACTTTCTACCCGAAAGGTATCCCCCAGACCCTGCGCTGCTTTTGCTCCGGCTACCAGACGGAACAGAGGCTGGCGATGCTGGTTGAAGCTCACCCCGTTGAAGAGCAGGACACCCAGGCACTGCGTTGGCAAGAAGCACTGCGGCATGTATCGACACTGATCTCTATTTTTGATCGCCATGGGCAGCTTGTGACCCAGAATCCTGCAGCACGGGCCAGCTGTCCCGACTGCATGTATCTGGCGGAGTCCTTCACGCGCCAGAGTGATCGTGACAAGGCGCTTCAGTGGCTAGCCGGTGGAAGCGAAAGCTACTCGCTTGAAGCGCTGGTGCTCACCACATCCGGAGAGCGGTGGCACCGGGTCGATTTGAAGCGCACTGTCGATCCAGTCACTGCTGAGCGGGTTGTCCTGGCCAGTGAAACCGACATTTCCGACCGGGTTGATAGTGAATCTGCGCAGATAAATGCCCGTGAGAGGCTCGCTGCGCTTCTCAGAAATCTACGCGGTGGCATTGTCGTGGAGGATGAGAATCGCGGAATAGTCCTTACCAACAAGACCTTCTGCGAGTTATTCGGCATTGCTGCTTCACCAGAGGACCTCGAAGGCGCGGATTGCGCTGAAGCTGCGGAACAGAGCAAAAGTCTGTTCCGGGACCCAGAGGCCTTCATTGTTGGAATCGAAGCCGCCCTTGAGGCCCGCAAGACAATTGCGGACGAACTCGAGATGGTAAACGGGCGCACCGTCGAGCGAACCTATGTTCCCGTTTTCCATGAAAATCTCTATCTGGGTCACCTCTGGCAGTATTGGGATATTACTGATCAGAAAAGCAATCTGTTGAAGCTCGAACATGAAGCCAACCACGATCCGCTCACCGGGTTATGGAATCGGCGCCGCTTCGAGCAAGCACTGCAGGCAACTCATAACGAAGCAGTCCGTTACCATCACCCCTATTCACTGGTTATTATGGATATCGACCATTTCAAACAGGTCAACGATCTTTACGGCCATGGTGAAGGTGACGTTGTATTGCGGCGGCTGTCCCGGGAGTTGGCTTCCCGCTTGCGCCAAACGGACCGGCTGGCGAGATGGGGCGGGGAGGAGTTTGTCATGTTGCTTCCTCAAACTGCTCAGGAAGGGGCTTTTCGTCTTGCCAACGATATGCGCTCCCGAGTGCGGGATCTCCCATTTCCCGTGGTTGGAAATATAACAATCAGCATGGGCATAGCTGAGGTTGATCTTGACGAGTCTCCCCATAAGGCGCTGAGACGTGCCGACGCAGCACTTCTACGGGCCAAGGAAAACGGGCGAAACCGTGTGGAAAAATGGCATAGCGACACAGTATCTCCCGATGCCCCGGCCGGGGTGTTTTGAGTGCCTGAGGACCTTCTCTATCCGTGGCGCGATGTTCGCTGGTGCTTCACAGCGTCAACCTGAATTGCTCCGTCCGAACAGGAGAATAAAATGCTTATCGGAGTACCCAAGGAAATCAAGAACCATGAATATCGCATCGGCATGACCCCGGCCGGTGTCCGTGAACTGGTTGAAGCCGGCCATCAGGTCCTGGTTCAAAGGGGCGGGGGCGCGGCCATCAGCCTGACTGACGATCAATATGAAGAGGCAGGCGCGACTGTCGTGGATGCTGCAGAAGAGATCTTTCAAAAGGCCGAAATGATCGTCAAGGTAAAGGAACCCCAGCCCCAGGAATGCAGGATGTTGCGCGAGGGGCAGATACTGTTTACCTACCTGCATCTGGCGCCGGATCCGCGGCAGACGCAATTACTCATGGAATCAAAAGCCGTTGCCATCGCTTACGAAACCATTACCGATTCGCATGGTGGGCTGCCGCTGCTGGCCCCCATGAGCGAGGTTGCCGGCCGCATGGCCATTCAGGCCGGCGCCCATGTACTGGAGAAAGCCCAGGGTGGTAATGGCACCTTGCTGGGAGGCGTGCCCGGCGTTGCACCCGCAAAGGTACTGGTTATCGGCGGTGGTGTGGTCGGCGTGAATGCCGCGCGCATGGCGTTGGGTCTGGGGGCCGATGTCACCATCCTTGATCGTTCCCTGCAGCGACTGAGGGAACTGGACGGCCTCTATGGCCCGAACCTGAAAACACTCTACTCGACCACCGATGCCATAGAAAACCATCTCAGAGAGGCAGACCTGGTCGTCGGCGCAGTGCTCATTCCCGGTGCTGCCGCGCCCAAGCTGGTTACCCGGGATATGCTGAAACTGATGCAACCGGGAGCGGTTCTGGTGGATGTGGCCATTGATCAGGGCGGCTGTTTCGAAACTTCGCACCCCACTACCCATCAGGACCCGACCTATGAGGTCGATGGAATTGTCCATTATTGCGTGGCAAACATGCCGGGCGGGGTTGCCCGCACTTCCACTTTCGCATTAACCAATGCCACCCTGCCGTATGTAATAGCGCTGGCCAGCAAAGGCTATAAGC
>Ga0102928_1000685_pt1 | contig 21931 bp, 18 predicted proteins | sample SalPonR1_B_D1_MG_FD_78504 | JGI IMG/M metagenome (GOLD analysis project Ga0102928, IMG submission 78504) | Salt pond soil microbial communities from South San Francisco under conditions of wetland restoration - Salt Pond MetaG R1_B_D1_MG | ecosystem: Environmental > Aquatic > Marine > Intertidal...
ACCCTGGGGTCTTTCTGCTTTCGCTGTCCTGCCAGCCGACGCAGCAATGACGAGAAAGGATTACGAGCATCCGGGTCCACAAGCCCCCAGTGATCCAAGACGCGCCAATATGATGCGAGACAGGATTGATACGATTGAAGGGAACGCTCGGACAGTTTCTCGCCTGTCCTTTCCGATGGTGTCGATTTCAGATGGTCCATAAACCGCAGGGCAAGTGACCTGTTGATTTCGGACACTTCAATATCGCCAGCGAAAGCTTCGAATGCCTCAAGGTGCTGGCGGTATCTCTGGCGCGTCTTATTGTTGATCCCATCCGCCTGATACAACCACCGATGGAAAGTGACCCTTACAGTCGATCCTTCGAGTTTCTCAGGGTTCACCATTGGCGCTGTCGGGCGACCATCAAGCTGGTCTTTCAGTTCACTTTCGATCTGCTTAAGGACCGCATCACGTTTCCCTAAAGCTTCATAAAGGTCTGATGTGCCTAGGCTTCGCACCACCTCTTTCCGTCCGAATGCCGTTTGGTATTCTTGAGGGACCGTGAAGCGAACGGCAAAATTAGAGCCGCGCTTAAGCAGATATTTGGGGAGTTCTAGTGTCATTCTTAGGCTTCCTTCGACTGTTACATCGAACGGAAAACCCTTTGAAAACATAAGGTTATGGTACCCGCGGCCGGACTCGAACCGGCACGGCCTTTCGGCCTGGAGATTTTAAGTCTCGCGGAATCCTATTAGTTATTTGTTTTTAAATATTAATTCATGTCACATGTCACACGTATGGCACAAAAATTTTCCTTGTGACAGACCTGTGCCATGCAAGTCTATGTGGCGCGTTCGAGAACGCTATAGCCTTTAGACTTGTCAAGCGCATCTTTTATTTGCGGTCTCCAAAGACTCGTGGCAAGTCAGGATCATCAATGCAACCTTTGGACGAGACCGTGATTGAATGGACCGTTTTGCAAACGCCTTAGAAGGATTAATCTTTGCTGCTATTGCAGTGTCTATTTACTTCATAGGCGTTTTAATCGTGAGGCTTATATCGGGCAAATGGAAGGTCAATGGATCGTGGGTGGCAGGCGCCGCTATTGTGGGCTTTGTCTCGCGACATGCCTTAATCGTATTTCTGACTTGAATTGAAAGGAAAACCCTATTGATCAGGCTTACTACAAATGAACTTCACATTCCGCATGAAGATCTGGAACGGCTCAGGTCTGAGGGTAGGCTTCGGCTTGGAGTAGACAATCAGTATGCGCTGCAAGCATTCGCAAAGGGTCTAGGGCCGACAAAAACTACGGCGAATGTAGCTGGACACTTTTACAACATTGTGGCCGTCGGAATCTTTATTACATCAGTTTACTTTAGTTTCACTAATGCTTGGTGGTGGTTCATTCCAGGATTTTTCGGAATGCGCGCCATATGGAAAGCAAACAAAAAAGCGACTGTTGACAATTATTTAGATGCTGCTTTCCACGACAGGGCGTTCTATGAGCGGTTCCGCAAAGACGGCGCGTGGCTCTACGAAGTCGACGAGGACGTAGCAAAAGAATTTGCTCAATCTGATCTCGCCTAGCATATAAATATCAATTGGTGCGGACGGTGGGACTCGAACCCACACGGCACTTGGGCCTCCAGATTTTAAGTCTGGTATGTCTACCATTCCATCACGTCCGCACATTGACGGTTTCTGGGTACCATCATTCAGAAAATTGGCAAGTCCGCACTCGGGCGGAAGCTGTAATTTAGACACAGGAGATTAAGTAATTTTCGATATCTCCTATCCGTTAACGGAGAAATCGCAGCCCATTGATATTAAATGATAAAATCAATCCGTCCGGTTATGAATTAACTGCGGCTGGCAAAAGCCGTGACACGGAGCCGATTGTCTGCGATTAAGATATTGTTATTAAACACAAAAATCTGTGTGCGTTTTTAAGTCTCCTGTGTCTACCATTCCACCACGCGGGCCAGTGGAGCGGACAATATCCGTTCCGCCCCGCGTGTAAACCCGTGCGCGCGCAGGCTAAAGCTCGTCCTCGCCCGCCTCGAGGACAGGCAGCAGGTGGCGCTCGCTCAGCCATGGGTTCAAGGCCAGCGCCCCGCGCAGCGCCAGCGCCGCCTCGGGAAGGCGCTCAAGCGCAAAGAAGGTCAGGGCCTGCCCGCTGAGCGCGCCCACATGGCGCGGCGACAATTCGATGGCGCGCTCCAGATCCGGCAGTGCGGCGGCGTAATCCTCACGGATGAAATTGATGAAGGCGCGCTGGTTGTAACCCTCCGCATAATCGGGGCAATAGGCGACCAGCGCATCGAACGCCTTGATCGCGCCTGCGAAGTCATAGACCCCGCGGCGCGTCATTCCCTCGTTCAGAAGTTCCTGGGCGTAAGCGTCGGGCGCATCCGTCCACAAGGCCCACATCTGGTTGGACACTTCCTGACCGCTGCGTTCATCGGGTGCATCGCGGATTTCTCCGATCAGGCGCGTCAAAGCCTGTGAATGATCAGGCGGCGGCGGACAGGCCTCGGCATACGCCGCACCCGGCAGCGCCCCGCCCACAGCGAAGACTCCGCACAGCAAAAGGACCGCAGACACTTCTCTCATTTCCCCATCAAAGCATCGCGACAGAGCCGAGGTCAAATAACATCCGAGAGAGCATTCTCCTTCACCGCCTGCATCGCCACATAAGTCGATGTGTTCGCGACATGGGGCAGGGTCGAAATCTTCTCCGCCAGAACCCGGCGATAATCGCTCATGTCCTGGGTGCGCACCTTCATCAGGTAGTCGAAATTCCCCGCGATCAGATGCACCTGTTCGATCTCGGCGATGCGCGTCACCGCGGCGTTGAACTCGGCCAGCGCCGCCTCGCGCGTGTCATGCAGGCGCACCTCGACAAAGCTGACATGGTCCAGACCCAGCCGGATCGGATCGAACAGCGCCCGGTAGCCGGTAATCACCCCGTCCTTCTCAAGGCGGCGCAGCCGTGCCTGCGTCGGGGATTTCGAAAGACCGATCTCTCGCGCCAGGTCGGTGATGCTGATCCGGCCATCCCCGGCAAGAACCCTGAGAATCGCCCGGTCGAAGCGGTCCAGCTCTGGATAGTCATTATTCATCAGCGGCCTCGTAATTTTGCATCGCTTTGAATTGCGAATTCTGCGGATTCAGGAAAAATGACTTACCGCGCGGTGATATGCTTGGTCAATCCACCTTGAGGAAATCCCATGCCATATGACAGCGATATCCGCCGCACCATCGACCTTGCCACCTATGCCGATGAAGCCGCAACCATCGATCGGCTGACCGAGTTGGCCGCGCTGTCCGAAGCCGACCGCGCCCGCATCGTGACTCGCGGCGCCGCCCTGGTGCGCGAAATCCGCGGCCAATCCAGCCCTGGCCTGATGGAAGTGTTCCTCGCCGAATACGGCCTTTCCACGGATGAGGGCATCGCCCTCATGTGCCTTGCCGAGGCGCTTCTGCGCGTTCCCGACGCCGAAACCATCGACACCCTGATCGAGGACAAGATCGCGCCCTCCGACTGGGGCAAGCATATGGGCCATTCCACCTCGCCGCTGGTCAATGCCTCGACCTGGGCCTTGATGCTCACCGGCAAGGTCCTCAAGGACGAGGATCCCGGCGTCGTCGGTCATCTGCGCGGCGCGATCCGCCGCCTGGGCGAGCCGGTGATCCGCACCGCCGTCGGACGCGCGATGAAGGAAATGGGCCGCCAGTTCGTGCTGGGCGAAACCATTCAGTCCGCCATGAAACGCGCTGCCGGAATGGAAAAGAAGGGCTACTCCTATTCCTATGACATGCTGGGCGAAGCCGCGCGCACCGATGCCGACGCGACCCGCTATCACCTGAGCTATTCGCGCGCGATCAGCGCCATCGCCAATGCCTGCACCAATGCCGACATCCGCGACAACCCCGGCATCTCGGTCAAGCTCTCGGCCCTGCATCCCCGCTACGAGGTCGCACAGCGCGAGCAGGTGATGGACGTGCTGGTACCGCGCCTGCGCTCACTCGCGCTGCTGGCCAAATCGGCCGGCATGGGACTCAATATCGACGCCGAGGAGGCCGACCGCCTGTCGCTGTCGCTCGAGGTGATCGAAACGGTGCTTTCGGAACCTTCGCTTGAAGGCTGGGACGGGTTCGGCGTCGTGGTGCAGGCCTATGGCCAACGCGCCGCGCCCACGCTCGATTTCCTTTATGACCTCGCCAGCCGGCTGGATCGCCGCATCATGGTGCGGCTGGTCAAGGGCGCCTATTGGGACACCGAGATCAAGCTGGCACAGGTCGAGGGCGTCGAGGGCTTTCCGGTGTTCACCTCGAAGGCGGCAACCGATATCAGCTATATCGCGAACGCGCGCAAATTGCTGAACATGACCGACCGGATCTATCCGCAATTCGCCACCCATAACGCTCATACCGCCGCCGCCATCCTCGATATGGGCAAGGACAAATCCACCTTTGAATTCCAGCGCCTTCACGGCATGGGCGAGGCACTGCACGACATCATCCTGCGCGCCGAGGGCACGCGATGCCGCATCTATGCCCCCGTCGGCGCGCATCGCGACCTGCTCGCTTACCTCGTGCGCCGCCTGCTTGAAAACGGCGCGAATTCCAGCTTCGTCAACCAGATCGTCGACGAGGACGTCGCCCCCGAAACCGTCGCCCGCGACCCGTTCGAGGCGATCCATGACGAAACGCCCAAGCTGGCCACCGGGCCCGATCTCTTTCAGCCCGAGCGCCGCAATTCCATGGGCTTCGACCTGGCGCATCAGCCCACGCTCGATGCCATCGACGCCGCGCGCGATCCCTTCGCCGCGCCGCATCAATGGCAGGCCGCGCCGCTTCTGGCGGGCAAGGCCGCGCCGCACGATCCCGAACCGGTCAACAACCCGGCCGATCCCGCCGACAGCCCCGGTACCGTCGCCTTCGCCAGCGAGGCCGACGTGAACACCGCCCTTGACGCCGCCCGCCCTTGGGACGTGCCCGCCAGCGAACGCGCGGCGGTGCTCAACAAGGTGGCCGACCTTTACGAGGAAAACTTCGGCGAGCTTTTCGCCATCGTCCACCGCGAGGCGGGCAAGATGGTGATGGACGCCGTGGCCGAACTGCGCGAGGCCGTGGATTTCCTGCGCTATTACGCGGCCAACGCCCCCGAAGGCGACGCCGTGGGCACCTTTACCTGCATCAGCCCATGGAACTTCCCGCTGGCCATCTTCACCGGGCAGATCAGCGCGGCACTGGCGGCGGGCAACGCGGTGCTCTCCAAGCCCGCCGAACAAACGCCGATCATCTCGCATCTGGCGGTGCAGCTGATGCACAAGGCGGGCGTGCCCAGATCGGCGCTGCAATTGCTGCCCGGTGCGGGCGATGTGGGCGCCGCCCTCACCTCGGATTCGCGCGTCGATGGCGTCGCCTTCACCGGCTCCACCGAAACCGCGCTCAAGATCCGCAGTGCGATGGCCAAGAACCTCGCGCCCGGCGCGCCCTTCATCGCCGAAACCGGCGGGCTCAACGCGATGATCGTGGATTCCACCGCCCTGCCCGAACAGGCGGTACAGGCGATCGTCGAATCCGCCTTCCAGTCCGCCGGCCAGCGGTGCTCGGCACTGCGCTGCCTTTATGTGCAGGAAGACATCGCCAAACCCTTTATCGAAATGCTGACCGGCGCGATGGACGCGCTTTCCATCGGTGCGCCCTGGCATCTGTCGACCGATGTCGGCCCGGTGATCGACGACGAGGCCCGCAGCAACATCGCCGCCCATATTCAGCAGGCCCGCACCGACGGGCGCCTGATCCACACGATGGCATCGCCCGATACCGGCACCTTCATCGCCCCCAGCCTGATCCGCGTCGGCGGCATCGCCGACATGGAGCGCGAAATCTTCGGCCCGGTGCTGCACCTCGCCACCTTCCGCGCCGAGGAACTGGACCGCGTGATCGACGCGATCAACGCCACCGGCTACGGGCTGACCTTCGGTCTGCAAACCCGGATCGACGACCGCTTGCAGCATGTCACCGACCGCATCCACGCGGGCAACATGTATGTGAACCGCAACCAGATCGGCGCGATCGTCGGCTCTCAGCCCTTCGGCGGCGAGGGCATGTCGGGCACCGGCCCCAAGGCGGGCGGCCCGCATTACCTGGCGCGCTTCACGAGTCACACCGCGCCGGACGCGGGCGGCGATTCGGGCTGGGATGGCGACATGCCCCTCAGCGAGCTCAAGACCGCGCTCACCCGCGCCAACGGCCAGCAGGCCGAACGGCGCGAGGCGCTCGTCCTGCCCGGTCCCACCGGCGAATCGAACCGCCTCACGACCCATACCCGCCCGGCACTGCTCTGCCTCGGGCCAGGCAAGGCGGCGGCAGAGAAACAGGCCCGCGCGGTGCGCGACCTTGGCGGTATCGCCGTGGCGGCGACAGGCCATGTCGCGCCCGAAACGCTGCGCGATCTCGACGGGATTTCGGGCGCGCTCCATTGGGGCGAGGCGACCGACGCGCGCGCCTATGCCGAGTCGCTCAGCCAGCGCAACGGCCCGATCCTGCCGCTGATCACGGGCCTGCCCGATACCGGTCATGTGCTGCACGAACGCCATGTCTGCGTCGATACGACGGCAGCAGGCGGGAACGCAGCACTTCTGGGCGGCATGGCGTGACCGCCCAGACCTGCGCCCGCCGGATCCCCCCGGCGGGCGCAGTTGTGTTTCGCTTGACCTCTTTGCGCGGGCGCGCCAACACTCCGGCATGTTCCCGATCCGCGATCACAATCCCTCGCAGGGCACACCCTATGTCACTTACGCTCTGATCGCGATCAACGTGGTGGTGTTCCTCAGCTACTGGCCTCTGTTCTCGGATCCGCGCCAGTTGAATATTTTCTTTTACGACTGGGCGATGACCCCGGTTCTGGTCAGCAACCAAGGCACTTGGCCGACCATGTTCACCTCGATGTTCCTGCATGGGGGCTGGATGCATCTTGCGGGCAACATGCTGTTCCTTTGGATATTCGGCGACAATCTCGAGGATGAGATGGGCCATGTCGGCTATCTCGCCTTCTACCTGGCCTCGGGGCTCGGGGCGGCAGCGGCGCATATGATCTCGGCGCCCTATTCACAGGTGCCCACCGTCGGCGCTTCGGGGGCAATCGCGGGGGTGATGGGCGGCTACCTCCTGCTTTACCCAAAGGCCCGCGTCGATGTGCTGCTGATCATCATCTTCATCGTCAAGATCATCCCGGTACCCGCCTGGGCCATGCTGGGGCTCTGGTTCGGGCTGCAACTCTTCAGCGGCATCGGCGCCGACCCGATGAGCGGCGGGGTCGCCTACTGGGCTCATGCCGGGGGATTCATGGTCGGGCTGGTGCTGACGGTGCCGGTCTTTCTGCGCCGTGGCGGCACGCGCTACTGGGCTCGCACCGATGGCCGCCCGCCCCATCCGGAGGCGCGCTATCGCTACCGGCGCACGCCCATCCCGCGCGTGCGGCGGCGCAAATGAGCGCCCCTCTCACAGCCACCTGCCATTGTGGCGCGGTCGAACTTCGCGTGACGCTGACCGACGGGCTCGCCACGGCGCGGCGCTGCGATTGCTCGTTTTGCCGGCGGCGCGGCGCGGCGGCGGTCTCCGCCCCGCTCGACGGTGTCGCCGTGCTGCGCGGCGCCGACAGGCTCACGCTCTATCAATGGGGCACCGGCACAGCGCAGCATTACTTCTGCTCGGTCTGCGGCATCTATACCCATCACCGCCGCCGCTCGAACCCGAATGAATACGGCATCAATCTCGGCTGCCTCCAAGGCATCAACCCGCGCGACCTCGACCCGATCCCATGGGTCGATGGCGTCAACCACCCCTCCGACGACTGACCGCGTGCCGCGCGGCTGCCGATCCGGGTTGCCACCGGCGCGGACACCGATCTAAACTCGAATTTCCCGCAACCGGTTGGGGCAGATGAAAGTCACCATTACGCAGCTTCGCGCCTTTGTCGTCGTGTCGCGCGAAGGCTCCTTCACCCGCGCCGCCGAGGCGCTGGCGATGTCGCAGCCCTCGGTCACGACCGCGATCAGGCAACTCGAAGACATCCTCGGGATGAAGCTGTTCGACCGCTCCACCAAGGTTCTGCGCCTGACCAAGGCCAGCAAGGCGTTTCTGCCAAGCGTCGAGCGCATCATCGAAGATCTCGACACCACCCTTTCGCAGCTTCACGCCGTGGCCGAAGGCACCCATGGCAGCGTCTCGGTCGCCGTGCTGCCTTCGGTGGCCACCAACATCCTGCCCCGCACGATCCAGAGCTTCTCGCTCGCCTACCCCAATATCCGGCTTTCGCTTTATGACGACAACTCGACCGGCGTGCGCGACCGCGTGCTGAGCGGCGAAGTCGATCTCGGCGTGGCCGGGCGCACCAAGCATATCACTGAATTGGAGTTCGCCCCGCTGCTGCGCGACCCTTTCGGCGCGGTGGTGCATAAATCCCATGCGCTCGCCCGTGACAGCACACCGCTGGGTTGGCGCGACCTGGCAGGATACCCCTATATCTCGTTCTCGTCCGATACGGGGATTCGTCCGGTACTCGATACCGTCAGCGACCTTCCCGACACCATCAGATCGCCCTGGATCGAGGTCTCCAACATCGCCACGGCACTGTCGCTTCTGAAAACCAATCTCGGGATCGCCGCGCTGCCGCAGATGTCGGTGGATTCGATCGGCAACGAACTTGTGTTCCGCACGCTCCTCGACCCGCCGCTGTTTCGCGAGATCGGGCTGATCACCCGCAAGGGCCGCTCGCTCCCGCCCGCAGCCCAGCGCTTCGTCGCGCATCTCGAACTGGCCTTGCAGCCACGATGGGAGCGCTAGCCACCTGCGCCGCCACCGATAGAGCGGGCCTATTCATTTATATAACTTACCTATAAGTGGCGATTTTTTATCATGATTTGGAATGTCCGGCCTTGCCCCGGCGAAATCGCTCCCCCTACCGTGCCAGCACACAAAGGGAGATTCCACATGACAAAGACCTTGCAACGCCGTTTCGTGCTGGCCGCTGCCGGTGCTGCCGCAGCCGCCACATTCTCATTCACAACAGCATCACACGCACAAGACCCCGACTTTCTGAATATCGGCGGCGGGCCCAGCGGCGGCACGTTCAATGTCGTTGCCACCGGCCTTGGCGACCTGATGCGCGGCGCGTTTCCCGACAGCGTTGTCGGCGTGCAGCCCGGCGGCTCCGGCCCCAACCTGCTGCGCGTCTCGGCAGGCGAAGCCGATCTCGGCATCACATCCGCCAGCAACGCCGCCGACGCATGGGCAGGGCGCGACCCCGCCACACCGGAAAACCCGGTCCGCAATGTCCGTGGCCTGATGACCTTCTTTCCCAGCGCGATCCAGATCTGGGTCGATGCGAGTTCGGACATTCAGTCGGTCGAGGACCTGGTCGGAAAACAGATCAGCGCCGGTCAGCCCGGACAGACATCCTGGAACGCCTTCAACAACCTTCTGGAGGTGCATGGCCTGAGCATCGAAGACATCGAGGAGGGCGGCGGCAAGGTCCACCACCTGAGCTGGAAGGAATCCCAGAACGGCCTTCGCAACGGCCAACTGGACGCGGTCATGTGGGTGGCGCTCTATCCGCATTCCACCGTGCTTGCGACCGAAACCGCCCGCGACATCCGCGTGCTCTCGCTCGATGACGACAAGGTCGACACCTATCTCGAGGAATACGGCAACGGTTTCTCCAAGGTGACGCTGCCCGAGGGGCTCTACAAGGGACAATCTGAACCCGCCACCTCGGTCGGAACCAAGACCTTCCTCTTCGCCTCGGACGAGATGTCAGAGGACACCGCCTACAAGATCACCTCGACCATCTGGAACAATCTCGAGAAGTTCCAGAAAACCCACGCGCTGCTGCAATATATCGAAGAAGACACGGCAGGCCGGGGCATGCTGGTCCCGATCCATCCCGGCGCCGCCCGCTTCTACGAGGAACAGGGCATCCCGATGAGCCAAGCCAAGCTCGGAGAGCAGTAAATCAAACGCGCGGGCCATCATGGCCCGCGTGCCTTCTCCCCAACAGCCCGATCAGGCCCGGCCCGGGCACCTGGTCAACCGCCGCGTAAAAGCGGTGATGCAATGAAGGCCCGCCAATGACCCTCCCCGACCGCGAGAAAACGATCGCCGCCCTGGCCGTGTCCATGGCGCTTTTCCACCTGGTGGTGGCCTCGCCGTTCTTTCTCTTTCCGGACCTGATTCTTCGGGGGACGCATCTGCTGTTCTCTCTCGTGATCGGGTTCCTGATCTATCGCTCGGTCGGGCGCGGGTTCAGCCGGCTGTTCGACTGGGCGATGATCCTTCTGTCGGTTGTCTGCCTTGGCTACCTGATCTTCAATCATGCGTCGGTCGTGGTGCGCCCGCCCTGGACGCGGGCGGCGACACCGCTCGAGCTGTTCGTCGCGCTCGGCACCGTCGTGGTGGTGCTTGAACTGACGCGCCGGGCACTGGGCCTTGCCATCACGGGGCTGTGCCTGGTGTTCATCCTCTACGGCTTCATCGGCCCCGAGCTGCGCCATTCCGAATTCCTGCGCCCGCTGGCGCATAAGGGCGTCGATCTCAACGAATTCGTCGATCAGATGTATTTCAGCTTCGAAGGCATCTTCGGCGTCGCCCTTGGCGTTTCGACGGATTTCATCTTCCTCTTCGTGGTGTTTGGCGCGCTGCTTCAGGTCATCGGCGGCGGCGATTTCTTCGTCAACATCACCAAATCCGCGACCGGCGCCTCGCGCGGCGGCCCCGCCAAGATGGCCGTCATCGCCAGTGCCCTGATGGGCACGATGTCGGGCAGCTCCGTCGCCAATGTGGCGACCACCGGCGCGATCACGATCCCGATGATGAAGCGTCTAGGCTACCCGAAAACCTTCGCCGGCGCAGTCGAGGCCGTCGCCTCCACCGGCGGGCAGATCACCCCGCCGATCATGGGCGCCGCCGCGTTCCTGATGGCCGCGATCCTCGGTATCAGCTACCAGGAGGTCATCACCGCCGCCGCACTTCCCGCGCTCCTCTTTTTCTGCTCGCTCTTCGTGGCCGTCCACTGGGAGGCGCTCAAGCAGGGGCTGCAACCGCTCGAACGCTCGGTCAAGGGCGACACCTGGCGCGATTTCAAGGCGGGATGGACCTTCCTGATGCCGCTCGTGGTGATCATGACCTTCCTGATCATGGGCTACACACCCAGCCTCTGCGCCTTCTACGGGGTCGTCGCAACGCTGGTCACACCCTTCCTGCGCCGCTCCACGATGGTATCACCGGCTGTGCTGGCGCAAGGGCTCGAACTGGGCGCGCGCGCGGCGGTCACGGTCGCGATTGCCTGCGCCTCGGCGGGCATCATCGTCGGGATCGTTCAGATTTCGGGGCTCGGCTTCCGGTTCAGCAGCCTTGTGGTCGCCTTTGCCGATGGCAATCTTTATGTCGCGCTGTTCATCGCCATGCTGGCGGCCTTCGTCTTCGGCATGGGGATGCCCACGACCCCGGCCTATATCATTCAGGCCACGCTGGTCGCACCGGCGCTCGTGGATCTGGGCGCAAGCGCGCTCTCGGCGCATCTCTTCGTGTTCTATTATGCCGTGCTGGGCCAGATCACGCCGCCCGTGGCGGTGGCCGCCTTCGCCGCCGCCCCAATCGCAGGGGCGACATCCACCTCCGTGGGCTGGCGCGCCTTTGCGCTCGGGATGCCGGCCTATGTGATCCCGTTCCTCTTCGTCGCCAATCCCGAATTGCTCGGACAGGGCAGCTGGCTCGGCCTTCTGGCAGTGCTGATACGCTCGGCACTGGCCATCGTGGCGCTTTCGATCGCCTTCACGGGCTGGCTCGGGGGGCGCGGCCTCGGCTGGCTCGGGCGCGGATTGCTGCTCTTGTCCGCCGCCATGCTGATCGCCCCAAGCTCCCTTCTCAGCGCCATCGCCGTGGTGCTCTTCATCGGCGTCTGGGGCTGGCAGCGGCACGGATCGCGCGACCACCTGTTGAAAGGGTCCGAACATGACTGAGAGCGACCAGATCGCCAAGAGCAACCCCGCCCGGACGGAGGACGCGCTTGGCGACATCTTGGCCAGCCTGCCCACCCCCGAGGGCACCCAATACCCCTATGAGCTGGTGGTGGTCGAAGGCACCATGGCCTTCGTCGCGGGGCAAATCCCCAAACGCGACGGCGCGCTGGCTTTCGTCGGCCCGGTCGGGCGCGCGCTGACGGGCGATGCGGCCCATGACGCCGCGCGCATCTGCGCACAGCAGGTGCTGGCCTGGCTCAACAGGTCCGCCGGCGGGCTCGGGAACCTCGGGCGCATTCTGCGGATGACCTGCTATGTTGCCCATGATGACAGCTTCAACGACATTTCCGCCGTTGCGGACGGGGCCTCCACCTACCTGATCCGGACCCTTGGCGAACAGGGGCGGCACGCGCGCTCGGTCATCGGCGTGCACAGCCTGCCGCGCAACGCGCCCGTCCTGATCGAAGTGACCGCCGCCCTGCGCCACCCGTTGCCGCTCTGACACGCCCTGCCCTCGCAGACCGCACAACGCCGGACCGGACATCATCCCGGCTTCATCTTGCTCCAAATACTCCCGCCGGAGGCCCCGCCCGATACAGGCCTTTGGTACGGAATAGCGCGCGGTTCTTGCCGTTCGCCGCGTTAACCCGCCCCGATGCGGGGGCGAATACCGACGCGATACCGACGTCACGCCGACGCGATGCAGATCGTCATTTCGTGATGTTAACCAATGGCTTGACCCCGATTCGGCGTCAACGGTCGCGGATCACCCTGGCGAACTTCTCAAAGATCACCTCGTTGGCACAGATGACCTCGCCATCCTCCAGGATGTTCCCGCCCTCGGCCAGCGGCTCGACAAAGCCCCCCGCCTCCTGAAGGATCACGATCCCCGCCGCCAGGTCCCAGGCATTGAGTCCGCGCTCCCAGAACCCCTCATAACGCCCGGCGGCCACATAGGCCATGTCCAGCGCCGCCGACCCCCAACGCCGCACACCCGCACAGGCGGGCATCAGACGCGCCAGGTCCTGCAAGGTCGCCGGCAGGTCCGCGCGCCCCCCGAACGGCACGCCCGTCGCAAAGAGCGACTCGATCATCTTGCTGCGTCCCGACACCCTCAGGCGGCTCTCGTTCAGCCAGGCGCCCTCGCCTTTTTCGGCAAAGAACATCTCGTCCTTGGCCGCGTCGAAAATGACGCCGGCCACGATTTTTCCCTTATGTTCCAATGCGATGGAGATTGCCCAATGGGGCAGCCCGTGCAGGAAATTCGAGGTCCCGTCCAGCGGATCGACGATCCATCGGCGGGTCGGGTCCTTGCCATCCTCGGCGCCGCCCTCCTCGGCCAGCCAGCCATAGGTGGGGCGGGCCTCCATCAGCTCGTCCTTGATGATCTTCTCGGCCGCAAGGTCGGCGCGACTGACGAAATCGCCCGCACCCTTCATCGAGACCTGCAACTGCTCGACCTCGCGGAAATCCTTGACCAGCGACCGTCCCGCCTTGCGCGCGGCCTTGATCATGACATTGAGGTTGGCACTGCCCGGCATCGCTTGGCTCCCTTGCGTTCAGGCCGCGCGTATACGCCGCCCGCGCCTTGCTTACAAGTGCTCTCGCCGCTCGGGTTCGCCGCGCTGCATCCTGACCGGAATCTCGCGTGCCAGCCGGATCAGGTGGGCGACATAGGGCTTGTCGCCATCCTCTTCCCGGATCGCCGCATAAAGCCTTTTGGTGACACCCTTTTCCGTCAATGGCCGGGTCACGTAATCGCTGCTCGTGCGCAGCTCTCGCACCACCCAGTCCGGCAGCACCGCAACCCCCCGGTTGGACGCGACCAGCAACAGGATCACCGCCGTCAGCTCGACCTGCCGGATCATGCGCGGCTCGACCTTGGCCGGGGTCAACAGGGCAGTGAACACATCCAGCCGGGCGCGGTCTACCGGGTAGGTGATCAGCGTTTCCTCGCGGAAATCCTCAGCGACGACAAAGGGCTTTTGCGCCAGCGGATGCTGGCTCGACGCCACGAAAACAGGCTCGTAATCAAAGAGCGGCTTGAAGGTGACGCCGGGCAGATCCTCGGGGTCGGAGGACACCACCAGATCGACCTCCTCCTTGCGCAGCGCAGGCAATGCATCAAAGGCAAGGCCGGGGCGGATATCCACGTCGACCTCGGGCCAGGCCTTGCGGAACTGCTCCAGCACCGGGAACAGCCACTCGAAACAGGCATGGCATTCGATGGCGATATGCATCCGCCCTGCAGAGCCCTGCCTCAGCCCGCCGAACTCGCCCTCCAGCGCCTCGACCTCGGGCAGCACCTTTTCGGCCACCCGCAGCAATCTCTGCCCCGCCGCCGACAGCTTGAGCGGCTTGGAGCGGCGCACGAACAGCTCCACCCCGGCCTGGTCCTCCAGCCCCTTGATCTGATGGCTCAACGCCGATTGGGTGATGTGCAACAGGTCCGCCGCCCGCGCGATCCCGCCCGCCTGATGGATCGCCCGGATCGTCCTCAGATGCCGCAGCTCGATATGCATATATTAGCGCGCCTCACATAAACCATGAATATTATGAAGTTGTCTCACAATGCTGCAACTGCAACAAGGGGACAATCTGAAAAGCATGCAGAATGGATCGAACCGATGTCCACGCCCCGCGTCTCCTTTGAATTCTTCCCGCCCAAAACGCTCGAGGCGTCGTTTCGCCTCTGGGATACGATCCACACGCTCGCGCCGCTCGATCCGCGTTTCGTTTCCGTCACTTATGGCGCTGGCGGCACCACGCGCGAGCTGACCCGCGAGGCGGTCGGCACCCTGCACAAGGCCACCGGCCTCAATGTCGCGGCGCACCTGACCTGCGTCGAGGCCACCCGCGACGAGACACTGGCGATCGCCGACGGCTTCCATCAGGCCGGCGTCACCGAGATCGTCGCCCTGCGCGGCGACCCGCCCAAGGGTTCTGATGGTTTCACCCCGCATGCTGAGGGTTTCGCCAATTCCTGCGAACTGATCGAGGCGCTTTCCGATACCGGCAACTTCACCATCCGCGTCGGCGCCTATCCCGAGAAACACCCCGAGGCTGCCGATTCCAAGGCCGATATCGACTGGCTCAAGCGCAAGATCGACGCGGGCGCCTGCGAGGCGATCACGCAGTTCTTCTTCGAGGCCGAGACGTTTTTTCGCTTCCGCGACGCCTGCGTGAAGGCGGGCATCGACGCGCCGATCATCCCCGGCGTCCTGCCGATCGAGAACTGGACCGGCGTGCGCAAATTCGCCACCGCCTGCGGCACCGGCATTCCCGCCTGGCTGGACGACACGTTCGACAAGGCGATCCGCGACAACCGTCAGGACCTGCTGGCCACGGCGCTCGCCACCGAGCTTTGCAGCGAGCTGATCGAGGGCGGGGTCGAGGACCTGCATTTCTACACGCTGAACCGCCCGGAACTGACGCGCGACGTGTGTCATGCGCTTGGGGTCTCACCCAAGGTCAGCCTGCGCGACGTCGCCTGAGACAGCCTTTCCCCGACTCAGACCTGCTGCCCGGCCACCGGCACTTCGATGTCCCGTGGCCGCGCTGTTTCGTGCAGGCGCTCACTGTGTTCCTGTCCCACGCGCCGCCGTCTTCTGAGCAGGAACAGCTTGCCCCAGCCCCGCCAGGTGCCCACCGAAGGCGCCTCGGGATCAGTGGGGAAGCGCATGCGCCAGCTCTCGGGCAAGGGCAAGGCGCAGCTTTCGGCGCGTTCCAGCATCCAGACCAGCGGGATGTTCGACAGCGGGCGCGCGGCGTGAAGCCCGCCCAACTGCCCACCCACATCGCCATGCGTGCCACGAAACCACACCTGTTCGACCCGGCCATTCCACTCGGGCGGCGATGACCACAGGACCGGCTCGAAGACCGATCGAGTCTCGTCCAGCGCCAATGCATGAAAGCCATGCTGGATCGTCGGGCCAAGATGGTGGTTGTGAAAGGCATGCGCCTCGGCGCTCCAACAGCGCCACAGCATCGGCAGGCGCAGGCCAAGCGCCTTCACGGTATCCCAGACGCCGACCATCTCGACCGGCGCCGCCTCGTGACAAAGCAAGGCACTGAACTCCTGCGCCGCGGGGCTGCCGGGCGCCGACTGGTAATGGCGATAGGCGGTGACGATATTGCGCACCGTTGCGTTTTCGGCCCTCAACAGCCCCACCCGGTCGATCACCCCGGCCAACGAGCGCACCGCATAGGCACCCCGCGAATAGCCGAACAGGAATATCCGGTCGCCTGCGCGATAGCGGCTGGCAAGGTAGCCATAGGCGCGCCGGATCTGCCGGTTGATCCCTCGCCCCATCATCACATCCGGCGTCGTGCGCCAGTCCTGCCACTGCAACCCGGCCTCGTAATAGACCGACAGCGAAGGCCCGCTCATTTCGGTGAGCAGCTTGTAGGTAAGGCCCGCATTGCTTTCGTCGCCCTCAACCAGCGACGACATGGTGCCATCCAAGATCAGTACATGCGTGACCTGCCCGCGCGAGCGCGCGAATCCGCTCTGCCCCTGGCGCAGGCCGGGGCGCAGCAGCGCATAAAGGCGTTTACTCCACTGGCGCCATGGCATCGTTCAGCATCTTCCACACGCGGTGCGGCGTGAATGGCATGTCAGCCTGCCGCACTCCCTTATCCCAAAGCGCATCGGCCACCGCGTTGGCGGTCGCGGCCATCGCCCCGACGGTGCCCGCCTCGCCACAGCCCTTCATGCCCATGACATTGGCTGTCGATGGCACAGGCTCAGTTGCGAAACCGAACATAGGCACATCATCGGCGCGTGGCATGGCATAGTCCATGAAACTTGCCGTGAGGAGCTGCCCGTCCCCGTCATGCACCACATGTTCGCACAGGGCCTGCCCGACCCCCTGCACCACCCCGCCATGAATCTGCCCTTCCACAAGCATCGGGTTGATCAGGTTGCCGAAATCGTCAACCACCGTGTATCTTTCCAATGTGACCTTGCCGGTCTCCGGGTCGACCTCGACCTCGGCCACATGCGCGCCATTGGGATAGGAGCGCGCGGGAAGCGTGGCGGTTTCCTCATGTACCAGCAACTCGCTGCGCCCGTCGGCCCGCGCCATCTCGGCGACTTCGGTCAGGGTGGGCGTCAGGTTCGATCCCGGCACGCGGTAGCGCTCGTCGTCGAAACTGATATCGCTCTCCTCGACCCCGGTCTTTTCAGCCAGGTATGATGCGAAGGCCGCAATCATGCTGCCGACCGTCGCCAATGTCGCGTTGTTCTGCGTCGTGACCGAGCGCGACCCACCGGTGCCGCCGCCGGTCTTGATGCGGTCGCTGTCACCCTGCACCACCTCGATCCGATCGATCGGAATGCCGGTCTGGTCCGACAGGAAACTGGCATAGACGGTCTCGTGCCCCTGCCCGTTCGATTGAGTGCCCACATAGATCGACACGCTGCCATCCTCGTTGAATTCGACTTTCGCGGTTTCCGAAGGATTCCCCAAAATGCTTTCGATATAGTAACAAAGACCCATGCCCCTCAGTCGCCCGCGCGTGGCGCTTTGGGCCTTGCGCGCCGCAAACCCGGCGCGGTCGCATTCCGCCTCGGCACGTTCCAGCACGCGATGGAAATCACCAACGTCATAGGTTTCCCCCGTGGCCGAGACATAGGGAAAGACCTCGCTTGCGATGAAATTGCGCCGGTGCAGATCCCATGTATCCACGCCCAGTTCACGCGCGGCGCGGTCCATGATCCGCTCCAGCGCATAGATCGCCTCAGGCCGCCCGGCCCCGCGATAGGCATCGACCTGCGTGGTGTTGGTGAAAAATCCCTCCACATGCAGGAACGCATCCTGCACGTCATAGACCCCCATCAAGACCTTGGAAAAGAGATCCGTCTGAATGCCCTGCCCCATCGTGCTGCAATAGGCCCCCAGATCCACCCGGCTGTCGACACGATAGGCGGTGATCCTGAGATCCTCGTCAAAACTCAGCGTCAGATCGTGATCCAGCCCCCGGCCCGCATTGTCGCTCAGCATGGTTTCGCCGCGGTCCGCCATCCAGCGCACCGGCTGGCCCAGCTGGCGGGCGGCATGGGCGACCAGATAGGTTTCCGGGTAATCCATCGCCTTGGTCCCGAAACCGCCGCCCACATCGGGGTTGGTCACGCGGATATCCCCGGCCTCCATGTTCAGCACCCGCGCCAGGTTTCGCTTGGTGCCCCAGACGCCCTGACCGTTCACCGCCACATGCAGACGGTTGCCCTGGATTTCGGCGTAACAGCCGCGCGGCTCCATGGGGTTGGCGATGATCCGGTTATCATGCACCGTCATGCGCACCACATGCTTGGCCCTGGCGATCGCCGCCTCCACGGCCGTCTCGTCGCCCATGCCCCAGTCAAACGCGCGATTCTCGGGCGCCTCTTCGTGCAGCGGCTCGCCCCCCGGCCCGATATCCATATGGGCGGGCAGATCATCGTAGTCAAAGACGATCATCTCGGCCGCATCGCGCGCCTCGGCCAGCGTGTCGGCGACGATCATCGCCACCGGCTCGCCCACGAACCTCACTCTGTCCTCGGCCAGGATCGGGCGCCGCGGGGCCGCCGCCGGGGTGCCGTCCTGGTTCTTCACGGTGTTGAAGGCCATCGCTTCGGTGATCCCGCTTGCGGCCAGATCATCAGCCGTCAGCACAAGGCGCACGCCGGGCGCGGCGCGGGCCTCATCGACATCAAGCTCGGTGATGATTCCATGCGCCGCCGGCGCGCGCAGCACATGCGCCACCAGCGCGCCCTCGGGCGCGATATCGTCCACATAGCGCCCCTGACCGGTCAGGAATCGCCCGTCTTCCAGCCGTGTGACCGGCTGACTTTTTCCGAATTTTTCCATGCTCTGCCCTTTCGCGCGATGTCGCCTCGGACCCTAGCGGGGGAAACGCGCATGTCCAGAGCCCGTCAGGTCAGAGACGCCACCGTGACCGAACCGCCCAATCCATAACCGTTGAACCGGGTGGTCAGGCTGCGTGAATAGGCACCCATGCCGTCAAACAGCACATAATCGCCCTCTTCCATGTCACCGGGCAGCGGCAACGGGTCGGGCAGGCGGTCGATACTGTCACAGGTCGGGCCAAAAATCACGCGCGCCACGGGCGGCGCGCGGCGCGGCACCCCCTCGGGCGACAGAACCCTTACCCGCCCCGGCGCGCCGATATCGCGGATTTCAGTCAACCCGCCATAGATACCGTCATTCAGAAAGACCGAACCGTTCTCGCGCAGCGCCTTGACGCGCGCCGCCAGCGAAAAGGCATCCGCCACCATCGCGCGGCCCGGCTCGCACACCAGATCAGGCGCATCGGCACCAAAGCAGCGCGTTGTCTCGGCGCGGATGTGGTCAAAGATCGCTTCCAGATCAGGCGCCGCCCCGCCCCGATGCGAGGCGAAACCGCCACCCACATTGAGCCGCGCCAGCCGCACGCCCGCCGCCCGCGCGACATCCGCCGCAACCGAGATATAGCTGCCCCAGGCTGCGGGGTCGGCGCATTGCGTGCCGGGGTGAAAGGTGATCGAGGGCACGAATCCGCGCGCCGCGACCTCGCGCAGCAGGGTTTCGGCGCGCTCCGGCCCGACGCCGAACTTCTCGCCGAAATCATAGGCCGCCCCGGCAACCGGCAGCGCCAGCCGCACGCTGATTTCCGTGGGTTTGGGCAGAACCGACAGTTTCTCCAACTCCCGCGCGCAATCGACCGAGGCCGACGCTACCCCAAGCGCGCGTGCCACCGCCACTTCCTCGGACGAGCGCACGGGGTTGTTATAATGCAGCACCGCATCGGGACAGACCGCGCGCACCGCATACATCTCTCGCGGGCTGGCCACGTCGAAGGCGCGGATGCCCGCGGCGACCAGGTTGGCCAGCACCTCTTCCTCCACATTGGCCTTGACCGCATAGGTCACCAGCCCGTCGAAACCGGCCTGAAACCGCTGCGCCATCGCCTGAAGCGCCGCCGGGCTGAAATACAACAGGGCCGCGTCGGGCTGGTGGCGGGCGATATGGGCGGCGGGGTCGGGCCAGTTCGGTGTTTCGCGCATGAAGGGTCCTGTCGCTCTGCTCGTTTTTCATAGTGTGGCGGCAAAAGCTGTCGATTCCGCGCGTCGATTTGTGTAATCTGACTCTTATCGCCGTCAAAGTGACGAAAGCATGATGCAAACAGACGAAACCGATCAGGCCCTTCTGGACCTTCTGGCCGATAACGCCCGCACGCCGGTGGCGACTCTGGCGCGTCGGCTGGGGTTGGCGCGCACCACCGTTCAGGCGCGGCTGGACCGGCTCGAATCCTCGGGCGTGATCGAAGGCTACACCCTGCGCCTTGCCGACCGGCTGCGCGCGCCCTTGCGCGCCACCGCCCTTGTCAGCATCGAGCCCCGCAGCGCCCCGGCGGTTCTGGCGCGGCTGCGCTCGCTGCCCGATGTGCGCACGGTGCATACCACCTCGGGGCGTTTCGATCTGATCGTCGGGATCGAGGCCGCCACCACCGAAGCCCTGGACGACACGCTGGACCGCATCGGCGAAACCCGTGGCGTCAAGGGCTCCGAAAGCCTGATCCAGCTATCCACCAAGCTTGATCGCCGCGCTTAACGCCTGAGCCAGCCCAGCATCCGGAATATTCCAAACAGCACGAGCCCGATCACGACAATCCCTACCGTGACAAACCAAAAGGCGCGCGGATCATCCGCCCCCGGCATACCGCCCACATTGATCCCCAAAAGCCCGGTCAACAGCCCAAGCGGCAGGAAGATCGCCGCGACCACCGAGAGGATCAGCATCTGACGGTTCATCACCTCCGAGCGGTGCTCCATGATCTGATCCTGCACCACCTGCGCGCGGTCGCGAATTGCGTCCAACTCTTCAGACAGGCGGGTGACGCGCTCGACGGCCTCGCGCAGGCGGCTGCGATCCTCATGGGTCAGCCAGGGCAGGTCCTCGATCTCGAAGGTGCTCAGCGCATCGCGCTGCGGCGCGATATGGCGGCGCAGCTTGATCGCCATGCGCCGCACATCCCCCAGGTCCGCGCGCGACACCGCCCACGGCCCCTGATCGACCTTTTCCTCGATATCGTCGATGCGCTCATTGAGCCCGGCGATCACAGGTTCGGCCCGGTCCGCCAGACGCAGCGCCAGCCGCGCCACCAGATCGCCGCTGCGCACCGGCCCTTGCCCGCGCAAGGCCGCGTCCCACACATCGCCCGCCGCCATCAGGCGCCGCAACTGCGCCGAGATCACCTCCCGCCCGGTGATCCACAGCCGCACCGACACCATATCCTCGACCTCGTCGCCGGGGTTCAGGTTGACGCCGCGCAGGTTCATCAGCGCGCCCTCGCCATGCACGGTGCAGCGCGGCCTTGTCTCCTGCGCCCCAAGCGCCGCCATCACCAGCGGATCAAGCCCCGACTGCGCCAGCCAGTCGGCCCCGTCCGCCTGCGACAGATCCACCCTCGTCCAACGCAGGACAGCCGCTTCAGGCGCGCCGCCTTCGGGTTCCACCACATGGCCCTGCCCCGCCTCGTCCACGTCCATCGCTTGCACAGCCAGCATGGCGCTCCCCTTCTTGCGGTCTCCAAGCTTGGGGCAGCATGACGCCACAGCGCAATAAATTCCAGCGCCAGCCTTTCCCTTGGCCAGCGCATTCGCTAGAGACGATCCCGACCAAGGACATTCCGCAGGACAGACCCCAATGGCGATGGACAAGACCTTCAACGCAGCCCAGGCCGAGGGCCGCATCTATGACGCATGGGAACAGGCGGGCGCCTTCAAGGCGGGCGCCAATGCCGCCCCAGGCGCCGAAAGCTTCTGCATCATGATCCCGCCGCCCAACGTGACGGGCTCTTTGCATATGGGCCATGCGTTCAACAATACCTTGCAGGACATCCTGATCCGCTGGCACCGGATGCGCGGCTTCGAC
>Ga0102928_1000686_pt1 | contig 21915 bp, 17 predicted proteins | sample SalPonR1_B_D1_MG_FD_78504 | JGI IMG/M metagenome (GOLD analysis project Ga0102928, IMG submission 78504) | Salt pond soil microbial communities from South San Francisco under conditions of wetland restoration - Salt Pond MetaG R1_B_D1_MG | ecosystem: Environmental > Aquatic > Marine > Intertidal...
AGCTGCAGGTTGGTCGCGCTTTCGCGGCCGTCACGGCCTGCTTCGACGTCGTAGGTCACTTTCTGGTCGTCTGCCAGGCCGGTCAGGCCCGAACGCTCGACGGCGCTGATGTGAACGAAAACGTCTTTGCCGCCTGTTTCAGGCGCGATAAAGCCGAAGCCTTTGGTGGTGTTGAACCATTTCACGGTGCCGTTGGCCATCCGTAGTCTCCTAGATATGTGCTGCCCACGATATTGCGGCAGCCCGGCGTCGTCGTCTGGATCGATTGACTGAGCGCCGTTTGAAGGGAGACAGTGGGTCGAAAAAGAATAACTTAGCAGGGGCGCGTATGACAGATACACGGCGTTCTGGCAAGCGAAATCGGCGGAGGTCCCGGTAACGCAACGTTAACCGTGGTCGGGTTTGATCGGGCGATGTCGCGGTATATCCGGCCCGCGATCCCAAGGGCATCCATCTTCTTCACGGTCATTCTGTCGGTTCGGGGCAGCAGGCTTCTGGTCGAGGAGAGTGCCCGTCTGCGCGCCGCCATGCGCGCGACCATGGCGCAGCGGCCATTTCATCTGGACGCCTGGGGCGTGCTGCCCGATCACATGCATGCGGTCTGGACACTGCCCAAGGGCGATAGCGGCTATTCGGTCCGCTGGGGCGCGATCAAGGCGCGGTTTACGCGTAGATTGCGGCAGGCGGGCTTCGCCACATTGCCCCGGTTCCCGCTTGTTCGGGCGGGTCAATATGCCGGGGTGACCCCCGGCCTTTACCATGACAAGGGAGAGGTTGCCCTCTGGCAACGCCGGTTCTGGGAGCATCACATCCGGGACGAGGCGGATTCCAACGCTCATGTCCGGTATTGCTGGAACAACCCGGTGAAGTATGGATTCACCGCGCGGGCGGCGGATTGGCCGTATTCGCCGATTCACCGCGATATGCGGTTGGGGCGGGTTGATCCCGAATGGGCTGGCGAGATTCCGGACGCCATGTTCGGAGAGGAGGCCGGGGTTTCACCCCGGCCTACGGGATGCGCTGGGGGTGGCAAGACGTTCATGCCACCGACGACATGCTTACCGTGCGAACTTCTTGTGCTTGATCCGCTTGGGCTCAAGCGCGTCCGGCCCGAGGCGGCGTTTCTTGTCTTCCTCGTAATCCTCGAAATTGCCTTCGAACCATTCCACATGCGCCTCGCCCTCGAAGGCCAGGATATGCGTGCAGATGCGGTCTAGGAAGAAGCGGTCGTGGCTGATGACCACCGCGCAGCCGGCGAAATCCACCAAAGCGTCTTCGAGCGCGCGCAGGGTTTCGACATCAAGATCGTTGGTCGGCTCGTCGAGCAGCAGCACGTTGCCGCCCGATTTCAGCAGCCGCGCCATGTGGACGCGGTTGCGTTCGCCCCCCGACAAGAGCGAGACCTTCTTTTGCTGGTCGCCGCCCTTGAAGTTGAAGGCGGAGCAATAGGCGCGCGAATTCATCTGTGCATCGCCCAGCTGGATGATCTCGGCGCCGCCGGTGATCGCCTCCCAGACGGTCTCGCCATCCTTGAGATCGTCGCGCGACTGATCCACGTAGCTGAGCTTGACCGTGTCGCCATATTCGACCGTGCCTTCGTCGGGCGCTTCCTGCCCGGTCAGCACCTTGAACAGGGTCGATTTGCCAGCGCCGTTGGGGCCGATCACCCCGACGATGCCGCCGGGGGGCAGCGAAAAGCTCAGATCCTCGATCAACAGCTTGTCGCCCATGTGCTTCTTGAGGCCCTCGACCTCGATCACCTTCGAGCCAAGGCGCGGACCGTTGGGTATGACGATCTGGGCGCGGGCCAGTTTCTCGCGCTCGGACTGGTTGGCGAGGTCGTTATAGGCGTTGATCCGGGCCTTGGACTTGGCCTGCCGGGCCTTCTGACCCTGGCGCATCCATTCCAGCTCGCGTTCCAGCGTCTTCTGGCGTGACTTGTCCTCGCGCGCCTCCTGCTGAAGGCGCTTGGCCTTCTGTTCCAGCCATGCCGAATAGTTGCCCTCGTAGGGGATGCCGCGGCCACGGTCGAGTTCGAGAATCCAGCCGGTGATGTCATCCAGGAAATAGCGGTCATGGGTGACGATCAGGATGGTGCCCTTGTAGTCGATCAGGTGCTGTTGCAGCCAGGCGATGGTTTCGGCGTCGAGGTGGTTGGTCGGCTCGTCCAGAAGCAGCATTTCGGGCGCTTCGAGAAGCAGTTTGCACAGCGCGACGCGGCGCTTTTCACCGCCCGAGAGGCTGGTGACATCAGCGTCATCGGGCGGGCAGCGGAGCGCCTCGAGGCTGACATCGACCTGCGCGTCCAGATCCCAGAGGTTCTGGCTGTCGATCTCGTCCTGCAGGGCGGCCATCTCGTCGGCGGTCTCGTCCGAGTAGTTCATCGCCAACTCGTTGAAGCGGTCGAGCTTGGCCTTTTTCGCGGCGACGCCCAGCATCACGTTTTCACGCACGCTGAGATCCGGGTCGAGCTCGGGTTCCTGGGGCAGGTAGCCGACCTTGGCGCCTTCGGCGGCCCAAGCCTCGCCGGTGAAGTCGGTGTCGAGTCCGGCCATGATCTTCATCAGGGTCGATTTACCCGCGCCGTTCGGCCCGACGACGCCGATCTTCACGCCGGGCAGAAAGCTGAGATGAATATTCTCGAAGCATTTCTTGCCGCCGGGATAGGTCTTGGAGACGCCCTGCATGTGGTAGACGTATTGATAGGCTGCCATCTGTTGTCCGCTCCTGATGGGTGAACGTGTGTCGCGGCCCTGATAGCCGAGGCGGCGCGCAGGAGCAATCACCCAAGGGTGTGCTGCATGCTCAGAGGATTTTTTCGAAGAAATGGTCGGGGGTCAGGGCAGACCATTTACCCCTGTCAATCACGGCTTGGCGCTTGACAGTGGCTTGGCGCCAAGGTGATGGAAGCATGATGATAATCACGCTGCCATATGTGCGCCCCGGCCAGATCGTGGGATTGTTGGGCGGATCCTTCGATCCGCCCCATGCGGGACATGTGCATATCAGTCGCGAGGCGCTGCGCCGCTTTGGTCTCGATCGGGTGTGGTGGCTGGTCAGTCCGGGCAACCCGTTGAAGGCGAAGGGCCCCGCGCCGCTGGAGCGGCGGATGGCGGCCTGCCGCGAGATCGTCGATCATCCGCGCATCAAGGTGAGCGATGCCGAGGCGCAGCTTGGCACGCGCTACACCGCCCAGACCCTGCGGTTGCTGCAAGAGGCGCGCCCCGGGGTCAGATTCGTCTGGCTGATGGGGGCGGACAACCTGGTGCAGTTCGATCAATGGCAGGACTGGCGCGACATCATGAACAATGTGCCGGTGGGCGTTCTGGCGCGCCCCGGCCAGCGGATTTCGGCGCGCATGTCCAAGGCCGCCAAGGTCTATGGGTTTGCCCGTCTGCCGACCCGCGACAGCCGCTTTCTGGGCCAGAGCCGCGCGCCCGCATGGTGTTTCGTGAACGTGCCGATGATCGCGCTTTCATCGACCCGGCTGCGCAGACAGGGCGAATGGCCGGGCCGCGAAGAGGGCTGAGCGGGAAATTCTGCGTGAAAGCGATTGTCTCGGACGTCGCGCTCAGCTTATTTTCGCATCATGAGCAGACCCGTTTCGAGACGACTTTTCCTTGGAAGCGCGCTGGGCGCGGTTGGCGCGTTGGCGCCGCTGGCCGGTTCCGTTGCATGGGCCGCTGCCCCGGCGGTATCGCTGCGACCGCAGGCCCGTCCCGGCAGCAAGGCGGCGCGCGTCGCGCCGGGCGCCGAGAAGCTGGTCGAGGCGGCGAATCTGGGGGGCGACGTCACCTTTGCGGTGATGGATGTGAAAACCGGGCTGATGCTGGAAGCGCGCGGCGCGCATGACGGTTTGCCTCCGGCCAGCGTCACCAAATCGGTGACGGCGCTTTACGCGCTTGACACGCTGGGCGCAGATTTCCGGTTCAGCACGCGGCTGTTGACGACCGGAGCGATCGAGAACGGGGTCATCAAGGGCGATCTGATCCTGGCGGGGGGCGGCGATCCGACGCTGGATACCGATGCCCTGGCCGATATGGCGGCTGAACTGAAGCGCAAGGGCGTTCACGAAGTGCGGGGGCGGTTCCGCGTCTGGGGCGGGGCGCTGCCCTTCGAGCGGACAATCGACCCGACGCAGCCCGAACATGCGGGTTACAATCCGTCGATTTCGGGGATGAACCTGAATTTCAACCGCGTGCATTTCGAATGGAAACGCGGCGGAAGCGGCTACCAGGTGACGATGGATGCCCGCGCGCGGGCCTATCGCCCGGCGGTCACGATCGCACGCATGGCGGTTTCGAAGCGCAAGGGGCCGGTCTATACATACCGTGACGGCGGCGACCACGATTCCTGGACCGTGGCGAATGCGGCGCTGGGCAATGGCGGCGCGCGCTGGCTGCCGGTGCGCAAGCCCGAAGCCTATGCCGCCGAGGTCTTCGCCACGCTGGCGCGCTCGCACGGGATTGTCCTTGAAGACGGCGCGGCGTTGCGCGAACCGCCAAGGGGCAAGACGCTGGTCGTGCATCAAAGCGGATCGCTGCGCGAGGTGTTGCGCGACATGCTGAAATACTCCAACAACCTGACGGCCGAACTGGTCGGCATGACCGCCAGCGCCAAACGCGTCGGGCGTGCACAATCGCTGGCGGCATCGGCGCGCGAAATGAGCCGTTGGGCACGCACGGAACTGAGCATGGAGGGGGCATCGCTGGTCGATCATTCGGGGCTGGGCGAGAAATCGCGCCTGAGCGCCGAGGCGCTGGCGCGGGCGATGGTCAAGGCGCATGGCGATGGCCAGCTGCGCGCGATCCTCAAGGAGATTCCGCTACGCAACGACAGGGGCGGGATTGACCAGAACAACAAGATCCAGGTGCTGGCAAAGACCGGCACGCTTTACTTCGTCAGTTCGCTGTCGGGATACATGACCACGCCGGACGGCGGCGAGTTGGCCTTTGCGATATTGGCGGCGAACCAGGGTCGCCGCCGTCAGGCTGATCTGGGGGCGGCGGGTCGCCCGCCGGGTGCGGCAAGTTGGAACGGCCGCGCCAAGACGCTGCAACAGGCGCTGATCGAACGCTGGGCCACGGTTTACGGCAGTTAGCGCCGACGCTTACGGGTCAACGACGCAGACGCGGGTCGCCCAGCCCCGGCAGCGTTCAGCCAGGGGAGCGGGCAGGGGGCTGTCGGTGAAGAACTGGTCGATATCGCACAGCGAACCGATGCGCATCGGAGCGCTGCGGGCGAATTTGGAATGATCGGCCACGAGGATGCATTCGCGCGAGCGGCTGAGAAGGGTCTGCCCGACGATCACCTCCTGCATATCGAAATCGAGCATGTCGCCATCGGGATCGAGCGCCGAGCAGCCAAGGATCGCATGATCGAACTTGAAATCTGCGATGGTGCGCGCGGTCAGCGCGCCCACCAGCCCGCGATCCGAGCGCCGAAGCGTGCCGCCCGCGACGACGATCTCGCAGCTTTCATTGGCCAGCAGGATCTGCGCGACGTTCATGTTGTTGGTCACCACCATCAGGTTTTCATGCCCCAGCAAGGCGCGCGCCACGGCCTCGGCGGTGGTGCCGATATCAAGGAACAGCGAGGCGCTGTCGGGGATCGTGGCGGCGCAGGCCCGGGCAATGGCCTGTTTGGCGCTGTCATGGAGGCGGCGGCGTTCCTCGTAGAGGATATTGCTGACGCCGGAGGGCAGGATGGCGCCGCCATGGACGCGTTCGAGCTTGCCCGCGTCGGCGAGTTCGGTGAGGTCGCGGCGAATGGTCTGGACGGTGACGCCGAAATGCGCGGCCAGCCCGTCTACGGTGACCTTGCCCGCGCTGCGGGCGATTTCAAGGATGTCGGGCTGTCGGAAGCTCTGTGACACGGGGGTTCGAGGCCTTTCGGTGATTTGTTCGATTATGTTCGTATATGGGGAAATGGCAAGTAAAGATTGATAAAACGGGCGAGTTGGGGAAATTTCGAACATAATTTTAAGCAAAACGAATATAAACGAATGATTCGGATTGACTCTGTCAGGCGGGCCGTGCTTGCGTCGGCGCATCGGCATGGCAGCGAAAGGACGTCAGGTGGAACCAGCGCGGGGCAAGGATCCGGTCGATCTTTTCGTGATCGGCGGTGGGATCAATGGCTGTGGTATCGCGCGCGACGCGGCGGGGCGGGGCCTGAGCGTCGAACTGGCCGAGATGAACGACCTGGCCTCGGCCACGTCATCGGCCTCGACCAAGCTGTTTCATGGCGGGCTGCGCTATCTTGAGTATTTCGAATTCCGGCTGGTGCGAGAGGCGTTGATCGAACGCGAGACCCTGTTGCGGGCGATGCCCCATATCAGTTGGCCGATGCGCTTCGTGTTGCCGTTGCATGATGGCATGCGTTTTGAGGGGGAGACGCCGGCATCCGGGTTGCTCAACCGCGTGATGCCCTGGATGAAGGGGCGGCGACCGGCATGGATGATCCGGCTGGGGCTGTTCATCTATGACCATATGGGCGGGCGCAAGATATTACCGGCGACGCGGGTGGTGGACCTGACGATGGATCGGGCGGGCGTTGCGTTGAAGGGCAAGTTCAAGCGCGCCTTCGAGTATTCCGATTGCTGGATCGAGGATAGCCGTCTTGTGGTGCTGAATGCGCGCGATGCAGAGGCGCGGGGGGCGGTCATCCGCACCCGCGTCAAGGTGGTGTCGGCGCACCGCGAGGGCGGGGTCTGGACGGTCACGCTTGAGGATGGCGAGACCGGTGAGGTGAGCACCACGCGGGCGCGCGCGCTGGTCAATGCGGGCGGCCCCTGGGTGGGCGAGGTGATCCACGACGCGCTGGGGCGGGATGGCGATGCCGGGCAGGGTGTGCGGCTGGTCAGGGGCAGCCACATCGTGACAAGGCGGCTCTTCGATCACGACCGCAGTTATTTCTTTCAGGGGAGCGACGGGCGGATCATTTTCGCGATCCCCTATGAGGGGGATTTCACGCTGATCGGCACCACCGACGCCGAACACGAGGACGTCGCGACCCCGCCGGTCTGCACAACGGAAGAGGCTGAATACCTGTGCCGTTTCGCGTCGGAATATTTCGCGCGGCCGGTGACGCGGGCAGATATCGTCTGGAGCTATTCGGGCGTCAGGCCGCTTTACGATGACGGTGCGGTATCGGCGACGGCGGCGACGCGGGATTACGTGCTCAAGCTTGAGCAGGGTGACAGCGGCGCGCCGTTGCTCAATGTCTTTGGCGGCAAGATCACCACCTATCGCAAGCTGGCCGAGTCGGCGATGGGCAGGCTGGCGCCGTTCTTCAAGGGGTTGCAAGGCGACTGGACGGCGGGGGTCGCGCTGCCGGGCGGTGATTTCGAGGTCGATGCCGTGGCGCGGCTGACCGAGGCGCTGTGCGACACCTATCCTTTTCTAGAGGCGGCCTGGGCCGGGCGGCTGATCAGGGCCTATGGCACCGAGGCGGGCGAGATGCTGGGCGATGCGCGCGTGGCGGGCGATCTGGGCCGTGATTTCGGCGCGAGCCTGCATGAGCGCGAGGTGGACTGGCTGATGCGCCGGGAATATGCGCGTTGCGCCGAGGACGTGGTCTGGCGGCGCAGCAAGCTGGGGCTGCGCATGAGCGAAAGCGAAATCGCCGCGCTGGACGCATGGATGGCCGAGCGGCGCGCGCCGCGTCATAATGAGCCAGCCGCCGCCGGAGGAGAGACATGAGCCATATCCTTGCCATCGATCAGGGCACCACATCGAGCCGCGCTATCCTTTTCGACGGTCATATGCGCCTGAAGGCCACCGCGCAGGAGGAGTTCCGCCAGATCTATCCCGAATCGGGCTGGGTCGAGCATGACCCCAATGATCTCTGGTCGACGACCGCGGGAACCTGCCGCGCCGTGATCGAGCGCGCCGGGCTGACCGTGGCGGATATCGCCGCCATCGGCATCACCAATCAGCGCGAAACCACGCTGGTCTGGGAGAGGCAAACCGGCGCGCCGGTTCACAACGCCATCGTCTGGCAGGACCGGCGCACCGCCGCACTGTGCCGCAATCTGCGCGATGCCGGGCATGAACCGGCGGTGAGCGAACGCACGGGGCTCTTGCTGGACCCGTATTTCTCGGGGACCAAGCTGAAATGGATACTCGACAATGTGGAGGGCGCCCGCGCGCGCGCCGAAAAGGGCGAACTGCTGTTCGGGACGGTCGACAGCTTCCTGATCTGGAAGCTGACCGGCGGCAAGGTGCATGCGACGGATGCGACCAATGCCGCGCGCACCCTGCTATATGACATCCGCAACGGGCGCTGGAGCAGCACCATTTGCGAGATGCTGGATATCCCGATGGGCATGCTGCCCGAGGTGCGCGACAGCGCGGGCGATTTCGGTATGGCCCGCGACGATCTGTTCGGGCGCGAGATTCCCATTCGCGGGGTCGCGGGGGATCAACAGGCGGCGACGCTGGGACAGGCCTGTTTCGAGCCGGGAATGATGAAATCGACCTATGGCACGGGCTGTTTCGCGCTGCTCAATACCGGGGATTTGCCGGTGATATCTCAGAACCGCCTGCTGACGACCATTGCCTATCAGCTTGACGGCAAGCCGACCTATGCGCTGGAGGGCTCGATTTTCATCGCGGGGGCGGTGGTGCAATGGCTGCGCGACGGGTTGAAAATCATCCGCCACGCCAAGGAAACGCAGACACTGGCGCAACAGGCCGATCCTGGCCAGAATGTTGTGCTGGTGCCGGCCTTTACCGGGCTTGGCGCGCCCTATTGGAACGCCGAATGCCGGGGCGCGATGTTTGGGCTGACGCGCAATTCGCGCCCCGAGGAATTCGCCCGCGCCGCGCTGGAAAGCGTCGGGTTCCAGACCCGCGACCTGGTGGAGGCGATGCGAAGCGATTGGGTCGGACAGGGCGATGCGGTGTTGCGTGCCAGTGAGGTCGCAACCCTTCGGGACAGCGAAGTCGCAACCCTTCGGGTTGACGGCGGCATGAGCGCATCGGATTGGACCATGCAGTTTCTGTCGGACATCATCGACGCGCCGGTGGATCGCCCCGAGGTTCTTGAAACCACGGCGCTGGGCGCGGCGTGGCTGGCGGGGATGCAATCCGGGCTTTACCCGGATGCGGCGGAATTCGCCAAGACATGGGCGCTGGAGCGCCAATTCACCCCGGCGATGGAAGCGGACGAGCGTGCGCGGAAATACGACGCCTGGAAACGCGCTGTTACGGCGACTCAGGCATTTTGAACGCGGCGTGCCAAAGGCGGTGCAAGGCAAGACGAGCGCGGTTTCAAGCCCCCGCAAGAGCCCCTTGAATCCCCGCCAGCTTTCACGTTTAAGCGCAAGAAAGCTGCGTTTTGCATAGGGTTTCAGCATTTCACAGACGCTGATCCGGGCTTGGCCGAATTCTCTGATCCCGGAGCGCAGCACCCGGGCGCAAAAGGCGCCGTCTGCGATTGGTTTCAGGAGGAAACAAGATGAATAATTTGAAAACGATGGTCCGCTCCGCTGTTGTGGCGGGCTTTGGTCTGGCGGTCAGCGCCTTGCCGCTGGTGGCCGAAATCGAGCCGGTGAATCTGCGCCTTGCGCATGTGGTGAACGAGCAGGATGGCTTTCACGCTGCCGCCACCAAGTTCAAGGAACTGGTCGGTGAACGCTCGGACGGGGCGATCAGCGTCGAGATTTTCCCCAACGCGACGCTGGGCGATGAGCGCACGCTGCTGGAGGGCATGCAGATCGGCACGGTCGATATGGGCGTGATCACCAATGGCCCGGTGTCCAATTTCCTTGAGGATATGGCGGTTTTCGAGCTGCCCTTCCTGTTCCCCTCGGCCGAGAAAGCCTATGAGGTGCTGGACGGGCCGATCGGGCAGGAATTGCTGGACCGGCTGTCGGAAGTGAACCTCAAGGGCCTGGCCTATGCCGAGCGTGGCTTTCGCAACCTGACCAATTCCGAGCGACCGGTGCGCAGCCCCGAGGATATCGAGGGCCTGAAGATCCGCGTGATGGAGAACCCCGTTTATATCGACACGTTCCGCGAACTGGGCGCCGATGCCATTCCTATGGCCTGGACCGAGGCGCTGACCGCGATGCAGCAAGGCACCATCGACGGGCAGGAAAACCCGGTTGGCGTGGTCTATTCCTTCAAGCTGAACGAGACCCAGACCAACATGACGATGACGCGCCACAGCTATGCGCCGGCGATTTTCGTGATGGGTATGCCGGTCTGGCAGAAACTGTCGCCCGAGGCGCAGGAGATCGTCGTCAAGGCCGCGCAGGACGCCGCCGAATATGAACGCGCGCTCAATGCCGAGCAGCAGAGCGAGCAGCTTCAGGCGCTGCGCGATTCGGGAATGGAGATCGTGGACGATGCCGACCTCACGGCATTTTCCGAAGCGGTCGCGCCGGTCTACGAGAAGTATGGCACGAAGTTCGGCGATTACCTGACGCGCATTCAGGACGCGATCAAGTAAGATGCTGAAGGTGCTGGAGTGGATCGACCGGATGGTCGGCGCGATACTGGGCCCCGTCGTGTTCGTGGGCATGGTCGCGCTGACCGGTGTGATCACGTTGCAGATCGTGTCGCGGGTGGCGTTCACCTCGGTCAGCTGGACCGAGGAGGTCGCGCGTTTCTTGCTGATCTGGATCACCTTTCTGGGCGCGACTCTGGCCTATCAGCAGGGCCGGCATATCGCTGTCACACTGTTGCGTGACAGCCTGCCGGACCGCCTGCGCCGGATCGTGTCGGGCGCAGGCATGCTGGTGGCGATTGCGTTTCTGGCGACCTTGGCGGTGATCGGCTGGCGTTACATGGGGATGCAGAGTTTTCAGAAATCGCCATCGCTGCGCATGTCCATGGGGCTTGTCTATGCGGTGATGCCGGTCTGCGCCGCGATCATGGCGGGGCTGTCGGTGATCGATCTTGTCCGCCTGCTGGCGGGGCAGGAGCCACGCAGTGTCGCCGCGACGCCGGAGGTGCCGCAATGAGCCTGGTGCTGGCCGGTCTTTTCATCCTGTTTCTGCTCATGGGCCTGCCCGTCGCCATCGTCATCGGCGCGGCGGCGATGAGCGCGCTGAACCTTGGGGGCGTGCCGCTGATGGTGGTACCACAGCAGATGTTTTCGGGGATCAACAGCTTTGCGCTGGTGGCGGTGCCGATGTTCGTGCTGGCCGGGGACATCATGGCGCAGGGTGAGATCTCGAAGCGGCTGGTAGCCTTTGCCGACAGCATGTTCGGCTTCATCAAGGGTGGTCTCTCGGTGGTTTCGGTGCTGGCTGGCATGTTCTTTGCCGCAATTTCGGGTTCGGGGGCGGCGACGACCGCGGCCGTGGGGGCAAGCCTTGTGCCCGAGTTGAAGCGCAAGGGCTATGACCCGGCTTCGGCGGCGTCGCTGATCGCCGCGTCGGGCACGATCGGGGTAGTCATCCCGCCTTCGGTGCCGATCATCATCTACGCTGTGATCGCGCAGGAATCGGTGAAAGAGCTGTTTCTGAGCGGGTTCATTCCCGGCCTTGCCATGGGTGTGGGGCTGATCGCCGTCGCGCTTATTCAGGGCCACAGGCGCGCCTATCCGCGCGGCACGGCCTTGTCACTGGCCACCATCGGGCGCACGCTGATTTCGGCGAGTTGGGGCCTGATGGCGCCGCTGATCATTCTCGGTGGTATCTTTTCGGGCCTCTTCACCCCCAGCGAGGCGGCGGTGGTGGCAGTGAACTATGCCGTCTTCGTTTCGTTCTTCATCTACCGTGACCTGACGCTGAGCGGGCTTTACCGGATCGTGCTGCGCGCTGGCGTGACCACGGCTGTCATCATGTTCGTGATCGCGGCCTCGTCGGTGCTGAGCTGGGCGCTGGCCAGTTGGCAGGTACCGGGGGCGATTGCCTCGTTTGCGCTGTCGCTGTCGGGCAATATCTATGTGCTGCTGATTCTGATCATGGCGCTGATCCTGATCACCGGCGTCTTCCTTGAGACCGCGAGCGCGCTGATCATCCTGACCCCGATGCTGTTGCCGCTTGCGGCGCAACTGGGGATCGACACGGTGCATTTCGGGATCATCATCGTCGTGGGTCTGGCCATCGGCATGGTAACGCCGCCGGTGGCGATCAACCTGTTTGTGGCCTCGACCACGGCCAATGTGCCCATCGAAAGGATTGCCCGTGCGGTGCTGCCTTATCTGCTGGTGCTGATCGTGGTCTACATTCTCATCGCCTTCGTTCCGCTGCTGCTGGCGCTTTAGTGCGGTGCGGGGTCAGCCGTGCGTCAGGACCCGGTCGATTTCGGACTGCATGCGGTCCACGGCGGCTTCCAACTCGCGGATGAAGGCGCGTCCGGCCATTGATTGGGTTGCGTAACCGGGTGTCAGGATCGAGACGCTGTTGGAAATGCGTGGCCTGAAACGCCGGATCGCGAGGCGCGCGCCTTCGGGGGCCACGAGAAGGTGGCTATAGGCGGTGATCATGTCGCAGACCATCACGCAGACACCCGCCGCTACGAATTGAAGGCCGGGCAGAAAGGTGCGCAGCTCCAGCCGTTTCTTGAACCGGCATCCGGCGGTGCGAAACGCGGCCTCGGTCTGGACGGCTGTTGGGTGCTCATCAAAGAGCACGGCCATGGGGCGCCCGTCGAGATCGGCGGGGGTGATCGTGTCTGATCGGGCCAGAGGATCATCGGCGGGCAGGATACAGACGCATTCGAGGTCGTAATCGGTCTGACGGATCGAGGCGCGGGGCCGGGGCGTTTCGGAAAAGCCGACATCGAATTGCTGGGATGCGATCAAATCCTCGATGATGTCCGAGGAGCGCATGATCAGGGAGACGTCAAGATCGTCGCGCCCGTCGAGAAACCGGGTCATGAGCTTGGGCAGAAGCACGCTTGAGGCCGCAGGGTGGCACGCGACCTGCAATTTGCCCGACTCGATCGCGCCGATCCGTTCAAGCGTGCGCTCGGCGCGTTCGACCCGGCTGAGGATTTCTTCGCATTCCTCCAGAAAGAAATGGGCCTCGGGTGTCGGCGTGAGCTTGCCCTGTTCGCGCACGAAGAGGGCAAAACCAAGCTGCCCCTCGAGCGACTGCACCATTGTCGAAACCGCTGGCTGGGTCCGCCCGACGGCGCGCGCGGCCTGACTGATCGAGCCTGAGCGCATGACTTCGCGAAAGGTGGCGAGTTGGCGGAGGGAAAGATGCATGGGGTATCAATTCAATTGATGGCTTTAAAGATATTATGAAATTGATTTTATGGCAGCTGTCCAGTGTTATGAGTCACGGCTCAGCGCGGGGAACGCGCGGGTTAGGGGGATTGATGGACGCTTTCGCCAAATATTTGCTGACGGGTTTGATCTGCATCGTGGCCCTGGGCCAGTTCGTGCAGGTCATCACGCGCTACGTGCTGCAGGTGCCCGTGATGGGGCTTGAAGAGACGATGCTTTATCCGACCATGTGGCTTTACATCCTGGGATCGGTCAACGCATCGCGCGAGAACACGCATATCCGCGCGAACGTGCTGGAGATTTTCATCACGACCGAGCGCGGCCACACGATCCTTGCCATCCTGGGCGAGATCATCAGCCTGATTGTCGGCCTCTGGCTGCTGACCTGGGCGTGGGATTACACGCGTTATGCCTGGCGCGTCTGGCGCGAAAGCCCGACGCTTTATATCCCGACATTCTATTCCGATATCGCGTTGCTGATCGGGCTTGGGCTGATGATGGCCTATACGGCCTGGCACCTGTGGCGCCATATCCGCAGCCTGAGCGGCAGGGGAGAAGCGGCATGATCGAGATTGCGCTTCTGGCCATCGCCATTCTGGTGATCACCCTCACGCTGGGCGTGCCGCTGCCATACTGTTTCGGCGCCGCGTTGATGGTCATGTACATGATCGGTGACGTGACCATGAAAGGCATGATGCTCTGGGGTGTCCAGCAGCTTGGCAACCCCGTGCTGCTGGCAATTCCGTTGTTCGTGCTGGCGGGGACCATCATGTCCGAGAGCGGAATCGCCGCGTCCCTGCTGCGTTTCGTCAATGCCTTCATCGGCCATGTCCGGGGCGGTCTCGGCGTGGTTGCAGCCGTCTCCTGCGCAGTGATCGGGGCGATCTCGGGCTCGGGTCTCACCGGTATTGCCGCCATCGGCCCGCTGCTGATCCCCGAAATGGAAAAGCGCGGCTACCCGCGCGAATACGCCACCGCGCTGATCGCCAATTCGTCGATCCTTGGCCTGCTTATTCCGCCATCGGTGACGATGATCGTTTATGGCTGGGTCACCGACACCTCGATCCTGGCCTGTTTCCTGGCGACGCTGGGTCCCGGCCTGCTGATCATGTTCGCGTTCTCGGTCATCAACCTGGTGATGTCGCGCAAGTTCGACCTTGTGCTGGATGAAAAGCCTTCTTTCTCGGAACTTTCGGGCGAGGTCGCCCGACGCGGGATTCACGCCTTTCCCGCGCTGCTGATGCCGGTCATCATTCTGGGCGGCATCTATGGCGGGGTCATGACACCGACCGAGGCCGCCGCCGTGGCGGTGATCTATGCCGTGCCCGTGGGGTTTCTGATCTACAAGGGGCTGAGGCTGTCCAACTTTCTTTCGGCGGGCAAGGAAGCCGCCACCGCAGTGGGCGCGATCATGATGATGATCCTGTTCTCGATGATCCTGTCGCAGATGTTCGTCTATGAAAGCATCCCCCAGCAACTGGTGCAGGGGATTTTCGCAATCACCGAGAACAAGGTCCTGTTGCTGATCATGATCAATATCCTGCTGTTCCTGGTGGGCATGGTGGTCAATGACGTGACCGCGATCATCCTGATCGCACCGCTGCTGTTGCCCCTGATGAACGCCATCGGCGTCAGCCCGGTGCAATTCGCGGCGATCATGGGGGTCAATACCGCGATGGGCGGGGTGACGCCGCCATATGCCTCGATCCTCTACCTGGGGGCGCGGATCGGCCAGGTGAAGGTGACCAAGGTCATCCCGCCCGCGATGAAGCTGATCCTGTTCGGTTATGTGCCGGTGGTCTTTCTGACCTCGCTCTGGCCGGATCTGTCGCTCTTTTTGCCGCGTCTTTTCGGCTACGACGTGGCGCCTTGATCAATCCTAAGCAATTAAGTTCAACAAGGAGAAAACCCAAATGAAACATGCATTCCTGACAACCGCTGCCACGGCGCTGATGGCGCTTGGATCCTTTGCGCAGGCGCAAGACCTGAAGATGAGCCATGTGCGCCCGCAGGACGCCACCATCGACGTGGAACTGCGCGCGTTCTCGGCAGCCGTGGCCGAGGCCACGGACGGGGAGGTCAACGTCAATATTTTCCCGGCCTCGGCGCTTGGCGATTACACCACGGTGCAGGAGCGCGTGAGCGTTGGCGCCATCGACATGGCGACGCAACCTGCCGCCACGGCCGCCGACCGGCGCATGCAGATCAGTTCTTTCCCCTATCTGGCCGGAAACTGGGAGCAGGCCCGCGCGGTCTATGGCCCCGGCGGTGTCGTGCGCGAGGTGATGGCCGGGCTTTACGCCGAGCAGGACATTACCATGCTCGCGGCCTACCCCGTTTATTTCGGAGGTATCGCGCTCAATGTCGATCATCCCGGCGCGGGCTCGGTCGAACCGAATGGCATCAAGGTGCGTGTGCCGGGGATCAAGTCATTCCAGCTGACCGGTGAAGCATTGGGCTACATCCCCTCGCCGATCCCGTTCTCGGAGGCTTTCACGGCCGTTCAGACTGGTGTGGTGGATGGTGTGATCGGGTCGGGCGCCGAAGGGTACTACGCCTCGTTCCGTGACGTGACCAAGACCTATATCCCGGCCAACACGCATTTCGAGGTCTGGTACATGATCATCTCCAACGAGAGCCTTTTTGGTCTCTCGGACGAGGACCAGGCCGCGCTGAAAGAGCAGGCGGCGGCCTTCGAGGCGACCCGCTGGGAGGTGGCCCAGGCCGATCAGGGCCGTAACGAGCAGCGTCTGGTTGACGAACTGGGCGCCACCGTCGTTGAATTGAGCGACGAGGAACTGGCCGGGATGGCCGCGAAAGCCCGCGCCGATGTATGGCCCGCCGTTCTGGAGGATGTCGGGGCCGACTGGGGCCAGGCGATCCTTGACAAGGTTGCCACCGCAGCCAACTGAGCGAGCATGGGGCAGGGCGGTTCAGGCCGCCCCGCCCGTTTCCTTTCTATCGGGGCGCGGACATGGAAACCGATTATGCCATCATCGGAGGCGGGGTCGTCGGCCTCTCGCTGGCCTGGGGCCTGTTGAGGCGCGGGCTGACGGTGACGGTTCTGGATGGCGATGACGGGTCGTTCCGTGCCAGCCGCGGGAATTTCGGTCTGGTCTGGGTTCAGTCCAAGGGCATGAACCAGCCTCGCTATGCCCGCTGGTCACAGCAATCCGCCGCGATCTGGGCGGAGTTCGCCAAGGAACTGGGCGCCAATACCGGACAGGACGTGCCGCTTGAACAAAGGGGCGGTTACGATCTGCATTTCTCGGAGGAGGCGCTTGAAGCCAAGCTGGCCAAATACGAGACTCTGAAAGCGCAGTTGGGAGGCGATTACCCTTACGAGGTGCTGGGTCATAATGCGCTGCGCAAGGAAGAACCCCATATCGGCCCCAAGGTGGTGGGGGCGATCCTGCATCATCAGGATGGTCATGCGAACCCGCTCAGGCTGCTCATGGCGCTGGCCGCCGATGTCCGGCGCATGGGTGGCCGTGTGCTGACCGGCAAGACCGTGACTGACGTGACCAAGCCCGACGGATTTCGCATCGCCTGTGCGGACGGAACGATCGTCCGGGTCGGCAAGGTGATCCTCTCGGCGGGTCTTGGCGCGGCAGAGCTCGGGCCGCGGATGGGATTCAAGGCGCCGGTGCGCGCGCAGCGCGGGCAGGTGCTGATCACCGAGAAACTGCCCAAGCTGATCAACCGCCCCTCGCTGATTGCCCGCCAGGTCGACGAGGGCGGCATACAGATCGGCGCCACCAACGAAGAGGTCGGGCTGGACGACCGGGTGACGCAGCCGGGGCTTTCGGGTCTGGCCGCAAAGGCGATCGCCGCCTACCCCGCGCTGGCCAAGGCGCAGCTGGTCCGAAGTTGGGGCGCGCTGAGGGTGCTGTCGCCCGACGGGCTGCCCATCTATCAGGAAAGCGCCACGATGCCGGGGGCTTTTCTTGTGACCTGCCACAGCGGCATCACGCTGGCCGCCGCGCATGCCAATCTGATGCCTGATTGGCTGGAAGGCCGCGATGCGGCCCCGAATCTGGAGGTGTTCAGTGAAGACCGCTTCGCCGTTTCTTGAACCCGATGACGGCGGTACGCGCGTCGAAGTCAGTCTTGACGGGGCGCCGCTCTTGTTGAGCGAGGGCGCGAACCTGGCCGCCGCCCTGCTGGCCGCGGGCGTGGAGGTGTTCCGGCACACCAAGGTCACGGGCGCGCCGCGCGCGCCGTTCTGCATGATGGGTGCCTGTTACGACTGCCTTGTCGAGATCGACGGCGTGGTGCGGCAGGCCTGCATGACCGAGGTATCCCCAGGGCTGCGGATCAACCGGCCGCATGAGGCGGAGGCGCATGATGATCCGGCGTGATCTTGTCATTATCGGTGCCGGGCCTGCAGGCATGGCCGCGGCGGCCAGGGCCGCCGAGCTGGGCCTGAGCGTCAGCATCCTTGATGAGCAGCTCCGCGCAGGCGGGCAGATTTATCGCGATGTGGACCGCGCCGCCGCGCTGCGCGGCGATATCCTGGGCAAGGATTACAAGCATGGCGCAACCCTGACCGACGGGCTGCGCCGCGCAGACATAGATCACCTGCCCGGTGCGGTGGTCTGGGCCATAGAGGAAGGTTTTCGCATCTCCTACAGCCAAGACGGACAGGGAGCACAGATCGCCGCCGCGCGCGTGCTTTTGGCGACGGGGGCTCTTGAGCGACCGATGCCGCTGCCGGGCTGGACCCTGCCGGGCGTGATGACGGCGGGTGCGGGGCAGATCCTGCTCAAGCAATCAGGCGTTCTGGCGCGCAATGCCGTGCTGGTGGGCTCGGGGCCGCTACTTTACCTTATTGCCGCGCAGATGATCCGCGCGGGGACGCCACCCGCCGCGATGATCGAAACGCAAGGCCGGGGCGACATTATCAGCGCCATGCGCCACCTTGGCGGGGCGCTTCGCGGATGGCCCTATCTGCTCAAGGGGATGAAGATGCTGGCCGAGATCCGGCGCGCCCGCGTGCCGCGTTTCACCGGCGCGCAGGGGATCGCCATCGAGGGCGAGACGCGGGCCGAAGCCGTTACCTTGACCAGCGCGGGTCACAGCCGGCGGATCGCTTGCGACACGGTTTTCCTGCATCATGGAGTCGTGCCCAATACGCAGGCCGCACGGTCGCTTGGTGTCGGTCACGAATGGGACCATTTGCAGAACTGCTTTGTCCCGGCCTTGGATGAATGGGGGCAGAGCGACGTTGCGGGCGTTTTCATCGCCGGAGACGGCGCCGGGATCGGGGGGGCGAAGGCGGCGGAATATGCCGGTGGCCTTGCGGCGCTGAAGATCGCCGAGGAACTGGGCCGTCTTGATCCCGCGGCCTGCATGGAACAGGCCGCCCCGCTGCGGGCCGCGCTGGCGCGCGAACGCGCACCGCGCGCGTTTCTGGATGCCGCTTATCCGCCCTGTGTCGAGGCGCTCGCGCCCGCGGACAACACGATTGTCTGCCGCTGCGAGGAGATCACCGCCGGAGACATCCGCCGTTATGCCAGCCTGGGCTGTCTTGGGCCCAACCAGGCCAAGGCGTTCGGGCGGGCGGGCATGGGGCCGTGCCAGGGGCGGTTTTGCGGCCTGACGGTCACCGCGCTTTTGGCCAAGGCGAATGGGCGGACACCTGACGAGACGGGCCATTTCCGTATCCGTCCGCCCCTGAAGCCCGTCACATTGGGCGAGTTGGCCGCGATGGACTCACAGATGCAGGATGCGGCAGAGTAAGTGGAACGCAGTGTTCTAGACCAATTTTTGCCGCCCCGTGAAGGCACCTGATCGATTATTGCGTGAGCTGAAAGCGATCCGATGATTTTGAGTATTTCTGAACGGTGATAGCCGATGCGATCGCCTGCCGCAGATCGACTGCTTATGGATACCGGACAAGCGATTGAATATCTGCTTCGAAATTCTGAGGAAAATGGAGGCGAGGAGCGTAGCCGAACCGGTATACACGGCTTGGCAATCCGGAATGTTTTTGTGATCCAAACGCGAGAACGGCATATGGGCTTGTTTAGCTCACCTTGGACAGCAGACTGAAATTGGCGTGGCCCCTCCTTTGAGTGATCATCCCATGTTGATGCGGCTCCTCGCGTCCTCGGTTGATTGGCAAGCTTCGTCTTCGGGCCGTTAACCCTTTCAGTGGTGTTTGGTCTGTCAGTACGAACCCGCCGCCACAGTCGAACGCGCGTGGCTTTTCGGGAGATGTCGATTTGCGCTCAGTTCGGCTGGCTGAGATGTCATGGGCGGCTGTAACGTCGAGCTTTTTTGCAGCCACGTCACGGGATCGGCCTGCGGCAGCGTTTCGGGAGAAGTGCACGTCGTAAGTGTTTGCACCGCTCAATCGAGAGGCGCGGGCAGCCTTTGCGTTCAAGACCCGATGGTAATTCTTGGCAATGTGTCGCGTCTGCGTGATACGCGCAGGTGCAGAGACGAGGTTGTTCTCGGATGTCCCTTTGATCTTCTGTACTTTTCCTACTTTTCCGAGGCCGCATGGTTAAGTCGTTGAAGTTACGTCACCTATCTTTTGGATATCACCTATCCTTTTTTCCCCCTGTACACGCGAAAGCGAACATCATACTGCGTTTGACGGGCCGGCTGAGTGAAAATCATGCCGGGAGTGGGTAGGGCTTCGGCAGACAGGTTTCGCATTTTAGCCCCGCTTTTGTGTCTTAACGAGTGCAAGGACTGCGTAAATGCTTGATAATTCTGTGATCCGTCTGGAAGTACGTTCGGGTTCCGTTTCGATAATCCCGGGGCAGCACTACCAAGCATATGATAGTGTGACAGTGGTCGACGGGTCAGGCAGCCTTGGCGAGCAACCCTATGTGGCGGTTCGGGAAGGCAACGACCTCGTCCTGCTTTATGCAGATGGCACAGAAGTTGTTCTGCAGGATTACTTCCTCGGAGATACGCTTTTCTCGATGGATGGTTTGGGCGGGGTGATCGAGCTGCCGGCCGACATGGCGCCGATCGGAATGATTGATGGCAAAGCCCTTTACGCCTTTGGCGGCAGCTCTGACGCCGCAGGATCCATTCTGGCGAATTCTTCTACCTTTTCACCTCTGGAACCTCTCCTTGTCGACGAGTCCACTGGCGCGGCCTTGATCGGAGATGGAGGGAATCTTGGTCTTGCCCTGGGTGGTCTTGGCGCTGGGGGCGTGGGTTTGGCTCTTATGGGAGGTGGAAGTGGCGGAGATGCCTTGCCCTTCTTCGCAGCCCCTTCCGGAGGCGGGTCCAATTCGAACACCGTGATCTCAGGTTCATTCGTGGCTGGGCCCGTTATCCCCGGCAATGGATTGGTTGTGGATATCTACGATTCAAATGGCAAGCTCATTGAGGCAGGTATTCCGTTGGACGCCGATGGGTCGTTTTCGGTTACCCTGAAGGGCACGATTCCCAACGTGATCGCCATCATGCGCGACACCAATATCGACCCTGATTACCGTGATGAAGCGACTGGCTCGGATATCGACCTCAACGCGAATCTTGCTGGTATCGGCGCGGGTGATCCGCAGCCGAACGGCACGACCAGAGTGTCTTTGAACATCAACCCTGTGACAACGGTGGCGGCGCGTCTTGCCGGCGTAGGGCCTGATGGAACGATCCCCGAGGGTGGCATCTCTTCGGAGGAGATTGCCGAAAGCATTCAGAAGGTCGAGGACAGTTTTGGCTTGGAGGACATGAACGGTGTCGTGCCCAAGGATATCTTCGACGAAGATTTCAACGACACCGATGGCGATATCGATGAGGGCGAAAACTACGGTCAGGTCTTGGCAATGTTGTCGGGCAAAGACAAGCTCAACCAAGGAGATCCGGACGCCACGATCGAGGAGTTCGTTTCCGCGATTGATGACGCAGGCGATGATTCCTCCCAGGCACAATCTGACGTTCGGACAAAATTGTTGGAAGGTGCGCGGGAATTCGAATTCAATAATCAGGGTCAGACCGAAAACGAAGCCGACTTGTTGCGCGCACCCAGCTTGGGTGTAGAACGCACGCCAGAGGTAGATGGCGAAGGCGAGACAGCCGAGCCGGAATTCTCCGCCCTCCTTGAGGACGCTCTCGAGGGGACGTCCACTGGTGATGACCCCAACCCCAACGCAGAAACGATTGAGGGCTTCCAAACGCTGGTGGATACCTCAGGTGCCGCGCAAGACCTTGCGGCACTCGAGGCGGGCGCTGATATCCCGCAGGATGTTGCCGACCAGCTGACCGAGGAAAACCTCTCTGCTTTGGGCCTCACAGGTCTGGCCGAGCCCTCTCCATATCTGGCGGGTTTCCTTGAAGCTCTTCGCGACGCCGAACCTGAAGGCGCTGATACGGTTGCCGAGTTGCAGGCGCTTCTGGATGAGGTGATTGCGGACTTGTTCTCGACGAGCGTCGAGCAGGTGGATGGCAATGTCGCGATCGATTTGCCTGCGGGGGCCGAGACGGCAACGGTAAGTTACACGCCTGCGGGTGCGGATGCTTCTGTCGATCTGGTTCTGACGCGCGACGAGAGCGATGCTTGGGTTCTGCCTGGTGATGCGCCGGAGGGAACAGAGGTTGACGCGGATGGCAATCTGACGATCCCGAACAGCGCGTTGGAAGATGGGACCGACGTGACGGTGACGGTTGCGGATGCTGCGGGCAACGCGGCGGATGCGACCTTGACGGGCGTGGACAACACCGCGCCGGTTGATCCGACGGTTGAGCAGGTTGACGGCG
>Ga0102928_1000690_pt1 | contig 21807 bp, 19 predicted proteins | sample SalPonR1_B_D1_MG_FD_78504 | JGI IMG/M metagenome (GOLD analysis project Ga0102928, IMG submission 78504) | Salt pond soil microbial communities from South San Francisco under conditions of wetland restoration - Salt Pond MetaG R1_B_D1_MG | ecosystem: Environmental > Aquatic > Marine > Intertidal...
AAGCTGCACCCGGCCGAAGAACTTCTTCGGCAGCGACCGGGTTTCCAGCACACCGGCATTGGCGATCGTCTGCGGCGCAACGATGAGCATTTTCGCCACCTCCCGCCCGCAACCTTAGCGCAAAGCGGCGCAGGGCCAAGCGACCCGCTGGATCGGTGTGCCGGGATGGGGTAGAGCGTGGTCGAATTTGGTTGATGTGTTTCTCCCGGAGGTCCCATGAACGCGCTTTCCACCCCGCTCACCTGTTTCAAGGCCTATGACATTCGCGGCCGGCTGGGGGACGAGTTGAACCCCGACATCGCCTATCGCGTGGGCCGGGCCTTCGCCGAGGTGATGAAGGCGCGTCGCGTGGTGATCGGCCGCGACGTGCGCCCTTCCTCGGAGGAGCTGTCGCAGGCGCTGGCGCGCGGCCTCGTCGATGCCGGTGTCGAGGTGCTGGACCTTGGCCTGTCCGGCACCGAGGAGACGTATTTCGCCGTCACCCATCTGGACGCCGATGGCGGCATCTGCGTCACCGCCTCGCACAACCCGATGGATTACAACGGGATGAAGATGGTGCAGCGCGGCTCCGCCCCGATCGGCACGGCGGACGGGATGGACGCGATCAAGGCACTGGCCGAAAGCGGCGATTTCGCGGGCGACGTGGCGGGCGGCAAGGTGACGGACGTGTCCGACACGCGGGCAGCCTATGTGGCCAAGCTGATGGAATTCGTCGATGTCTCGGCACTGACGCCGATGAAGGTGCTGGTGAATGCCGGGAACGGCGCGGCGGGGCCGAGTTTCGACGCCATCGCGGACGCCCTCGCCAAGGCCGGCGCGCCGCTCGAGTTCATCCGCGTCGATCACGAACCCGATGGCAGCTTCCCGAACGGTATACCGAACCCCCTGCTGGACGAGAACCAGCCCAAGACGGCGGGGCCGGTTGTCGCGCATGGTGCTGATATCGGCGTCGCATGGGACGGCGATTTCGACCGTTGCTTCTTCTTCGACCACGAAGGCGGCTTCATCCCGGGCGAATACGTGGTGGGCCTGCTGGCCGAGGCCTTCCTCGCCAAGGAACCGGGCGAGAAGATCGTCCATGACCCCCGCGTGGTCTGGGCCACGCAGGCAATCATCGAAGAGCTCGGCGGCGACGCGATCCAGTCGCGCTGCGGCCACAGCCATATCAAGCAGGTCATGCGGGATACCGGCGCGATCTACGGCGGCGAGATGTCGGCGCATCACTATTTCCGCGACTTCATGGCCTGCGACAGCGGCATGATCCCGTGGCTGCTGGTGGTCGAACTGATCTGTCGCCGGGGCGAGAGCCTGAAGGACATGATGGCCGAGCGCCGCGCCGCCTACCCGTCCTCGGGCGAGGTGAATTTCCGCGTGGAGGACGCCAAGACCGTGATCGCGCGGATCGAGAACGACTACGCCCCGAAGGCCGAGGCGCGCGACGACACGGACGGCCTGTCGCTAAGCTTCGGGGACTGGCGCTTCAACCTGCGCGCGTCGAACACCGAGCCGCTTCTGCGGCTGAACATCGAGGCGCGCGGCAAGCCGGAGCTCGTGGCCGAGAAACTGGCCGAGCTGCGCGGTGTGATCGAGGCCTAACGCGCCAGCGCAAGCAGGCCCGTCACGTCGAGATGGGCCTCCATATGCGCCGCGAGCGCATCGAGCGTGGCCTCGACGCCCGCGCCATAGGACTGCCCGCTCGCGGCCACGCCGAACCCGGCGAGCCACGCGGCGCGAAAGCCGTCGTCGCGGAACATGCCGTGCAGGTAGCTGCCCTGCACCCGACCCGTGGCATCCTCCGCGCCTTCCGGCGCGCCGGCCACATGGGCGAAGGGCCGCGTCCGATCCGCCCCCTCGGTCCGGCCGATATGGATCTCGTAGCCTTGGAACGCCTGCCCGGTCGCGGCGTGCACCGCGTCGACCTCCGTCAGGCGCTTTTCCGGCGTCATCACCGTGACGACCTGCAAGAGCCCCAGGCCCTCCGTCGCCCCCGGCACCCCCTCGATCCCCTCGGGGTCGTCCACGATGCGGCCCAGCATCTGGTAGCCCCCGCAAATGCCCAGCACATGCCCGCCCCGCCGGACATGCGCCCTGAGGTCGATGTCCCAGCCCTCCGCGCGCAGGAAGGCCAGATCGCCGCGCGTGGATTTCGTCCCCGGCAGGATCACGAGGTCCGCATCGCCGGGGATCGCGCGCCCCGGGCCCAACATGGTCAGCCGCACCCCCGGCTCCTGCTTCAGCGGGTCGAGATCGTCGAAATTCGCGATCCGCGACAGCGCGAGGCAGACGATGTGAAAGCCGCTCGGCCGCTCTGGCGCGTCGAGGTCCAGCGCATCCTCCGCCGGCAGCCGCCAGGCGTCCGCGAACCAGGGCAACACGCCGAAGCCGCGCCAGCCTGTCTGCGCTGCGATCCGGGCATACCCGTCGTCGAACAGGCGCGGGTCGCCGCGAAAGCGGTTGATCAGAAAACCCTCGATCCGGGCGGCGTCATCCGGGTCCAGCACCGCCTGCGTGCCCACGATCTGCGCGATCACGCCGCCCCGGTCGATATCGCCGGCCAGCACGACCGGAACGCAAGCGGCCTCGGCGAAACCCATGTTGGCGATATCACGCGCGCGCAGGTTGACCTCCGCCGGGCTGCCCGCGCCTTCCACGATCACAAGATCATGCCCCGCCTTCAGCCGTTCGAAGCTGTCCAGCACCGGGCCCATCAACCGCCCCTTCAGTGCACCGTAATCCCCGGCCGCCGACCGCATCAGCCGCCTTCCCTGCACGATGACCTGCGCGCCGGTATCGGTCTCGGGCTTCAACAGGACAGGGTTCATGTCGGTCTGCGGAGCCAGACCGGCCGCAAGCGCCTGCAGCGCCTGCGCGCGCCCGATCTCGCCGCCATCGGCGGTCACGGCGGCGTTGTTCGACATGTTCTGCGGCTTGAACGGGGCCACGTCGATCCCGCGCGCCCGCGCCGCCCGCACCAGCCCCGCCACGAGCAGCGACTTGCCCACGTTCGAGCCCGTGCCCTGGATCATCACCGCGCGGTCCATGTCGCTCCTCCGCCTTGCCGACGTCCCGTCTGGCACGGGGCCGGGGTGGCGTCCAGCGGCGGGTCTGGACTTGGCCCGGCGCCTGCCCCAAGGTCGCGCCCGAGATGGAATACGATCTGGTCATCAAGGGCGGGCGCGTGGCCACGGCCGAAACGGTCTTCGCCGCCGACATCGCCATATCGCAGGGCAGGATCGCGGCCGTCGGCAGCGGTCTGACCGGCACTCGATCCATCGACGCGGACGGAATGATCGTGACCCCGGGCGGTGTCGATCCCCATTGCCATATCGAACAGATGTCCGGCATGGGCCTGATGAACGCCGACACGTTCGAAACCGCCACCCGCTCGGCGGCCATGGGCGGCACGACATCGGTGATTTCCTTCGCCGCGCAGGCGAAGGGCCAGCGCCTCTCTGAGGCCGCCGCCGACTATGCCGCGAGGGGCGCGCGCGGGGCGGCCATCGACCACGCCTTCCACCTGATCCTCGCGGACACGCAGGCGCCGGACTACGAGGCTGATCTCGCGAGCCTCATCGCGCAGGGCCATCGCTCCCTCAAGGTCTTCACCACCTACAATATCGGCCTCGATGACGGCGATATCCTGCGCGCGCTCAGCATCGCGCGGGACGCCGGCGCGCTCACCTGCATCCATGCCGAGAACGACGCGATCATCGCCGAGGCGCGCGCGCACCTTCTGGCCGACGGCCGCACCCGTCCCATCGACCACGCCGCCTCCCGCCCGCGCGCGGCCGAGATCGAGGCCGTCGCCCGCACGTGCCGCCTCGCCGAGGAGGCCCGCGCCCCGGTCATGATCTTCCACGTCTCGACCGCCGAGGCCGTGGCCGAGATCCGCGCCGCCCGCGCCCGCGGCGCCCCCGTCTGGGCCGAGACCTGTCCCCATTACCTCTTCCAGACCGAAGAGGTGCTCGACCGCCCCGGCCTCGAAGGCGCGAAATGGATGTGCTCGCCGCCCCAGCGGACGCATGCCGATCAGGAGGCGCTGTGGGCCGGGCTCGCCCGCGGCGATCTGCAGCTCGTATCCTCCGACCATGCGCCCTACCGCTTCGACGAAACCGGCAAGCTTTCGGGCGGGCCCGACGCGCCCTTCCCCGCGATCGCCAACGGCATGCCGGGGCTGGAGGTGCGCCTGCCGCTGATGTTCGACGCCATGGTGAGCCGGGGCCGCCTCGGCCTCACGAAGTTCGTGGAGCTGACCGCCACGGCCCCCGCGCGGCTCTACGGGCTCGCCACCAAGGGCCATATCGCGCCCGGTTACGACGCCGACCTCACGCTCTGGGACCCTTCCCGCACGGTCACCTACGGGGCCGACGACCTCCACGACAACGTGGGCTACAACCCGTGGGAGGGGCACGGCGTCACCGGCTGGCCGGTGCATGTCTTCCTGCGTGGCCACCGGATCGTGGAGAACGGCACGTATCAAGGCGCCCCCGGCGCGGGCCAATGGCTCCACCGCGCCACCATCGGGACCGAGCCGCGAGACATCACAGGACGCCCAAAATGACCCGGCCCGACAGCCCCAACATCCTTGCCATCACCTTTCTCTATTACAAGGATCTGGCCCGCGCCGAGGCCTTCTACCGCGACGTGATGGGCTTTCCGCTGGCGATCGACCAGGGGGGCCTCGCCAAGATCATGAAGATCTGCGACGGCGCCCATGTGGGCCTCGTGGACGAGGCGCATGGCATGCACAAATGGGCCGAAACGCGCCCCGTTCAGCTCTGCATCCGGGTGGAAGACGTCGACGCCTGGTACGCCTACGCCAAGGCGCAGTCGCTGCCGAACCTCTCCCGGCTTTTCGTCAACGACACCATCGGCATCCGCGCCTTCGTCTTCGAGGACCCCGAGGGCTACCAGATCGAGATCCAGCAGGCGACGAAGCCCGGCGCCTGAAACCAGATCATGAGCACGCTCTACGTCATCAACCCCAATTCCTCGCAAACCGTGACCGACGGGATAGACGCGGCCCTCGATCCGCTGCGCCCGATGGCGGACGGCATGGGCGTGAAGATCAGCTGCCTCACCCTCGCAGAAGGCCCGCCCGGCATCGAAAGCCAGGCGCAGGCCGACCTAGTGATCCCGCCGCTCCTTTCGCTCGCCGAAACGCTGGAAGACGCCGCCGGCTTCGTCATCGCCTGTTTCGGCGATCCGGGCCTGCACGCGCTCCGCGACCGGACGGCCAAACCCGTTCTTGGTATCCAGGAGGCCGCCGTCGCCACCGCCCTCACCCTCGGCCAGCGCTTCGGCGTCGTCGCGATCCTGCCCGCCTCCATCCCCCGCCACCGTCGGGCCTTCGGCGCCATGGGCGTCATGGACCGCTTCGCCGGCGACCGGGCCCTTGGCCTCGGCGTGGCGGCGCTTGCCGACGAGACCACCACGCTTGCCCGCATGACCGAGGTCGGCACGCAGCTCCGCGACCTTGACGGCGCCGAGGTGCTGATCCTCGGCTGCGCCGGCATGGCGCGCTACCGCCCCGCGCTGGAAACCGCGCTCGGCCTGCCCGTGATCGACCCCTGCCAGGCCGCGACCGCCACCGCGCTCGGCCGCATCGCCCTCGACCAGACCCACAATCCAGATCACCGGCCCGGAGACCTTCATGCTCGATGAAACCGCCAAAGGCGTCTTCACCATCGCCGTCACCCCCTTCCTGCCCGACGGCGCGCTCGACCTTGCCAGCATCGACAGCATGGTCGACTTTTACGAGGACAAGGGCGCGACTGGCCTGACCATCCTCGGCATGATGGGCGAGGCCGGGAAGCTGTCCGCGGAGGAAAGCGTCGAGGTCGTGACCCGCGTCACCGCGCGCGCCTCGGTGCCCGTCGTCGTGGGCGTCTCTGCGCCGGGGCTCGCCGCCATCGGCACGCTTGCGAAAACCGCGATGGACAAGGGTGCCGCCGGTGTCATGGTCGCGCCCCAGTCCGGGCTCAGGTCCGACGAGCAGATCCTCGGCTATTTCGCCAATGTGGCCGAGGTGCTGGGCGACATCCCCTGGGTCTTGCAGGACTTCCCGCTGGTCACCGGGGTCGAGATGTCCGCCTCCGTCTGCCTGAAGATCTTCGCCGACCACCCTGCTTGCGTCATGCTGAAACACGAGGCCTGGCCGGGGCTGGAAAAGATCTCCACCCTGCGCCGTGCCGAGGCGACCGGCGCGCGCCGCGTCTCGATCCTCTGCGGCAATGGCGCGCAATTCCTGCTCGAGGAGATGATCCGCGGCGCCGATGGCGCGATGACCGGCTTCGCCTACCCCGAGATGATGGCCGACATGGTGCGCCTGATGCAGACGGGCGAGGAAACCGCCGCCCGCGATCTCTTCGACGCCTACCTGCCGCTCATCCGCTACGAGGCGCAGCCGGGCCTCGGCCTCGCCATCCGCAAGCACACGCTCGCCCGCCGCGGCGCCATCGCGCATGCCACCGCGCGCAAACCCGCGCCCGCGCTCTCGCCCGAGTCCATCGCCGAGATCGAGACCCTCATCGCCCGGCAGGCGGCGCGGCTCGCCGCACTGTCCTGACCCCCTTCTTCATCCTGGCGAAAAACTCCGGGGGAGCGAAGCGTGGGGGCAGCGCCCCCGAAGGCGCGGCTGAGCGGCTCCCCGGAACGGGGGGCCGAAGTCGCGCCTCCCCCCTCCGCCCTCAGGACGCCATGCGCGACCCGTCCCCGGGCCGCACCGCCTGCGCCACGATGCCCGCATCGAACAGCGCCGCGATCTCGACATCCGACAGCCCCGCGACGTCGCCCAGGATCTCCTCCGTATGCTCGCCCAGCACCGGCGCGCGCACCGGCGCCTCGCGCGCCTCGCCCGTGAAGGCCATGGGCGTACCCGGGACCCGGTAGGCGCCGATCCCCGGCTGTTCGAGACGGCTGAACATCGGATTCGCGAGCGACAGGTCCGGGTCCTCCGCAAGAGCCGTGGCGAAGTCGCGGAAGATCGACCATGTCACGCCCGCCTCGTCGAACATCCTGGCGAAGTCGTCCACCTTGCGCGCCGCGAACCATGGCTTCAGGATCGCCGTGATCGCGTCGCGGTGCCGCCAGCGTGCTCCCTCGTCCGACAGGCTCTCGCTCAGCCGCGTCTCCAGCGCCGCCATCTCCTCGCGCGTGCCCGTGACGTTCAGAAGGCCCCGCCATTGCCGGTCGGTCAGTCCGATCACCATGACCCTCTGCCCATCGGCACAGACAAAATCCTGCCCGTAGGCACCATAAAGCGCGTTGCCCGATTTCTCGCGCGAGACCCCGTTCACCTCAACCTCGCCGATGATGCCCAGATGCCCCAGCATCGCGGCCGCGACATCCTTGAGCGACAGTTCCACGCCCGAGCCCTGCCCCCTGCGCAGACGCTTACGCTCGGCCGCCAGAAGGGCCGTCACCACCATGTTGCCCGCGATGCAGTCCCAGGCCGGCAGGACATGTGCCACCGGCTCCGTCGTGCCGACCGGCCCCGTGGCATCGGGGAAGCCAAGCGACGGGTTGACCGTGTAGTCCACGGCGGGCCGCCCGTGCCGGTCGCCCATCAGCGTGACCATGCACAGGTCCGGCCGCCGCGCCGAGAGCGTCTCGTAATCCATCCAGCCGCGTACCCGCAGGTTGGTGATGAAAAGCCCAGCATCCTCGCCGGGCGCGGTGATGATCTCCGAGATGATCTCGCGCGCGCGGGGGTTCTTCATGTCGATCGCGATCGACCGCTTGCCCTTGTTCAGGCCCGCCCAGAACAGGCTCTGGCCGTCTGTCGTCACCGGCCAGCGGCCCGTGTCGAGCCCACCCTCCAGCCGGTCGAAGCGGATCACGTCCGCGCCCATCTGCGCCAGCGTCATGCCGGCGAGCGGCACCGCCACGAAGGCCGAGCCCTCCACCACCCGCATGCCAGAAAGAATTCCCATCAGTCCCACCCCGCTTCCGCTGTCATCCCGAGATAGCCGGCCATCCCGTCCTTGGCCGGCGCCGCCGTCCCCAGCTTCATCACCCGGCCTCCAGGCTCCCGCTTGCCCTGAACCCGCAGGTCGTGGTCATGGAACATCGGATGCACGCCGCGGAACCTGAACCGCTTGGGCGCCTCGCCCGCATGCCGCGTGGCCGCGTCGATCAGCATGATCGCCTGCATGGGGCCATGGGTCACGAGGGCGGGATACTTCTCGACCTCGCGCGCGTAAGGCAGGTCATAATGGATGCGATGCGCATTGTAGGTGGCCGCCGAAAAACGGAAAAGCCGCGCCTCGTTCACGGGCACGGGCTCGTCGAAATCGGGGGCCTCGATCTCGGGCACGCGTTTCGGAGGCGCGTATTCCTCGGGGATGTGCAGGTACACGATGTCCTGCTCCTCCTCGATGAAGGCGCCATTCTCGCCCTCGATCTCGTGGGCGACGGTGACGAAGACCATCTCGCCCGTGCCCCCCGATTTCGGGGTCACGGCCTTGATCTCGGACTTGCGACGCAGCCGTTCACCGATCCTGAGGCTCCCGTGAAAACTCAGCCGCCCCGCCGCCCACATGCGCCGCTTGAACGCCAGCGGCGGCAGGAAGCGGCCGAGCTTCGGATGCCCGTCCTCGCCCAGTTCCGACAGCGGCACGAATTCGGGGAAGGCCGCCCAGTGCCAGAGCCGCGGCAGAAGCGCGGAAGTGCGCGTGTCTCGGTCGATGAACGTCCGGTGCCCGACGGCGGCCTTGAGCATGCCGGCCATTTGCGGCGTGAGCTTGCCCCATGCCTCTTCGGTCCGGCCGATCCAGTCCTCGGCCCGCTTCATGTCGATCATCGGGAATGTCTCCGCGCGGCTCATGCTGCCTCCTTCCTGTCAAGGATGCGCGCTACCGTCTCGCCCATCAGCGACGGGTTCGGTGCGACGGTGATCCCGGCCTCCTGCAGGATCACCACCTTTTCCTGCGCGCTTTCGCCGAAGGCCGAGATGATCGCGCCCGCATGCCCCATCTTGCGGCCCTTCGGCGCCGAAAGCCCCGCGACATAGGCCGCGACGGGCTTGGTCATGTGATCGCGGACGTATTCAGCGGCCTCGGCCTCCTGCGGGCCGCCGATCTCGCCGATCATGATGACGGCATCGGTCTCGGGGTCGTTCTCGAACAGTTCGAGGATATCGCGGAAGGACGAGCCGTTGATCGGATCGCCGCCGATGCCGATGGAGGAAGAGACGCCGATGCCCAGCGCGGACATCTGGCTCGCGGCCTCATAGCCCAGCGTCCCGGAGCGACCGACAATGCCCACCCGTCCGGGGGTGTAGATATGCGGCGGCATGATCCCCATGAAGCCCTTGCCGGGCGAGATGATGCCCGCGCAATTCGGTCCGATCAGACGCATCTTCCGTTCGCGTGGGTAGCGGCGGAGAAAGCGTTTCACCTTCATCATGTCCTGCGCGGGCAGCCCGTCCGTCACGCAGACGGCGGTGCGGATGCCGGCCTCGGCGGCCTCCATCATCGCGTCGGCGGCCATGGGCGGCGGCACGAACAGCAGCGAGGCATCGGCGCCGGTCGCCTCGACCGCCTCGCGCATGGTGTCGAACTGGGGCCGGTTCAGGACGCTCGTGCCGCCCTTGCCGGGGGTGACGCCCGCCACCACCTTCGTGCCCGCCTCGATCATCTCCTGGGTGTGGAACTGACCGATGCGGCCGGACATGCCCTGCACGACGACGCGGGTCTCTTCGGTGATCAGAATGGCCATGGGTTTTCCCTCCCCTATTCGGCGGCGACAGGCTGCGGGCGGGCGGCGACGGCGGCCTCGGCCGCTTCGGCGAGCGTGCCTGCGGTGATGATCGGAACGTCGGCCTGATCGAGGATCGCGCGCCCCTCCGTCACGTTGGTGCCCGACAGGCGGACGACAACGGGGATGGTCAGGCCCACCTCCTTGTAGGCCTGCACGACGCCCTGTGCGATCCAGTCGCAGCGGTTGATGCCGGCGAAGATGTTGACGAGGATCACGCTGACATTGGGGTCGGTCAGGACCGTGCGGAACGCCGTCACCACGCGGTCCGGCGAGGCGCCGCCGCCGATGTCCAGGAAATTCGCGGGTTCGCCCCCCGCAAGCTTGATCATGTCCATCGTCGCCATGGCGAGGCCGGCACCGTTGATGATGCAGCCGATGTCCCCATCAAGGCCCACGTAGGCGAGGCCATGGTCGGCGGCCAACGCTTCGCGCGCGTCCTCCTGCGCGGGATCGCGGAGGGCTGCCACCTGCGGGCGGCGGAACAGCGCGTTGGTGTCGAAACTCATCTTGGCGTCGAGCGCCACGAGGTCGCCATCACCGGTGACGGCCAGCGGGTTGATCTCCACCATCATGGCGTCGAGATCCCGATAGGCCCGGTAACAGGCCTTGAGCGTGCCGACCATCTGGGCGATCTGCTTGCCTGAAAGCCCGAGGCGGTACGCGAGTTCGCGGGCCTGGAACTCCACCAGACCGGTGGCGGGGTCGATGACCATCCGCACCAGGCTGTCGGGGTCCTCATGGGCCAGATCCTCGATCTCCATACCCCCGTGTCCGGAGGCGACGATCATGATCCGCTCGGACTTCCGGTCGAGCACGAAGCCGAGGTAAATCTCCTGGGCGATATCGGTGGCGTCCTCGACCCACAGCCGGTGCACGGTCTTGCCCGGCGCACCGGTCTGCTTCGTGACCAGCGTCCTGCCCAGAAGTTCGGCGGCATATTCGCGGACCTCGGCGTCGGAACGGCAGACCTTCACGCCGCCCACTTCGCCGCGCCCGCCGGAATGGATCTGCGCCTTGACCACGCAGGGAAAGCCCAGGCTGCGGGCCTGGTAGGCCGCCTGTTCCGGCGAATAGGCAAGACCGCCTTTCGGCACCGGGACGCCGAATTGGGCAAGGATGTCCTTGGCCTGATGTTCGTGAATGTCCATGTTTCACTCCTCCCTTTCGACGCCGCGCGGAACCCTCCTCCGGCCCCGGACGCGGCGGTCACACCTTGGCGGCGATGGCCTTGGCCGTATCGATCACGTTGCGCGCCATCTTCTCGGAGGCCGCGTCGATCATCTTGCCGTCGAGGCTGGCGGCCCCCCTGCCCTCCGCCTCGGCCTTCCTGAGTTCCTCGATGATGCGCGTCGCGCGCGTCACCTCCGCTTCGGGCGGGCTGAAGACCTCGTTCGCCAGCGCGATCTGACTGGGATGGATCGCCCATTTCCCCTCGCAACCCAGCGCCGCGGCACGCCGGGCGGCGGCCTTGTAGCCCTCGGGGTCCGAGAAATCGCCGAAGGGGCCGTCCACGGCGCGAAGTCCGTAGGCGCGGCAGGCGATGACCATGCGGGTGATCGAGGCGTGCCACTGGTCGCCCGGATAGTCGGGGTTCAGCCCGCCGATACTCACCGTGCGCGCCCGCATCGACGCCGCGTAGTCGGCCACGCCGAAATGCAGGCATTCGAGGCGGCCGCCGAATTGCGCGATGGCCTCCACGTTCGCCATGCCGAGCGCGGTTTCGATCAGCGCCTCGAGCCCCACGCGCGTCTCGACGCCCGTGCCCTGCTCGATCTGGTTGACCATGGCCTCGACCATGTAGAGATCCGCCGGCACGCCGACCTTGGGGACCAGAAGCGTGTGCACCCGGTCGCCCGCCTGCTCCATGATATCGACCACGTCGCGATACATGTAATGGGTGTCGAGCCCGTTGATCCGGACCGAGACGGTCTTGCCCTTTCCGGCCCAGTCGATGTCGTTCAGCGCCTGGATGGCGTTCTTGCGCGCCTGCTCCTTCTCGGGCGGGGCGACGGCGTCCTCGAGGTCGAGGAACACCACGTCGGCGGCGCTGTCGGCGGCCTTGTCGACCATGGTCGGGTTCGAGGCGGGGACGGCCAGTTCGGAACGATGAAGCCGTTGCCGCCGAAGCGGGTGAAGCGTGTGGGACACGGGGTTTCTTCCTTTTTGCAGTCGGTTGCGGGGCGGCCTATTCCGCCGCGACCCGCAGGACGGGATTGGCCGCGGCCGCATCCGTGAAATGCCGCTGGGCGGCTGCGACGCCCGCGCCCAGCTGGATCTGCGCACCCGCGCGGACCAGCGACATCTCGGCGATCGACAGGGCGGTCAGCGCCATGCCCTCGTTGAAATCGCCCAGATGTCCGATGCGGAACACCTTGCCCGAAAGCCGCGCGAGGCCCGAGCCGAAGCTCGTGTTCATCTCTTCGTACGCGATGCGCAGCACGTCGCGGGCGTCCACGTCCTCGGGCGTACGGATGGCCGAGACGGTGTCCGAGTAAAGGCTCGGATGCTCAGCCACGAGGTCGAGGCCCCAGGCATGCACACCCCGGCGCACGCCCTCGGCGATGCGGGCGTGGCGGGCGATCACCTCGTCCAGCCCCTCGCGGAACAGGCGGTCGAGCGCCGCGCGCAGACCGCGCAGGAGCGGCGTCGGCGGCGTGTAGGGAAAGTAGCCGTCGGCGTTCAGCTTCACCATGTCCATGAATTCGAAATAGGCGCGGCGCATGGTGGAATGGCGCGCAGCCTCCATCGCCTTTTGACTGACGGCGAGGATGCCAAGGCCCGCTGGGCACATCAGGCCCTTCTGGCTGCCGGTGACGGCGAGGTCGACGCCCCAGTCATCCATGCGGAAATCGATCGAGGCGATGGAACTGACGCCATCGACGAAGAGAAGCGCGTCGTGGAAGCACGAATCGAGCGCACGGCGCACGGCGGCGACATCGGAGGTGACGCCGGTCGCGGTCTCGTTATGGGTGACGAAGACGGCCTTGATCTCGTCCTTCGTGTCGGCCCCCAGACGCCGCTCGAATTCGGCCACGGGCACGCCCGCGCCCCAGGCCACGTCGATGACCTCGACGTCGAGCCCCAGACGTTCCGCCATCTCCACCCAGAGCGTCGAGAACTGGCCGAAGCGAGCCATCAGGACCTTGTCGCCGGGGTTCAGCGTGTTGGTGATCGCCGCTTCCCACGCCGCCGTGCCGGAGCCGGGAAAGATGAAGACCTCGCCCGTCGCGGTGCGCATGACGCGCTTGAGGTCCGAAAACAGGCCCAGCGTCAGGTCGCCGAAATCCGGCGCGCGCATGTCCTCCTGCCCGACATTCATCGCGCGGCGCACCTCGTCGGGGACGTTCGTCGGACCGGGAATGAACAGATGGGTGTGACCGGTTTTCATGTGAAAGGCTCCTCCTCGCCTGGGCTTGAGGGGACCATGCCTGACAGACCCGGTTTCGCGAAAACTTTCCGGGTCCTGCTGTAAACGCGAGAATTTACATGTTATAGATTCTGTAAATTTGTGAAATTTTCGGGATACAGCCGCATGCTGAAAACCTTCATCGGACCCCGCCTGCGCCGCCTGCGGCTGGAACAGGGGCAGACGCAGGCGCAGATGGGCCGCAGCCTGGGTATCTCAACGTCCTATGTGAACCTGCTGGAAAAGAACGAGCGCAGCGTCTCGGTGCCGGTGATGCTGAAGCTCTTCGAAGTCTACGGCGTCGACTGGCGCGAGATCGCGGAAGATGACGATACCTCGGTCCTCGCCGATCTGCGCGCGGCGCTGCAGGATACGCTTTTCGACGGCAACCGCCCCGATCTGCCACAGCTGCGCGCGGCCCAGATCCACAGCCCCGACCTCGTCTCCGCGATGCTGAAGCTGCACCGCGCCTATCTTGCCGCGACCGACCAGCTGATGACCATGGCCGCCGGCGGCGACGAGACCGGGCCACTGGTGATGACCTCGCCCGAAGCGGCGGTGCACAACTTCTTCCGGCGTAACAGCAACCATTTCGAGAGCCTCGAACAATCGGCGGAGGCCTTCTGGAGCGGCCGCAACGTGGCGCCGGACGATGTCTATGCCGAGGTCAAGGCAGCACTCCGCGACCGGCTGGGGCTTCGCGTGCGGCTCGTGCGGATCGAGGACATGCCCGATACGCTGCGCCAATACGACGAGCCGACCCGCGAGGTCCTGCTGTCGGAGGCGCTCGACCACCCCAACCGCGTCTTCCAGCTGGTGCATGTCGCGGGCCTGATCGAGAACCGGGCGCTTTTCGACGAGATCCTCGCAAGCTCGAACATCTCGGACGCCCACGGCCTCGCGCGGTGCCGGGTGGAGCTTGCGAATTACTTCGCCGCCGCCGTGCTGATGCCCTATGGCCCCTATCTGGCCGAGGCGTTGGCCTCGAAATACGATTTCGACCATCTCGCCACCCGTTTCGGCGTCAGCTTCGAACAGGCCTGCCATCGAGCCACGACACTGCAACGCTCGGGCGCGCAAGGGGTGCCGTTCTTCTTTCTCAGGATCGACAAGGCCGGCAACGTCACCAAGCGGTTCAACGCCACCGACTTCCACCTCGCAGAATATGGCGGCGCCTGTCCGCGTCTCGATGTGCACACATCGTTCCGGGTGCCCGGGCGCATCGTGCCGCAATTCGTCGAGATGCCGGATACCAGCCAGTTCTTCGTCTTCGCGCGCACCGTCGATCGCCCCTCCGTCACGCGGCACGCGCAGGACGTACGGCTCGCCGTGGCCATGGGCTGCGCGGTCGAGCATGTGGACCGGATCGGCTATGCCGAGGATTTCGCCGCCAGCCCCGCCCATGCCACGCCCATCGGTATCAACTGCCGCATCTGTCCGCGCCTCAATTGCGACCAGCGCGCCCATAACGCCATGGTCCTCAGCGAACCGCTGGACGAACGCCGGCGCGGCACGACGCGCTACGCCAGCTGACGGCGCGCCAGGGAACGCTCGCGGGACGGAACGTCACGTCCTGCGGGGTTTCCTCGTGCGCGCATTCGGATTACACCCCCGCCAAATCGCCAGCCGGAACGCAGTCCGGGGCACTCGGGTTATCGCAGGCATGACGCGCGCATCGAACGACCAGGCCGAAGGGGCAGCACGGGACAAGGCGCCACCGCGTTTCGCGATCGTGATCCCCATGCTGGACGAGGGCGAGACGGCGATGGCGCTTCTGGAGGCCTGCCGCGCGGCGGCGCTCCCGCTGGGACCGTTCGAGATCTGCGTGACCAATGACGGCTCCCGCGATGACACCGGCGCGGCGCTGGAAGGCTTCGCCACCGCCCATCCCGACCTGCCTGTAACGATCGTCACCCATGCCCGCCCGGGCGGACAATCGGCCGCCGTCCACGACGCCGTGCGCGCCGCACGCGCCCGGCTCATCTGCACGCTCGACGGCGACGGGCAGAACCCGCCCGAAGAGATCCCGGTCCTTCTGGCACCGCTTCTGGACGAAAACGCCCCGCCGCGTCTGGCGCTCGTGGCCGGGCAGCGGGCCAAGCGCAACGATCCGTTGCCCAAGCGCGTCGCGTCCCGCGCGGCGAACGCGATCCGCGGCTGGCTGCTGCGGGATGGCACGCGGGACACGGGCTGCGGTCTCAAGGCGTTCCGGCGCGAGGCCTATCTCGCCCTGCCCTATTTCAATCACATGCACCGCTATCTGCCCGCGCTCTTCCAGCGCGACGGATGGGACGTGACGCATGTGGATGTCACCCATCGCCCCCGCTCGGCCGGGCGGTCGAAATACAACAATCTCGGTCGCGCCATCGTCGGCCTGAGCGACCTGTTCGGTGTCGCGTGGCTGATCCGCCGCCGCCGCGCCCTTGCACCGGACGAGACGAGCATACGTTCTACCGGCATCAGCGCTCATGGACGCGCGGAAAGGCCTTCATGACCGAAACGATCTTCGCCTTCCTTTCCATCGACAGCTGGGTCGAGTTCTGGTGGGTCGTGCTGGGCCTGACGGCGCAGCTTGCGTTTTCCATGCGCTTCATCGTGCAGTGGATCGCCTCGGAGCGTGCGGGGCGGTCCTATGTGCCCGTGGCCTTCTGGTACCTCTCAATCTTCGGCGGTGCGATGCTGTTGTCCTACGCGATCTACCGGCAGGACGTGGTGTTCATCCTCGGCCAGTCGATGGGCGTGATCGTCTATTCCCGCAACCTCGTCCTGATCTACAAGGCGAAGAAGGCCGACCGCCTCGCCGCGGCCGAGGCGGCGGCCACCGACACGACCGAGGCCGACGCCGTGCACCACCGCCCCGGCACGGCTGCGGACTAGGCGCGTCGAAGCGATGACATCCGGAGACATGCTGTCCTCGCGCCTTGCCCCGGTCTGGGTCCTGATCCTCGCGCTCTTGAGCTTTTCTCTGGGCCTTGCCGAACTGCCGGTGCAGGACCGGGACGAGGCACGCTACGCTCAGGCCAGCCGCCAGATGGCCGAGACCGGCGACTGGGTCGATATCCGGTTTCAGGGCGGCGCGCGCCATGTGAAACCGGTCGGCGTCTACTGGATGCAGGCCGCCGTGCTGGAACTGACCGGGCAGACCGGGACGAACGCGGTCTGGGTGCACCGCATCCCTTCCTACCTCGCCGGCGCGCTCTCGGCGCTGGCGCTGATCTGGGCGGGCATCCCGCTTGTCGGGCGGCGTGCGGCGGTGCTGGCGGGGGTGATGCTGGCCACCGTCTACATGCTCAGCGCCGAGGCGCGAACGGCCAAGACCGACGCCGCGCTCCTACTGACGATCATCCTTGCCATGGGCGCCATGGCGCGGGCCTGGCTGGGCCAGATCAGGGGTTGGGGCGTGCCGGCGGTGTTCTGGACGGCGATCGCCGCGGGCATCCTCGTCAAGGGTCCGCTGATCCTTCTGCCGGTCCTGACGGCGGCGGTCTGGGTGTCGGTGAAGGACCGCAGCCTGTCATGGCTCAGGGCGCTGCGGCCACTGCCCGGCTTGGCGTGGATGCTGGCGCTGACGCTGCCGTGGTTCATCGCCATCATGATCCGCACCGACGGCGCGTTCCTGGCCGCCTCGCTCGGTGGGGATCTGGCCGAGAAGATCGCGGCCACCGGAGAACACAGCGGCATTCCACCCGGTTTCTACCTGCTGACGGTCTGGGTCACCCTCTGGCCCTGGACGCTGTTTCTGCCGCTGGCAGTCATGACCGGCTGGACGATGCGCGGCAGCCGCGAAGGCGCGCTGCTTCTGGGCTGGATCGTGCCCACATGGCTGGTGTTCGAGGCGGTGTCGACCAAGCTTATCCATTACACGCTTCCGACCTACCCCGCCCTCCTGCTGCTGGCGGCGGTGCCTCTGGCCCGCCTCATCGACGGCGAGGCGCGGTTTCGCGGCTGGGCGGCCCATATCGGCGCGGCGGGCTTCGCCATTGGCACGCTCGCCTTCGCGGTGCTCGCCATCGGCATGCCCATGGCCTTCGGCGCGGGCATAGACCTGTGGGCCACGGCGGGCGGCCTTGCAATGACCGCACTCGCGGCTCTCGGCGCTGTGGCTTTCTATCGCGGGCGGGCGGTGCTTGGCACCGGCGCGCTGGCCGTGGCGGGCATCGTCATGGCCTGGACCCTGTCCGCCGCCAGCCTGCCAGGCGCACGGGAATTGTGGATCACCCCCCGGCTGGCAGAGGCCATGGAGACAGAAACGTTGTCCTGCCTCGCGATGCCTCCGGCTATCGTCGGCCACGCCCCGCCGAGCCTCGTGTTCCAGTTCGGCACCGATACGCCGTTTCTCGGCTGGGACGGCGCAATGGACTGGCTGGCCGAGGCGCCGGACCGCGCCGCGTGGATCGCATGGGACGCCATCCCCGACGGTATGGAGGTGCCGCGCGGGCGACCGGATGTGACCGAAGTGGTCGGCACCAACTACACCAACGGTCGCCCCGTTCACCTGCGGCTCTTCGTGTCGCCGGGCGTGCCCGCGCCGGACACGCCCTGCGGCGAATAGGCCGGACGCGCCTCCCGCAAAGTCCGTCCCTGAAGCACATCCCGAAAAGCACGGCAGCCCGAGGTTTCCCCCGGGCTGCCGCTCGCGTTTCCTCGCCCCGGACCAGAGCCCGGGGCGCCTGTTCGGAGACGCGTATCAGAACAGGTCGTTCTCCATCACCTTGGTCCAGGCTGCCACGAAGTCATGCACGAACTTCTCGTGCGCGTCGTCCTGGGCATAGACCTCGGCGTAAGCGCGAAGGATCGAGTTGGAGCCGAAGACCAGGTCGACGCGCGTCGCGGTCCACTTGGTCTCGTCCGAGCCACGCTCGACGATGGCATAGGCGTTGGAGCCCGTGGGCACCCATTTGTAGCCCATGTCGGTCAGGTTGACGAAGAAGTCCGTCGTCAGCGCGCCGGCCCGGTCGGTGAAGACGCCATGTGCCGCGCCACCGTGGTTGGCGCCCATCGCCCGCATGCCACCGACCAGCACCGTCATCTCGGGCCCGGTCAGCCCCAGAAGCTGCGCCCGGTCGAGCATCAGCTCCTCGGCCGCGACGGCATAGTCCTTCTTCATCCAGTTGCGGAACCCGTCGGCCAGAGGCTCCAGCACCTCGAAGCTCTCGGCGTCCGTGTGCTCGGCGGCCGCGTCGCCGCGGCCGGCAGTGAAGGGCACCTCGACGGTGACGCCGGCGGCCTTCGCGGCCTGCTCCACGCCCACATTGCCCGCCAGCACGATCGTGTCCGCGATGGACGCGCCATGCTTCTCGGCAAGCGGTTCCAGCACCGCGAGGACCGAGGCCAGACGCTCGGGCTCATTGCCGGCCCAGTCCTTCTGGGGGGCGAGACGAATACGGGCGCCGTTGGCCCCGCCGCGCAGGTCCGACTGGCGGAAGGTCCGCGCGCTGTCCCATGCGGTGGCGACCATGTCGGCGACCGAAAGGTCGGAGGCCGAGATATCGGCCTTGAGCGCGGCGACGTCGTAGCCCTTGGGACCCTCAGGGATCGGATCCTGCCAGATCAGATCCTCGGCAGGGGCATCCGGGCCGATGTATCGGCTGCGCGGCCCGAGGTCGCGATGGATCAACTTGAACCAGGCGCGTGCGAAACAGTCGTCGAAATAGGCCTGATCGGCCATGAACTTCTCGCAGATGGCGCGGTAGGTCGGGTCCATCTTCATCGCCATGTCGGCATCGGTCATCATCGGCATCACACGCTTGGACGCATCCGTGGGATCGACCGGCATGTCCTCTTCCGCGATGTCGATCGGACGCCACTGGTTGGCCCCGGCCGGCGATTTCGTCAGCTCCCATTCGTAGCCGAAGAGCAGCTTGAAATAGCCCATGTCCCACTTGGTCGGATGCGTCGTCCACGCACCCTCGATGCCCGACGTCACGGCGTTGGTCGCCTTGCCGTCGAGATGCGGGTTAATCCAGCCGAGGCCCTGGTTGTCGATCTCCGCGCCCTCGGGCTCGATGCCCAGAGCGGCGGCATCGCCGTTGCCATGGGCCTTGCCGACGGTGTGGCCGCCGCAGGTCAGAGCCGCGGTTTCCTCGTCGTTCATGGCCATCCGCGCGAAGGTCTCACGAACCTGGGCGGCAGTCTTGATCGGGTCGGGCTGACCGTTCACGCCCTCGGGGTTCACGTAGATCAGGCCCATCTGCACGGCGGCGAGCGGGTTCTCCATCGTGTCGGGCTGCATCACGTCTTCGTAGCGCGTGTCGGACGGCGCGAGCCATTCGCGCTCGGCGCCCCAATAGGTGTCCTTCTCGGGGTGCCAGATATCCTCGCGGCCGAAGGAGAAACCGAAGGTTTTCAGGCCCATGTCCTCATAGGCAATGTTGCCCGCCAAAAGGATGAGGTCGGCCCAGCTGAGCTTGTTGCCGTACTTCTTCTTGACCGGCCACAGGATACGGCGCGCCTTGTCTAGGTTGCCGTTGTCGGGCCACGAGTTGAGCGGCGCGAAGCGGATGTTGCCATGCCCGCCGCCGCCACGACCGTCGGCCAGACGGTAGGAGCCGGCCGAATGCCACGCGAGGCGGATCATCAGGCCGCCGTAATGGCCGTAATCGGCGGGCCACCAGTCCTGGCTGTCGGTCATCAGCGCCTTGACGTCGGCTTTCACGGCCTCGAAATCGAGGCTCTCGACCGCCTCGCGGTAATCGAAATCACCGAGCGGATTCACCTTGGTATCGTGCTGATGCAGGATGTCGAGGTTGAGCGTCTTTGGCCACCACGCGGTCACGCTGTTCCCGGTCTCGGTGATTGCACCATGCATTACCGGGCATCCGCTGCCCGCCGGTCTGTCGTCGCCGTCCATCATCTTTCGTCTCCGCTCCTGAAGCTGGCTTGATCTGTTGTCCGCGGGCCTGTCCTCCGGATCGTCCCCGCCTGAGCAAGCCAGGCGGTTGGCGCACCGATTTCGAATCCCTTCTTCGAACTGTTCTAAACTTATCAGCCCACGACGATCAGGAGAAGTTGAATAATCTGATAATTTCTATAAGCTGCGCTTATGATCAACCTGACCCTCAAACAGATGCGCTATTTCGATGCCCTCGCCCGGCAGGGGCATTTCGGACGCGCGGCGGATGCCTGCTCGATCAGCCAGCCGGCGTTGTCGATGCAGATCCGCGAGATGGAGCGCAGCCTCGGGACGCCCTTGCTGGAACGCGGCGTGAGGGGCGTGGCGCTGACAGCCTTCGGGGAGGATGTGCTCAAACGCCTGCGCGAGGTGCTCCGCATCGTGGGTGAGATCGAGGACACGGCCCGCGCCGTGCGCGACCGCCTCGCGGGGCGTGTGCGGATCGGCGTCATCCCCACGGTGGCGCCCTACCTCCTGCCGCGGATCGTGGGCGGCCTCACGCGCCGCTATCCGGGCCTCGAGTTGCAACTTCGAGAGACGGTGACTTCGCGGTTGATCGACGAACTGGCAGAGGGCAGCCTCGATACCGCGATCGTCGCCTTGCCAGTGGGCGAGCCCGCGTTCGAGGAGGCACCGCTGTTCACGGAGAACTTCGTGCTCGTGCGTCCCGGCGCCGAGCGCGGCCGCCCGGTGCCCAGCCCAGAGCGCCTGCGGGAAATGCGGCTTCTCCTGTTGGAGGAAGGGCATTGTTTCAGGGACCAAGCCTTGTCATTTTGCAACATGACCGCCACGGCCCCGCGCGAGATGATGGATGGCTCATCGCTCTCGACGCTGGTGCAGATGGTCGGCGCGGGCCTTGGCGTGACACTGATCCCCGAGATGGCTGTGGATATCGAGACACGCTCGGCCGATGTGTCGGTCGACGGGTTCGAAGCCCCGGGTCCGGAGCGGACGATCGGCATGATCTGGAGACGCTCCAACCCCCTTGCCGAGCAATTGCGGGAGATGAGCGATGCGGTGCGCGAGGCCGCCGGTCGCGGACCCTAGCCAAGCTTGTCCCGGGCGAATGCGACGAGACGTTCGACCTCCGCAGCCTCCGCCGTAGCGCCCGTGAAACCCTCCAGATACCCCGCGACGCGGGACAGGCGATGGTCCAGCGGCTCCCGCTGGTCGAGCGCGTGATAGCCCAGCTGTTGGAAATACAATATCCGTGCCCGGATGTCGGCGGCGTCGGGCGTGTATCCGTATCGCGCGAACATCGACGCGATCGCGTCGAGTCGCGCGGTATCGGCAGCCTCCACGCGACGCCTGAGACTGTCGTCGCGGCGGGCCCATTCGCGGATGGCGAAGTCGAGGCCGGGGTCGAACAGCTCCGGGTCGATGAAGCATTCGAAGAAGTTGCAGACGGCCCCGGTGATCGTCGGCGCGGGCCGCGCGCAACGATCCCTAAGTCGCGCGGTATTGCGGATTTCCCAGGCATCGAGAAGCGCGTCGAGAAGGTCCTGCCGGCTTTCGAAATACCAGTAGAAGGACGAGCGCGACACGCCGAGACGCGCGCCCAGCGCCACGATCTTGACCTCGCCCACCCCGTCGCCGACCAGCACCTCGCGCGCTACGTCGAGCCAGTCCTGCCGCGTGACCTTGGCGTTCGCATGTGCCGCTTGCGCGCCCATCAGGCGCGCATCGCCCGGCCCTCGGGGTCGTAGGGCGAGGGTGCGATAACGCGGGCGGGCCGCTCCACCCCGAC
>Ga0102928_1000694_pt1 | contig 21764 bp, 16 predicted proteins | sample SalPonR1_B_D1_MG_FD_78504 | JGI IMG/M metagenome (GOLD analysis project Ga0102928, IMG submission 78504) | Salt pond soil microbial communities from South San Francisco under conditions of wetland restoration - Salt Pond MetaG R1_B_D1_MG | ecosystem: Environmental > Aquatic > Marine > Intertidal...
CCACTCCGACGCCGACGCCCAGCCCGACGCCAACACCCACTCCGACGCCTAGCCCGACGCCAACACCTAGTCCAACACCGACGCCGACGCCTGGCCCAACACCGACACCATCGCCCCTGCCGATGGCAACACCGCTGCCGTCCGCGATACCGGTTCCCGTCAGCGTGAACCCCGGCGGGTTTATTGGCATTGTCACCGGACTTCTCGGCTACATGGGCGTAAAACGCTTTAAAGGCCGCAACAGCCGGACACCGGAGAAGCGACCTGCGCCGCCGCGTGACTAAGCCCTCACGTACGACGCTCACAATTGTCACCGCCCTGCTCGATATTGGCAGAGGAGCGGACGCTGAAAACCTTCCCTCTGAACAGAAGCGTTCTTTCTCAGAGTACTGGGCGCACTTTTCGCAGTTGCTGGCCATGGACTCGCCGCTTGTCGTTTACACCTCACCCGACCTCGAGCACGAAGTCTGGCAGCACCGAAACTCGCACAACACCCAGATCCGCCGACTGACGCCCGCTTCGCTTGAGCGGGACTTTCCCGGCTTTGCGGCAGTACAGACACTACGAGGCGATGCTGTCTGGCGTGGGCAGGCAGCCTGGCTGGCGGGTAGCCCACAGGCGGTGCTACCGCATTACAACCCTCTGGTCATGAGCAAACTGGCAATGCTGGACAGCGTTGCGCAAAACAATCCCTTCGACAGTACGCACATCATCTGGCTGGATGCCGGCATTGCCAGAACCTGCGGGGGAATGCTGGGCAACCGGGCATGGCTGCGCCGTCTCCCGGCGTATCTCGATCCGTTTCTTCTACTCAGCTTCCCCTACCCCGGCGGGAGCGAAATTCACGGCTTCGCCCGGCCGGCCATGGCACGCTGGTCCGGCACGGAGCATGTCGGCTGGGTCGCCCGCGGCGGCCTGTTTGGCGGCTCGCCCTCCGCCATTCACCGTGTCAGCCGTGAGTACCATCACTACCTTGACGCGACCCTGGCCGCCGGGGATATGGGCACTGAGGAGAGCGTCCTGACCCTTGTTGCGCACCGCCACCCCGACCTGTTCCACCGAGTGACGCTGGCCGAAAACGGCATGATCGCGCCCTTCATGGAAGCCCTGGCACAGGAAGACACCGGGACAGCTGGCAGCACGACACCCGGCACGGGCCAGCAGGCCCCTCCCGCACCGTTGCCCACCGCTCGTCGACCGCCGCTTTCCGTCTACATCCTGACGTTCAACTGCCCGGAACAGCTGCGCCTGCTGCTCGACTCCTGGTACGACGACTGGCAGGAAATGCCTGCGCTGCGCCTGTTCATTGTCGACAACAGCAGCCGTGCCGACTGTATCGCGCAGAATGCCCGCCTGAGCCGCTATATTGGCGCCGCGCACCTGCCGCAGGGAAATCTCGGCGTCTGCGGGGGACGCCAGTTCGTCGCCGACCACTTCCACGAAAGTGGCGCGGCAACGATGCTCTACCTCGAAGACGACATGCTGCGCTGGCACGGCGAGGGGGTTTGCAGAAGCGGTTTCCCACGCTGCACAGAGCGATTGCTGCAGCGCGCCATGGCGATTCTCGCGGCTGAACAGCTGGATTTTCTGAAGCTCAGCTTCACCGAATTCTACGGCGCCAACGACCGGCAGTGGGCATGGCACAACGTCACCGAAGAAAAGCGGCAGACATTCTGGCCGGCCTGCCCGCGGCGATCAGAAGGCCTTGCCCTGGATGACATCCCGCCTGTCCGCTTCTCTCGCGTTGGCAGTCGCGATGGTCTCGCCTTTGCCACGGGCGAGGTGTTCTACTCCAACTGGCCGCAGCTGGTGAGTCGCCGCGGCAACCAGCGCATGTTCCTGGACACCCGCTGGCAGCATCCCCACGAGCAGACCTGGATGGCCCACCTGTTCGAACGCGCTCACCGTGGGGAGCTTCATGGCGGCGTCCTGCTCGCTTCACCGATCGAGCACCGCCGCGACCACCACTACCCCGCAGAGGAACGCATCGAGTCATGAACCCGGCCAGTATCTTTATCAGCATTGCCGCCTACCGCGAATTCGACCTGCCCGAGACACTCCGCAGTCTCTTTACCATGGCAGACGATGTCTCACGACTCTCCGTGTGCATCTGCTGGCAGCGGGGTGCGGACGAATCCCTTGGCGAGTGGGCAGATAACCCCCGGATTCAGTTGATCGACGTGCCCTACCGGGAGAGCCGGGGCGTGTGCTGGGCGCGCCATCGCATACAGCAGGAATACCGGGATGAACGGTATTTTCTGCAGCTCGATGGCCATCACCGCTGTGTCGCCGGCTGGGATACCCAGCTGGTGGACATGCTGGAAGGTCTTCGCGATGCCGGCGTAACCCGCCCGGTCCTCACAACCTACCTGCCGGCCTTTGATCCCGGGAACGACCCGGCGGGACGCAGCCAGGACCTGTGGCTTCTTGGCGTGGACCGCTTCGACGACTCAGGCGTGCTCTTCATGCGTCCCTATATTCCCGTCGACAGCCCGGAAAGTCCGGTGCCTACGCGCTTCTGGTCGGCGCACTTCAGCTTCAGCGACGGCACGCTGGTACGCGATGTTCCCATTGACCCCCAGGGCTACTTTCACGGCGAGGAAATCGGCACCTGCGTGCGCGCATGGACCAGCGGCTATGATTTCTATTCGCCCCACCGCACCCTTCTCTGGCACGAATACTCCCGCAAAGGCAGGCGCTGCCACTGGGACGATCACGACAACTGGATGACGCGCAACGGCAGAGCGCTGTCGCGCTATGCCAGACTGGTAGGACTGGACGGTGTACCGCGAGAGAATTTCGGCCGCTACGGCCTTGGCCGGGAGCGCTCACTGGCTGACTACGAGCGCTTCGCCGGAGTCTCCTTCAGCAAGCGCCACATAGAAGCCGACACCCTGGCACATCTACCGCCGCGAAGGGATCACGAGTCTTCAGAGGATTCACAGGCGGAGCCCTCGGAAGTCACCCGGATCGCCGCCCCACACCAGGCCACGCCAGCGCGCAGCCCTGGCTGGACCAGCGAGCAGCTGGATGGCGAGCTTGTTCTCTATAACCCCGACTCCACGCGAGCCTGCTACCTGAACGACACCGCGGCACTGGTCTGGCATCTGGTTGATGGCGCGCGAACCACCGAGGATATCTGCACCCTGCTGGCGGACGCCTACGCAGAGGTGCCGGATCTGGCGTCAGACATCCGCGAGGTTCTCGTAGGCCTGCGCGCACAGAACGCCATCGTCTACTGACAGCATTGATGAATACCCACGTCGATACCGAAGCGCCCGATCAGCGCATTTTCGTGCAGATTGCGGCGTATCGTGACCCGGAGTTGCTGCCGACCCTGCGTCACTGCATGGCAAATGCCGATCAGCCACAGCAGCTGACCTTCGGCATCTGCTGGCAACACGCCGAGGACGACAGTCTGGCCGAGTTCGCGAGCATGCCCCAGGTGAGAGTCAGGGATGTGCATTACACCCTCGCTCGTGGCACCTGCTGGGCGCGCAGCGAAACGCAGCGCCTCTATGAGGGCGAGACATATACCCTGCAGATTGACTCCCACCACCGCTTTGCCCCGGGGTGGGACACCACTGCCAAAGCGCTGATGAATGAGGCACGGCGCGCAGGCGCCAGAAAACCTCTCCTCACCAGCTACCTGCCTCCCTACGAACCGGGCGATGCCGATGCCGATCTCGGCGGAACGCCCCTGAGACTGGTTTTCAATGGCTTCAGTGCCGAGGGCCCCTTCAAGGTCATGCCTGTGGCCATGGACGGCCCACCGCGGCGTTCGCGACTGGAGCGGGCCCGCTTTCTGTCGGGACACTTTCTGTTCACTCTCGGCGTGTTCTGCCGCGAGGTCCCTTACGATCCACGCCTGTACTTCTTCGGCGAGGAGCCCGCCATGGCCCTGCGCGCCTATACCCACGGCTACGACCTGTTTCACCCGCGACTGAGGCTTCTCTGGCACCATTACCACCGTCCTCGCGCGCCGCGGCACTGGAGCGATAACCGGCGCTGGTGGTTGCGCAATGAACGCAGCCTGCAGCAGTACCGCCGTCTGGTTGACCCCAAAGGCGCAAGCGACTTGGGGTCCTTCGGGCTGGGCACAACGCGCTCGCTGGCGGACTATGAGGCCTACGCGGGTATTGCGCTGTCAGCCCGCCGGGTAACGCAGGACACCCTGCGGGGCCTTCCCCCAAGGCATTCACGACTGGCCAGGTGGCGGCGGGCACGTCTGCTTCCGGAACATGTTGTCACTCTGCCGCTGACAGGAATTCCCGCCAACCTGGGTCAACACCCGGATGACTTTCTGTACATCGGCATACACGACGCGCAGCAACGCGAAATTCTGCGCCAGGACCTGACGGGCGCGTCGCTTTCTGCCGCGCTCGCGGCCGGCGACTATCCGTTGCGCTTGCATAGCCGGAATCACCCGACGACGTGGACACTCTGGCCATGGCAGACGCAGACCGGGTGGGGCGACAGTATTCGCGGGAACGTGGACTCTTCCCCGGGGGAGCGCGGTTAACGGCGCAGGCCAGGTCCGGTGGGCTGGCTGTGCCGCAGTCGCCCGACCGTGCCTCGCGGACTGTCAGTCGCTGTTCAGATCGTACTTCATGATACGCCCGTGGGAACCCTGCTTGTCGCGCTCCAGGTCAAACACATCACCGGCCGGCACACCCAGCTGCCCGCGCAGGGCGGCAATCACAGCGCGGTCCTCTTCATCCAGATTCAGGCTGAAGATCTGTTTGCAGCGGGCTACATGCGCCGCGTTGCGGGCGCCGAGTATCACCGCGGCGACCTGAGGCTGATCCAGCACCCAGCGTGCCGCCACGCTGGCGATGCTGCTCTGGTGACGGTCGGCTACGGACTTGAGTCCGCCAAGCAGGTCCTGCAGGGCATCCCAGCCGCCGGCTTCCTCTATCATCAAGCGGTATTTGATCAACGAGCGGTTGTCCAGGCCGGGGCCACCGGGGGCCGTGGGATCCGGCTCGCCCAACCAGCGATCGCTGAGAAAGCCCCCGGCCAGGCTGCCGTAGCACAGCAGCTGCATGCCGTGCTCGCGGCACAGGCCGATCAATGATTTTTCCGGCCGCGGGTCCAGCAGCGAGTACTGCACCTGTGTGGTGGCGAGGGCGAGTCCGGCCTCGAGCAGAGCGCGGGTCTGTTCACTGTTGAAGTTGGTCAGCGACAGCAGCGCGATCTTGCCCGCCTGCTGCAGCTCGGCGAGCCACTGCGCCGCCTGCTCGCAACCCGGTGCCGCATAGTTCCACCAGTGGAACTGCACCATGTCCAGTTGCTCCACCCCCAGACGTGACAGCGAGCGGTCAATAATCTGTTCGACCTTCGCCCTGTTCAGCTGGCCGAGCTCCGCGTAGTCGGGCACGTACTTGGTATGCACCCGCACCGGCATGGGCTCGGCGCGCTGGCGATTGGCGGCGATGAAGCGGCCGATCAGTTCCTCCACGCCGGTATAGATATCGGCGCAGTCAAAGGTGTCGATGCCCTGCTCCACAAAAGCGAACATGTCGGCCACCGGGTCGTCTGACAGCGCCCGGCTGTGGCCTTCGGACAGCTGCCAGCCGCCCTTGATGATGCGCGAGATAGTGTAATCGCTGCGCAGCTCGCAGCGCGGGATCATTCCTGCCATGGGTTGTGCTCCGGCAGGGGTTCGACGGTGGTTTCAGCGCGGCTGAAACGGCGCTTGCCGATGCGGCTGATGCGAAAGCGCGCCCCGCAGTGCGGATCCGGGCAGGCGATCACGTGGTCGGTGGCCATCCAGTCGTGGTCATTCAGCGGCCGCTGCTTGGCCGGAATCAGTGGCAGCAGGGCAGCCAGTGCGTACAGCGAGAACGGCTTGTGCGCATCCATGACGATATTCTCACCGCGCACCTCAAAGCCGCTGCCCAGTTCGTGGCTGCACACGAAGGGCCGCTCGCCGGCGATGGTCTCTACGCGAAGATCATAGAGGGTAAAGGCCGGCTCACTCATGGCGCAGGGCTCCGCTGGGACAGTGGCCGCGCAGTCTAGCATGTGGGCTGATGCCTGTGGATATGCAGGGGCGCCTGCTATGATCGCGCAGCGGCTGCCCGATGGAGCGCGGGCCAAACCAACGAGGGGGAAGGTGATGAGGCGACTGCAAAAACGGGGGCCCCTATGGCTGGCGGCGATGCTGCTGCTGCTGTTCAGTGTCAGGATCGGGGCGGCTGAGTCAACCGAGGCCGCGCAGCTGATCCAGGAGTATCTGGATGCCTGGGTGGCCTTCTACCCCAGCCGTGCCTACGCCGATGGGCATGCCCCCAGCGCGGCGGCCTTCGAGAATTATGCGCCCGAGCGTCTGCAGGCCTGGATCGGCCAGAACACGGCCGCGGCCAGTGCGGCGCACCGTCTGCTGAACGAGAGGGAACTGGCAACGTCCACAGCGCTGGATCTGCAGGTGCTCGCACAGCAGGTTGAGGCCGAGCTGGCACACTGGCAGCAGCAGAACCCGCCACAGACTCAGCCGCAGTGGTACAGCGAGCAGATCTCCCAGGCGCTGACCCACCTGCTGGTGCGCGCCGCAGACGGCCCGGCGCGCAGCGCTGCGGCCATTCGCCGGCTGGAGGGGGTGCAGGCGCTGTGTCTGCTGGGGACTGAGGCGCTGCAGCAGGGACGCCTCGGACCCACGCGCACGGCGCTACGCACGCTCAAGGGCACCCAGGCGTTTTATCAGGGCCAGCTCGCCCGGATGGTGGCGCAATGGCCAGCGGCCGCCGATGGCCGCACGGTGAGCGAGACACTGACCCGGGTGCTGCCGGCACTGACGGCGCTGATTCACCATATGGAAAATGCGGTATTGCCGGAAGCCTCGCCACAGCCGGGTATGGGCGAGGCACGATACGCCGCGGGGCTGGCGCGCCGCACCGGTGGCCGCTATACGCCGGATTCACTGCGCGCCGTGGCGCTGGAGGAAGTGCGCGCGGCGCGTGCGCTGATGCAGCGCGAAGCGGTGCGCTGGTATCGCAGCCTGCCGGACGCTGAGCGACCGGCCCTGTCTGTATCCATGACAGACGGGGCCGATGCGTCAGCGGCCGAGCCTTCTGCTGGTGTTGGCAGCGCGGCCCAGGCCCGCAGTGAAGCGCTGCTGGCACTGGCACTCGAAGCCATGGAGCAGGCACGCGATACGCGCGGTGCCGAGCTGCTGGCCAGCTTTACTGAGCTGACGTACGCCGCCGAGCGTTTTGTTATCGCGCAGGATCTGGCCAGCGTGCCACAGCCCACCACGCTGGAGATCGCGCTGTCGCCGGCGCATTTCAGTGGCGCTGCGGTGGGTGGGGTCTATCCCAGCGGGCCTTTCGATCCGGACGCCGACACCCTGTTCTACCTGCCGTCGGTGCCGGACAGCGCCCCCGAGGCCGTGCGCGAGGGCTTCTACCGTTCGTTCAACACCCACTTCAATACCATGATCATCGCGCACGAGATGTTTCCGGGGCACTACCTGCAATACAAGGTCGCGGTCGCTGCGGCGCCGCCGGTACGCACCCTGTTCCCGAACGGGCCTTATGTCGAAGGCTGGGGCACCTTTGTGGAAGAGCTGATGCTGGATGCGGGCTGGGCTGACAATGCCCCGCTGACGCGCCTCGCGCATCTGCGCAAGCGTCTGGAGAATGCCACCCGAGCCTACGTCAGCGTGCAGGTGAATACCGCCGACTGGGGTGAGGCCGAAGTGTTGGCGTTTGCCCGCGATCAGGGCCTGCTGGCGCCGCAGTTCGCCAGCAACCTGTGGCAGCGCGTGCTCAACTCGCCGCTGCAGCTGGGGGACTACATGAGCGGTTACCTGCAGTTCCGCCAGCTCCATGCCGATCGTGAGGCCATGGGGTTTACCACCGTGCGCGACTGGGTGGACGCCATACTGCGCGCAGGGCCGCTGCCGCTGGATCTGCTGCCCCGGGCACTCGCTGCCGCCGCTGACCGCGAGGCACCGACCGGCGTGCAACAGCGCTGATGCTGCTCACCCGCCTGCTGCGCGATCTGATCGGCCCCGCGGCGGTCATGGCCGCGGGCACCATGGGTGCTGGCGCCATCGCCTCTTTTCTGCTGGCCGGGGCCTGGTTCCGCTACGAGCTGCTGTGGGTGCTGTTACTGATGCTGCCGCTGTTTGTGGCCTCGGCCGACAGCGCCTCACGCCTGGGTGCCCTGAACCCGCACACCGGCATGCTCAGCCTGGTGGGCCGCTGGCTGCACCCGGCGCTGGCCTGGCTGATTCTGCTGCTGGTGGTTCCGGTGCACTTTCTGGTGTCCATGGGACAGCTCTCGGTAATGAGTTCTGCTCTGTTTTCCCTGACTGGCCTTGGCGAAAGCGCGCTGACGCAGGACCTGCGCGTCGCCGTGCCGCTGTCGGTCGCACTGGCCGCCGCCGTGCTCTGGCTGGTGTTCTCCCGCGGTTACGAGCGGCTGCAACGCGTGATGACCCTGCTCATGGTGCTGATGTTCCTGTGTTTTCTGATGGTGGCGCTGCGCGGGCTCAGCGAATGGCGCGCCATCCTGCCCGGCTTTGTGCCCGCTCTGCCGGCTGACCTGCCCCTGCCGGGCGGTAATTCGGTGCGCGTGGCCAGCACGTCGATCATCGCCATGGTCGGTGCCGCCATCGCCCCGGCCGCCCTGCTCGGCTTGCCCTACCTGTGCGCGGATGCCGGTGCTGACAGCCACCAACTGCGCCAGGCATTGCGCCAGTCCGTGCTCAACCTGGGGCTGATCTTTGGCGCCTATGCCTTCTTCGTGCTGGTCGCCGGTGCCTTCGCCCTCTATCCGCTGCCGGAGCATGCAGGTTTTGAGGATGTGAGCCAGGCTGCCGAGGTGCTGCGCGCCGCACTGCCCACGGCAGTGGCGTTTCTGGGACCGATGATCTTCTCACTGGGCCTGTTCATCGCCGCCATGACGACGCTGGTGGTGGCCGCACAGGTTACCGTCTACCTCATGCTCGATGCCTTCGGCAAGCCCTGGCGCTTCAGCGCGGACAACCGCGGTTTCCATGTGTTGCTGGCGATATTCGTGCTCGGTGCAGCAGCACTGGCGCCCCTGTGGTCCTTCCCGGCCCTGCTGAAGGTGATTCTGCTGATGGGCATCAACGTGGTAGTCATCCCGCTGGTCTACCTGATCCTGATTGTGCTGATCAACACGCCCGGCGTCATGGTCGAGCACACCGCCGGCCGCTGGCGCAACGCCTTCCTGTTCACCGGCCTGCTACTCTCACTGGGCCTTGCCGTACACAAGGCGCCGCAGTACTACCATCTGCTGACCACTTGAGCCGCGCCTGCGCAGCGAAGCCCTTGCCGACCGCTCCACTGCATCGGCCGGAACCCGCAGCGGGTCGGCATGGGGCACCCCCCTCACAGTGTCTGCGTCCGGTGGTTGACGAGATGCGTCACCCGCTGTTTCTGGTCCTCATCCTTGCAGTGCACCACCACTGTCCAGTAACCGGCGTCTGCGGCGCGGCGCGTAGCGTAGATCATGGGATCGTGATCCGGACGCAATGTCAGAGCACCGGCCAGCAGCATCCCGACCAGGGTTGGGACCAGCGCCAGGGCAATGAACACCTCGACGGGATTGGAGCGTGTCACGGGCGGCCCGAAAGTTACCAATAGCCAGGCGATCGACAATCCCGCGATCAGGAACAGGAGACCCAGAACCAGGTGGGACTTCAACGCGCTTCGCGCAATACCCCGATTTTCGGGTTCAAGCTTTTTGCCCAGACGCTCATCCCCCGGCTCCACTAGCTCAAGGCGTGCACTTCGCAGTTCCGGGTCTTCGGCCACTTCCTCCATCACCGCCTCGGCGCTCTCGCGGGAACTGAGTTCAGCCGTGACTTTATGCGGGAATTCCTCATCTATCAGCAGCGATACACTCATGGCGTTGCCCTCCTTTTGTGAAACATTGCCTCGTGAAACATTGCCAGCCGTTTCGGCTCACGTCGCAAGCGATTATTGTCTCGCCGTGAACCGCAGATACAAGCTTCAATCAACGGGTGGTGACATGGCAATGATGTTGCGTTGAATCCGCCGGGCCGCCTTCAAGCGCATGTATCTCAGCGGTAGACGCCGCAGCCGCTCGCAGGTTCCCATGATTTCAGCAACCGGAGGCCACACAGGGTGCTTCAACGCAGGAAACGCGGCATCCCGTCGATGCATAGCCTGCGTTTCATGCTTATCCTCGACCAACAAGGCAGCTCATTCTTGACAGTTATACCTGCTGATCCTGACAGATTACATTGTTCTACTCAGGAACCGGTGAACGGTTTACGAGTCACTAGAACAGGGGCCAGGCAATGGTTTTATTGGCCTGGTCCAGGATTCGTCTGAACGACAAGCAGGAGCTCATTATGCAAGCCATCACGCGCGATGACCTGAAAATCATGAACGAAACCGAGCACGAGGATTTCGTGTTGATCAATGTGCTGCCACAGGATGACTTCAACGAAGCCCATATCCGTACGTCCATCAATATTCCCGTTGCTGACGATGACTTTGAAAGCACCGTCGCCAGGGTAGTGGGCGACCGGCAGCGAAAGGTCGTTGTCTACTGTGCGAACTTCGATTGTGACGCATCGCCGAACGCCGCACGAAAGCTCGAAAGCGCGGGATTTACCCAGGTGTTCGATTACGAAGGCGGCACCAAAGACTGGTTCGAGCAAAAGGAAGCCGCGTAAAGGGGCGGTTTGTGCAGGCCCTGGCGCATGCTGACGCATGCGCCGCTAGTGGGCAAGGCGGACCTGGCTGGCGCGCCGTCGGCCCCGATGATCATGACGCAGCACCGGAAATCAGAACTTCACGTTGAGCTCCAGACCGTAGGTGCGCGGTGCACCCAGTGAGCCAACCTCGTCGCCAAAGAAATTGATCACGAAAACGCGGTAGGCCTCGTCAGTAAGGTTCTTGCCGTAGGCGGACACGGTGATATCGTCATTGACCTGGTAGGCCAGACGACCGTCGAGCAGGCCGTAGGCCGGCTCCTCGGTGATATTGTCCGGGTCGTAGTTGAAGTCGCCCTGGTAGGCATAGTTTACGAACAGGTTGAGCGCATCCGCACGCCCTGCAACATCCGCGGAGTAGTCAAAGCCCAGGTTGTAGGTGTAGTCCGGCGTGCGCTGCAGCCGGTTGCCAGAGTTGTCGTTGCCGAGACTGTCCACGAAGTCCACGTACTCGGTGTCCATGTAGCTGCCGCCGGCGAAGAATCGCAGGGAGCGGGACACAGCGAGCTGCACTTCCACTTCGACACCGCTTATCTCCGCATCGGCGGCGTTGTCCGTAATGTTGCACAGGCAGTCGGCATTGGTCTGGGTGACCTGCAGGTCCTCGTAGTCCATGTAGAAGATGGCGGCATTGACCCGCGCGCGATTGTCCCAGAAGTCCAGCTTGGTGCCGATCTCGTAGCTGGTTACCGTCTCCGGGTCGAAGGACAGCCGTGCGGCGACATCACTTGCGGGATCATCCTCAAAGCCGCCGCCCTTGAAGGCCTGGGCCACGTTGATATAGGCCATGAAGCCCGCCCCTGGGTTGTACTCAAGAATGGCCTGGGGCGTGAATTCGTTCCAGCTTTCGTCGTAGTCCGCCGTGTAGCCCTCACCGAGCCCGTATTGGGGGCTGAGCGGGGTAAGCGGTGTGGTGCTGTCCGGGTTGAAGAAATCGCCGGTCTTCGTGGACAGGCCGCTCACGGTGCCGCTTTTGTCGTCCTGTGTATAGCGACCACCAAGCGTTAGCTTGAGCTGGTCGGTGATCGCGAAGCCGACCTGGCCGAAGACAGCCAGGGTGTCCGTACCGCCGTCGTTAAACCAGCGCGACTCGCCGGACAGCGTCTCGGCAAAGATGTCCGTTCCGGGCACGGCGGGCTGCGAGTGGGCAACGAAAATATCGTTCTTCTGGATATCCTGCGTGAGGTAATAGCCCCCGACCAAGCCGTCAAAGCGGCTGTCCGGTCTGGACCAGGACAGGTTGATCTCCTGGCTGAACTGCTCAAAATCCTCGAATTCCGACACAATGCTGTCAAACAACAGCGGCACGCTGCCATCCGCCAGGTTGAACGGGTTGCGTGGATCGATGCCGGTCTGAGAATACAGGTTGCCTGAGGTTCCCATGCGGTAGCCGGTCACACTGACCAGGCTCATGTTCTCACCGAGGCCTTTCTCCACGTTCAGGCTGAGCGCCCAGTTCTCCCGGTCGAGAAACTGGGAGGTCGGCTCTGTGTCTCCCACATAGGTGGGATGGGTGGACAGACTCTCCTTGCGGCTGAGGCCACCGCGCGCCGCCGCAACCACCGCACGCCCGCGGCTGAAGGACTTTGGCCCCGCCAGATCGGGGTTGATGTTCTCGCCGATGCGGTGGATGCCATTGTTGTCATCCTGCGCATACTCCAGCACCAGACGGGCCGAGAGGTCCTGCTCCGACGGCTCGTACAGCAGCTGACCGCGGAACTGGCTGGAACTCTTGTTCTGCAGGTCACGGTCGTTGAGTATGTCGCGGAAATAGCCGTCGTGCTCCTGGGTCTGGAAGGAAAAGCGCCCGCTGAGGGATTCGGTCAATGGTCCGGTGATATGCCCGAAAATCTTCTGGTCGTTGTACTTGCCGTAAGACACGGAAACCTCGCCGCCGAACTCGCGTTCCGGCGACGCCGTCACGATGCTGAAGGCACCACCGACCACGCCCTTGCCGAGCAGCACACCCTGGGGCCCGCGAATGATCTCGACCCGCTCGATGTCGTAGAAATCCGTGTTGAGCTGCCCGGTACGCCCTACATAGACGTTGTCCACGAAGACGCCGATGGAGGGGTCGGAGGTGGGCGAGTCGATGCGCACACTGACCACACCGCGGATGTTTAACTCCTGATCCAGCGGCGAGCCCTCGGTGAACGTCACGGCGGCAGCGCTGCGCGCGAGATCCGCATAGGACAGAACGTTGCCGGCGCGCAGCGTGTCGCCCGAGACGGCGCTGACGGCGATGGGCGAATCCTGGAGGCCGCGCTCGCGGCGCTGGGCGGTCACGACCACCTCTTCCAGCGCGAAACTGCTCTCATTCTGGGCCATCACCGACGGCGCGCTGGCGCAGGCAGCGACGACAGCGCCAGCGAGAAGAACGCGACGCGAAAGGGGCATCTGGGGGCCGTGTTGAGAAAAAGTCTGTGACGTTTCAGGACGTGCGTGCATGGCGCTCACCTCTATTCATTATTATGTTCGGTTCAGATCATGGTTTGCATTTTGAAACCTGTCAAGCAGCAGTAGCCGAAGATACGGTTGCACCGCCGTCTTTATCCGGCAATAAAACAGACTTCCACTCTTCACAAAACGCGAAAAGGCGGCAAGGTCCTCGAATAAAATTCATAGTTGCAAAAACATACTGCACTCCCGGTCGCCGCACATCGTTTCCGCGCCAGCACACGACTTGCCCGGCAGGAAATAACATCGTAGATTGCACATTAAAACTGAAAGGAGTAGCGCATGGACGACGGCATTCAGGCCGTGCAAAGCCGCAGCAATCGTTCGGACAGGCCCTACCGCGTTGTGCAGTGGGCCACCGGCGCCATGGGCAAGACCTGCCTGCGCGCGGTCATCGACCACCCGGACCTGGAGCTGGCCGGTCTGTATGTCTACAGTGAGGCCAAGGCGGGGCGTGACGCCGGCGACATCGCCCGCCGCGAGCCGACCGGCATCATTGCCACCCGCGACATAGAGGAAATACTCGCGCTGGACGCGGACGTGGTGCTGCACTGCCCGCTGCTGCAGTTTCCCTACGACGCCCATGACGACGACGTGTGTCGCCTGCTGGCCTCGGGCAAGAATGTCATCTCCATTAATAACTACTTCCACCCGCGAAGCCTGGGCGAGACCCTCTCGGCACGGCTGGCGGAGGCCTGCGAGCGGGGCGGGAGCACACTCGTGGGCACGGGCATCAACCCGGGCCTGGTCGCGGAGCGCGTAGTCCCCGTGCTCTCGGCACTCTGCGTGGAGCTGGAATCCGTGCACTGTCGCGAGGTCTACGACTGCCTGGACATGCCCAACGCCGCTTATGTCTTCGATGTCATGGGCATGGGCGCGGACCCCGCTGGCGTGGACCTCGAGCAGGGGGCGCTGGCTACCCTGTTCACGGCCATGTACCGGCAGTGCGTCGGCGCGCTCGCCGAGCGGCTGGCGCTGCCCCTGACAGCGATCGTGAGCGACCACCAGGTGACGCTGGCGCCGGCGGACATCGAGGCGCGGGCTGGCACGATCCGGGCGGGCACCGTGGCGGCGACCAACTGGCAGTTGCACGGCATGATCGGCGAAAAGCGGGTCATCACCCATTCGGTGAACTGGGTCATGGGCCGGGGCGTGCCCGGCTACGAGGACTTCAGCCACTGGGAAGTGGCACTGCGCGGCAAGCCCGGCATAGACCTGCGCATGGATCTCGTGGAGCCGCAGAATACCGGCGTCAAGACCACCGCCGTGCAATATGGCATGGCGGGCATGGTCACCGCTGCAATCCCCCATGTGGTGGCCGCCGCGCCGGGCTTCCTCACCTTTCCGAGCAGCCCTCACTATCGGCCGCGGCTCGCTCCCGGCAATGAATGACCGGCAGGGGCAGACACCGGACGCTGACAATAAAACAGGAGAACAGCATGAGTCTGACCGATCAGGACCCTCGACTGGACGCCCTACTCTCCCGCGAGGAGATACGGAACGTCCTTGCCCGGCAGGCGCGCGGGGTGGACCGCGCCGACGAAGCCCTGCTCGCGTCCTGCTACCATGAGGACGCCATTGAAGAGCATGGCCCGAATTACAGCGGCCCGGCCCAGGCTTACGTGGCGGCCGCCGTCGGGCGTATCCGGCAGATGGGCAGCATGGCGCACTACCTGTGCAACCAGCACATTGAGCTGGAGGGCGAGACGGCCTGGGTCGAGGCCTACGTAATCACCTTCGCCCGCTTCCAGCGCGACGGCGAGAACGTGGATACCTTTACCGGAGCGCGCAGCGTCGATCGCTTCGAACGACGCAATGGCGCATGGAAGATCGCGCACCGCAAACTGGTGTTTGACTGGAACCACGACCTGCCCGCCAACCAGACCTGGTGCCTGGGTCTGTTCAACCCTGAGGAACCGGGCATGCACCACGGCCGCAAGGATGAGAGCGACCTGTCTTACCAGCGATTCTGACTCCCGTTTACCCGCACGCCCATTTACCCGCAAGCCCATGAGCGAGGTCATTGCATGAGCCACCCCCTGTCCAGCGAGGAACTTGCGCGCGTTCCCTTCCGTCCCGTGGACCTGCCGCGCGTCAACGTGACCCTCGACAGGCGCGAGGACGGCAGCCTGCTTCTGTACAGCCGCGAGCCGCGCCCGCTCTACGACCCCACGGTCATTCGCCGCTTTATGGCCAACGCCGCGGCCGCACCCGACCGCGACTTCCTCGCCGAGCGGCCGCCCGGCGGTGGCGACTGGCAGCGCATCGACTTCGCCACCGCGGCCGCTCGCGTGCGCGCCATCGGCGAGTGGCTGCTATCGCAGGGCATGGGGCAGGATTCCCCGCTGATGCTGCTATCGGGCAACTCGATACACCACGCCATCCTGCGCCTGGGCGCTATGGCCGCCGGTGTCCCCGTGTGCCCGGTGAGTATCAACTATGCCTATATCGGTGGCGACTTCGCCCGTCTGCGCCACGTGGTCGACCTGGTGCGCCCTGCCATTCTCTATGTCGAGGGTGGCGACGAGCTGGCCCCGGCCCTGGCGGCTCTGCCGGACTCCCTGCAGATCCTGAGCCCCGACCCGGCACGGCTCCCCACCGAGGCGATCGGCCTTGCCGAGGTCGTCGCCACCGAGCCCGGCACGGCCATTAGCCATGCCCTTACCCACCCGGACCCGGACGCCCACGTCGCCTATATGCTCACCTCGGGCTCCACGGGGCGGCCCAAGGCGGTGATCCACACCCAGCGCATGCAGGCGAGCAACCTGCATTTGGCGCACAACGTACTCGGGCGCGCGCTGGGCTGGGATGAGGTTATGCTCGACTGGCTGCCCTGGAGCCATGTGGCCGGGACATCAAACCTGCTGGCGGCCGCGGTCTTTGGCGGCACGCTGCACATTGATGCGGGCAAGCCCATGCCCGGACTCTTCGACGCCACCCTGCAGAACCTCGCAGAGGTGCCGGTCTCGTACTTCGCCAATGTCCCCTCGGGCTTCGCCATGCTCACCGATGCGCTTGAGAGCGATCCCGCCCTGTGCGAAACCTTTTTCAGCAAACTGCGCCTGGTGCTCTACGGTGGCGCCGCCCTGCCCCAGAGCCTGCAGGACCGCCTGCAGACCCTGGCAGTGCGCCACACGGGTCACCGCATCGCCTTCACCACCGGCTATGGTTCCACTGAAACCTGCTCGGGGATTCTGGTCATCTACTACCTCACGGAAAAGGTCGGCATCGGGCTGCCACCGCCCGGCGCCGAGGTAAAGCTGGTCCCCCTGGGCGACCGCTACGAGCTGCGCATGCGCGGCGACTTCCTGACCCCGGGCTACCTGCACAATGCCGAAAAGACCGCCGAGATGTTCGACGCGGAGGGTTTCTATCGCAGCGGTGACACCGCACGCTTCCACGACGAGAACGACCCGGCCCAGGGCCTGACCTTTGCCGGCCGGCTGGCAGAGGAGTTCAAGCTGGGCACCGGCACCTGGGTCTCCGGCGGCGAGCTGCGCGGCAGCCTGGTCGAGGCGCTGGCACCGGCGGTGACCGACCTCATACTGTGTGGCGAAGGCCGCGACGCCCTGGCGGTGCTCGGCGTGCCCAGTGAGCCAGGCCTGCGTCGCCTGTCCGGGGACAGCGACGCCGACCTGGAAAGCCTGTGCCAGCACCCCCGGGTGCGCGAGCATATTCGTGACCGGCTGGCTGCCCACAATGCCGCCAATCCCGGTCAGAGCGCGCGCATCCACAGCTTTGCTTTTCTCCGGGAAGGCCTGAGCGCCAACCGGCACGAGCTCTCGGACAAGGGATCAGTGAACCAGGCCATGGCGCTGGCGAACCACGCCGCCGCGGTGGAGGCGCTCTATGCCAGTCCGGTACCCGCGCAGGTCATCCGCATCGACCGCGATTGAGCGGGGGAACGAGGTGCAGCCAAAGAACCTGCGCGCGAGACGTCCGATACTTTTTATCCCGAGGCTGCCTGCGGCATGCCCTCGCGAGCGGCCGACCGTCAGTCCGGCTGTTCGGTGGAGGCTGCCGCAGCGTTGCGCTGCGGGACCGGCATTCCCATTTCGCCGTAAAGCTGCGAGAGATCGTAGTACTCACGCCACTCGGCCACCGCCCCGTCGCGAATCACCAGCACACCCACCACGGGCACCGCGCCAGGCTTGCCGTTGAAGACAAACTCGTCGACCCGTTCGAGAAACACCGTGTCGCCATCGACCACGACATTGCGCAGGTTCAGCTTGAGTTCCTCAATGCCGTTGAAGAGCGGCTGCAGATGGTGCCGGAGCTGCTCACGACCGGTAACGGGGTCAGTCATCATGCTGTGCAGCACGCCATCCGGGGTGAACAGTGAAATGACCCGGTCGAGATCGACCGCGTTCCAGGCCGCCACCATGTCCATGGCAACGTCTTCGGCCTCGTCCGCCTTGAGTGGCGCAGCGAGCACAGACAGCAGGAGCAGGGACAGCACGGTGAGGCGGGGCATTGAGGGCAGGGGCATGGCGTGAACTCCAGTCAATTCGGTAACGAGGCGGCATAAGCGGCAACCAGGCAGCGGCACCGCACTTGCACTTTCATACTACGGTGCGGCAGGGAAAAGAACAAGACGCATTACCCGTCACGCCGCTACGCCACAGGCCTGCCGCAGAGCTGAACACCGGAAAACCGACACACGAAACGTCTTGACCCGCAGAATCCCCGATTGCTAGTCTCAGTATGCGTTTGCAAGCCAGGTCACAGCGATTGCCTGAGATAACGCCATCACCCATAACAAGAAGATACACAGGTAGCGCGATGCCCGACACGGAAGCAACCCGACCGCCCTGGTTCGATCCGCAGATGCCCGCGAGAGAGGACTGTGTGCTGCGCGACCTGATCGACCGCGGTGCGCAACAGCATCCCGAGCGGCGCCTGGCCCTCTTTGAAGATGAGGTGGAGTGGACCTGGGCCGAGGCTCGCGAGGTGGTGCGCGCTACCGCCGCCGGTCTGCAGGCGTTGGGTATCGGCCACGGCGATCTGGTGCTGGTCTGGCTGCCCGGCAACCGCGACATGCTGCGCCTGTGGTTTGCCGCCAACTACATCGGCGCGGTTTTCGTGCCCCTCAACACGGCCTATCGCGGCGCCATTCTCGAACACGCCATCAACCTCACCCGGGCAACGGTTCTGGTGGCACACAGCGCGCTCATCGAGCGACTGGAGGGACTGGCACTCACTCACCTGCAGCGCGTGATCTGCACTGACGAAAACCTGCCCGCCCCGGACCTTCCGGGCGGCCTGCGACGCGAGGCCGCGGATGTGCTGGAGGGCGACGGCGCCCGGCTCGACGACTCGCAGCCGGTACAGCCCTGGGATACGCAATGCGTCATCTATACGTCGGGCACGACAGGCCCCTCCAAGGGCGTGCTCTGTCCCTACCTGCAGCTCTACAGTACCGCGCTGATCAGCTACGGGCGCATGCAGGCCGGCGAGTGTATCCTGGTCAACCTGCCCCTGTTCCACGTGGGCGGCACCAGCCCCGTCTATGCCGCCCTGGTCCGCGGTGGCAGCCTATACCTGGTGGACGGCTTCAACACGCGCGAATACTGGAACCAGGTCCGCCGCGGCAACTGCTGCACCAGCGCCGGCCTGATCGGCGCCATGGCGCCCTTCCTGTCGGCCGCCGCGCCGGCACAGGACGACGACGCCAATCCCCTGCGCTACATGACCATGTTCCCCATCAACGAGCAGACCCTGGCGCTGGGCGAGCGCTTCGGCTTTTCACACATCACCGGCTTTAACATGACCGAAGTCTCCACTCCCCTGATCAGCGATGTCGACTCGCCCCTGCACTACAGCTGCGGCCGGCCGCGCAGCGGGGTGAGCTGCCGACTGGTGGACGCGTTTGATATAGAAGTGGCGCCGGGAGAAGCCGGCGAGCTTATCGTGCGCACCGACCTGCCCTGGACCATGAACAGCGGTTACCTGAACATGCCCGAGGCCACGGCCCGGGCCTGGCGCAACGGCTGGTTCCACACCGGTGACGTGTTCCGCCAGGATGCGCAGGGGAATTACTACTTTGTCGACCGGGCCAAGGACATGATCCGCCGCCGCGGCGAGAATATCTCATCGCTTGAGGTCGAGAACGAACTGCTGCGTTATGGCGGTATCGACGAGGCACTGGCGGTGGGCGTCCCCGACCCGGCCGGCGAAGAAGAAGTCCTTGCCGTTGTTGTCAGCCGGACGCCCATTGAGCCACGGGAGCTGCACGCCTTTCTCGCGCAGCGGCTGCCCTACTATGCCGTACCGCGCTACATTCGCCAGGTGAGCAGCATTCCCAAAACCGAGACCAACAAGGCGCGCAAGGTGGGCTTTCGTGATGAGGGCGTCACGGCGGACACCTGGGACTGCCAGAGTGAAGGCATTCGCCTGCAGCGCGAGCGCCTGCGGGGATGACCCGGACGGCAAGGGCCCTGCCCGATGACGGCGACTGGCCGAACCCGATCTACTCCTGGTACGTGGTGGGCGTCCTCATGCTCGCCTACACCAACTCCTTCATCGACCGGCAGATTCTCAGTCTGCTCATAGAACCCATCCGCGCGGATCTCGACATCAGTGACACCCAGGTAAGCCTGCTCGCGGGCATCGCCTTCACGCTTTTCTATACGCTTCTCGGAGTGCCCATCGCCCGCCTCGCCGACCAGAAAAACCGCAAGGCCATTATCACCACCGGTGTGGCGGTGTGGAGCGTGATGACCGCCGCCTGCGGACTGGCGCGCAATTTCTGGGGCCTGTTTCTGGCCCGCATCGGCGTCGGCGTCGGCGAGGCCACGCTCTCCCCCGCCGCTTTCTCCATCATTGCGGACTACTTTCCGAAGCACCAGCTGGCGCGGGCTTTCAGCGTGTACTCCATGGGCGTCTACTTCGGCGCGGGCCTGGCCATGATCATTGGCGGCATGGTTATTCGCGCGGTCGTCGAGGCCGGCAGCGCCTCACTGCCGCTGGTGGGACAGCTCAAGCCCTGGCAGATGACCTTTTTTTATGTCGGCCTCCTTGGGCTGCCCATCTTCCTGCTCGTTCTCAGCATCCGCGAGCCGGTGCGACGTGGCCTTGCTGCGGCTGGCGTCCCCCAGGGGCCGGGCGCCAGCTCAACAACGGCGCTTCTGGCCTTTCTGAAAGTCAATGTCCGCACTGTCAGCCTGCACTTCCTGGCCTTCTCTATGGTCGGCATTGCCATCACCGGCTACATGGTGTGGACGCCGACCTTGTTCATCCGCACCTGGGGCTGGACCGCCGCCGATATCGGCCTGGCCTACGGCGGCATCCTTTTCGTGCTGGGCACCGCGGGCGTCTATGCCGGTGGCTACCTCGCGGACTGGATGGAAAAGCGCGGCTACCGTGACGCCATCCTGCGCGCCGCCTGCTTTGCATCTGTGTCCGCCTTCCCCTTCGCGGCAGCCACGCCGCTCATGCCCAACAGCGCGGCGGCCCTGGCCTGCCTCGGCATCACCTGCTTCCTGATGGCCGTACCCCAGGGCCTGCCCGCAGCGGCCCTGCAGGTGATCACACCGAATCCCCTGCGCGCGCAGATGACGGCGCTCTATTTCCTGATCGGCAACATGCTGGCACTGGGGGTGGGTCCAACCCTGTTTGCCCTGGTAACAGATTACGGCTTTGGCAACCCCGCTGACCTGCGTTACTCCATGGCCCTGGTCAGCGCCCTGGTGCTGCCCCTGGGCGGGCTACTCAGCTACCTCGCCCTGGAACCCTACCGCGCCAGCCGCGAACGCGCCGAGGCGGCACAGTGATGGATGAAGAGGGAAGCCTGCTGCGACAGAGAGGGCGCGGCAGAGCACAACACGACGGATACCGAGAGGACTGACCCATGGCTTACAGCGATTTTCTGCAACTTGCCCTGATGAATCTGGCGCTCATTGGCGCGATGATGATCGTGCTCTGGGCCCTCAGCGTCGCCATCCGCGACTCGAGCATTGCGGATATCTTCTGGGGCTTCGGCCTCGCCATCACGGCCTGGTTCACCTGGTGGATCGACGACGGTGTGCCGGCGCGACAGCAGCTGGTTCTGACCCTGATCACGCTGTGGGCACTGCGCATCGGCATCTACATCGGCTGGCGCAACCGCGGTGGCGAGGACGCCCGCTACGCCCATCTTCGCCGCTACGTGACAGAGCGCGGCGGCAACTATGTGCTGCACAGCCTCGTGCATATCTACCTGCAGCAGGGCTTCTTCATGTGGCTGGTGTCCCTGGTGCTGATCTTCGCCATCGCCAGCGACACCCCCACCAGCCTTGGCACCCTGGCCTATGTCGGCACTGCCCTGTGGTGCCTGGGTATGTTCTTCGAGACCGTCGGCGACTGGCAGCTCAGCCGCTTTCGCGTCGACCCGGCCAATGCCGGGCGTGTGATGGATCGCGGGCTATGGCGCTATACGCGCCACCCCAACTACTTCGGCGAGATCACCCTGTGGACCGGCATGGCCGTGCTGGCGCTCCCGGTGCTGTCGGGGTGGAACTGGGTGGCGCTGATCTCGCCGTTGTTCGTGTTCGTGCTGCTGACCCGCATCAGCGGCATCCCGATGCTCGAGCGCCGGGCGCACAAGCGCTGG
>Ga0102928_1000695_pt1 | contig 21757 bp, 15 predicted proteins | sample SalPonR1_B_D1_MG_FD_78504 | JGI IMG/M metagenome (GOLD analysis project Ga0102928, IMG submission 78504) | Salt pond soil microbial communities from South San Francisco under conditions of wetland restoration - Salt Pond MetaG R1_B_D1_MG | ecosystem: Environmental > Aquatic > Marine > Intertidal...
ATTTGATATAACTGAGTCGTCTATTGGCATATATATATCACGGTTATGCATCAGGAACAGATCTGCCACGGATCCAAGTTGCATCAGTGCTTCTGAATTGTCAGCTATTATTGGGCTGTCGCTAATGTTGGCACTGGTCATTACAAGTGCGTCAAATTCCTTCATTATCAAATGATGAAGAGGAGTATAGGGCAGCATGATTCCAAGGGTATCCTGTCCCGGAGCTACTCCTTCATCTATTCTGCAGTTCTTTCTCCTGTAGCAGATCACAATAGGTCTTTTGGAGGATCTTAAAAGATCTTTCTCTTCTTCCCTTATAATGCACAGCTCTTCTGCTACTGAAAGGTCCTTTACCATGAGAGCAAAGGGTTTGCCTTTTCTCCTTTTCCTGCCTCTCAGTCTTTCAAGGGCCTGACCGTTAAAGGGGTCACAGGCAAGGTGGAAACCTCCAAGGCCCTTAATGGCGAGGATCTTCCCTGATCTTAAATTATCTATGGATGTATCTAAGGCTTTTTTGTTTTTTCCCAGTATATTCCCGTCGCTGTCAGTAATCCACAAAAAAGGTCCACATACGAAACATGCATTGGGTTGAGCGTGATATCTTCTGTCTTTTTCGTTGTTATATTCCCTGTAGCAATCCGGGCACATTTCAAATTTTTCCATGGTAGTTTCAGGTCTGTCGTAGGGCAGATTCTTTATGATAGTATATCTGGGTCCGCAATTCGTGCAGTTGATAAAGGGGTAACCATATCTTCTATTGGCAGGATCGTCCATTTCATGGAGGCATTCCTGGCATGTAGCTATATCAGGGGGGATCAACACTCTTTGACGATCCATCCTTTTGCTTTTTACTATGGTGAATTCCGATGAAAAATTCTGGTCAATGTGTTTTTCCCTTGTAAAGTCTATGGATGTTATGGTTGAAACATCAGGTTTTTCTTTCTTAAGTCTTAAAATATATTTATCAATATCTTCCTTTTTACCCCTGAGAATTATTTCAACGCCATCAGAAGTATTTCTGACAGTTCCTCCCAGGCTCATTTGCCGGGCAAGCTTAGCACAGAAAGGACGAAATCCGACTCCCTGTACAATTCCACAGACAAGGAATGTTATTTCATATGCCATTGACAAACCTCCAATCTCAAGGCATTTTAATGCAAGAAAGCAAACAACTCAAGTTTGGGAGAGTAATTGTCAATGATCAATGAATTCTATCACAGAAAACAGATAATTGTAGTAGAGGGTTCAGGAAAGGGAAAAACAACATTTGCAATGGGTATTGCAGCGAGAAATACCTTTATTGGTGGAAATTCCGTAATTGTACAATTCATGAAGGGTTATCCCTATTCTGAAACAGGATCTTTGGAAAGGATACCAAACCTGGAAATAAAACAGACAGGTACTCCATATTTTGTTAAAAAGGGCAGTCCTTCAGCCATAGATCTTGATGAAGCAGAAAGGGGATTACAGATAGCCAGAGAGTCCTCCAAAAGAACTGAGGTCAATCTGTTAGTTCTGGATGAGATCAATGTTGCAGTGACATATGGATTGTTGCAGGAAGAGAAGGTAAAAGGAATTCTGTCTTATCCTTATGGACCGGATAAAATATTACTTACCGGGAGATATCCCACCGCCGGAATAGTCGAAATGGCTGATGTGCATATTGTAATGCAAGAGGTGTCTCATCCATTTCATTCCGGTGTAATGGCCAGAAAAGGTATCGATTATTGAAACCGTGTAGAAATTTAAAAATATGAGTTAAGTACTGTAATTTATTAAGATCCTTTTTGGGCAGTATCCCTGTATGGTTAAATAAATTAAATTACTTGAAGTTTAAATTATTTGAATTACAGTTTTATACTTTCCATAATATCGACAGAAAGGTTTGTTTTTAAATGGAAAAGGTCCTTCTCGGAATGAGTGGAGGTGTAGATAGTGCAGCATCAGCATTGGTATTAAAAAAGCGGGGTTATGAAGTCACAGGTCTTTACCTCCATATGACCGGGGATCAGGCTGAAACTGTTCGCAAACTTGACTCTATCAGAAAAAAACTCGATATTGATATTTTTGAAATAGACGTTAGCCAAAGTTTTCAGGAAATAATCAGTTCTTTCAGAAATGCCTATCTTTCCGGACTTACTCCAAATCCATGCATAATGTGCAATCCCCTTATCAAGTTCAGATATCTGTTGAGGGAAGCTGACAGACTGAGTATCTGCAAAATTGCTACTGGCCATTACGCTCGAATAACCGAAAAGGAAGGTTGCTTTTATATACAGAGAGGAATAGATATTATAAAAGATCAGAGTTACATGCTCTACAGGCTCGAAAACAGCAGCCTGAACAGGATACTCTTTCCTATTGGGGATATGTATAAAAGTGATATCGTTAAACTGGCCGAAGGGGAATTCGGGAGTGAAATATGTTCTCAGAAAGAGAGTCAGGACATTTGCTTTCTTCAGAAAAAGGGACTTCAGGAATTTCTTCGGGAAAATGCTGCCTCGCAATTACAGAAGGGAATTATTGTTGACCATAAAGGCAATGTTCTGGGTAAACACAATGGAATTTTCAGTTATACTATAGGACAAAGAAAGGGTCTGGGGCTTCCTGACGGACCGTGGTTCGTATATGATATAGACCCCAAGGCCAGCATAGTCAGGGTGGGAAAGAGATCTGAGGTCTATTCTGACGTTATCTGCTGCAGGGAACCCGTCTGGCATGGTGATCCAGAAATACATGAGCCCCTTGAAGGACAGCATAGATACAATGCCAGGCCTTTTAGATTAAATATTGCTTTTAAAAGAGAGGACACATTCAGTGTCAAGTGTGAAGAGCCTGTAAGTGCACCTGCGCCAGGGCAGGCTCTGGTAATATACTGGAAAGATCTTGTACTTGGCGGAGGCACCATCGCGAAACAAGTTTAAAAGGAGTGAAGGACTATGTCTGAGATCAAGGCAAATAAATTATCAGTAGACAAATTACGAAAAAAAACTGACGTAACAACTTTTGGATTCGATACAACCTCTTCTCTTGACTGTCTTAAGGATTTTATCGGACAGGAAAGGGCAGTATCTGCCATGTCTTTTGGATTGGCTGTAAAAGGGAAAGGATACAACATTTACGTGGCGGGAGATCCTGGAAGCGGTAGAACGACCTATGCTAACCAGAGGCTTAATGATATAGCGAGAAAAATGCCAGCCCCGGATGACTGGATCTATGTATATAACTTTGATGATCCTTCTAAACCTTTATCGATAAGGCTCAAGGCCGGTATGGCAAGAGAAATGGAATCGTCCTTTGAGACGTTGATCGAGGAACTCAAGGTAGCAATAAGTAAAGCCTTTGAAAAAAGCCAGTATGAAGATTCGAAGGCTCAACTGGTCAAGTCTTTTCAGGAAGAAGTAAACGAGCTCATGGAAAAAGTGCGGAAATGGGCTTCTGAAAAAGGTTTTACTTTAAAAAGGACACCCCAGGGGTTTGTAAATATTCCCATGAAAGAAGATACTGATGAAAACGGTGAAACCATAACAAGAGAGATACAGCAGGAAGAATTTGAAAAAATGGACGAAACTGAGCAAAAAGAGTTGGAGGAGAGATCAGAAGAGGTTTCTCAGAAGACCCTTGAAGTACTCAGGACCATAAGGGACAAAGAGAAAACACTTAAAAAGAAAATCAGCGATCTTGAGGAAGAGATATGCAGGGCGGCTGTAACTCCATACCTGGAGGACATAAAAGAAAAATATTCGGATAATGAAAAACTTGGTAAATGGATTGACTCTCTTGCAGAGGATATTGTTAATAACTTCAATCTCTTTGTTGCTGCTGCAAAGGAGGAAAGTGAAGGTGTTGATCTTGGTAGATATTCCATTAACGTATTTGTAAGCAACGATCCCGATAATGGAGCCCCAGTAGTATGGTCCACCAATCCCACCTATTATAATCTTATTGGAAAGCTTGAGTACGAAAGCAGGCAGGGTTATCTCTACACGGATTTTCATAAAATAATAGCAGGTGATATACACAGAGCAAATGGAGGATACCTTCTTCTCGACGCAGAAAAGGTGCTCAGGAACTTTATGTCCTGGGATGCGCTGAAAAGGGTCCTGAACACTGGAGAGATCACTGTGGAAAACCTGGGTGAGCAATATGGTTCAATACCAGTTTCTTCACTCAGACCTCAACCTGTGGGTGTAGATGTAAAAGTTGTGATCGTTGGAACAAGATTTATATACAGGCTATTACAGATCTATGATCCTGAATTTCAGAAGATGTTCAAGATCAAGGCTGATTTTGATATAGACATGCCCAGAAATGAAGATACTGAAAAACAGATGGCCAGATTCGTTGCTGGTTTTGTCCAGAAAGAAAAAGGTACACATCCCTTTACCAGCGAAGCAGTTGGAGAAGTTATTGACTGGGCCAGCCGACTGGCAGAACACCAGAATCGCATGTCAACACAATTCAACAGGATCACCGAGGTTATCATAGAAGCTTCGGCCTGGGCTCAGATGGACGAAGCTGAAAATGTGTCTCCAGATCATGTCTACAAGGCTATTAAGCAGAAAAAGTTCAGATCTAACCTTGTTCAGGAAAGAATAGAAAGAGCCTACCAGGAAGGTCAGATAAAGATAGAAACATCAGGTCAAAGGGTGGGACAGATAAACGGTCTTTCTGTTGTTTCCCTAGGAGATTATGCCTTTGGACATCCTTCACGAATAACAGCAAATGTATATATGGGCAAAGAGGGAATCGTAAACATTGAGAGGGAAGTGAAAATGGCGGGTCCCATACATAACAAGGGATTGTTAACCCTCACAAGTTATCTTGGGAGGCGATATGCCCAGGATATGCCCCTTTCTCTTACAGCCAGGCTTTCTTTTGAGCAGAACTACGGAGGGATTGAGGGAGACAGCGCATCTTCTACTGAGCTTTACTGTTTATTGTCTGCCCTTGCGGATATTCCGTTGAAGCAAAATATAGCTGTTACTGGTTCTGTCGATCAATTTGGCAACATTCAGCCCATTGGTGGTGTGAACGAAAAGATCGAAGGCTTCTTTGACTATTGCCGATACAGGGGACTCACAGGAGACCAGGGTGTGATGATACCAAAACAGAACGAGATCAATCTTATGTTGAGCAGAGAGGTCATCGATGCTGTGGAAAAAGGTCAGTTCCATATCTGGACTGTTGAAGACATAGACCAGGGTATTGAACTGCTTACAGGAGAAGAAGCAGGTATTCCGGATGAACAGGGAAATTATCCCGACAGTTCCATACATTTCAGGGTAAGATCAAGACTGAATGAATGGACCAGAAAAATTGCATCCTTATCGAAGGCACTTTCAGAATCCGGAGAAGACGGAGATGGAAAAGAAAAAGACAAAGAAGATAAAGAAAAAAGCAGTGAAAAATAAAAGGCCACTTATCGAAATAAATAGCTTAGCCCGAAAGGACAGGGTATCTTTCGGGCTGAGCTATTCTCCTGACCTTAATACTGTGCTGGATAAACTTGATGATCTTTGGGGTCAGGAAATGATGCCACCTGACCTGTCACATGAAGATCCACTTGATGGTCTGATACTTACAGTTCTTTCACAGAACACCAATGACAGGAACAGGGACAAGGCTTTTGTGAATCTGAAAAGGGCTTTCCCGAAATGGGAGATGCTTATAGAAGCTCCTCAGGAACAAATTGTTCAGGCAATAAAAGTTGCAGGGATTGCAAATGTTAAATCGGAAAGAATAAAAGTAATTCTTGAGAATGTTATTGACAGTTTTGGTGAGTGCAGCCTGAAAAAAATGCATAAAATGGATAAAAAAACTATAACTGACTATCTTGGATCTCTTCCAGGTGTCGGACCAAAGACAGCTGCCTGTGTTCTGGTTTTTGAGCTCAATATACCTGCTTTTCCTGTTGATACCCATGTCAACCGATTCTGTAAAAGAATGGGGTGGGTTCAAGGATCTTCTCCTCCTGCCGTCACCCAGGATATTATGGAAGAAGCTGTTCCTGAAGAGCGAAAACTTGGTGCCCATCTTAATATAATTATGCATGGAAGAAGGATATGTTCAGCCCGAAACCCTCAGTGTGGTAAATGTGGTCTTTCAGATATATGTCCCTCTGTTTTAGAGCTTTTCGCCCAGAAATAACAAATTTGTAACCGTTCAGACTGTAACAAGGGAGATTCCATCAGATGGGGGAAGGGAATGAAAAATCTTCCCCCTATGATGGAGTAAGAATTAAATGATTCTGTCATTTGCGGTAAAGACTTTTAACAACTTGTCCATTTCCCTCTCAGTACCAATAGAAACTCTGATAAAGTTTTTATCAGGATAACCACCAAGTTTTACTTTTTTTACTTTAATATTATTCTGGGACATTTCTTCCAAGATCTTTTTTTCGCTGAAGCTGTGTTCCACAAGAACAAAGTTCGCCTTACTTGGATAAGCTTTCCATCCCTTTAGCTGGTTAGTCTTCTTTATGAAACTGTCTCTAGTGTATTTAATGCTTTCAACTCTGTTTTTCATCCATTCTTCATATTCCAGGACCTTGCAGACGGCCATCTCTGTGAAGACATTTACATTGAAAGGGCTTTTTATCTGTGACAGCTTGATAGAAATTGGTTTGGCGCATATTGCAAAACCAAGTCTCAGCCCTGCCAGACTCCAGGCTTTAGAGAGTGTTTTCAGGACTATAAGGTTTTCTGGTAATTCTTTCATAGAAAGACGGTCCAGAAAGGATTTCCCCGCGAATTCCGCATATGCTTCGTCAATAACCACAGGACAACTGGCCACTTCAAGGACTTTTTCTAAAAAAGATGGGTCTACCGGCATTCCTGTAGGATTGTTGGGAGTATCTATCAACACAAGGGAATAATTGTCTTCCTTTAGCATTTTCAAAAAAAGATCCTGGTCAAAGGAAAAGGAATCGGGGTTTTTCACAAGTCCAACAAGTTCCTGTTTTGCTCCGAATACACTGGCAAGATGGTAGTATTCTGAAAAAGTCGGATCCAGAGTAAGTATGGGTTTATTGTTATTTGCAAAAGCAGCATACAAGAGCCAGAGTATCTCGTCACCTCCGTTGCCAGTGATCAGGAGTTTTTCAGGAACATTATATATTTCTGCCAGTCTGGAGCGAAGACGTTTATATGAAGGGTCAGGATATCTGTTCATTTCGATGGAGGACAATCCTTCTCTGATCTCCTCCATGAGTCCAGCAGGAAGAGCAAATGGATTTTCGTTCTTGTCCAGCCTCGCTAATTTATGGTTGGTTCTGTCTGATTCAGAAACTGGTAGATCTTTTAACGTAAAGAACATAAAAATTTACCTCCATGGTTACTTTAATCAGATGTATTGGTAGCTTAAAAAACCATAGGGGAGTGTAGCACAGGAGAATGTTAATTGTCAATCTACAGTGATGGTGCAATAAATAGAATATTGGTGCCAACTGCCAGATTTCTACTTTCTTTTAATATTTATTGGTTTTACGGGTTGACGTGAAGGTTAATGATACATATAATATGTGAGCGCTGGCCGGGCTGGCGGAAATGGTAGACGCACGGGACTTAAAATCCTGTGGACTTAAAGTCCGTGCGGGTTCGAGTCCCGCGTCCGGCACCATGAGAAATTTGTCAGTATAGAAGATCGCGGGGTGGAGCAGTCAGGAAGCTCGTCGGGCTCATAACCCGAAGGTCGCAGGTTCAAATCCTGCCCCCGCAACCAAACAGGCGGTGTAGCTCAGTTGGCTAGAGCATACGGTTCATACCCGTAGTGTCACTGGTTCGACTCCAGTCACCGCCACCATTTGAGATTATAATAATGGCGGGAACTTTCCCGCCATTTTTTTATTTTACTGTGTTAGGTGTGAATCAAAAACGGATAATCAGTCAACTGGCAGAAAAAGCAAAAGCTCTGGTTTCTGGGAAAATATTGAAGAAAGACTGAGAGAAGCTGGAGAAAAACAGGGATGGTGGAACTCGAAAGCTCCTGTGGTACTTGCAGTTTCCGGTGGAAGCGATTCAGTTGCCATGTTATGGTTATTTCGTTATCTCTGGAAGGGAAATGTCGTAGTGGCCCACCTTGAACATGGTATCAGGGGAGAATCTTCAGTATCAGATGCCAGTTTTGTAGAAGATCTCTGTAAAAAATGGGAAGTCCCCTTTATTGGTGGTAAAGTGTCTGTCCCGGACATGAAAAGAAAAGGAGAATCTATAGAACAGGCAGCAAGAAGATTGAGATATGACTTTCTTAACAAAGCAATAAAAAGCTGTTCAGGTTCATTTGTCGCATTGGCCCACACAGCAGATGATGTAGTAGAAACAGTTCTTTATAATCTTGCACGTGGAACCGGTCCATATGGATTAGTCGGAATTCCCGATTGCCGGGATATTTATGTTCGACCTGTTATAGGTTTTTACAGGGAAGAACTCCGGGATATTCTCAGAGGAGAAAGACAGGCCTGGCGAGACGATGAAACGAACGACGATATTGCAATTACAAGGAACAGAATAAGGCATGAACTGATCCCATGGATGGAGGAACATTTAAATTCAAGATCACGGGAACATATTGTTTCGACTGCAGATAATATGTGGTTTGCCAGAGAGAATGAGGAACTTGTCGGTGATTCTCTTCTCAATTGTTCCATTAGATACCTCCCTTATGGTATAGTCACCCTGGATATGAGATATCTTCGCAAACTTGGAGAAAATGCTCTTCGTATTGTACTTAGAAGACTTGGACATAGAGCAGGATTAGGTGTCCTTTCGTACAAAAGATTGAATAATCTTTCTGATCTTATCTATAGTTCAGGTAGATTCAGATTTCAATGGGAAAGGGATATTGAGATCGTAGCAGGTCAAGGCAACCTTTCTCTTATGCACCGAAAAGATATATTGTCCAAGCCCTTTGATAGTTTTACACTGGAGGTTTCAAAAAGAGGCATTGAAAGATCATTTGCGTGCTGGTCAGTCAGGATCTCTCCTGAAGACAGCTATAAAGGTCGGGAGAGATCAGGATATCTGCAGACATTTCGATACTTTGATCCTGAAGATAGTTTGCACATATTGGCTCTTTCCGAAAACAATTACCCAAAAGCTAAAGTGTTTCTCGAGATAATTCCATGGTGGCTTCACACAGTCTGGCCAATGATCGAATACAAGGACGGGACAATCTGGGTGCCGGTACCTGACTGTAATAGCGACTTTACAAGTAATTTTCGTAAATGCGATCATACTGAAAGTCCTGTCCTTTACAGATTATCTCTGGAAAATAAAATGACGGAGGGGTTATCATATGAATAGTTCACCGGATTCTGTTTTGATTAGTGCTGACAGGATCAAGGACAGGATAGCAGATCTGGCGGAACAGATTAATAAAAAATACAAAGGCCATGATCTCGTTATTGTTTCAGTGTTGAAAGGTTCTGTTATATTTCTTTCCGATCTTGTAAGAGAGATATCTGATGTAAATGTGTTCCTTGACTTTATGGCAGTTTCTTCCTACGGGGATTCCACAAAAACCAGTGGTATCGTAAAGATCAACAAGGATCTGGACATGAGCATCAAAGGCAAGGATGTACTGATCGTTGAAGATATTGTTGATACAGGGCTGACCCTTTCCTACATAAAGAAACTTTTTGAGGAAAGGTCTCCACGAAGTGTAAGTGTCTGCGTACTTCTTGACAAGAAAGAAAAACGCGAGATAGATGTAAATATCGATTACACAGGATTTGTAATTCCTGACACTTTTGTAGTAGGATATGGTCTTGACTTTGCGGGAAAATGGAGAAACCTTCCCGCGATAATGCAAGTTAAAGAAAACCAGAGTGATAGCTCTATAAATAACTGATTAAAATAAGGAAGGTGGCGATCATTTGCGCCGTTTAGCAAAAAATCTGGGTCTTTACCTGATCCTGATAGTACTTGTGGTCAGCCTTGTAAATGTTTTTCTGTCTCCGGCCCAGGGGCCACAGGAAGCAAACATCATAAGTTATTCACAATTCATTAAATCGGTGAATACAGGCGAAATAAAAGATGTAACTATTTCTGATACTGTCGTTACTGGAAGTCTTACAAACGGACAGGATTTTAAGACTTATATAGCTGGCGAGGGAGACCTTGCAAATAATCTGGTGGATAAAGGTGTAAATGTTCAGGTCAAACCTCCCCAGGAGACTCCATGGTGGGGGGCTATGCTGTCATCTCTTTTTCCAACTCTGCTGCTTATTGGGGTCTGGATATTTTTCCTTTACCATATGCAGGGTGGCAGCGGTAAGGTCATGAACTTTGCAAAAAGCAAAGCCAAGCTTTTTATCGACAACAGACCTAAAGTAACCTTTGCCGATGTAGCCGGTTGTGAAGAGTCTAAAGAAGAACTTACAGAAGTTGTTAAATATCTTAAAGATCCGGGCAAATTCGCTTCCCTCGGGGCAAGAGTTCCCAAGGGAGTTTTGTTGCTTGGTCCCCCTGGAACGGGTAAAACACTCCTTGCAAGAGCTTCTGCCGGAGAGGCGGATGTCCCCTTTTTCAGTGTCAGCGGATCGGATTTTGTGGAGATGTTCGTCGGTGTAGGTGCTTCCAGGGTCAGGGATCTTTTTGAACAGGCCAGGAAATATCAACCCTGCATAATTTTCATAGACGAGATGGATGCAGTGGGAAGGCATAGAGGAGCCGGTCTTGGTGGAGGTCACGATGAAAGAGAGCAGACCCTTAACCAATTACTTGTAGAATTGGACGGTTTTGATGAATCCACGGGAATAATTCTTATTGCCGCAACCAACAGACCTGATATTCTTGACCCGGCGTTGCTCAGGCCGGGAAGATTTGACAGACATATAGTTGTTGACAGACCTGATGTTAACGGAAGAGAAGCAATACTCAATGTTCACCTGAAAGGGAAAAAAGTGGCAGATGGTGTTGATCTCGGGATACTTGCAAGAAGGACTCCAGGATTTGTCGGAGCTGACCTCGCGAACCTGGTCAACGAATCTGCGCTGTTAGCTGCAAGGGAAGGTAAAAAAGTAATTGAAATGAAGGATTTTGAGGAAGGTATAGACAGAGTACTCGCTGGACCAGAGAGAAAAAGCAGGCTTATCAGCCCTGCAGAAAAGAAGATCATTGCTTACCATGAAACAGGGCACGCACTGGTAGCAAAATACCTTAAAGGTTCTGATCCTGTACACAAGATATCCATAATTCCAAGAGGGCATATGGCTCTCGGCTACACCCTGCAAGTTCCTGAAGAGGACAGGTTCCTTCAGTCTAAAAAGGAACTTGAGAACAGAATATGTATACTTCTTAGTGGAAGAGTGGCTGAAGAGCTGATTTTCGGAGATGTGACCACAGGTGCCGGAAATGACCTGGAAAAAGCAACACAGATAGCAAGACAGATGGTTATGGAATTTGGTATGAGTGACAATCTTGGTCTTGTAAAGCTTGGACACAAGCGACAGGAAGTTTTCCTTGGCAGAGATATTGGAGATGAGAGAAACTACAGTGAAGAAATCGCTTATGCAATAGACCAGGAGATTCGGGCACTTATAGACAAGTGTTATAAAAAAGTGAAAGATTTATTAATATCCCACAACGATGAGGTAGAAAAGGTAGCCCTTGCCCTTCTGGAGCAGGAGGTTATTGAAGGAAAGGAACTTGACAGATTGCTGGGAATAGAGACTGAAGATCAAACCGGGGAAAGCCCCTCATCAGATGAATCTGCGGAGTCAACGACTGAATCGGCCCAGGACAAAAAGAAAAAAGAAAATAACCCTGGTTCTGACAACCTTGGAACGGTTCCAATATAAGTAGAATTAAAAGCATCTGTACTTTTACTTTTGAAACAGCAATGGAAGTATCAAACAGAAGGGAAAAGGGAAGAGCGCAGGGGATGATTCCCGGCGCTCTTTTTCCTTGTTCCCATTGTTTTATTTAGATCAAGGTGATGATCATAATGAATAAATCACAGAAGCCCTTTGAAATAAACTCCCTATGGCCTCCCTCGGGAGATCAGCCAAAAGCAATTGAAGCGCTGGTTAAAGGCTGTAGGGAACCTGGTATGCAGACTCTCCTGGGAGTAACGGGGAGTGGAAAGACCTATACAATAGCCAATGTAATTCAGGAAATTCAAAAGCCGACTCTCGTAGTAGCCCACAATAAAACTCTCGCTGCACAGCTTTACAGTGAGTTCAAGTCTTTCTTCCCCGATAATTCAGTCAATTATTTTGTGAGTTACTACGATTACTATCAGCCAGAAGCTTATATTCCTTCCAGTGATATCTATATAGAAAAAGACGCGTCTATAAATGAACGAATAGAAAAACTACGACTCGCCACAACCAAATCCCTCCTGGAAAGGGAGGATGTTATTGTTGTTGCAAGTGTTTCCTGTATATATGGCCTTGGAAAAAGGCAGAGTTACGAGGAAGCTATATTCAGATTTCAGAAAAGTGAAGAATGGGACCGGTACAAGTTCCTCAAGAGACTTGTAGATAACCATTATAAAAGAAATGATGTTGTGCTGTCACCGGGAAACTTCAGAGCTCGAGGAGATATTGTTGAAATATTTCCAGCTTACAGTGATACTGCGCTTAGAATTTCCTTTTTTGACGAGGAAATAGAAAAGATTGAAGAGATCGATCCAGTAACTAATGGTTTTATATCTGAAAAGGAAAGTGGTGCTATCTTTCCGGCGCAGCATTATATTACTTCCATGGAAGCAATAAAAGATGCAATGGAAAAGATCACCGAAGAGATGGTGATAGAGGTAGAAAAGTTCAGGTCAGCTGGAAAATACGTTGAAGCCCAGAGACTTGAAATGAGAACGAAATATGACATGGAAATGCTAGCAGAACTTGGTTACTGTTCCGGTATTGAAAACTATTCAAGATATCTTGACGGCAGGTCTGAAGGAGAACCACCCGGTACGTTGCTGGATTTCTTCCCTGATGATTTTTTGATGGTCATAGATGAGTCACACATGACCCTGCCCCAGATAAGAGGAATGTTCAATGGAGACAGAGCGAGAAAGACGACTCTGGTTGAAAACGGTTATCGTCTTCCATCCTGTCTCGACAATCGACCCCTGCAGTGGCATGAATTTCGGGAATTCATGAATAATGTGATCTTTGTCTCAGCAACACCTGGAGACTGGGAATATAAAGAAAGCAAGCAGATAGTTGAACAGATAGTAAGGCCTACCGGCGTTGTTGATCCGCAAGTAGTGGTTTTACCTGCCTCTGATCAGATAGATGACCTTGTATCAAGACTAAGGGAAATTTCTGCAAAGGGTGAGAATGCCCTTGTTACGGCACTTACGAAAAGATCTTCCGAAGATCTCGCACAATACCTCGAAGAATTGGGGTTCAGAGTAAAATACATCCATTCAGAGTTAAATACTTTTGAGCGGGCCGAATTGCTAAGGGATCTGCGAAAAAATGATATATCTGTTCTGGTAGGAGTTAACCTCCTGAGGGAGGGTATAGACCTGCCGGAAGTTACCCTTGTGGCCATTCTTGATGCGGACAAGGAAGGGTTTTTAAGATCAAAAAGAGCACTGATCCAGACAATGGGCAGGGCTGCAAGAAATATTGGCGGAAATGTTATTCTCTATGCCGATGAAGAAACTGACAGTATTAAAGGTGCCCTTGAAGAAACCCGAAGGAGACGGGAAAAGCAGCTTGAGTACAATCGTTTGCACAGGATAAAGCCCCAATCCATTTCAAAAAACATTGTAAGTCTTTTGCCTGAAGAACTGGTAACAGAAGGAAAAGCAGAGCGAGTAGCTGAACCTGATAAAATGGTTGATATGCCAGTAGAGGTACTTGAAGAAATAATGTGGAAAGCTGTAGAAAAACTTGACTTTGAAAAGGCTGCGAGAATAAGAGATATTCTTTCAGACAAACAGCAGGGAGCGAGATCCGTTGAATCGAGCAATAAAAATACAGGGAGCAAGAGAACACAATCTAAAAAACATAAGCGTAGAAATACCTAAAGACAGATTTGTCGTAATAACCGGACCTTCCGGGTCAGGGAAATCCTCTATGGCTTTTGATACATTGTATGCAGAAGGCCAGAGAAGATACGTTGAATCACTTTCATCCTACGCCAGGCAATTCCTTGGTATTCAGAACAAACCTGACGTGGATGACATATCAGGACTTTCTCCTGCAATATCTATAGAGCAGAAAGGGACATCTCATAATCCAAGGTCCACTGTAGGAACAGTCACAGAGATATACGATTACATAAGGCTACTATTCGGAAGAATAGGTATTCCATATTGTCCTGAATGTGGTAAACCTGTTAGAAGTCACAGTCTGGATGAAATAATCGAGGTTATTTACGAAAACTTTAAAAACAAAAAGATCCACGTTCTTGCACCTCAGGTCCGCTCCAAAAAAGGGGAGTTCAAAAACCTTTTTACCAAAAATAAAAAAGAAGGTTTTATGCGTGTAAGGGTAGATGGGACCCAGTACTGGCTGGAAGAGGATATTCCCCTTGACAGAAACAAAAAGCACTCTATCGAGGTAGTGATAGACAGGCTTAAAGTAATTGAGGACAGGAGAGGGCGTATTTCTGAAGCAGTTGAAACTTCTCTCGAGATCAGTGGCGGGTCTGTTCTGATATTGACTGAGGAAGGCGAAGAAAAGTTACTGACAGAGAATTCTTCTTGCCCTGACTGTGATATTACGCTTCCCATGGTTGAACCAAGACTTTTTTCATTCAACAATCCATCCGGGGCCTGTCCCAACTGTTCAGGACTGGGAAGCCATCAGTATTTCTCTGACGAACTTGCAGTTGACCCGAAAAGAAATGTCCCTGATGGAGCTCTTCTCCCCTGGGGAAGGAAGCATTACATGATCACCAAACTCCAGCACTTTGCAGGGCATAATAACTGGAATCTTGACGAGCCTTTCAGTTCACTGCCAAAAGAGGTCAGTGAATTTATCCTCTACGGTTCAAGTCAAAGAATTCCACTTGTGTTTAAAAACAAGGGAAAGAATCGAAAATACATGGGACGTTATGAGGGTCTTATACCCTGGCTGGAGAGAAGATGGAGGGATACCGATTCCGACAATGTTACAGAAGAACTTGCTCGTTACAGATACGAAGATATCTGTGAGCACTGTCAAGGCTTGAGACTCAGACCTGAAGCTCTCATGGTTAAAGTTTCAGGGTACACAATTTCTGATTTTGTCAGAACTCCTGTTAACGAAGTGGTAAAAATTCTTGATTCCCTTGAATTATCGGAAAAGGATTTCCAGATAGCAGGTCAAATATTAAGGGAGCTAAGAAAAAGAGTGACTTTTCTGGTTGATGTTGGAGTAGATTATCTGAATCTCGAACGCAGGGCCGATACTCTAAGTGGTGGAGAAAGTCAGAGGATAAGGCTTGCTACCCAGATCGGATCCAAACTCAGCGGTGTAATGTACGTTCTTGATGAACCTACGATCGGTCTTCATCCAAGGGATACAGGGAGACTTCTGAAGACTCTTTCTTCAATAAGGGATCTGGGAAATACCGTGATAGTTGTTGAACATGACAGAGATACAATGCTGGCTGCAGATCATATCATCGAAATGGGTCCTGCCGCCGGAGAATCAGGTGGAGAGATAGTTCAGTCAGGTGAAGCTAAAGACCTGGTTGCAAAGAATTCCCTCACATCTCCTTATCTGCTTGGCAAGGCATCAGGAGTTGTAAAAAGAGTTGAACCTGGTGTCCGAAGACCATCATCGTGGCTTTCTATCAAGGGTGCGGAACATAATAATTTAAAGAAGATCGATGTTTCTTTTCCAAAGGGGCTGTTCACCTGTATTACAGGTGTTTCGGGATCAGGGAAAAGTTCATTGATGCACGAGGTCCTTTACAAAGGTATCCGACGACTTGCGGATAGAAATTACAGGGTAAGACCCGGGAAATATTCATCAATGGAGGGATGGGAAGATCTCCGGAACACCGTGCTTATCGATCAAAGCCCTATAGGAAGAACTCCCAGATCCAATCCGGCTACCTATACTGGAGTTTTCACACTGATCCGTGAACTTTTTTCAAGATTGCCTGAATCAGAGGTTAGGGGATACACACCTGGACGTTTCAGTTTTAATGTAAAGGGAGGTCGCTGTGAAGCCTGTGGAGGTGCAGGATCAGTCAGGGTATCCATGCTTTTCTTACCTGATGTTTACGTTACCTGTGAAGTATGTAATGGAAAACGGTACAACAGAGAAACCCTTGAAGTAGAGTACAAGGGCAAAAATATCAGTGATGTACTTGAAATGACAGTAGATGAGGCAGCTAGATTTTTTGCTGATATCCCTGCAATAGCTGCAAAACTTGTAGTTCTGCAGCAGGCAGGTCTGGGATATATAAAGTTAGGACAATCCGCATTGACCCTTAGCGGCGGCGAAGCTCAACGGGTAAAGCTAGCCAAGGAACTCAGCAAAAGATTTGCGGGACATACTCTGTATTTGCTGGACGAGCCGACAAGCGGTCTTTTTTATACGGATATCAAAAAACTCCTGAAAATACTTCATAAATTTGTAGAGAAGGGTAACAGTGTGGTCCTTATAGAGCATAATCTGGATGTTATTGCTTCATGCGATCATATAATAGATCTTGGACCAGAGGGAGGGTCTGGTGGAGGTTTCCTGGTAGATCAAGGAACTCCAGAAGAGATAATGCAGAGAGAAAAAGGCTACACGGGCAAATATCTTTTCGAATACGTTTCGGAAATGAAGGACATGGGAGGTTTGTAAAAGGGTTTTGAAAAAAAACAATAATGAGATGTTATGCTGGGGGAAAAATGCAGTTGAGATGCTTCTTGAAAGTGAACCAGAAAGGTGCAGTAAGATAGTAATAAACAAAAAACGGAATGACAGGGACCTTGCCAGACTTTCAAAACTTGCAGAATCCAGAAGAGTTGCTGTGGAATTTGCAAACAGGTCGGATCTTGACCGACTCTGTGAAGGAGAGAACCATCAGGGTATTCTTGCCCTGGTTTTACCTCCCGTTGATGTTTCTCTGGAAGAGCTGATCTCAGATATTGCTGGAAAGAAAGATAAATCTCTCCTTATCATGCTGGATCATATTAAGGATCCCCATAACCTTGGAGCGGTTATCAGAACTGCGGAAGTTTTTGGAGCGGACGGAATCATCATTCCTAAAAACAGGTCAGTCTCATTAACAGGTACTGTAATTAAAGTCAGCAGCGGTGCTGCCTTGAGAATGCCAGTTGTCACTGTTACCAACCTTTCAAGGTCAATTGATCAATTGAAGAAAGCCGGTTACTGGATAACCGGACTGGATCAAGAAGCAGATGCCCTGTTATGGGAAGGGATGTCCACGAAAAGAAACGTCCTTGTTGCCGGTTCAGAAGGAGAAGGATTGTCCCGCCTGGTAAAGAGCAATTGTGACCAACTTCGAAAGATACCTATGGCTGGGAATACAGGTTCTCTCAATGTGAGTGTAGCTTGCGCAATTGGCATTTATGAATGGTACAGATCTGTCAATTGTGATACTGGTCATTTATAACTAAAAAGGAGGATGCACATGTTAGAAAAGACTTTGCCTTCAGTGGCAGTGATCGGTGCCGGAACTATGGGTTGTGCAATGGCGAGGAATCTGGCCAGAGAAGGATACAGGGTGCATGCAACCAGACCCGACCCAGAAAATGCAGCACACCTTGCAGAGTTCGGAATAAAGATAGATGAAGATAACAGAAAGGCTGCATCGGATTCTGATATCGTTATCTTTGCGGTGAAGCCCCATCTTGTAATTCCTGTAGTAGAAGGAGTTTCTGATCTTGCAGAGGGCAAGCTCTTTCTCTCTATAGCTGCAGGTCTTGAGCTTGCGCTTTACAATTCAGTTTTTCCCAATATTAAGTGGGTGAGGTTCATGACCAACACATGTATTGCCATTCAGAAAGGTTTTATCTTCTATACTCCCAATTCTCTTTTAAGTGAAGAGGAATGTAAAACAGTGAACTCCCTGTTCGAGACCATGGGGACAGCAGAACAGGTTGATGAAAGTCTTATGAATCCACTGACTGCAATAGTTGGATCCGGTCCTGCGTATATCTACACTGTGGCAGAGGCCCTTACTCTTGGAGGAATAAAAGCGGGAATACCTAAAGAACTGGCTTCAAAAGCTGCCCTTACCATGATAAGCGGTGCTGCTGAAATGGTTCTTGAAAGCGGTCTTCATACCTCTGAACTTCGGGATCAGGTATTAACTCCTGGAGGAACAACGATCGCTGGGATTTATGAACTTGAAGCTGCCGGTGTAAGAACAGCTTTCATGAATGCTGTACTTGCAGCTTCCGAAAGAGGAAGTGATCTTTCCAGAATTGCTGTTGAAAAACTGAAACAGCAGCTCAAAGAGGAAGAAAGTTAAGTCTTTCTGGATGTTCAGCTATGGACACTAATGGAACCAGTATTCCCCCCGAGCACCTTGAGAATACAGTAAGAAAAATGGCTTCAAATGCATTAAATGCTGGTGGGATGGGGACAGCCGAGGGAAGAGGATATATCCTGTATATGAATAATCTTTTCACGAGGAAGAACATTAATCCAGGAAGAAGTGCTGATCTTCTTGCAGTGACTTTTACCCTGTATTTTTTGTCTTTAACGGAATTAGAATCCGAGATCTGGTAACAGGAAACAGGGCGCATAACTGCAGTAGGCCATTTTTTACAATAAGGATGAATAAACACTGATAAAACATGTTTCCACAGGGGGGTTTTAAAATGGACTCACACAGCAATTGCTCAATTAAACCAGCTGACGTTCTGCCAACAATTTCCAGGTGGCTTCTTTGCGACGGTTTTGAGGTAGTTATCGATATGGAAAGGTCTGAAGGCAGTTACATAACTGATTCGATATCCGGGGAAAAATGGTTGGACTTTTATTCCTTTGTCGCATCTGCCCCTTTTGGCATGAACCATCCAAAACTTGCCAATAAGGAGTTCAAGGAAAAGATCTTCAGAGCTGCCATAAACAAAATTTCAAATTCAGATATATACACCAGAGAATATGCTGAATTCGTTGAATTGTTTTCGCAGATCGTAGTACCAGATGGATTTGAGCATCTTTTTTTTATTGATTACGGAACCCTTGCCGTAGAAAATGCATTAAAGGTTGCAATGGACTGGAAGGTTCAGAAACTTATTGAGAGGGGCGGTATAGGTGAGAAGGAGGCCTTTAACGGCCAAAAGGGGACGAGAGTCATATATTTCAATGAGGCCTTTCATGGAAGAAGTGGTTATACTCTGAGCCTTACAAATACCTTTGAGCCTAACAAAACAAAGTATTTTGCCAAATTTGACAACTGGGAAAAGGTTTTGAATCCAAAAGTTTTCTGGCCTGAAGATAAATATGAATCCATGATTGATTGGGCTGAAAAGTTCTCTATATCCCAGATAAAAAATATTTTGGCTGAAGATCCCGACGGATTTTGTGCAATAATTATTGAGCCTATTCAGGGAGAAGGTGGTGACAACCACTTCCGCACCTCTTTTTTCAGAGAACTCAGGAAGATCTGTGACGAAATGGAATTGCTGCTCATATTCGATGAAGTTCAAAGTGGAATGGGTATAACAGGGAAAATGTGGGCATGGGAGCATCATGGAATAAGACCAGATATTTTTGCTTTCGGAAAAAAAGCACAGGTTTGCGGTATATGTGCCAACAAAAGGATCGACGAAATATCTTCCAACTGCTGGAACACTTCGAGCAGGCTTAATTCTACCTGGGGAGGTAATCTCGTTGACATGGTAAGGGCCAGTAAATATCTGGAAATATACAGGGAAGAAAATATTCTTGAACATGTTGCCAGGAAAGTTGGACCCCTGCTATTAGAATCTCTTCTGGATATTCAGGAGGAGTTTCAGGTAATACGGAATGTAAGAGGGAAAGGTCTTATGTGTGCGTATGACCTTCCAGATACCGATACTCGCGATCGTTTTCTGTCTTTGCTTCATGATGAACGGATGCTGGTACTTCCCTGCGGCCCGAAAACTATTCGATACAGGCCAGCACTTAATATTTCCTCTGAAGCTATTTCTGAAGGAATGGGAATTACAAGGAAATGCCTGAAAAAACTGTAAAAGAAATGAACTTTTTTACCAAGCGGCTCCGGACTTTGATTAAAAGAGTTATCTGTTTCAGTTGACAACTGTCTTCAGGGATTGTACAATCTTGCAGCGTTGGGTGGTTAGTTCAGAGGAAGAACGCTTCCTTGACGCGGAAGAGGTCGCAGGTTCGAGTCCTGCACCACCCACCATATTGCATACAATGCGGCCCTTTAGGCCGCATTTTTTTGTGGCAAAAGTTGTAAATTAATAGCTGAATTATTAGCCTGTACGGGAGAGATGATATATTGATAAAGGGACTTGGTATCGATCTCTGTCTGGATTCAAGAATAAGAGAAAGGATAGAAAGCGAACACTTTGTACAAAGAGTTTTCGTACCAGAAGAGATAAAGTACGCAAGGAACAGTAAACATCCGGAAAGGCATTTTGCTTCATCTTTTGCAGCTAGAGAAGCATTCGTCAAAGCAAGTGGGCTTGATTTCTTTTCTGTGGTGTTTCAGGGAATATGGCTGCAGAGGCAAAAGAATGGGATATCTCTTTGTCTGTCTGACAAGATCTTAAAAATGGATAATTCTCTTTCGAGATACAGCTTCTCTGTAAGTATTTCCCATGAAAGAGGTATGACAGTAGCTATTGTCATAATGGAGGAATGAGGAATGTTTCTTTACAGCAGTGAAGAAGTAAGAAAAGCCGATGATATAGCGATCAATATACTTGGAATACCAGGGGTTGTGTTGATGGAAAACGCGGGGCTAAGGATATCCGACAGGATTATGGATCTATATAGTCCTTATTCTGTCTGTATTTTGACAGGACCTGGAAATAACGGAGGAGATGGCTTTGTGATCGCAAGACATCTTCATGCAGAAAATATTGATGTCCGAATCATCTCTTCAAAAAACCTGGATGGAATAAAAGGTGATGCTTCAGTTAATCTTGAAGCTGCAAGAAACCTTGGTATCAAAATTGAAGAATCCTCTGAAATAACAGACGAGAGGCTTATTTCTTTTATCGGGGAAAGTGATCTAGTCGTTGATTGTCTTCTCGGAACTGGCAGTTCCGGTGGTCCCAGAGGAGAAATAAAGCGCTTAATATGCCTTGCCAGGAATGCATCCAGAATTGTTTCAGTTGATACTCCAAGTGGGGTAAACACTGACAGTGGAGAAGTCTATGATCCTGTAATCAGTGCTGACATGACCTTTACAATGATTGCTCCGAAGATCGGTCTGTACGTAATGCCTGCTGCATCTTCTGCTGGAAAGATAGAGGTCATTCCTTTAGGAGTTTCTAAAGGTGCATTGTTAGCTCCTTCTGCACCTGTTTTTACAGTTGAAGAGGATAATATTCGGTCATGGCTCCCTCTGCGCCCTGTTGACATGCATAAGGGTTCAAGGGGTGGGGTAATGGTGATGGGCGGTTCATCAATTTATAAGGGGGCAACTATCCTCTGTTCTCTTGGTGCTCTTTCGGCGGGGAGCGGTTTCGTCTTTTCAGCTGGCGAGAAGGGAATTGCAGAAGCTCTTGGCTGTTTTCTTCCCGAGGTCATATCAGCAGATATTTTTGAAAATGAACAAGAACCCTTTCTTGATCAGGCAAGATACTATCTGAGTTTATGGCAAAATAAAGCTGGTTCTGTGGTCTTTGGACCTGGCTCCGGAAGAGATAAATTAAAATTACA
>Ga0102928_1000700_pt1 | contig 21662 bp, 13 predicted proteins | sample SalPonR1_B_D1_MG_FD_78504 | JGI IMG/M metagenome (GOLD analysis project Ga0102928, IMG submission 78504) | Salt pond soil microbial communities from South San Francisco under conditions of wetland restoration - Salt Pond MetaG R1_B_D1_MG | ecosystem: Environmental > Aquatic > Marine > Intertidal...
ACCCAGCCCAGAAACGCCGCGTCCGGCGACCGTGGCGGCGATTTCACCGCGAAGGCCCGCCACTCGGCCTCGAGGGCGTAGACATCCGCCCCCGGCGCCAGCGCGCGCGCGGCCTCGAGGGTCTCGGGGGCGAGCAGCAGCCGCCCTGCCCCGCCCTCTTCGACCACCGCTCCCTTGCGGGTCACCGCGATCATGTCGCCCCCCTCCTCCTCGAGGCGGTAGTCGGGCAGCGTATCGGCGCGGACGATCTCGCGCACCATCGCCCGGAACACCCGCCGGGGGCTCGTCGAGCCCGACTTCTTCAGGAGCACCTCGAGCGACACCCGCCACATCGGCTGATGGCCGCAATGCTTGCGCGCCAGTTCGTAGAGCCGCCGCTCGAGGGGGCGTCTGAGGCCGAAATAGTCTCTGTTCAGGGTCAGGACGCTCCGCGAGAGCACCGCCTGGTAGAGCCAGTCCGACAGCGTCACCGAAACACTGACCATCCGCCCCGCGCGGGTCTTTCGCACGATCTCCCAGCTCTCGATCAGCCCGAAGCCCGTGGTCACTTCCCGCTCCCCCGTCACGATGTTCGTCGTGATCCGCGTGCCCGCGAGCCGCTCGAAGGCCTCCCTGAGCCGCCGGTAGCTGTCGCCACCCGTCTCACGGCCGGTGGCGAGAAGAAGGTCGTGGGCGGTGAGCGTCAGGGTCCGGCTCACCTGCCGCCCCGCGTTGAGCGCCGCCATGAGCTGGGAGATGCAGAAGATCAGAATGTCCGCGTCGAAGATCGTGGCCCGGCCCCGCACGCTCGGCGTCACCGTCACCTCCACGTCGTTGTGACGGTAGCTGAGAATCCGCCGGTCGGGCCGCGTGGCGAGCGAAAACAGCGGGTGCTCCATCGAGGCCAGATCGTGCTTCGGGGCGACGCCCGCGAAGTCGCAGACGAAGAAATCGTCCATCCGGGGTGTCAGCCCCCCTGCCCTGCTCATCGCGCCTCCACGCTCCCTCTGCCGGGGAGTCGCCGTGTCCGTCTTCCCTCGGGGGATTCGGTGTTTCGGTGACACCGAGGTTATCCACAAGCCGGCCACCTGCACAGGGTGGATCGGGGCTTCGGAGTCGGTTCGTCGGTGGATCGGAATCGCCCGATCGGCGGTTCGGAATCGCCTCCGCCGCACGAAACGACCGAAAGCCAAGCAAGATCAGAGGCTTGCAAATTCCGCCCGGATGCTTAACAGATTCTAACCAAAAATAACTCTCCGGCAGGATCGTGGCAGCGCGAAACAGCGTTCGCGCACCTCGCCGATCCCCCGGATTTACTGAGAAAAGTCGAAGGATGTGAGGTCCTGCTTCCCATGTGACGGGTTTTTCGCTACCTTGACGAAAACGCGTCACATAAGAGGCGAACATGAGCAGTGCAGAGCTTGCCCCGTATCACGGGATCGCTCCCGATACCGCGCTGGCGGGGCTCGGCGCACCCCAGGGCACCGAGGGCTTCGCCCGCATCGCCGAGGCCTGCCGGAAGGGCCGGGACGACCTCGCCGCGCGCGGCCTCGACGAGGCCGGGGCCAAATCGCTTCGCCGCTTCTCGACCTGGGAAATCACGAAATACCTCATCCCCGTCGCCCAGGCCCATTTCCGCCGGGTGCTGCGCCAGAACCCCGATCTGCCGCAGGGGCTGACGGAGACGGAAGGCGGGGCGAAGTGGTTCACCCTCGACGAGGTGCTGCGTCTGCGCGCCCATTTCGCCGCCGAAGGGGCGCGGGGGCGCGACTACCTGTCCTACCGGCCGCAGGGATGCCCTGCGAAGGTGCTGGCGGTGGCGAACTTCAAGGGCGGGGTCGGCAAGACCTCCACCGCGGCGCATATCGCCATGTCCGCGGCGCTTGACGGCTACCGGGTGCTCGTCGTCGACCTGGATTCCCAGGGCTCGATGACCTCGCTCTTCGGCGGCCGGGTGGCCGACGAATGGGGCACGGTCTTTCCCCTGCTCGCGCGCCACTATGGCGCGCATGTCGTGCGCGAGAACCAGGCCCGGGCCGGCCGCGGCGAGACCCCCCTGCCGCTGGAGGATACCGTGGCGCAAGCCATGGAGCTCTCGGCCTCCGATCTCGCCCAGCCGACCCATTGGCCCAACATCGACCTCATCGGCGCCCAGCTCGACCTCTACTGGGCCGAGTTCCAGGTGCCGGTCTGGCGCATGGCGGCGCGGTCGTGGAAGCTCTGGGACGCGCTCTCGGACCGCCTCGAGGCCGACGGCAGCCTCGCCGCCTACGACGTCGTCATCCTCGATACGCCCCCTGCCCTCGGCTACCTCACGATCAACGCGCTCGCCGCCGCCGACATCCTCCTCGTGCCCACCGGCGCGTCGTTTCTCGAATTCGAATCGACGGGCCGCTTCTTCGACATGCTCCACGCAACCTTCGCCTCGATCGAGGAGGGCGAGAACATCGCCGCCCGCGCCCTCGGCCGGCCGGGCCTGTCGTTCGAATGGGACGCGGTGCGTGCCATCGTCACCCGCTACGACGGCGCCCAGCAGGCGGAGTTCGCCGCGCTGATGCAGGCCTACCTCGGAACGGTGCTTTCACCCTATCGTCAGGATTTCACGGCTCTCGTGGGCCAGGCCGGCGAGCAGGTCGCGGGCATCTACGAAGCCGACTACCGCGACTTCAACCGCGAGACCTACGCCCGCGGCCGCGCCGCCTTCGACGAGACCTGGGCGGCGGTCAAACGGCTTCTCATCGGCGCCTGGCGGCGCGACGAACTCGCCCGGACGGAGGCGGCGGAATAGGCGCGCCCGCCCGCGGGCGGTGAAACAGGAGACCGACCATGGCCAGACGCAAGCGTCTCGACCTTCCCACGGAGCCCTTTTCGGCTGAATTAGAGACGAAATCGGCCTTCACGCCCAGGGCGCGGATGCCCATCGCCGACGTCGCCGGGGACACCGCCGGCCGCGCCGCCCTCGAGGAGGTCGCGGCCGAGATGACGGCGGCCGAGACCGAGGGCCGGGTGGTCAAGAAGATCCCCATCGCCGATGTCGAGATCCAGCACCTCGCGCGCGATCGCATGGTGATCGACGGCGAGGAGATGGAGGTGCTGAAGACCTCCATGGCGACACGCGGCCAGCAGACGCCGATCGAGGTCGTCCGGACCGGCGCAACCTACGGCCTGATTTCGGGAATGCGCCGGGTGGCGGCGCTGAAGGCGCTCGGCGAGACCCATGTGCTGGCCCTCGTCCGGCGCCCCGAGACCGCTGAAGCGGCCTACCTCGCGATGGTCGAGGAAAACGAGATCCGCGCGAACCTCAGCTATTACGAGCGCGCCAACATCGCGGTCATGGCGGTGGGGCAGGGGGTCTACCCGACCCCGAAGCGGGCGGTGGCCGGCCTCTTCGCGCACGCCAGCTCCGCCAAGCGCTCGAAGATCGCGAAGTTCCTCATCATCCGCGAGACCATCGGCAAGGGGCTGAAGTTTCCCGCCGCGATCCCCGAGAAGCTGGGCCTGGCACTTGCGAGCGCCATCGAGGCCGACCGGAGCGTCGCCACCCGGCTCTCCGGGGCGCTCCGGAAGACCCCGCCCGAGGACGCCGCCGCCGAGCGGCGCGCCATCGAACGCGCGCTGAAGGCGCCGAAGGAGGGCGGGGCGGAAGACACGCCTCCGGACCGGGAGGTCGCCCCGGGCGTCGTGCTGAAGGCCGGGCGGGGCAGGGTGGCGCTGTCGGGCCCCGGGGTCGACGCGGCCTTCGTCGAGGCCTTGCGCGACTGGGCAGTTTCGCACGCGAAAGATTCCGAGGCAAAGCGCTGAAAACACGCGGATTTTCCTCACGAAACCCGGAATTATCCACAAGGCGCTGCATTATCCACAAGGCGCCACGCGGCCCCGCAAAGAAAACGCCCCGGAAATTCCGGGGCGTTTCTCGCTCGACAGGGTCTTGAGGAGGCGGGGTCAGCTCGCCTCGAGGTATTCCTCTTCGTCCTCGGGCAGCGCCGGGTCCGGGGTGCTTTCGTCGAAGACGCCCTGACCCGCCGTCAGCGCGTCCCAGAGCGCCTGTTCGCCGTCGCTGACATCGGTCGCCTGGCCCACGGTCTGGAAGGCGACCTTTCCCGAGCCGTTGGCGAGTTTCAGCGAGACGCTGTCGTTGACGTAGTCGATCACCACCGTGGCGTCCCGCGAGCCGAGGCCCGAGAAGGTCGCGTCGTCGAACGCCCCGATCAGCTCGTCGGCGTCGAGAAGGGCCAGGTCCTCGCCCTGGGCGGCCGAGAGGCCCGAGAGGTCGATCTCGAGCATCGCGTCGCCGAGGTCGATCCCCGAGCGCACGTCGGGGCTGTCGCCGAAGGCGCCCGAGCGGAACTCCTCGATGGAGCCAAGCTTGCCGCCGTCGGTGCCCAGCGACAGGGTCGAGCCCTGTTCGAAGGCGAGCAGAGCCACGCCGCCGTCGTCGTCGTCGAAGCCCGTCTCGGCGTCACCGGTCACGCTCAGCGTCTCGCCCTGCGACACCCCGTAGATCGCCCCGCCGGTGGCGAGGATCGCCTGGCCGTCGGTGGCGGAGAGGGTGGTGTCGGTGAGCGCGCCGGTGTTGACGAAACGGCCGCCCATGATGTCGACATCGAGGTCCGCGCCGTCATGGCCGTCCGCCCAGAGTTGGCCGGAATCGGTGATGGTCACATCGCCGCCGCCATCTTCGGTGGTCATCCCGCCGGCGGCGGTCAGCTTGCCACCGTAGATTCGCAACTCGCCATCCGGGCCGAATTCCATCTCGTCGATCTCGGTGGTGAGGCCGTTGTAGATGACGGTGTTTCCGCCGAGGTCGACGCTGTCGCCCGCGACCGTGCCCGGCAGGTCCTCGGTGCTCCAGTTCAGCCGGTTGTCCCAGCGCACCCCGTCGCCGAGGTCGTCGGGCACGAAACGGGCGGTCTCGGCTTCCGTGCGGACATCGGGAGCGATGCCGAAGCCTTCCCGGAAGTACTGCAGGATGAAGTCGGCATCGACCACATCGACCCCGTCGGCCTTGGCCTGGGCTTCGAGGAAATCGCCCAGATCGGCGATGGTCGCGTTGGGATCGCCCAGCAGCTGCGCGGCGAAATTCTGGATCGTCGTCTGATCGAGAACGTCCTCGTCGAGCCCTTCGGTGTTCTTCTCGGTGATGGCGTTCGTGCCGTTGCGCACGCCTTCCCAGTTATAGATGATCGTGTCGTCGTAGACCCGGCTGCCGTTGCCGTTGACACTGGTCTGGGTGAGGTATTTCTCGGCTTGCTCCTCGGGATTGTTGGGGTCGGCGAGGTGGGCGACGATATTGTCGACCAGCGTCGACATCTTGCCGTTGTCGATCAGGCCCCGGCTGATCGCCCCGATCTTTTCGTCCGCTTCCTTGTATCCCGCGGACGTGACCAGGTTGCCGTTGAAGAGCGAGTAGTGCCCGATATGGCCCGCGCCCTGGTAGTCTCCGCCGACGTTGTTGAGACCGATGTTGTTGTCGATGAGCGCATTGTCTTCGAAGAAGCCGCCGGGACGCACCTGCAACCCGTAGGAGGAGGCCTGCATCGAGATCGTGTCGCGCACCGTCAGGTCGGATGTTTCCCAGCCGACATAGATGTTGTGGCTGAACTGGCTGGGCGGTTGGGGCGACCCCGCCGATCCGGCCGGATCGTAGCCGTCGGACCAGCCGTTGTGGTCTAACAGGTTGTCTTCCAGCAAGACCCCGTCGCTGAAGTTCGCGAACAGGCCGGAAACCCGGTCGGGGCCCGCATCCCAACCTCCACCGTCCTTCGAAGCCTCCCGGCTGATATCGACGAAATCGGAATTGCGGACCGTGACGCTTTCGCTCTTCCAGATCATCATTCCGTCATCGCGGACGCTGATGTCGTCGAAGATGACGTTCTCGGCCTCGATGATCCGCACGCTGCCTTTGAACTGGATATCCTGGATCACCAGATTCTTCGAGCTGTTGCCCGCGAGAGTGAATTCCTCTCTCACGACCGGCTTGTCGCCCGTGCCCCAGGCGCCGACGAAGAGCGGGTGCATCTCGCTCTCGCCGTTGTTGTTGTTGATCATTCCGTCGATATCGCTGTACGTGTAGCCGCGCTCCATGAGCAGCCATGTCGAGGTGCTCGATCCATTCGGCGCAACCGCGCCCCAGATCTGTTTGCCGGCGGCAAGATCGACGGCGAGATCTTCGGACTGACCGTAGCCCCGGGCCTCCATGAAGGCGCCGTTGACCTGGTTGATCGAGACCCCCTCCATCTGGGCGATATCGTTGATCGACAGGGCCTTGTTCGACCCCGAGACGTGGATCTTGGTGTGATTGTCACCCGCCTCGACGACAACGGCATCGTTTTCGTCCGTCGCCAGCATGTAGTGGGACGAACCGGTGGCCCAACCGTCTTGCTGGGAGCCGTTCACCACGTCGAGATTGACCTTGTGCGTGCTGGTCGAGCCGTTCGAATGGGTGGCCTCGTAGGTGAAGCTCTGGTCGGCGGTGCTGTCGGACAGGGTGAGCACCACCGCGAAGGTGCCGTCGGGATTTACCGAGACATTTCCGTGGTTGAGGCCGGACACGACCTTGAGCGCGGCGATATCGTCGCCCTGGGGTTCGAGCGTCGTGACCCGGCCGGCCACGATCTGAACCGTGCCGTTGATCGGGGTCGGGCCATTCGCGCCACCCACGCCGCCGTCGCCGTTCTGATCCGGGGCGCTCGGCGAGCCGTCTATCACAACCGGCGGGTTATCGTCGTAGTCATCGTCGGTCGGGGCGGAGGGCGCGTCGTCATCCCCGTTGTCGTCATTGACCGGCGCGGCATCGGCGGTGCTGGTCGTCGTGAAACTGATCGTGTCGCTGCCCAGCAGTGTGCCAGTGGCGTTGGGGCCGGAATAGGCCGTGGCCTTTATGTCGAAGGTGCCCTCGCTGAGGTCAAGCGGGGCATTCCCGAGCGTGTAGGGATACACGTTCTCGAGCCAGGTCTGGCCCTCGTATTCCAGAAGCATGCTGCCGATGTCGCTGCCGTCTGCAGTTTCGAACGCGAGAGTGTAGTCGCCGACCGGCGCGGTTCCGAAGTCGATTTCTTCGCCATCGCCCACGGTTTCGACGGCAGTGTTCCGCACGTCGTCCCAGATGAATGTGGTCAGAGCGATCGCACCGGGGTTTTCCGGCGCGGGAGCGGGAGCGGGTTCGGGCTCTGGCGCGGGAGCGGGTTCGGGCTCCGGCTGGGGCTCGGGTTCCGGCGCGGGAGCGGGTTCGGGGTCATCGACAACCGGTGCGGACGGTTCGTCATCCTCCGACGTCGCGGCAGCACTGGTGGTGGAGAACGCCACGCTTCCCTCCGCGAGCACCTCACCGGTGGCATTCCGGTCTGAATAGGCCGTCACCTTGATCTCGAAGTCGCCCTCGCTGAGGTCGAGAGGTGCATTGCTGAGCGTGTAGGGATACACATTCTCGAGCCAGGTCTGGCCCTCGTACTCCAGCAGCATGCTGCCGATCGGGCTGCCGTCGGCGGTTTCGGCGGCGAAGGTGTAGTTCTCGACCGGGGCGGTTCCGAAGTCGACGGTCTCGCCATTGCTGATCTCGAGCACGACCTCTTTCTCGGCCAGGTCATGGACGACCATCTTCAGTTCGACGGTCTCGACGCCGTCGTCGGTCTCGCCGCCCTGGGGCGGGGTGGGGGGGATGGGTGTGCCGGGGGCCGCGGGGGTCGGGTCGGCGTCGCTCTCCGAGCCGCCCGCGAAACTCATGAAACCACCGAATCCGAGAAGCAGAAGCAGAAGCGGGTTCATGTCCAGGGCTCCTGCTTGAGGTCAGGCGTGGCGCAACGGAGCAGCATGCGGTGCATTCGTGTGATCCCTTCTAGGAGCGTGAGCAGAGGGGTACGATCGAACCAGAAACCAACAAAAAGCGCGGCAAGTTAACCACTTAACGTTCTCAACACCGGGCAATTGCGGCAGAAATGAGATCGCTATGAGGCCGCTTTCTGGCGACACGGGCCGGGACAATCGACAGGGGACGGGAATTCGGAGGGTTTTCGCCCAAAACGTGCCGAACGGGGCGGAATGCTGAGCAATTTCTCGCGCAGGCCGGAGAAAAAAGCCGGGAGGTCGTCATTTGCCCCTTGGCTAGGAGGACCTGATTAATAAGTCGCTAACCACGATTCCCCTAACCTCCGGCCGATGATCCCGGCCGCCCCCTTCCTGTCCAACCGATTCTCGCGCCGGGCCCCCGGGGCAGGGGCCTTGCGACTGGCGGTGCGGGCCGGCCGGGAAGCCCATGCCCGCGCAGCGCTCGCGCCGCGGCGGCGGGGCAGGGGGCCGATGGCGGTGTTCCTGCCCGCGGGCCCGCCGCAGGGGGCCGCGCTTTTACGTATATACAATGTGGCCGAAGCCCTGCGACCGCTCGGCTGGCGCACCGCGGTGCTGCCCTCGAAGCTGACGCTCGCAGGGCGGCGGCGCTACCTCGCCGCCGCACGTCCCGACATCGTGGTCATGCAAGGGGTACGCCATGCCCTGAACCGTCCCGCGCTCTATCCGGGGGTTCCGATCGTCTTCGACATTGACGATGCCGATTTTCACCTCGACCGCTTCGCCGGTCCGATGCGCGAGGCCATGGGCGGCGTGACGAGCGTGGTCGCGGGATCGCGCTACATCGCCGAGTGGTGCCGGGAGAACGGCGCCCCCGAGGCGCGCGTCATCTGGACCGGCACACCGGTCTCGCCGGCCGGTGGCCCGGCCCATGCCGCGCGCCCGCCGGTGGTCGCCTGGGCGCAGACCCGGCCCGGAGCCTATCACCGCGAAGCCGCCCTCGTCGCCCGGGTGATGGCCGGGGTCGCGGCCCGGCGCCCCGGTGTGACTCTGCGCCTTTACGACCGCCGTGCCGGTGACGACCCGGCCTTCGTCGACCGGTTCCGTGCCCCCGGCCTCGCTGTCGAATGGTGGAAAGCATGCCCTTACAGAGACTATCTGGACAGTTTCGGCGATGTTGCGGTGGGGCTGGCGCCGCTGTGCCCCGAAACCCCGTTCAGCCGGGGCAAGTCGTTCGGCAAGGTGCTGGCCTATCTCGACCGCGGGGTGGTGGTCGTGGGCTCGGACGCCGGCGAGCATGGCGCCTTCTTCACCGGAGAGACCGGGGTCATCACCGATGACGAGGCCGCATGGGTGGACGGGATCGTTCGTCTGCTCGATGCCGCTGCGATTCGTCAGGAGATTGCCGGCGCAGCCAGGGAATGCTTTGCGGCTAGATTGTCGGTCGCCGCGGCTGCGGCAGGGATGGCAGATGTTCTGGCGAGCCGCGCGGGAGGTTTGAGGGGCCCTTGGTCTCCTGGATGCCTGCCCCGGTCGGTTCGCGCTGGCTGGTTTTGAAGTCGACGGGCGGTAGCATGCCGTTGTCCGTGTGCCCTCATTTCGGGATGGCTCGCGGACAGCCGCTTGGCTCCCGTCACTCAGAAAGGTACAGTCTTGGCGAAAGACGCTCGCTGGACACGCACGTCAGTGAAATCAAGAACAAATCTGTGAATCGATAGGCCTGTAGTCTACAATCCCGGCATCGTCATCGATGGGCCCCTCACTTGGCGACACCGTGCTCAGGAGCCATACTTGTCGAAGTTGTCGGAAGTCAGTTTTGTCGTGCCTGTGTACTCCGGGGAAGAGTATCTGGAGCGTCTTGTTGAACAGGTCGAGACCGTCCGTCGCTCCTGGGAGGTCGAGGGCTCTCCGATCCGTTTGACCGAGTTGATACTGGTTGACGATGCCGCAATCGACAATTCAGGGGCGTTGATTGATACCCTGACAACGTCAAGGCCTTGGGTCACCGCCCTGCATCTCTCTCGAAACTTCGGCCAGCATGCCGCCACAATGGCGGGTATCTTGCACTCATCGGGTGATTGGATCGTTACCTTGGACGAGGATCTGCAGCACCCTCCGGATCGCGTTGAGGCTCTGCTGCTGCATGCAGTTCGCCAGTGCAGCGATGTTGTCTATGCACGACCCGAATCAAAAGAGGTCCATGGAAAAGCCTGGCGGGATGGTTCATCGAGGCGGTTCAAACGTCTCATGGAGTGGCTGACCGGCACGCCAACCCTGCATCTGGTCAATAGTTTTCGACTGTTACGCGGCTCGATTGCTCGCGCGACAGCAAGCGTTTGCACCCATAATACCTACTTTGATATCGCGCTTACGTGGTTCACCCAGAGCATCTCGGCGCTTGACATGAAGATGCGTGATGAGCGGTTCACGAAAACTGGGGCGAGCGGTTACAACCTGCGCAAACTTGTTCAACATGCGCAGAAGATGCTCTTTTCGAGCCAGCTTCGGTTCCTCTCGGTAGGATTGTGGCTCGGTGGCGTATTGTTTCTTTTTTCACTACTGGCCGGGGGCTACTTTTTCACTCTCCGGCTGATGGCGCCTGAAATCGTGGGCGTTCAGGGCTGGACGTCAATATTCGTGGCAGTTTGCGCTTCCGGTGGGCTGATCTCGGTCATGCTGGGGATCTGCTTGCAGTATCTTTCGACTCTCGTGCTTAAAGCCCATGGCCGGCCCAACTTTTTTACCATTGATCGTTCCATGGATGCCGAAATCCTGGAATGGCTTGAAGCACGCGCCGAAAATACTGTTGCGAAAGGAGCTCTCAGGAGCGACGCAGCATGATCTTGCTGAGTTGGGATGGTTCGAGTGCAAGCGAACCGTGTGTCGTGCTGCTTTTTGGCTCGGGACTGGTTGGGGGCGCTGTCACGGGGGCTTTGCAGCGGCTGGCTGCGGGAGCGACCATGGAGCGCCTGGATTGGGTCTGGCCGGAGCCGACTTCCGAGCAAGTCACCGCCGCGGAATCTGCCGTGCACGCAGCAATCGCCATACGCCCGGATACACGGCTTGCGGTGATCTGGGCGGCGGGACTCAGTGGCTTTGGAACAAGCATGCCCGAAATGGATACCGAAAACGAGGCACTGGGCAGCGTGAGAGCCCTGGCCCGGCGTGTCGCGGCCGATCTCTCACCTGCGCGTCGTAGCTTCGTGCACGTCAGCTCCGCGGGAGGTCTCTTCGAAGGACAAGTGGCCTGTGGGCTTGCTTCCGTACCAGCGCCGCTGCGCCCCTATGGTCACGGCAAGCTGGCTCAGGAGAATGCGGTAGAAGGCGATCCTGACCTTGGACATCGGCTGATCGTTCGCCCGAGCAGCGTTTATGGCTATGCAACCGGCGGGCGCCGTGGCCTTGTCCCGGCGCTCGTTGCCGCCGCGATTCAGTGCCGTGATGCGAGCATCTTCGGGGCGCTTACCACTCAGCGCGATTTCGTATTCGCTCCGGATATCGGTCGTTACATCGCGGCGAGGGTGCTGGCGCCGTGGCCGAAGGTGCCTGCGAAATTGCCCGAGACCGTGCTTCTGGCGTCGGGGCGTCCGGCGTCGGTTTTTGAGGTGATACAGCTTGTAGAAGGGTATGTGGGTAAGGCGCTGCAACTCCGGATTGATCCGCGCCCCGAGAATGGGCGCGACAATACCTTTTTGCCGTCGGCCCTTCCGAAGGGTTTCCAGCCGACCCGGCTGCAGGAGGGGATCGCCCTCACTGCGACCGCAGTGACCCAGGAACGTTACGGGGGCGCATACTTGTGAACGGTTCCACGAGGCACGTAGCGGTGCTGATGCCTTGGCTTTTGCTGATGGCTGTTCTGGCCCCTCTCTACATGACCGTACCGCCTTCTCCCGACCAGTCACAGTTTGATTGGATGGCCTATATCGCAACCCAAGGTCAGCCGTTCTATGCCGGCAGCTTTGATATGAACTGGCCAGGCGCCATCTGGCTGCACGAACTCGGTGTGCGGCTTTTCGGCGTTCACGCCTGGACATGGCGACTGACCGACTTTCTGTTGCTGTGCGGGTTCACAGTCGCAGGAGCCGCTTTCCTCGAGCGAGCGGGCTGGCGGTTGGCACCCTTGGTCTTTCTGTTTCTTTATCCGATACTCTATGTCACCGCCGGTGCATGGATGGCGGGACAGCGAGACATCATCGCAACGGGCTTTCTGCTGGCGGCTTGCGCCCTGGCGATGCCGGGTGGGCGCAATGAACGCCTGGCCGTGGTCGGCGCCGGACTGTTCGTGGCGGCGGCCGTTCTGATCAGGCCGACATTCCTCAGCTTTCTTGCCGGACTTATTCTTCTCGAAGCGCTTCCGCTAAAGATGCCCACCCCTCCGCGCCTCGGCCGTTTGAACCGGGCGATCGGTTTCGCCGCAGGCTTCGTTTTGGGAATTGGGGCAGCGGTTGCAGCGGGGATAGGGCTCGGGAACCTCGACGACTGGTATCAGCAGAGCTTCGAGTTCTCGCTATCGATCTATGTCGGCGAGGCCCCGCAAGACTGGCGTGTGACCCTGGAGACATTGTTTGTGCGTTCATGGCACTGGATCACCCTTATTGCGGTCCTCGGGCTTGTTTTCTGGGCGTCGCGTGACCGGTTTGCGTACCCGCTTGTGCTGATACTGGGGCTGGCGGCAACGTCGGCGGTATCGTTTGCTGCGCAAAACAAGGGGTTCGCCTATCACCTTGCGGGGGTTCTGCCCGTTCTTGTACTGTTTGTTGCAGTCGCCTTTGACAGGCTTGCGTTTTTTCTCAAGGCTGCCAGGTCGGCCGTGTCACGCGGTGCTGCACTCGGTGCGCTGGTTTTGACCGGACTGCTCGTTCTGGCTGGATCCGCAAGTAAGCTTTCGAGCCTGACAGAAGGCGCAAGGCTGATCGTCACGGGCGATTTCGGACCGGTGGCAGGCTACGGTCTGACCGAAACTGAACGGCGCCACATAATAGAAATGATCCGAGAGGGTAGTGTCGCGACGGATACCGTGGCGGTCTACGGTACGAATTATGAGCTGCCCTACCGTGCAGAGCGGATGCCCACATACCGCTTTTTCACGCCGGCCGCTGATCAGATCACGCGAGAATTCATACACGGGGATGCCTGGCTGGCCGAGATAGAAGCCGCCCTCGCGGACCGGTCACCGGCGTTTGCGATCGTCAGCCGCAATTTCCTGGACGGTTCTCCCGAAGCTCCGAGACCGGAGGTGGCGGAGCGGCTGATCCTGACCCGCCTGCTTGAACATTTGTCGACCGGGTATGATGTCGTCTTCGAAAATGATCGGCTGATTGTCTACCGGAGGACATCATGACCGTCTTACGAAACCAGGCGCTGCGGTTCATATTGATCGGCGCCACCTCGACCCTTCTGTATTTCGGGCTGCTCATTGGTTTGCGGCCCTTGATAACCTCGGTCCTGCTGCTCACCGCCTTCTGCTACAGTCTTTCGATGGGCTTCAACTTTCTCGCCCAGGGAATGTTCACGTTTCAGATGCAGCGCCTCGCCCCGCGGCAGATGCGGCGATACCTGGTGATGCATGGCAGTGCGATGGCAACGAATTCCGCGGCGATGGCACTTCTGGTCAACGGATTTGGCATACACCTCTTTGCCTCGCAGATCGTCGTTACAGGCGTTATAACCGTTGCAACCTTTCTGCTTTCAAAGTCATGGGTTTATACCTGACCGGCTGATCTTGCCGGAACGCTAGGCCCCGCCTCCGAGAGCAGTACCGCGAGGCCCAGATCGCCAGATCGATAATTCCGCCGGCTGCGACCGTCCAGAAGGCACGACGGGCCGGCATCCGGGCGCGGTTCGCCGCGCGCCTGTCGGTGGATGCCGCCGCGCGGGACATGGCCGAGCTTCTGGCGGAGCATCCCGGCGCCGTGGCGCCTTCCGCGGCCTCTCTCGCGGCGGTCTGAACGAGACGATCCACTTTCCCGCGGCAAGACCGATCCCGAGGACCCCGCCCCCGCCCGCACTTTTTGTGTTCGGCCTGCCCGGATTTCGGTCTTTCGGCGGGCAAGGCACGAAAAATCGCCCGACCGGTGCATGGAGGTATCCCCCCAAAAGGCTATCGTGGCATAGTGACGGGGTGAGTGTCATGCGGGAGAGGTCCAATGTCGGATCCTCAACGACTCGTTGTTTTCGTGCATATTCCCAAGGCCGCCGGGACAACGCTTGTTTCCATCATCGAGCAGGAATACCGCCCACGCTCGATCTACCGGTTTCGCCACGCCCACACGATCGAGGAGCAGGTCGGGGAGATCAATCGCGCGGCGGCCGACCGCAACGGATACGAGATCGTCACGGGGCACATCGGCTATGGTCTCCATGAACTTGTCGAGCAGCCGGTTTCCTATTTCACGATGCTCCGCGAGCCCCTCGCGCTGCTGATTTCGCGGTACCATTACCGGCGCAACCATCCCAGACAGAACCCGGTCCTCGCCCAGCATGCCAAGCGGTCCAGCCTGTTGGAATTCGGCCAGTCGATCGAGGACAACACGATGACCCGGTTTCTCTCAGGCGCGGAATTCCAGGCGCAGGCGTCCCTGGGACCGGGTGCTGCGTCTTTCCAGAGGCTGCAGATCGCCCGGGTGACGGGAGAGGGCTTTCAGGGCGATCCCGCCTGCACCCCGGAGATGCTGGAAACCGCAAAGGCCAACCTGCGCGACCGGATCGGTGCGTTCGGGATAACCGAGCGTTTCGATGTGAGCATGGTCCTGATGTCGCATGTTTTCGGGTGGAAGAAGATAAACTACGTCAGGCAGAACACCGGCGAAGGGAAACCGCACAAGGATCCTGTCTCCCGGGACGACATGGCCGCCTTGCGGGCGCGCAACGCCTTCGATGTCGAGCTTTACGCCCATGCCTGCGAGCTTTTCGAAGAGCGCATCCAGGCGCTGGAACCGGGTTTTCGAGACAAGGTCGACCGGTTCAGGTCGATGAATGCGGTCCACGGGCGATTGAACCAGTGGCAGACAAGAATTGCCAGATCGCCGCAATCGACGGTGAGATGGCTGGGCAGGGTGAAGAGGAAGGTGCTGTCCTGATTCCGCGCAACGCGCGTGCGTGTCTATTGCACGCGCGATTGCGCAAAGAATTCCACAAGATCGGGCAGGTTCAGCCAGACGGCGCAGCCGAGGATCGCCATGGCGACAGCGCCCGACAAGATGTCGTGCAACGGCATCCATGCCCCGTAGGGATAGACGGTCCGCGAGATGACGGGATACATGATCGCTCCGGTCAGGAGCGGGGCGATCGCAACCCCGGCGGGCCCGTACCATAGAACGCCGAGGAAAATCAGCAGGGTATTCAGGACCGCCCCGGCGATCTGCAGGATCGCGAACTTTCCGGATGCACCGGCGGCAAGCAGCACCAGACCGTAATTGCCGGTGACGATGGCAGGCAGTCTGGAGAGCGCGATGAGCACCAGGAGGGGCCCGGCCGCTTCGTAGCGCGGATCGTATAGCACCACGATGATGTCGATTCCCAGAAACGCCAGGATCGTCGAAAGACCGAGAATGGCGCCGACGATCGACAGCCGGGCCCGTCCGATGTTGCGCCGGTTTTCCCGACCCTCGGATGGCGGGCGCTTGCTGTACAGGGGAAACAGGACCTTCTTGGCGAGCTGGCGTTGCATCACGATCGGTACCGTCGCGAGGAAGAACGCGATCTGGTAGAGTGCCAGCTCTTCCAGCGAGACGAACCTGCCGAGGATGGCCCGGTCGGCCTGGGAAACCATGAACCCCGCCATCGTGGCAAGGAAGATGTACTTGCCGAAGCCGAACATCTCGCCCAAGGCCGCGCGTTCAATGTGCAGCCGGTTCGAAACGCCCGGAAGCCAGCGGTGGGACAGGATCATCTTGCAGATCGGTGAGGCGAGGCCGCCGATCGCAAGCGCCCAGACGCTTTGCAGCACCAGCGCCAGCACGACCATGCACAGCAGGGCCAGAAGCTGGGATGCGACGAAGATCACCGTAACCCGCCCGATCAGAAGTTCCTTGTTCGCCGTCGCCAGCTTGGTGGAGTTGAACCCGGCGAGAACGACCGTAAGCCCCGCCACCGGCAGAATGGTTTCGAGGATCGGAGCCTCGTAGAATGTGGCGATCCAGGGTGCCGCCAGCAGGACCAGCCCCCACAGCAGAAAGCCGCGCAGGATCTGCAGCGTCCAGGCGGTATTGAGAAAGGCGGGGTTGTGACCGCGCTTGTTCTGGATGATCGAGGTGTTCAGACCGATGTCGGAGAACATTTCCAGGCCGGTGATGAAGACCTGCACCAGAGCCATGATGCCGAAGGCTTCGGGAAACAGGATCCGGGTGAGGATCAGGTTTCCGCCGAGTCTCAGGATATTCTGGGCCCCGAAGCCGACGAATGTCAGGCCCGATGCGCGTATCGATCGTGACCGGAGTCCGTCGCCGCGTATAATTTCTTTTATTCTCATGAAGATAGGCCGAACGACTCTATTGCAGGGGCAACGTACACGGCCTTTGCATCGCGTAAAGCAACGTTTTGACGCCCAAGGGGTGAGCGGGCTGTACCGGCGCGTTGGATGGCTTTGGTGCGCAACACTGGCCGGGGTCGGCGCGCACTGTTTCGAAGGGTAAACCAGGGTAAACTTGGGGTTTGGTCGTTTCGCGGGCTCAAGCGTTTGTTTCCAGGGCATCCGCGCCCGCGGCACCGGGTCGGACACGCAAAAATCTTTGCCTTCCGGCCTGCGTTGGGGTAGCCCGAAAGCTACGAGTTTCTCGAAAAATGAGTGCATCCGTCATGAGTAAACCCGTCATTGCTCTCGGTCTCGACGCCGCCGACCCCGCCCTTCTCGAAAAGTGGCTGGCCGCGGGACACCTTCCCAATATCGCCGGAATCATCGACCGGGGGGCCTACGGCCGGCTCGAAACTTTCGACTGGTATCGCGCCGAGACTCCCTGGACGACCTTCCTGACCGGATCCGCCCCGGAAGAGACGGGCTATTGGTCGCCCATCAAGTACAGCGCGCTCGACTACAAGTGCCGGCACATCTACGCGTTCGACTACGGTAAATTTCCGGCCTTCTACGCGCGCGACCCCAAAAAGAAGGTGGCGATCTTCGACATGCCGCAGGCGCCGCTGGCGGATGTGGAAGGAATCCAGGTTCTCGCCTGGGGCACCCACAGCGGCCAGACCGCCAGTGTTTCCAGGCCCCGTGAGCTCTACCAGGAACTCGTCGACAAGCACGGGACGCATCCCTTGCTCAACGATGACGAGGCCAGCGTCTATCAGCCCGACAAGATGCTCGACCTCTTCGAGCGCATGAAGGTCGGGATAGAGCGGCGCGCCGATATCTGCATCGATCTTCTCGGGCGGGACGATTGGGATTTCTTCCTGACCATCTTCGGCGAGATCCACGTCGCCGGCCACTATTTCTGGCATCTCGGGCTCGACCACCCGCTGAGCGATGCGTTGCAGGCGAAACTCGACCGGGACCTGCTTCTCGAAAGCTTCCAGGCCGTCGACGCCGCGATCGGCCGCATTCGCGAGGCGGCCCCGGACGACGCCGTCTTTTCGCTCTTCGCCGCCCACGGCATGGGGACGAACGTGATGGACCTGCCGAGCCTCGTTTTCCTGCCCGAGCTTCTCTACCGCTGGTCCTTCCCCGCCCGCCAGGGCATCACCGGCGGCAAGGAGGGCACGCCCGCCGAGCCGATCCTCGACCCCGATCTCATGGCAGAGCAGGGCTGGGCCGAGGGTCTCTGGCGCCTGATCGACGAGCAGAGTGGGCCGCGCAACCTCGCCAAGAAACACCTCTCGCGCCGCAATTTCCGGCGCGCGGAACGGTTCTTGCCGGGGCGCAGGCAGACCGCGCTCGAATCGCCCTTCGCGCTTGCCGAAGCCGGTGTCGAAGAGGCGCTGGCGCCGCCCACCTGGTATCGCCGACACTGGAAGAAGATGAAGGCGTTCGCGCTTCCGAGCTTCTCGGAGGGCTACATCCGCATCAACGTGAAGGGCCGCGACGCCCAGGGCGTCGTTCCCTACGAGGAGTACGGCCAGGTCTGCGACGAGATCGAGGAGCTCCTGACGGGTCTCAAGGACGCCCGGACCGGCAAGCCCCTGGTCGAAAAGGTAATCCGCACCCGCGCGAGCCTCGATGACGAAACCGAGACCTCGCCCGATGCCGACCTTGTCGTCGTCTGGCAGGAAGAGGCACCGACCGACCTGGCCGATACCGGCGGCTTCGGCAGGATTGGCCCCGTACCCTTCATCCGCACGGGCAGCCATCGCGCCCATGGGTTCTTCTGCGTTGAAGGTCCCGAGATCCAGGCCGGAACGAAACTGGCCCAGGGCCATGCGCTCGATCTCGGTGCGACCTATCTCGATCTGATGGGGGGCGATGCCTCGGAGATGAACGGCTGCAACCTTCTCGATAACGAAGGACCGGCGGCACCCAGGGTGAAAACGGCCGTGAGCGCCTGACATCATGGGCGCTGCGGGCGGCGAGACCGGCGTGTCGAACCGCACGGACCCCGGGGCAAGCCCCGTGATGATATCGCCTGGTTCTCCCCGGGTGTCGGTTCTGCTCCCGGTCTACAATGGCGGGGCGTACCTCGAAGCTGCCGTGCAGAGCCTGCTTGGCCAAACCTTCGGGGATTTCGAGATCCTGACCATCAACGACGGCTCGAAGGACGGCTCGGTCGCCACCCTCGAACGGCTGGCCCGGGAAGATGCGCGGATCCGGGTGATCTCGCGGGAGAACCGCGGGCTGATCGCCACGCTGAACGAAGGCATGGCGCGCGCCCGTGGGGAATACCTCGCGCGGATGGATGCCGATGACCTGGCCTTGCCGGAGCGCATTGCCCGGCAGGTGGCGTTTCTCGATGCCCACCCCGAGGTCGTGGCCGTGGGCACCCGCGCGCTCCTGGTCGATGCCGAGGGCTGGCCCTTGCGGCCCTTCGCCGAACAAACCGGGCATGCCGAGATCGACGCGGCTCATATCGCAGGTCGCGGCGGCGCCATCGTGCACCCTTCGGCGATGATCCGGGCCGATGCGCTGCGTGCCATCGGCGGCTATGACGACCGCTACCCCCATGCCGAGGACCTCGACCTGTTTCTGCGGCTTGCCGAAATCGGTCGCCTCGCCAATCTCCCGGAGATTCTGTTTCACTACCGTCAGCAACCTCATTCCATCGGCCACAAACACCGCGATACCCAGCGTGAAAGCGCCCACGCGGCGCTGATCGCGGCCCATGAACGACGTGGTCTGGCGATGGAAGAGGTCGCGGTCCGGTCGAACCCGGCCCGTTCCACGGCCGCGACCCACCGGCGTTTCGCCTGGTGGGCACAGATGGCGGGGCACCGCGGAACCGCCTGGAAACACGCATTGCGCGCGGTGCGGCATGGGCCCCTCGACGCGGAAAACATCAAGCTGCTGCTCGTCGTCGGGCGCGACAAGCTTCTGGGCCGCTAGCTGCGCGCCCGGGCCGCCCTGACGGCGTCGATCACCCGCGGGGCGATCAGCCGCGTGCCCATGTTCGAGAGATGGTCATCGTCGTAGTAAAGCACCTGGCCGTCGACGATGTTGTCGCAGCGCCCGGTGTCGGCGTCGCAGAACAGGTCCTCGACCGGGACGATCTCCACATGGCCATGCTCATGGGTATAGATCTCCTGCAGCATCTCGTGGACCGGTTCGGTGCGCGCGCGGACCGCGTCGTAGGAGGTCGTGAGGTGAGGGAGGGTTTCGGTGCGTTCGATGATCTCCATCCCCCGGCGCGGCACATGCCAGCCCGCTTCGGGGATCGGTTCGAGGACGATCAGGTCGAAATCGAGGCTCATGGCGGCCAGCCGTTCGGGCAGGGCGGCGCGAATGCGGGCCAGCCGGTCCTCGCGGGGCGGGATGCGGCCCGTGCCGTCCCAGGTGGCGTCGATCGCCCGGGCGGGGCCGGCGGCGGTTTCCACCCCGCCCTCGCCATTGTCGAAGCCCGACCCGTGAATGTGCGACTGGAACCGGGCGGCGACGATGATCTGCCGGATGCCGGAGGCCTTCGCCCAGTCCAGCGTTTCGGTGATGAAGCGGTTGCATTCGCCGGGCCGGTCGGCCTCGAGAATGTACATGCCGGGCACGGGGGGGCAGGCGGCATAGGTCATCACATAGGCGTTCAGCCCTGCCTCCACGAGCGCGGCGCTGAGTTCATGGGACATCGCCCAGCCATGGCTGTCGCCGAGGATCATCACCGTGTCGCCGCTGCCGTCGCCGGCGGTGACCATGCATTGCTCGGCCGGGTGGGATGCGGGGATCGGGAGGTTCGGCTCGAACTTGCAGGGCAGCCCGGACCGGTCATCGAAGGAGGCCACCAGCGTGGCGTAGTTCGGCGGATAGCGCAGGGCGGCCCCGTCGCTGGCGACGCCGAAGACGCCGAACGCTGCGAAGATGGCCATGCCCGCGCCACTGGCGGCGAAGAGATGCGGACGGGCCTCGAAGACCCGGAGGCCGTTGCCGCGGCGCTTGCGGAAGGGCTGTTCGATGAATTGCCAGGTCAGGTAGGACAGCACGAATGTCAGCACGACGAGCACGATCATCTCGCGCAGGCTCAGCGGGTTCCCGTTGTTCAGCCTGATCCGGGCCAGGGAGAAGATCGGCTGGTGCCAGAGATAGAGCGAATAGCTGATCAGCCCGATTCCGACCATGACACGGAGCGACAAGACCCGCGCGACCAGCGTGCCGGACCGGGCAAAGAGGATGATGAGCGCTGTCCCGAGCACCGGCCCCAGGGTGACGGCACCGGGAAACGGCATGTCGGAGGAGATCAGGAAGATCGACGCCACCACCAGCGCAAGCCCGAGCCCCGCCATGGCCTCGTTGCCGCGCATTGATCGCGCGCTCGTGGCCCAGAAAGCGCAGATCGAGCCGACGAAGAGCTCCCACATGCGGAAGGGAAGAAGATAGAAGGTCGCCGACGAGGCATTGCGCGCGCCCCACAGGCACAGCCCGAAACTGATCACCGTCAGCAGGATGATCATGCCCAGGGTCGAGCGTCGCCCGTAACGCCACAACAGGAACAGCATGACCGGGAAGAAGATGTAATACTGCTCTTCGACCGCGAGGCTCCAGGTGTGCAGGAGCGGCTTGTTCTCGACGTCCTCGTCGAAATAGCCCGCTTCCATCCAGAACAGGAAGTTCGAGGCGAACAGGATCGTGGCGAGGATGCTTTCGGAGAAATCGGTGAATCGGGCCGGGTCGAGCGCCAGCCAGGCCGGCGGGATGGAGCAGAGGACCACGGTGAAGAGGGCCGGCAGGATGCGCCTGGCCCGCCGTTCGTAGAACCGCAGGATCGAGAACTCGTTCCGCTCGAGGTCGCCGATCAGGATCGTGGTGATCAGGTAGCCCGAGATCACGAAGAAGACGTCGACGCCGACGAACCCGCCCTGAAAGATCGACAGCCCTGCATGATACAGGATCACCGGGATCACGGCGATGGTGCGCAGGCCGTCAATCTCCGGCCGGTATTTCAGTGCCGCACTCACTACTTCACAAACCTTCCCGGTCTCTGTTCCCGAAACCGCATACCGAAACACAAGATGCCCAGGTTCGATGACCCGCCACAAATATGCCGCAAGTCTGTACAGAATTCTTAACAGAGCTGCACGATATCTGTCGACCGGCCCGGCACGGGCAGAGGCCGTCCGAGGGCGCCGTTGCCGGACGCGATGGCAGTTTCGCATTGCCGTGCTGCATCGTCATGCAGAACCTTCACGAGTCCCGATCCGGGCGCCCCGACAGCAACGCTCGCGCGTACAGGGGCCGAGCGCGCGTGATGCGCCCCCACCCGCAGATTTAACATAATTCCTGTTATGCAATACTTTTGCAGCCGGGCTCGCCATGCGCGAGAAAAGGCAAAAAA
>Ga0102928_1000704_pt1 | contig 21643 bp, 22 predicted proteins | sample SalPonR1_B_D1_MG_FD_78504 | JGI IMG/M metagenome (GOLD analysis project Ga0102928, IMG submission 78504) | Salt pond soil microbial communities from South San Francisco under conditions of wetland restoration - Salt Pond MetaG R1_B_D1_MG | ecosystem: Environmental > Aquatic > Marine > Intertidal...
AGCGCGTCCGCGTCGAGCGCTTCGGGCGAGACGGTATTGAAGTCCGGCGGCGTCGCGGTCCGCGATGCTCGGGGTGTGCTTGTGGCTGTCATTCGACTCGTTGCAGTTCGGGCGTTGAGGCATCCGACGACGCGAGGGAACTGTGGGGAAGGCCACGCGTCCAGGCGCCGGGCGTGCGTCGGATCGCAGTTCGAAACCGAAATCCGCCGGCGTCTGAATGATGTTTTAACGGATGCTTGTGTGATAATAGCACCCGGTACGCAACGCATTGATTACATTTGGCGAACTCCTTTATGAACCGATTGCTTTCCTTCGGCGTGGTCCTCGTTGGGCTGCTGTCCCTTTCCGCCCATGCGGACGTCATGCTCAGCATCGACGGCCAGCCGGCGATCGAGACCCAGAGTCCGATCACGTCGATCGTCTATCGCCCCTCCGCTCGCCGACTCGAAGTTCGGACGGCCTGGGACGATCTGCGCTGCGTGCCGAACCCCGACGGTCCGCCGGTGACTCTGCCGATTCCGCAGCCCGGCGACTTCATCTTCGCCCTCGACCAGTTGCCCGGCGATGTCGATGGTGAATACGTCGTCGAAGCCGATGGCAGCATCGCTCAGCTGGGTGCGGCGATTTCGGGTGATCCGACCACGCTGAGCATCATCACCAGCGACGCGCGGATCAACAACTGCGCTGGCCCCGACTGTGCCGTGCTGGTCTGCGCCCCGGGCGGCACGCCGATCTTCTCCGGCGATTTCGAGCCGATCGCCGCCGATCTCGGCGTCTCCTGGGACACCGTGCCGATCGGCGGTGCGCTGGACGTGGTGGCCGGGGGTTCCGGCACCACGCTCGCGCTCACTGCAGCCAATACCGGCCAGCTCGACGCCACGTCGGTAACCGTGGATCTCGACGTGCTGCTTCCGGGCAGCGGCTCGATCGCCTGCCCGACCGTGATTTCCGGCGGGGCCGGATTCGCCTTCGACGCCAGCTGCAGCGGCACCTGGGCGATCGGCGACCTCGACGCCGGTCAGCAAGTCGAAATGCAGTTGCTCTACTCGGCCGACGCCGCCGCGACCATCGGCGAACTGGCGACTTCCGACGCCGTCATCGATTCGCCGACCGTGGCCGACATCAACCCGGCCGACAACGCGGCCAGCGCTGGGATCGACGTGGTCAAGGAGACCTCGCTCGAGTTCACCATCGTCAGCTTTCCGCAGAGCCAGATCGACCTGACGACGGGTCCGGCGTCGGTGAACTTTTCCGTGCTGGCTTCGCCGCAGGGGCCGTCGACGCTGGATTCCATCGTCGATATCGCGCTGCAGTACCCGGGCGGCAGCGGCGTGACGCTGATCGAGTCGGACAACGATTTCCTGCCGCCGGTCTGGTCACCGCTGGTCGGCGCTCTCGATGAAGAACTGCTGTTCGAGTTCAGCATCGACAGCTTCGAACCGGGCGTGGACGCTTTCTGCGTGGACGTGGTCTCGGTCAACGGCGTTTCCGGCGCGACCGTATCAATTGCCGGCAGCAGCGTCACGCAGCGTTGCCTCGACGTGATCGGGCCGGAAACCGTCGACCTGACGGCATCGAGCACGGCCGACGCCAGTGTCGTGGCCGGCAGCCCGATCGGCGGGAACCCGGGCAATGCGGTCCAGGAGTTCACGCTGACCAACAACAACACGACCTTCGACGCCACCATGATCGACGCCGAAATCCTGCTTGCGCTGCCGACCGACGTGACGGTGACGCCGTCGCCGTCGCTGGGCACTCTGGTCCAGGACGGCGGCAACCCGGATCTCTGGACCTGGTCGATCGCGACGCTGCCGGCCGGTCAGTCGGCGACCGCGACGTTCTGGTACGACGTCGGCCCGTCGGCGCCGGATGGCGATCTGGTCCAGGCCGATCTCGACAACTTGACGATCGATCCGAGCCAGGTGCTCGTCAACCCGGTATCGGACCAGGCTCAGACCACCATCGACCGCGAGATCGACCTTCGGCTGACCTCGCTGGAGTCGCCGGACCCGGTTGCGCCGGGAGGCCTGCTGACCTACGAATTCCAGCTCGTCAACCTGGGGCCGTCGGACGCCACGTCCATCGACCTCGACCTGACCACCGGGCTGCCGGCCGACGTCACGCTGGGCACGGTCACCTCGAACCTTCTCGGCAGCTACAACGCCGGTGTCTGGTCGGTCGGATCGCTGGTGGCCGGTTCGCCGGGCGCAGCCGTCCTGACCGTGCCGATCAACGTCGGCAGCGGGGCGTCCCCGGGCACCGACGTGATTTCTGGCACGGTCGCCGTCACGACGTCGAACGAATCCCGGATCAACACCGGCGACGACACCTCCACCGAGACGACGTCGATCCAGTAAGCGGGTGCAGTCGCCCGGCCGCGTCGCCCGCCGGGATGCCGCCACGAAAACGCCGCCCCGGTTCGACCGCGGGCGGCGTTCTCGTGTCCGGTGATCCGTTCGGACGCGTGGCCGGTCAGTCGATCCCGTACTTGTCCAGCTTGTAGCGCAGCGAACGGAACGTGATACCGAGTCGCCGCGCCGCTTCGGTCTTGTTGTACTTGGCGTCCTTGAGCGCGTTTTCCAGGATCCGTTTCTCGACGTTCTCCATGTAGTCGTCGAGGCTGCGATCGCCGGGATCGGTCGGCAGGTCCTGGCCGTCCTCCAGGTTGGTGCGCTGGAGCTGGAGGTCGTCGACCTCGATGTGTTCGCCGTCGCATAGCGTGACCGCGCGCTGCAGGATATTGAACAGTTCGCGCACGTTGCCGGAATACTGGTGCTGGCAGAGCTCGTCCAGCGCCGCGGGCTGCAGCGTCTTCGGCGCCTCGCCCCACTGTTCGGCGATCACCTCGAGGAAATGTTCGATCAGCAGCGGAATGTCGGACTGCCGGTTCGAAAGCGCCGGCAGCGGAAGTTCGATGACGTTGAGCCGGAAATACAGGTCTGAGCGGAACTCGCCGCTGTCGACGAGCGGTTTCAAGGCCTTGTGCGAGGCCGAGAGGATGCGGACATCGATCGGGACTTCTCCCTTGCCGCCGATCGGACGGACCCGCTTCTCCTGGATCACGCGCAGCAGCTTGACCTGCATGGCCAGCGGAAGGTCGGCGACTTCGTCGAGAAACAGCGTGCCGCCGCTGGCCGATACGAACAGGCCATCCTTGTCGGTATCGGCGCCGGTGAAGCTGCCCTTCTCGTGGCCGAAGAACTCGCTTTCCATCAGTTCCGACGGGATCGCGCCGCAGTTTACGGCGACGAACGCCGCCTCGGCACGCGGGCTCAGGTCGTGGATCAGCTGGGCGGCCAGTTCCTTACCGGTGCCGGATTCGCCGCTGATCATCACCGGCGCCTGGCTGCGGGCCAGCTTGACGATGGTCTGGCGAACCCGCTTGATCGAATCCGATCGACCGATCATCCGGTCGAGAATCGCGCCCTGGCGCTCGGGGTCCGGCGCATCGCCGGCCGTCACGGCCGGTTTCGTCGGCGCGGTCTCCGCCGGCGGTGCATCGTCTGCCGACGCCGCCTTCTCGGCGTCGTCCTCGCGCAGCTTGATCGCGGTCCGGACCAGGCTGCGCAGGGCCTCGAGGTCGACCGGCTTGGAGACGAAATCGAATGCGCCGTACTTCAGCGCGGTGACGGCGTCTTCGACTTTTCCGTAGGCGGTAATCATCGCCACCGGCATCTGCGGCAGGTCGCGGCTGATCTCCTTGACCAGGCTCAGCCCATTGCCGTCGGGCAGTCGCATGTCGGTCAGGCAGAAATCGAAATTTCCGGCGCCCAGCTTGCGGCGGGCATCGGCGAGGTCCTCGGCCGTTTCGACCTCCACGCCCATCCGGGATAGCGTCAGCTCGAGCAGTTCGCGGAGATCGGGTTCGTCGTCGACGACCAGTGCGCGGGGTTGACTCATTGGTGTTCTACCGCCTCGTGCAGCCAGGAATTCATGCGTCGGCCATCGATGTCCGTGGGGCACCGGTCACGGCGTCCACGCGGTTGACCCGACGCAGCAGGATCCGGAAACAGGCGCCTGCGTTGGGGATTTGAACATATTCCAGCGGTGCGGCGTTGGCGTCGCACATCTGGCGCGCCAGGAACAGGCCCAGCCCCGAGCCCTGCTTGTGGGTGGTGAAGAACGGCTCGAAGATCTGGCTACGTTTCTCGAGCGGGATGCCCGGGCCGTCGTCGATGATGTCCAGCGCCATCTCGCGATGTCCGCGAATCGGGCTCAAGCGCAGCGTGATCGTCGGCTGGTGGGTCTCGCTGCCGGCATGCCGCAACGCGTTTTCCATCAGGTTGGACACCGCCTGGCGCAGCTGGGTCGGGTCCACCAGGACCTGGACCTCGCTGCGCGGAGCCTCGACGCGGACGCGCGACTCCGGCAGTTCGTGTCCGCTGCGGAACTCTTCGGCCAGCGTTCGCAGCCAGTCGGAGATGTTGACCTGCTCCACGCTGGCGCGTTCGCGCCTCGACAGCTTCAGGACGTTCTCGACGATGTCGTTCATCCGGACGGTGTGATCGTGGATGATCCGGATCAGGCGCTGGTCCTGCTTGGGCAGGTCCGGCGATTCACCCAGCAGCTGGGCGGCGTGGCTCAATGCGCCCAGCGGGTTTCGGATCTCGTGGGCGATCGAGGCCGACAGCCGGGCCAGCGAGGCCTGGGCCAGGTCACGCGCCCGGCGGCTGACCACCGAGGTGTCTTCGAGGAAGATCAGCGTCGCCTCGCCGACCACGCCCGGAAGCCGCACGAACTGCGGCACCACGGCGGCCTGGGTCGATTTCAGCAACAGTCCTTCGTCTTCTGCCCGGCCGGTCTTGCGCCACAAGTTCAGGCGTTCGACCAGGGACGGCGCGATCACGTTGAGCCGGTCTTCGCTGACCGGCGGACTGCCCAGCAGGTACCAGGCCGATTCGTTCATCTGGCGGATTTTCAGCTGGGCGTCGACGACCAGGACGCCGGAGCGCATCCGGCGGATGATCAGGTCGTTGACCTGTTCGAGGCCGACCAGGTCGTCGCGCCGACGCTCGGCCAGCAGCTGGTATTCCCGGCCCCAGCGGCCCAGCAGCGAACAGCCCAGCGCGGTGACGAAGCTCGCGATGCCGTAGATGCCGGCCTGCAGCGCCAGCGAGTCCGACGAGCCCTGAGTCATCGCAATCCACGCCTCGAGGATGATCCCGAGCGAGATCAGGGCGGCGAAGAACAGTGCGGTCATCAGTGGAAGCAGCAGACCGGCGATGCCGACCACGAAGATCAGCAGGATAGCCAGCCCGCTGGCCAGCCCGCCGAAGCAGTGCAGGACGAGCAGCAGCAGCACGATGTCGGTGGCCAGCGAGAACTTGGCCAGCTCCTGGTAATCATGGATCGGACGCCACTGGAAGAACGCGAAGGCCAGCGCGGCGCCGATGTAGGTCAGCGCCGCGGCGCGCGACAGGAACAGCTGGTACTCCGGCCCGCTCGGTGCGGCAAACCCGCCGAAGGCTACGGCGACGACGACCGAAGCCAGGCCGATCCGGAACACGGCCAGGTAGTTCAGCGACCGCCGGGTCAGATCGCTGTCGGCGCCGGTCTTCTGGAACAGGTCGCTCACGCAGGTCCCTTCGAGTGCTGATCTCGTCCTCGCTCCTCCGCGCACTATAGCGGATCGACGCTGCTCGGCAAAGCATCGGACCGCCCGCGGAGCCCTGAGCCGGTGGTGGTTTTGTTATATTCCGTCGGTTGCCGGTACAGCATCGACCGGCCAGCGGCCCCGGCGGCCGCCGAACGCGACCTCCTAATCGATCCAAGCAACGGGAATCCAGCATGAATTTTCATGAGTACCAGGCCAAGGACCTGTTCGCCGCCTACGGCATTCCGGTGCCGCGCGGCGAACTGGCCACGACGGCCGACGAAGCAGTCCGGGCCGCAGAACAGGTAGGCGGCAGCCAGTGGGTGGTCAAGGCCCAGGTCCACGCAGGAGGGCGCGGAAAGGCCGGCGGCGTCAAGCTGGCCAGCAGCCTCGACGAGGTTCGCGAATACGCCGCGGCGATGCTGGGCATGTCCATCGAGACCTACCAGACCGGCGGCCGCGCGCTGCCGGTCAACTCGGTGCTGATCGCCGAGGCCACCGAGATCAAGCAGGAGTTGTACCTGTCGGCACTGGTCGACCGCGGCCAGCGCGCGGTGGTGTTCATGGGGTCGGCCGCCGGTGGCGTCGATATCGAGCAGGTGGCCGAAGAAAGCCCGGAGAAGATCATCCGCGTGACGGTCGACAATGCGGCCGGCTTCATGCCGTACCAGGCCCGCCAGGTGGGCTTCGGCATGGGCCTGAACGCCAAGCAGGTCCGCCAGCTGACGAAGATCATGGACGGTCTGTACAAGCTGTTCGTCGACAAGGACCTGGCGATCGTCGAGGTCAACCCGCTGATCATCGACGGCGAGGGCAACCTCAGCGCGCTGGACGCCAAGATCAACGCCGACGGCAGCGCGCTGTTCCGGCATGCCGACCTGGCCGAGATGCGCGACGAGTCGCAGGAAGACCCGACCGAACTGGCGGCCAGCAAGCACGACCTGAACTACGTCACGCTGGACGGCAACATCGCCTGCATGGTCAACGGCGCCGGCCTGGCCATGGCCACGATGGACGTCATCAAGCTGGCCGGCGGCGAGCCGGCCAACTTCCTCGATGTCGGCGGCGGCGCGACCAAGGAACGCGTGACCGAGGCCTTCAAGCTGATCCTGTCTTCGGACAGCGTGGAAGCCATCCTGGTCAACATCTTCGGCGGAATCGTGCGTTGCGACCTGATCGCCGACGGCATCATCGGCGCGGTCAAGGAGATCGGGGTCGAGGTTCCCGTGGTGGTGCGGCTGGAAGGCACCAATGTGGAGCAGGGCAAGCAGCTGCTGGCCGACAGTGGCATGAAGATCATCACCGCCGACGATCTGAACGACGGCGCCAAGAAGGCCGTGGAAGCGGCGGCCTGAAGGAAGACGACATGAGCGTACTGGTTAACAAGAATACTCGCGTGATCTGCCAGGGTTTCACCGGCTCGCAGGGCACCTTCCATTCCGAACAGGCCATCGAATACGGCACCCGCCTGGTCGGCGGGGTGACCCCCGGCAAGGGCGGTCAGGAGCACCTGGGCCTGCCGGTCTTCGATACCGTCGAAACCGCCGTGGAGGAGACCGGCGCCGATGCCTCGATGATCTTCGTGCCGCCGCCGTTCGCGGCCGACGCGATCCTCGAGGCCGCCGACGCCGGCGTCCGCATCATCGTGGCCATCACCGAGGGTATCCCGGTGCTCGACATGATGCGTGTGAAGGCCGCGCTGGCCGATTACGAGGACGTGACCCTGATCGGCCCGAACTGTCCGGGCATCATCACGCCGGGCGAATGCAAGATCGGCATCATGCCCGGAGCGATTCACAAGCCGGGCAAGGTCGGCATCGTTTCGCGGTCGGGTACGCTGACCTACGAGGCGGTGTTCCAGACCACCAACGCCGGGCTCGGGCAGACGACCTGCATCGGCATCGGCGGTGACCCGATCAATGGCATGAACTTCATCGACTGCCTCGACCTGTTCCAGGAAGATCCGGAAACCGAGGGCATCATCATGGTCGGCGAGATCGGCGGTACGGCCGAGGAAGAGGCGGCCGAGTTCATCGCCGAGAACGTGACCAAGCCGGTGGTCGGCTACATCGCCGGCGTCACCGCGCCGCCCGGCAAGCGCATGGGCCATGCCGGCGCCATCATCGCCGGCGGCAAGGGTACGGCCGAGGCCAAGTACGCCGCGCTGGAAGAAGCCGGGGTTACCACCGTGCGGTCGCCGGTGGAGCTGGGCACGGCGATCGCCGAACGCTTGAAGTAAGCCGTCGACGGGCCTCGCCCGGCGACCCCTTTCGCCTCCGCGCCGGCCGTTGGCGCGGACGCTCCCGGCCCACGGCCGGACCTGTCCGTCCAACGCGGAAATTCGACCCGATGCTGAAGATCGCACTGGCCCAGGACGATTTCCTCGTCGGCCATATCACCTCCAACCGGGATCGGATCCTGGCCACGATCGAACGGGCCCGGGACGATCTGGGCGCCGATCTCCTGCTGTTTCCCGAACTCGCCCTGACCGGTTACCCGCCCGAGGACCTGGTCCTGCGCCCGGGGTTCATGCGCCGGACCGAGGCCCTGTTCCGCGAGATCGTCGAGTCGGTCCACGGCATCGATGTCGTCCTGACCTATCCCCGGGCCGAGGGCGAAAAGCGCTACAACGCGGCGGCCTGGATCCGCGATGGATCGGTCCTCGGCACCTACGACAAGTGGGACCTGCCCAACTACGCGGTGTTCGACGAGCGCCGCTACTTCGTCCAGGGCGACACGCCTCTGGTCGTCGAGGTCAAGGGCGTGAAGGTCGGCGTGCTGATCTGCGAAGACACCTGGGCGCCGGAGGCCGCGCGCGCCGCGACCGACGCCGGCGCCGAACTGCTGCTGTCTTCGAATGCCTCGCCGTATTACCACGAAAAGCACGTTGACCGCGGCAACGTGTTGAAGTCCCGCCACCGGGAAACCGGACTGCCGATCCTGTACCTCAACTGCGTCGGCGGCCAGGACGAACTGGTCTTCGACGGTCACTCGCTGTGCATCGACGCCCACGGCGAACTTTCGCTGCCGGCCGCGCTGTGCGACGAAGTCCTGCTGCACGTCGCGTTCCATCCCGATTCCGGCCGGCTGGAGTACCTGGGCTGGCCGGAAGGCGAGACCGACAGCCTGCCGGTGACCTGGCGGGTGCTGCAGCGCGGCCTGGCCGACTACGTCCGCAAGAATGGCTTCCGCTCGGTGGTATTGGGGCTGTCCGGCGGTATCGACTCGGCAATCTGCGCCGCGCTGGCCGCCGACGGTCTCGGCGGCGAGAACGTCCACGGCATCCTGATGCCGTCGCGGCACACCAGCGAGCTGTCGTTGATCCTCGCCACCGAGCAGGTCGACCTGCTCGGGCTTGCGACCGACACGATCTCGATCGAGCCGATCTTCCAGGCCAGCCTGCAACAGCTCGAAGGCCCGTTCCAGGGCCGGCCGGAGAACATCGCCGAGGAGAACCTGCAGGCCCGGGCCCGCGGCATGCTGCTGATGGGGCTGTCGAACAAGTTCGGCCACTTGGTGCTGGCGACCAGCAACAAGAGCGAGCTGGCCGTGGGCTACAGCACGCTGTACGGCGACATGTGCGGCGGCTACAGCCCGATCAAGGACTGCCTGAAGGGCATGGTCTATGACCTGGCCCGCTGGCGCAACGAGCAATCGCCGGCGATCCCGCAGGGCGTCATCGACCGGCCGCCGTCGGCCGAACTCAAGCCCGACCAGCGCGACGAGGACAGCCTGCCGCCATACCCGTTGCTCGACCGCATCATCGAGCTGTACGTCGAGGAGGACTGTCCGATCTCCGACATCGTGGAGGCCACCGGGCTGGACGAGAAGATGGTCCGGCGGGTCGCCGGGCTTGTGCTGATGGCGGAGTTCAAGCGCCGCCAGGGCGCGCCGGGTCCGCGGGTGACGCGCAAGGCCTTCGGGCGCGACCGGCGCTACCCGATCACCTCGGGCTGGCACGACAGCGGCGTTCGCGGCTGAGCCGGGCCTAGCCGGACTTCCGGCACACGACGCGTTCGACCGCATCGGTCACAATGACCGTGCGGATCGACCGCGACCAACAGGGACACGCGATGGACGACGCTCTCCACGACGCAGACGCGTTCGACAACCTGCAGGTGCCGCTCGCGGCGCTGCCGGACTACCGGGAGCTGGCCTTCGAGCCGGTCGCGGACGGCTTCCGGGGCTACACCGTGATCACCACGCTGATCTACTGGCTGCCGATCGCGGCGGCCGGCGCGATCCTGAATGTCATCCCCGACCTCCCGCTGCTGGCCGGCCTGCTGATCCCCGGCGGCGTGCTGCTGCTGGCGCTGCTGATCGGCGTCTATCGCTGGGTCGATGCCGGCCACCGCGGCTGGGCCGTGCGCGCACACGACATCGCCGCGAAGGAAGGCATCTACTGGCGCTCGGTCACCACGCTGCCGTTCGCCCGCATCCAGCACGTCGAGACCTCCAGCGGCCCGATCGAGCGCTGGCGTGGCCTGGCGCGATTGAAGCTGTTCACCGCCGGCGGCATGACCGCCGACCTGACCCTGATCGGTCTCCGGGCCGAAGCCGCCGACACGTTGCGCGAGCACCTGGCCGAGCAGATCCGGCTGCGCGATGCGCTGGCCCCGGACACCGCCGGGACCGGCGACGCCGACGACCCCGACGCGTGACCGAGTCGACCGATACCGCCGGTGCCGAGCGGGCCGGCGCCGACTGGGAGCGGCTGCCGACGGCCGCGGTGATCGCCATGTACATCAGCGGCGCGCAGAAAGCCGTGCGCGAGAACCTGTTCCTGTTCATCGGCGGCGGTACCGGCGCGCTGTGGACCGACGCGCTGGGCCTGCGCGAACTGGCCCTGATCGCCCTTGGCCTGCTGTTGATCGGCCTGCTCGGCACCTTGATCTACCATCGCCGATTCCGCTTCCTGATCGACGAGGAAGCGATCCGGGTGCGCAAGGGGCTGTTCGAGATCAAGGAATTGAAGGTCCGCTTCGAACGGGTTCAGAACGTGGCGTTCAGCCAGCCGCTGTATCTCAAGCCGCTGGGGCTGACCCGCGTCAACCTGGAGACGCCCGGCGCGTCGCAGACCGAGGTCGAACTGCCCGGCGTCCGCAACGACGAGGCGCTGGCCCTGCGCGATCGCGTCGCCGGCGCGCATCGACAGGGTCCGGCCACGGACGCGCCGGCCGCGGCCGGGGAGGGCGATCCCTCCGCGACCGGGGCGCCGGCGATCTTCGCGCCCGGGTTCGGTGACCTGTTCCGCTACGGCATGACCTCCAGCCAGCTGTGGATCATCCTCGGCGTAGTCGGCGGCCCGCTGGCCGAGCGGGTCGGTGACCGGGTCGAGGATTCCGTCGAATGGCTGGAAGCCTCGGGCCTGGTCGGCGTTGGCGACCTGTCGTCGGCGCCGTGGCTGGCCGCCGGCCTGGTGCTCGGCCTGGTCGTGCTGTTCATCGCGCTCGGCCTGGTGGTCTCGGGACTGATCGCCTGGGTCCGCTTCCACGGCTACCGCCTGACCGGCGACGACGATCGTCTGCAGGCGGTCTACGGCCTGCTCGACAAGCGCGAGAAGTCGTTGAAGCGGGCCAAGCTACACAGTCTCGAAGTCGTTCAGACCGCATTCGGCCGGCTGCTCCGGCGCTGGCACGCGGTCGGGCACCAGGCCGCGCTGGACGCGATGAACCCGATGAACCAGGACAAGCGATTCCTGGTGCCGGGCATTCCGGGCGGCCGGCTGGAGCGCGTCACTTCGGAGCTGGCCGGACGCGCCTGGTCGCCTCCGGCGTTTCAGGGCATCCATCCACGCTTCCGTCGTATTCTCTGGCAGCGTGTTGTGCTGCTGCCCCTGCTGGTTGCGCTGACGGCGCATTCCGTCCTCGACAGCGGTCCGTGGTGGTCGCCGTTCGCGGCGCTGGCCGTCGCCGGTTTCGCGGCCCTGCTTATTCACTTCCGCTGGAAGCGCTGGGGCGTGCACATCGGCGACAACGGCCTGCAGATCCGCGAGGGCCTGGTCGGGACCACGATCATCCTGTTCGAGGACGCGCGCTGCCAGCAGGTCAAGGTCACGCGCAGCCCGTACCAGCGCCGCCATGGGCTGGCCACGCTGGTGATCCGGCTGCCGCACGGCGAAAAGACCGTGCCGTACCTGCCCGAGCCGCTGGCCGCGGAGCTGGCCAACCGCCTGCTGTACCGCATCGAGACCAGCACCGCGCATGCGCTGTGACCGTCGACTGCCCGGATTTCGCCATCCGGCGCGCCGCGCCATGCCCGAAACGAAGGACAGACTGGCCGGCAATCCACGCTGGAGCCGTCATTGATGAACTCGTATCGGAAGGTAATCCTGCTGGCCGGTCTCGGCGGACTGTCGATCGTGACCGCCACGCTGCTGCTGGTCTTCACCGTATCGATCGAAGGCGAGCCGACTGCGGTTGCGCTGGCGCTGCTGGCGGCGGGAATCGGCCTGGTGGTCTTCTCCGCCGTTCGCCGCCGGCGGATCGCTGTCGTGCCTGGCGGGCGCGGGCGGTGCGAACCATGAGCGCGGCGTCGACGCCGCCGGTGGGCTTCGGCGGATGTCACGGCAGCCCGTGCAACGCGCTCCCGTGGGGCGTCGCTTTCGCCGTTGCCGGGCTGTGCTCGCGGATGCTGGCCCGACTGCACGGCGAATCCCGCTCCGGTGACCTGCAGTGACGCTCGATCGCTCACATGCCGTCGGCCTGGCCTGGGCCGGAACGGTGGTCGCGGCCCTGCTGCTGGTCTGGCTGAGTCTCGGCGTCAGCATCATCGGCGCCGACGGTGACGCGGCAAACACGCTGTACCTGGCCGTCATCGGCGCTGGCGTTCTCGGGACGCTGATCGCTCGCGGCCGCCCGCGGGGGATGGCCTGGACCGCCGGCGGCATGGCGCTGCTGACGGCGATCATCGGCGGCTATGCCATCGTGGCCGGTCTCGGTCGGCCGTACAGCCCGCCGCTGGAGTTGCTGGGGCTGAACGGTTTCTTCGCCGCGGCCTTCTTGGTCGCGGCGTTCCTGTTCCGGCGTGCGTCGGGCACGGCTTCGCCCTGAGTTGCGCCCGGCCGGACCGGCGCTCAGAATGCAGCCAGGAATTCGGCGGCACAGGAAAACGGCATGGCCACCGCTCCAGGATTCATCGAACACGTTCTCGACACCGCCGGCCTCGGCGATCGCCTGACCGCGCGGAAGATGTTCGGCGAGTACGGCTTCCACTTCGAAGGGAAGTTCATCGCGCTGGCCTGCGACGACAGCCTGTTCGTCAAGGCGACGCCGGCGCTCGAGCGGCATGGACTCGAGCTGCCGAGGCGTCCGCCGTATTCCGGGGCGAAGCCGTATCCGGTGGCCGACCAACTGCTCGACGATCCGGAGGCGCTGCGCCGGCTGCTGATCGACAGTGCTGCCGAACTGCCGCCGCCGAAGCAGAAGAAGAAGCAGAACAAGAAGAAGAAGAAGAAGAAGAAGAAGAAAGGCGCGACGCCGGCTGCGGTTGAATCGCGGACGCCGCGCGGATGACCGGGCGCTGCAACCAGGGCGCAGGCGAGTCGCTCGTACGCCCGGCCCGGGTCGGCCAACGATGAAGCAGATGGTCGCGGTCCTGGTCGCGTTGTTCGCGTTCATCTACGTCGCCGAGGGCGTGGCGATCAACCCCTGGGCGTTCTGGAACGGCATTCCACTGGTCCTGACCGGCGTGCTGTTCTGGCTGGGGCATTCGCAGGACAACCCGCCGGTGAAATGGGGCGCCATCGGCTTCCTCGTCGCAGCCATGGCGGTCTCGCTGCCCGCGCACATGGCCTGGATGCTGGATCTCGACGGTACCCGGACCGCCTCGTCGACCTCGGCGCTGCTGCTCGCCGTGGTGCCGATCTACGGCATCGGTCTCGGCGGCATCGCGTTCGTGGCGACATGGTGGTTGGCGAAACGCATCCTCGCTCGCCGCCGCGCTCGGCCAGGTTCCTGACGCGCGGCCGAGTCCCGCTGCCATCGCCACGGTCTCGACGGCACCCAAGTGGCCGTCAGGTCCCGAATGGCCGATGTCGTTGCCGTTATCAACGTCGCTTCTTCGGCCCCATGCCCGAGTTCGCGGTTCCGCCGGAATGCTCCATGGTGCATCCGATGGCGACACCCGGACCTGCCGATGCATTGCAGCCGGTCGACTTTTCGATCGACCTCATGCCGCGATGCGGATTTACGAACAAAGCGTTCCCAGACGTTGATCCGTCGTTTGCGCCTGCTCGGCCAGAACGTCACATTACGGATGCGCCTGCGTTAGGGTAGAGCAACACTCGTACAGTTCGGGAGGCTTACATGAACGTGCAAGCCGCCATGACCAAGGGTGTCGAAACGGTACCCACTACCGCAACCATCGAAGAGGCCGCACAGAAGATGCGCGTCCTCGATGTCGGGTTCATTCCCGTCAGTGACGCCGCCGGAGAGCGGCTCGAAGGCACGATCACCGACCGTGACATCGCGGTGCGCTGCGTCGCGGCCGGACAGGATCCATCCATAGGGCGCGTCGATTCGATCCTGACCGACCAGACGCTGTACTGCTACGCCGGCGACGACATCGGCGACGCCGCGGAGAGCATGGCGCGAGAGAAGGTCTACAGACTGCTCGTGCTCGACGATGCCGAGTCGAAGAACCTGGTCGGCGTCGTTACGCTCAACGACATCATGCGCCACGGCAAGGAAGACCTGGCGCAACGCGTTTCACGCGTCATCGCGGAAGGTTGAATCGATCATCGTCTTCCCGCAACCCCGAACGAATTCCCGGAGGACCTCATGAAGAACATTTCCCGTGACGACCTCAAGCACATGAACGAAGACCTCCACGAGGACTTCGTGTTGATCAACGTTCTGCCGCAGGATGCATTCAACGAACGCCACATCCGCACGTCGATCAATATCCCCGTGTCCCGCGACGACTTCGCCGACCAGGTCGAACTGGTGACCGGCAGTCGCAAGCGCAAGGTCGTGGTGTACTGCGCCAATTTCGACTGCGACGCGTCGCCTTCGGCGGCCGGCAAACTCGAGGACGCCGGCTTCGACCAGGTCTACGACTACGAAGGTGGAACCGAGGACTGGTTCGAGCAGAAGAGCGCCGCCTGATCCGCCGCCCGGGGCCGCCCCGGGACCGGCGCTTCCGAAGGGAGGGGTGCGTGCCGTCGATCGGCACGGCGCTCTCTCCCTTCGTGTTCGAATGAACCCGGCCGGGAAGGTCGCGTTCATCTGGCCGGTGCCGAATCCCCTGATCTCGAAGGTCGGCGGAGAACGCCGGCGCTGCGGACTGCCGGCCCGGGCTCGGGGCAGACGGTTCTGCTGCCCGGTCCGGTATGCTTGCCACCGATGATGGTTTCGAACCTCCGTTCTTCAGCGATTCGCGCATTCCTGCTGCATTGGCTCGGCGTATTCAAGGCGGCCGGCAAGAACTGGATCGACAGCCAGGCGTTCATCTACGCCGCGGCGTTGGCCTTCTTCACCGTGTTCTCGATCGCGCCGGTGGTGATCCTGGTCGTCGCGGTGCTCGGCCTGGTGCTCGGCGAGGACGCCGCGCGGGCTGAACTCATGGGCCAGCTCGAAGCAGTGATGGGCGCCCAGGCCGTCGGCGTGGTGGAGACGGCGATCCAGAACTCCCACATCCAGGACAGCGGCCTGTGGCCGACCCTGGCCGGGCTGGCCGCGACGGTGGTCGGCGCCACGACGGTGTTCGCCCAGATGCAGAAGTCTCTGAACCAGATCTGGGACGTGGCCCCGCGGCCGACCAGGAACAGCCTTTGGTTGTTCCTGAAGGCCCGTCTGCTTTCTTTGACCATGGTGCTCTCGGTCGGCTTCGTGCTGCTGGTATCGCTGGTGCTCGGCGTTGTCGTGCGCGCCATCATCGAGCACGCCGAGCAATGGCTGCCGGTTCCCGGCTGGCTGATGCTCGGCGTCGAGCCGGTGATTTCGCTGACCGTGGTCACGCTGCTGTTCGCGGCGATCTTCCGCATTCTTCCCGATGTCGTGCTCGAGTGGCGCGACGTGTTCGCCGGCGCGTTGATCACCGCGCTGCTGTTCACCGTCGGGCGCTCGCTGATCGCCTGGTACCTGGCCAGCACCGCCGCGGCCTCGGCCTACGGCGCTGCCGGTTCGCTGGTCCTGCTGCTGCTCTGGGTCAACTACTCGTCGCTGATCCTGCTGATCGGCGCGTCGATCTGCCGGGCCAACCTCGAGGCCGCCGGCCGGACCATCCGCCCGCGCAACACGGCGGTCCGGGTGCATCGGGCGCTGGTCGAGGACGACGCGGGCGCCGGCGCATGAACCGTGTCCACCCGAAGAAACTCCTCAACAGCAAGTGGACCGCGGTGGAGCCGGTCCGCCGCGAGAAGCACTTCCTCGTCACCGAGGTCGAGTTCGACGACGAGCAGAACGTGGTGGCCTGCACGCTGGAAGCGGTGCTGTCGAAACGCGAACTCGCGATCGACTGGCGCGAGCTGACCGACGATTCGCGCTGGCGGCAGGGTTGGGTGTAGCTTGGTCCCGAGCACCGCAACCCGGCGGCGCGCAGGGAGCGGGAGAACGATGATGACCACATGGAACCGGATCGGCGCCTTCGCCGCCGTGCTGCTGCTGGCCGCGGCGGCCCCGGCTGGCGCCAGCGAGGACGACACCATGCAGAACCTGAACGAATGGGCCGGGACCCGGGCCGGCAGCGAGTGGTCCGGGACCTCCGAACTCTGGGTCGACCCCAGCGGCAACGAGGGCGAGACCAGCGACGCGACGCTGAAGGTCGGTAACGACAGCATGACCTACACCTGGGCTTTCAGGGGCACGCCGCACTCCGGCGAGCTGACCTGGGCTGCCGACGGCCTGCGCTGGCACGACAGCTGGCACCAGCCCGCACCCGTGGCACTGACACCGGTGGCCGGCCACGGCGCGCTGCTGGCCGGTGAATACAGCTACCTCGCCGGCTCGGGCCCCGACTGGCACTGGCGCATCAAACTGGTCCAGCGCCCGGACGACACGCTGGTGCTGCAGATGACCAACATCGCGCCGTGGGGCGAAGAGGCGAGGGCGGTGCGGATGGTCGTTCGAGCGCGCTGACGCGGCCGCCCGGCCCGTAGCGCATCGGTCTCGAGTGCGTCCCGGACGCGGGCTGTCGGTGGCAGGGGGCGACCGCTTGTCGTACAGTGCGAGGATGTCTCCGGCATCGAAGGCCACACCATGACCCGTTGGATCGAAACCTCGATCGGAAATTGGCTCGGAACCAGCCTCATCCTCGCCGCGTTGATCCTGGCCGGCGCCGCTCACGGTTGCACCCGGGTGCTCTACCAGGGTCCGGACGACCGCGTCGTCACCGGCCGGAGCATGGACTGGAAGCTTCCGATGACCAGCAACCTGTGGGTGTTTCCGCGCGGGATGCGTCGTACGGGGGCTGCCGGCGAGCGATCGGCTGAATGGACCGCGGCCTACGGCAGCCTGGCGGTGTCGGGGTACGACCTGGCCACCGCCGACGGCATGAACGAGGCGGGCCTGGTCGCCAACCTGCTGTGGGAGGTCGAAGCCGCCTATCCGGAGGATGACGGACGTTCGCCGCGGATTTCGGTGTCGGTCTTTCCGCAGTACCTGCTGGACCGCTACGCCACCGTCGCCGAGGCCGTCGAAGGCCTGCGCGACGAACCGCTGTTGGTGGTTTCCGGCGCCGTTCCGGTCGGTCCGCCGGGCCGTGAGGCGACGGTGCACGTATCGCTGTCGGACGCCACCGGCGACAGCGCCGTCATCGAGTTCGTCGACGGCGAGATGGTGATCCACCACGACCGCTCGTATCAGGTCATGACCAATGAACCGACCTACGAACGTCAACTGGCGATCCTGGAGTACTGGCAGGGCGTCGATCCGCGCGAGTTCCTGCCGGGCACGGTGCGCGCCAGCGACCGCTTCGTCCGCGCCCACTTCTACGTCAACGCCGTCGTCCAGAGCGCCGATGCGCGGACCGCCGCCGCCTCGGTGTTCAGCGTCATCCGGCAGACTTCGGTGCCCTGGGGCATCAGCGTCAGCGATCAGCCCAACCTTTCGACGACCCGCTGGCGCGTCGTCGCCGATCACAAGCAGCGCCGCTACTATGTCGAGTCGGTGCTCTCGCCGAGCGTCTTCTGGGTCGACCTCGACCGGCTCGACTTTTCGGCCGGTGCGCCGGTGCGCTCCTTGAACCTGGGCGTGGACATGGAGCGCGTGTTTTCCGGTGAGGTCTCGTCCGACTTCCAGCCGGCCGAACCGTTCACGTTCCAGGCCGCGGACTGACCGGGCGGCCGCGGCGGCGGCCTTGCACCGTGCCGATCGCTGCGGCAGGCTGAAGGCATGAAGACACGCGCACACGCGACGCCGCGTCGTGCGGCGATCCGAAGCCAGTCGTCACCACGCTGGCGCCTGAAACGAAACGCCCAAAACATTCCTGGTCAGCCCGCCGGGTCGGTCGTGACCACAGGGGTGGTCGAGCGTCGTCGGTCATGAAGGCGCCCGAACGACCGCCGGACGAAGAGTCGCGCCTGCAGGCGTTGCGAGCGCTGAACCTGCTCGATACCCCGCCCGAAGAGCGATTCGATTGCCTGATACGGACCGCCCGTCGGCTGTTCGATGTTCCGGTCGCCCTGGTCAGCCTGGTCGATGCCAATCGCCAATGGTTCAAGTCCCGCGCCGGACTCGAGGTGGCCGAGACGTCGCGCGATCTCTCGTTCTGCGGGCACGCGATCCTGGACGATCAGCCGTTCGTGATCGAGGACGCCCTGAACGACGAACGGTTCTCGGACAATCCGCCGGTTACCGGCCCGCCTCACGTTCGCTTCTATGCCGGCACCCCGCTGTGCGCACCCGATGGAAGCAAGATCGGCACACTGTGCCTGCTCGACAGCATGCCCCGAGCGTTCGGCCAGGACGACCTGGACGCGCTGAAGGACCTGGCGTCGATCTCCGAGCGCGAAATCGCCGCCGTTCGTCTCGCCACGATCGACGAGCTGACCCAGCTGTCGAACTGGCGTGGATTCAGGATGGTGGCCGGACAGAGTCTGCGTCTGTGCGTTCGACAGGCGCTTCGCGCGGCCCTGGTCTTCATGGACTTCGACGACTTCAAGGAGATCAACGACAGCCACGGGCACGCCGAAGGCGAGCGCGCGCTCGCCGAGTTCGCTGCCCACTTGGAGTCAGCCTGCCGCGAGGCCGGCACTGTCGCGCGCCTCGGCGGCGATGAATTCGCGATTCTCCTGATCGACTCATCCCGCGCCCACGCCGAAGCGGTCGTGGGCCGGGTTCGGCAATCGATCGAGGGAGCGGACTTCGAAAGTCGTTTCGGATACTCGATCGCGTTCTCGCACGGCATCGTCGAATTCGATCCGGAGCACCCGCGGACGATCGACGAGCTGTTGGCCGAAGGCGATACCCTGATGTGCGCGTCCAAACGCCGTCGAAGCCGGACACCCTCCTGAGCGCCGCCAGGCGGCTTGCTGATCGGGTCCATCAGGAATCCAGAGGACTTCGCGCACCCAGCGCGCCGCGCTGAACGACGTGGGTGTAGATCATCGTGGTGCGCACGTCCGAATGCCCCAGTAATTGTTGAATCGTGCGGATGTCGGCACCGGATTCCAGCAGGTGGGTCGCGAAGCTGTGGCGGAACGCGTGGCAGGTGATGCGCTTGACGATGCCGCAGCCGCGCGCCGCCTTCTTGACGGCCCGCTGCACCGACTGGTCCAGTACGTGGTGCCGCCCCCATCGTCCGGTCTGCGGGTCCCGGCTGAGTCGGGCGGCCGGAAACACGTACTGCCAGGCCGGTTCGAACTGCGCGTTCGGATACTTCCTGGCCAGCGCGTAGGGCAGCAGGACGCCGCCCCGGCCGCGGTCGCGATCGGACTTCGCGATGTCCAGCGCCTTGCCGACCTGTTCGCGCAGACCGGCCACGCAGCGATCGGCCAGCACCGTGACCCGGTCCTTGTCGCCCTTGCCGCTGCGCACGATCAGCTCGCGCCGTTCGAAGTCGATGTCCTTCACGCGAAGCCGCAGCGCCTCGTTGACGCGCAGTCCCGACCCGTACATCAGCCCGGCGATCCGATCGTGCGGCGCTTGCAGCAGGCCGAACAGCGCCCGGATCTCCTCACGGCTCAGCACCACCGGAATGCGCTTGCGCGGCGTGGCCCGAACCACCTCCTCCAGCCAGGGAAGCTCGATCTCGAGGACGTGCCGATAGAGAAACAGGATTGCGTTCAGCGCCTGGTTCTGAGTGCTCGGCGAAACACTCCGATTTACGGCCAGGTGCGTCAGGTACGCCTCGACCTCGGCCTTGCCCAGCGTCGACGGATGCCGCTTGCCGTGGAACAGGATGAAGCGCCGCGCCCAGTGCACGTAAGCCTGCTCGGTCCGATAGCTGTAGTGGCGAACGCGGATCACGCGCCGCATCCGGTCCAGTAGTTTCTCGGCCATGCCCGGATTTGCCTCCGCGCGCTGATTCATGCATCATTCCAGCGGGGCAAGCGGCGGGAGTCCATAGGAACATGGCGGGCAGATCTGTAGGAAATCGTCGTGATATTTCGTCGGAAATGACGGATATCTGTGGCGTCGTCTCAGGAAAAGCACTGAATATTCATGGGGTTGATGGCGTGCCGCCGCCAGCGGGCGTGCATACGCGTCACTTTCAACCAAATATCCATTACCCGGCGTTTTCGCCGCCTAATTTTTAGTTATGCGCTTTTATATCACTATCGTCGTTATTTCATTGGCCTTCCAGCCTGCCAAGGCGTCAGGATTGGAGGTGAGTGTCTTTGGTGGCGAGTGGGTGTTTCCTGATCCCTGCGTATTGCATGTCCTGGGGAGCTTGAATAATGAAAGGCTCTCAATCCGGTGCACACTCAATGAAGATGACTGGAGCAGGACAGACATCGTCAGTGCAGCTTTTTATAAAGCGGAGGATCTAAATATTGAGCAGCTACAGACTCTGGCGTGGACGGGAACGATTGAGCGGACGACGGTTGGAAAGTTGAGCGTTACAAATTGGAAAACCGATGTGAGCAAACTCTCATTCATGGCCGATCCGGATCCTGATTACTTGGAATCCTTAAGGGATCGGGATCGTTATGAGCGCTTTATCTGTGATGATGAAGTCTGTCTTTGGATATCGACGATGCGCGTGGAAACATTGGATCACATGACAAGAGAAAATATATCGCGCATAACAAGGCATTCAAGTGCGCAGCCAGGGGCTGCCGGACCGCGCTAGGCGCGGCCGCTTAATTCAGACGTTAGCCTCTTCAATATGAATCCGAAAGATTACTCAACTGATGAACTCTATGAGGCCCTCGAGTCGGTCGACGGTGCCCGTTTTCCAGAAAGAAAGGCCGAGTTGGAGTCAGAGCTCCAGGTCAGACGCGATTCTGGCCGCTTGGAGGAGGAGGAAAAGCAACGCCGGGAAGAACGCGCAGCGAGCGAGGCAGGCTTAAGAAGCTTTATTGCTTGGTATCAATTAGTCAGTAGTTTGATCTTTGCCGGTGTTGTACTGCTCTCGCTATTCGCTAGCGGGTTTGGTCCTGGATCAATTCTTGCGGGCGCTATCACGATAATTTTGGGCGGGCTTTCCTTCATGGCGGGGATGCGTTTGAGGAAGAACGTGCTTTCTGGGTACTACCTCACTTTCTTGTCTCTAGGGCTTCAGGTCGTTTCATTGACATCGGCAGTCTTCACGTGGAACTACACTGCGCTCGCGAGATTCTCTTTCTACATTGGCGAGCCGTTCGCGTTTGGCTTTAATTTCCTACTTTCGCCGAGCTTTTATATGAGCTTCAATGTTGGTGACCCTCTTCGGGCTTCCTTCGACATCCTCACGCTTGCCATGATTGTTCTGCTTTTTGGATCAGGTGAATATTCCAAAGCTAAAAAGGCTAACAAAGCGCTCAAGCAGGACGCGCTAAAGCGCGCCGCTTAGCTAATCGTTAAATCCGGGCCGCCCCGTCTATCACTCAAGTACGCTTCGATCCCCAGCCCCATTCGAAGCGCCCATGTGCGCCACAGTGATGGCCTAAAAGAGACCTCGATCCAT
>Ga0102928_1000708_pt1 | contig 21609 bp, 37 predicted proteins | sample SalPonR1_B_D1_MG_FD_78504 | JGI IMG/M metagenome (GOLD analysis project Ga0102928, IMG submission 78504) | Salt pond soil microbial communities from South San Francisco under conditions of wetland restoration - Salt Pond MetaG R1_B_D1_MG | ecosystem: Environmental > Aquatic > Marine > Intertidal...
AATATCTTTACTGTAGATGTCTTCTGCAATACTGTCAGCCTGTGAACAGCAGCGAAAAAGTCGTTCGCCTCAACAGAACCCACTGTACCGCTTCTTGGGTCAGGAAGCAATCCATCATTGACGGACCTGCTGTTTACCTGTCTTAACAAGGTGTGAAGTATGGCCTCTGCGTCTTCTTCTTCATATGGAGGAAAGACTAAGTCACTAATAAGCAATTCATTTTCAGTATATATGAGTTCACTGTCAAGAATCTGATATTTAACATTTACAGATTCTCCTACGAGGATGTTTGAAGCCGCGAACAACCTTACAGCTTTCCTGTCCTCGTAATAGCTGTATTCCGATATTATTTTCTTTTCCTTTTCGGGTTCAAGATTGAGGGAAACTTTAACTGGGTTAAGCCCCAGTCGTGCGGCAATCAGGATCCTCGCCTTTTCTCTCATGTTCTCCAGAACAGCTTTAATATATTCCGGGTCACTTCCAGACGGTATAGCTTCCTGCGCCAGGATCTCGTTAGAATAAACAGCTATTTTACCAACCCTTATCTCCTGTAAGCCCTGCCTCAGTACTTCAGCTTCGTTTCTAAGCTGTTTTACAGTTTTATCCAGATCTTCTTTTTCCTGTTTCAGCTCTGAAAGTGCCTTTCTTGTCTCTTCCAGTCTTGGAATACTATCTGAAAGTTTTGCTGTAACTTCCTGCAGCTGTTCTTCTTTTTCTTTTAACTGTTCCCTTGTCTCTACAATTCTCAGGGATAATAGTTCCGATTCATTTCGACTTTCCTGTAATTCCACTGTCAGGTCATTTATCTGTCTCTGAAGGTATTTCATGCTGAAAATAGCTGTTCTGACAGTATCCGAAGTTACAGAAAGAGAGAAAAGAATAACAAGAGCTATAAGCATACCAGTTATCGCAGTGATAAGAGAGCTGGTGTGCCTCGGCCTCATGCGAAGTATGGAGATCCTTCTCTTGCCAAACCGAGTTCCAAGAATATCTCCCAAGTAGGCCAGCAAACCGCTGCCCAGTATAAGTCCTGCCAATAGTATCCAGTTGATATCAGACCACGTTTGTGGCAAAAAAGCACCCCGTTCTTTATTTGTTACAAAAGCCAGAGTCAGTAGATCTGGCCCAGTCTGTAAAATGGAGATCTCTAACTAAAGATCCTCTGATACCAGAAGCGAAAGATCAAGCAGCTCTGCTATCATCTGGCCTGAATAGAAATCACCTTTATTGATCCCCGGACAATGGATCGCCTCATTTTCCCAGTTCTCTCTTGAAAACAAAAGGGAATTCCAGAAGGGATAAAGACTGCATTGCAGCGGCCTCACCGGATATATAAGGCAACCATTGCAGGAACTGTAAAAAATACAATCTCCATTTTTCTTTTCTTTTATGCTCAAAGCTCCCCATCGATTGGTGAGATAATTATTCCTGAAAAAGGAATGAGAAATCCCGAGAAATCCTGTAATCTTTTCAGCCTCTGAAGTATCAAACCAGATGGCCCCTGGTTCACCTCTGCAACAACGTCCACATCCAAGGCATTTGAAATACAGGCCTTCTCCCCACCATAAGGTAGATCCTTTGCTGTTAACCCTATCATCATTAACTCCGGAAACTGGCAATTTTCGATTTTACCTCCGCCTTCGGCCTCTTCTGTTTATCGCAAGTATACCGCTTCTTCCGGAAGATTTAAGATTTTCGATCTCTGCAAGAGCCTTTCCAGTACCCACTGCCACACACTCAGTAGGATCATCACTCGCAAAGCAGTTGATCTGGGTCTCTCTTGCGATGAGTTCAGGAAGTCCTCTTAACATGGCTCCACCTCCGGTGAGAACAATACCTCCATCGATTATGTCAGCAGCAAGTTCCGGAGGAGTTACTTCAAGAACGTTTTTTACACCGTCCACAATAGCAGTTACGTTGTCGGTAATGGCAGATCTTATACTTCCACTATCTATCTCTATCTGACGCGGCAACCCCTGGATAAGGTCCCTCCCCCTTAGTACCATGCTCTTTTCTTCTTCAGTTGTATCACAGGTAGCAATCTGAATTTTCAGCTTTTCTGCTGTCTGTTCTCCAATAGCAAGGTTATGCTGTTTTCTTAGAAATCTGATAATGGCTTCGTCAAATTTATCTCCACCAACTCTGAGAGATCTGGAAACTACAATACCTCCAAGGGATATTACTGCTATATCGGTTGTTCCGCCCCCAATATCCACAATCATCTTACCCTTTGCCTGACCGATCTCAAGATTTGCACCTATAGCTGCAGCCATGGGTTCCTCTATAAGATAAGCGTCCCTTGCGCCAACCTCCATAGCAGCCTCCAAAACTGCCCTTCTTTCAACATCTGTTGCACCTGAGGGAACACATATCATGACGCGATTCTTGAAAAATCTTCTCATTCCCTGATTTATTCTTTTCATAAAATACCTTAACATGGTTTCGGTCATGGTGTAATCAGCAATTACACCGTCTCTCAGCGGCCTTACGGAAACGACACTGCCTGGAGTCCTTCCAACCATTTCTTTTGCCTCATCTCCAACTGCAAGTACCTGACCATTATCCAGATCTACAGCTACAACAGAAGGCTCCCTGAGGACTATACCCTTGCCTTTTACGTAAATCAGAACTGTGGCTGTTCCAAGATCAATTCCGATATCGGTCCCAAACAATGTCCTTCCTCCTTTATAATTAGTAATAACAGGAAAATTTCCTGACCGCATCATTTACAATACAACAAAAATTATAACCAATAAATATCAACTGCAGTAAAAATCTTTGTTTAACTTGTAAATTCATCGTACCCTACTCTCCATAAAAAAAGGCCTGATGCTGGAGCAGTTGGACCTGCTTTCTTTCTTGACGGAAAGTCAAAGAGTTCATTTATCCATTCAGCTTTTTTTCTTTTTCGCCCCACAAGATCAAGGGACCCTGCCATGGTTCTGACCATATTCATTAGAAAGGCGTTTCCTCTTACTCTTAAAATACCGAGACTACCCTTTCTTCTGAAGGATACTTTGTATAATTCTCTTACACTGTTTTCGGGGCATTCAGATGCTTTGCAAAAGGAGGCAAAATCATGTTTTCCCTCAAGGTAAGTACATGCCTTTTTAACTTCCTGATCATTCCATCCAAATTTGTTCCACCAGACAAAGTTCGAGATATGGGGATAACACTCGGAGCCATTCCAGATAAAATACACATATTCACGCCACAAAGCATCTTTTCTCGGGTCAAATTCATTACCTACCCTGTGAATCCCCATAACCCTGATACTATTGTCAAGATTAGCGTTAATAGCCAGTTTCAAACGTGACAGGTCCATTTCTTTATAATAATCAAAGACACATACCTGTCCTTTTGCATGAACACCTGCATCTGTTCTGCCGGCAACTCTTACGGCAACCTTCTTTTTTTCAAGCAGGAAAAGTACCTTCTCTATGGACTCCTGAACTGTTGAAACTCCTGGCTGGGACTGCCAGCCACAATAAAATCTGCCATCATAAGCTAAAACCGCTGCAAGTTTCACAACTACAACCTTACGTCCATTATTACAACTGCTGTTACTACTGCTATAAGTACACAGAAAGCCAGGCTGTCATGAAGATTCCATTTAAGAGGTTTCATCCTTGTTCTTCCTTTACCGCCCTTATAGCACCGGGATTCCATGGCAAGTGCGAGATCTTCTGCCCTCTGAAAAACTATTACGAAGAGGGGAACAAGGACAGGAATGAAAGCCTTCAGCCTCTTAAAAATAGAACCCTGATCAAGGTCAGCCCCTCTTGCCAGCTGAGCTTTCATTATTCTGTCCGTTTCATCTAAAAGTGTTGGTATGAAACGCAGGGCAATTGTCATCATCATTGCCAGCTCATGAGCCGGGAATCCAATTACCTTCAGGGGAGAAAAAAGCTTTTCCAGACCATCTGCGAGTTCCATAGGAGTTGTAGTAAGAGTAAGAAGTGATGCAAAAAGAACCAGAAGCAAAAGCCTCATAGCCATGTAAATGCCCATTCTTAAACCTTCATCAGTGATCTTTAAAAAACCTGCCTTGACCAGAATTTCCCCGTCAGTGAGAAACAAATGTATACAGGCGGTAAAAATAACAAGTATGATAACTGGCTTTGCAGACCTTAGAATAACCTTAAAGGGAAGCTTTGACATAAAAGTTATTACTGCCAAAACAGCAAACCAGACTATAAATGTATTAAGACTTTTAACAATAAAGACTCCGGTCAGCAGTAAAACTATCCCAAGTATCTTTGCGCGGGGATCCATTCTGTGAATAATTGAATCAGCTGGCAGATACTGACCAAAGGTTAAATGATTTAAAAATTTCATGTTTTTTTCACCTTGATAATGGCTTTTGCCAGTTCAGTTTCATCCAGACAGTGAGGAACATTCCATCCGGTATCCTGGAGATTTCGTGCAAGTCTGGCCGTATCGGGAAGAACCAGCCCGCTGACACGGGTTTGTGTAAGTGAATCAAGTACTTCATCTGGTGTTCCGAATGTCACTGATTTTCCCTTCTCTATCACCAGTATACGTTCACTTGATGTCAGAGCAAGCTCAAGATCATGAGTAATAAGAACTATCCCCAGTCCCTGGTCCCGAAGGGATGCTAACAGGCCAAGAAGATCCCTTTTTCCTGAACTGTCAAGTCCTGCTGTGGGTTCATCCAGAACAAGGTAGGATGGGGAGGCCGAAAGCACTGAAGCAATAGCTACTTTTCTTTTCTCTCCACCTGAAAGCTGAAAGGGATTTCTGGTCTTGAAGGACGAGTCAAGTCCTGCATTGTAAAGTGCTTCTGTAACTATTCCGTCCAGATCATCATGTTCTGTCTTCCAGTTCAGGGGGGCAAAGGCTATTTCATCATAAACAGTTTCGGCAAAAAGCTGTTGTTCGGGATATTGGAAAACCAAACCTACCTTCTGTCTGATCGTCCTTAAGACATTTGTTTTAGAGGAAGTAGAAAGCCCATCTACTCTAATCTCTCCAGTCTGAGGCTGCAAGAGCGCATTGAAATGCTGAGCAAGTGTAGATTTACCACTTCCCGTATGTCCAACAATACTTAGCCATTCATTTTTGTTTATCTTCAGACTGATCTTGTCCAGAGCCTTGTTCTCAAGTGGTGTACCTTGATGGTAAACATATGTAAGGTCATCTATCTCTATTGACATAGATCTGATAACACCTCATTAATAACAGGCCTTGTAGAAGGTTTTAGTACACTATTTTCCCTCAGTATTGACCATAGTCTTACAAAGGGAGGCAGTTCAAGACCCCATCTGTCCATTTTATCCATCTCGGCAAAAAGATCTACAGGAGAGGAAATATAAGGGATCTTCCCACTCTCTAATAATGCTACTCTGTCACAATAAACTATTTCCTCAAGGCGGTGAGTTATATATACAATAGTTATACCTCGCTTCTTCAAACCCTTAAGAACTTCTATGATCTCACTTCTTCCCTGAGGATCAAGCATAGCAGTAGGTTCATCCAAAATAATAGCCGGGGGATACATTGCCAGAGCTCCTGCTATAGCCAGTCTCTGTTTCTGCCCACCAGACAGGGCATAGGTAGCTCTTCTGGCCATACCGGAAAGACCGGTGACTTCCAGGGCCCAGTTCACCCTTTCACGGATTTCAGAAGGATCGACACCTATATTTTCGGGGCCAAAGGCTGTATCGTCCTCTATAACGCTTCCAACGATCTGATTATCAGGGTTCTGAAAAACCATTGCGACAGATTTTCTTATTTCCCACAGGTTTTCAGGCTTTTTGCTATCCATACCATAAATAAAACAATCGCCCTGCAATGGAACAAGCAGGGCGTTAAGTAACCTGGCAAGGGTAGATTTTCCTGAACCATTACTCCCCACTAGAGCTAACCACTCCCCTTCATTAACTTCAAGGGTGATATTGTCCAGTACGGGGCAAGTCCCTCCGGGATAACTGAAAGAAAGATCCCTGAGGGAAAAAACAACCCCTTCTTTCATGGTTATTCAACCAGCTGTATTATTGCCATGGGAGAGGAATCTCCCTTTCTATTACCGATCTTTACTATTCTGGTATATCCTCCAGGTCTTCCTTCATACCTTTTAGCTATGTCATTGAAAAGCTTGTTCACTGCATCCTTGTGAGGAAGTCTGGATCTGACGATACGTCTGTCGTGAACTGTATCATCTTTAGCGCGTGTAATAAGTTTTTCTGAGACCCTTCTAAGTTCCTTGGCCCTGGTAAGTGTCGTTACAATACTTTCTTCCATAAAAAGGCTTACAGCAAGATTTGAAAGCATTGCTTTTCTGTGACTACCATAACGCCCGAGGGTCCTTCTGTCCATATGATGTCTCATGGAACTACTCCTCCTTAGGCTCTATTCCATCTTCCGAATCTTCGGATTCATCAGACTGGTTTTCTTCATTGCTGTGCTTCAAGGGATAACCAAGTTTCTCAACTTTTTCCTCGATCTCTCTAAGCGATATCTTTCCAAGGTTCCTGATCTTCAAAAGATCTTCCCTCGTTTTATGTACAAGGTCCCCAATTGTCTGAATACCGCCCCTGAGAAGACAATTCTCGCTTCTTATCGAAAGTTCCAGTTCTCTTACCGGTCTTGAAAGAATAAGGTCCTCTTCCTCTGCCGCCGCGGAAGTCTCATTTCCTGCAGACTGAATATTGTCGTAGGAAGAAGTGTCACCTTCTGATCCGGTTTGAAGAGAAGGGTTCAACTTTTCTATTTCCTCAATTATCATGCCAAAATAGTTCCTGACTATTCCAGCCGCCTCTGCTACTGCTATATCAGGTTTTATTACCCCATTGGTCCATACCTGGAGAACAAGTCCGTCATAATCAGTTTTCTGACCAACTCTCGCTGCCTGTACATCATACTGCACTCTAAGGACCGGTGAAAAGACCGCGTCTATCAGAAGAGCATCTGTAGGAAGATAGGCAGGTCTTGGACGATCAATATTAGCATAACCCTGTCCCTGCTCGATGTAGAAGTCCATTGCAACATGGGCACCCTCTTCGAGTGTACAGATAACAGCGTCAGGATCTGTGAATTCCACTTCACTGTCTGGCTGGACCATTCCAGCTGTAACAACCTGTGGACCTTCAGCCTCAAGCCTAAGTACCCTTACTTCATCACTATATGATATTACCGGAATTTTCTTCAGGTTGAGAAGAAGCTCTATAACATCTTCCCTGACACCGGAAATAGTACTGAACTCATGAAGAACTCCTTCGATCCTTACTGAAGTTATAGCTGAACCACTGATCGATGAAAGCAACACCCTGCGAAGAGTATTGCCAAGAGTCACTCCATAACCTCTTTCAAGAGGTTCCAGGATTACCTTGGCATAGGTCTCGGTAGACTGCTCAATTTTAATCTCAGGCCGCAGAAGTTCCAAAATATCCCACACCCTTCGAGTAATTATCTTGCATAAAACTCGACCACTAACTGTTCATTTACTGGTACATCCATCTGGTCGCGGGATGGATCAGAAAGTATCTTGCCCTGCAATTTCTCTCCGTCCATCTCCAGCCATTCCGGAATGGTCCTGGATGAGACCACTTCCATGTTCTCCTTTATCACAGGGACGTCTCGGCTACCTTCCCTGATGGAGACCACCTGGCCTGGCTTGACAGAGTAACTTGGAATATTAACCTTTTTTTCGTCAATATTTATATGGCCATGCCTTACAAGCTGTCTTGCCTGTTGTCTGCTGTTCGCTATACCCAGACGATAGACTACATTATCAAGCCTTTCCTCAAGAAGTCTCAAGAAGTTATGACCTGTCTGTCCGCTTAAACGGTTCGCCATAGCGAAATATCTTCTGAACTGGGATTCATTCATTCCGTAAAACCTTCTAAGTTTCTGTTTCTCCCTCAAACGCAGTCCGTATTCACTAACCTTGCCTCTCCTGCTGGTCGCCGTTTTTCCAGGTTTCGTTTCTCTCCTGGAAATAGAACATTTCTCAGTGTAACAGCGGTCTCCCTTTAGAAAGAGCTTTGTACCTTCTGCCCGGCACAAACGGCAGACCGGACCTGTATATCTGCTCATATTGATTCTCCTCCCTTCCCCGACAACTATACACGACGCCTTTTAGGCGGTCTGCATCCATTATGGGGAATTGGCGTATTATCCTTAATCATGTTTACCTGCAAACCAGCCCCCTGAAGTGACCGTATAGCCGATTCCCTTCCTGGTCCAGGACCTTTTACGATGACATCGATCTCCTGAACTCCATTATCCTGGGCCTGCTTTGCTGCTTCCTGTGCTGCAATCTGGGCTGCAAATGGGGTCGATTTTCTTGTACCCTTGAAACCGACATTACCGCCGGATGCCCATCCAATAACGTTACCCACTTTGTCAGTTACACTGACTATTGTGTTATTGAATGTGGAATATATGTGGGCAACACCATAACTTATATTCTTTTTTTCTTTTCTTTTGGTTCTTCGCTGTTTGCGTTTGGCCAATTTATCCAGCCTCCTTGAGATTCACCAAAGTTAGATAACTCTTCTATTACTTAATGGCTTTTTTCTTGCCTGCCACTGTTCGTCTCGGACCTTTCCTTGTCCTGGCATTTGTCTTGGTCTTCTGTCCTCTGACAGGAAGGCCGATCCTGTGCCTGAGACCTCGGTAACAACCTATATCCATTAGTCTCTTAATGTTCATCGTAACCTCACGCCTGAGATCACCTTCAACTTTATAACTACCCTGGATCTCCTGACGAAGCTTCTGCTCTTCTTCTTCAGTAAGGTCCTTTACCCTTGTAGAAGGGTCAATCCCCGTAGATCCCAGGATCTTAAGGGATGTAGTATGTCCTATTCCGAAAATATATGTAAGACCAACCTCTACTCTTTTATCGCGAGGCAGATCCACTCCAGCTATACGAGCCATCTAATTACCTCCTTGCTCCCTGTCGCTGTTTATGTCGCGGATTTTTACTGCAGATAACTCTTATTACACCATTTCTTTTGATCACCCTGCAATGTTCACACATAGGTTTTACTGATGGTTTAACTTTCATTATCAGTTCACTCTCCTCCTGTAAACCTCAAAAGACCCTAATATTAACACGAAAGAATTGATATATCCAAGTTTTTGCTAATAACTATTTATACCTGTAGACGATCCGTCCTCTCGTGAGATCGTAAGGTGAGATCTCTACAAGCACCCTGTCTCCAGGAAGTATCCTTATAAAATGCATTCTCATCTTACCTGAAACATGTGCAAGTATCTTATGCCCATTGTCAAGTTCGACCCGGAACATAGCGTTCGGAAGAGGCTCTACTACTTTCCCGTGAACTTGTATTGCTTCATCCTTGTTGGCCATATGGTCTGTTCAACCTCCTTGTCTTTCTCAAGTTCTCCAGAGTATCCCTGATTATGTTGTCAATCTCGCGTGTTATGTTGTTATTTTCCAGTTCATCCTGATATTCAGGCAGATAAATGAAAATATTCACAGCCTGAAGATGGATCCTGTTCTTTCTTTTGGGAAAGCTGAAAGTAAACTTTAAACCTTCAGCGATAAAGGCACACCGGCCATCTTCAGAAAAACCTGTCACAACATATAATCGGCCTATATCTTTACCTTTCCTGGAAATAACGACCTGTCCGATACTTAACTCCACGACCATGGCTGATCATTCCCAGGGAGTCAGAATCTCCACTCCCTCTTCTGTGATCAGAACCGTTTTCTCAAAGTGGGCTGCATCTGATCCATCTGCAGTAAGCACTACCCAGCCATCTGTACCAGTGTAGACTTTTTCCTCACCGTTCATGATCATAGGCTCTATCGCGATGGTCATACCTGGTTTTAACGTAACACCGCGACCTGGACGTCCATAATTAGGGACCTGGGGAGGTTCATGCTGTTTTTTTCCAAGTCCATGTCCGGCATATTCTCTTACTATGCCGAAAGACTGTGGAAATATAAAACTTTCAACAGCATGACCGATATCGCCAACAGTCTTCCCGGGTCCTGCTGCCTGAATACCCCTGTTCAAAGCTTCCCTGGTTACATCAAGCAGTCTTTGTCTTTCAGAACTAATATTACCAACTTTATACGTATAGGCTGCATCGCCGTGGTAACCTTCAAAACAGGCCATAAGATCCACGCTTACAATATCACCTTCATGAAGAACCCTGTCTGAACAAGGTATCCCATGAACTACTTCATCATTTATTGATGAACAGATAGAACATGGAAAAGGTGTTGGTATCCCTGGAACCCTGTAGCCCTTCTCTGAAGGCGTTGCACCATTTTTTCTGATGTAGTTTTCAGCGAATTCATCAAGTTCAAGGGTACTGATACCCGGTTTGATCCTTTCATGAAGAAGCATCAGAACATCTTTGACAATTCTGCAGGCTACACGCATCTTTTGAATCTCATGATCTTTTTTCAAAGTAATCATTATTTCTTCTTCCCGAAAAGATCTTCTATTACAGCGAGAACACTGTCACTGGATCCTTCAGCATTTACTGCTTTGAGATTACCGGAACTCCGATAATACTCAATAAGGGGCGAAGTCTGCTGATGATATACACCAAGGCGTTGTCTTATAACGTCTTCAGTATCATCTTTTCTCTGAAAAATTTCTCCCCCACAAAGGTCACAAATTCCTTCCTTTTCTGGTGGATGATTTTTCATATGGTATATAGCTCCACAATTCCTGCAAACCCTTCTACCTGAAAGCCTTTCCACAACAACTTCATCCGAAACATCAAGAAGAATAACAGCATCGAGTTCAACATCCAGATCTTCAAGAAGACTGTCAAGAGCCTCTGCCTGACTGACCGTTCTTGGGAAACCATCGAGAAGGAATCCCTTGTTGCAATCAGACTGAGAGAGTCGCTTTTTCATCATCTCGATGATGAGAGAATCAGGTACAAGCTCTCCAGCTTCCATGTAGGAACTTGCCTTCTGCCCAAGGTCTGTTTTCTCCTTTACGTTACTTCTAAGAATGTCACCCGTAGATATGTGAGCAACATTATATCTGTCTCTGATAACTGCTGCCTGAGTCCCTTTTCCTGCACCTGGCGGTCCGAGCAAAATACATCTCATTTTAAATATCACCTCTTAAAATCTCAGTAATCCGCCGGTTTTATCGCGTCTCTTGAGTATCCCTTCATAGTGACGCATAAGAAGCTGACCCTCTATCTGATGAACAGTGTCAAGGGCAACTCCAACGACAATGAGTACTGCTGTTCCACCGAAGTAAAAACTTGTAATACCCATGATCTGGGTCATAAGAGTTGGTATCAATGCTATAACTGCAAGGAAAATGGAACCTCCAAGTGTTATACGGGACATAACTCTTTCAATAAAATCTGACGTAGGTCTTCCTGGTCTTATACCAAGTATAAAACCTCCATATTTTTTCATATTATTAGCAATATCAGCTGGATTGAAAACGACTGCTGTATAGAAATATGAAAAGAATATGATAAGAGCAACGTAAAGAATCATGTAAAGAATGCTTCCAGGAGCAAGTATTCTCTGCATGAATGCTGCAATATCTCCGCTGAAAAATCTTGCGATGGTATAGGGAAACATAAGCACAGAAGAAGCAAAAATAATTGGAATAACTCCCGCCTGGTTGACCCTCAACGGAATAAATGTACTTTGCCCTCCATACATCTTGTTCCCTACAACACGTTTTGCGTACTGAACAGGAAGTCTTCTCTGTCCTTCCTGAAGCATGATACATCCCGCTACAACAACCAGGATAAGAAGCAATGCCAGAATCATTACAAATGCATTAACCTCTCCCATGGTAATCATTTTCCAGGTTCTTACCATGGCTTCAGGTATCCTTGCCACTATACCGGCAAAGATCAGAAGGGAAATGCCGTTACCAATACCGTGATCCGAAAGCTCTTCTCCCAGCCACATAACGGCAACAGCTCCTGTAGTAACAGTTACAACAACTACAATGCCATCAAAAAGAGTACCGGAAAAAATTCCTACCCTGCCGATCCAGAATGTGAGACCTACTGCCTGGATAAGGGCAAAAAATATGGTTCCCCACCTGGTGATCTGGACAATCTTTTTTCTGCCCTCTTCTCCTTCTTTCTGAATCTTTTCCAGAGCTGGTATAACTACAACAAGTAGCTGCATTACGATACTTGAATTTATGTAGGGTGCAACTCCAAGTGCAAAAATGCTGAATCTTCTGAGTGCTCCTCCTGCAAAAATATCCAGGAAACCCAGGATGCCTCCACCCTCAAAAAGTTGAGCCATTGCATCCGGGTCAATTCCGGGTGTCGGTATATGGGCTCCAAGTCTAAAGAGGAACAAAACTCCAATTGTAAAGAGTATCCTTCTTTTTAGATCAGGAAGTCTGAAAGCATCTCTTACAGAATCAAGCAACTATACCACCTCTGCTTTCCCACCTGCAGCTTCTATCTTTGATATTGCACTTTTACTGAACGCATTAGCACGAATTACAACTGCTGATCCCAGCTCGCCTTTGGCAAGGACCTTTACAGGTTTTCCAGAGTTGCGGACCAGCCTGCTCTCATAAAGTTCCTTAATACCTACAGTATCTCCCTCTGAAAACTTGCTGGCAATACTTCCAAGATTTACACACTGGAAGTTAGTTGCAAAACGCCTGTTATTGAAACCCCTCTTTGGAGTTCTTCTTGAAAGAGGCATCTGGCCTCCTTCAAATCCCGGCTTAATGTTTCCTCCGCTTCGGCTTTTCTGGCCTTTATGACCTCGTCCGGAGGTCTTTCCGGATCCGCTTCCAACGCCCTGGCCAAGTCTTTTGGTCTTTCGTCTGGAACCTGGCTGGGGGTGCAGGTTACTAAGGTTCATGTCCGATACCTCCATTTAACTATCACTTACAGTCCACTCGAGAAGATGAGAAACTTTGTTAACCATCCCCATAATCTCCGGACTGTTGTCTTTAACTACTGTCTGGTTAAGACGCCTGAGACCAAGCGCACGAATAATTCTTTTCTGTTTTTCAGGTCGTCCAATAGAGCTTTTCTTCCATGTTATGCTCACTTTGGCCATATTCATGATCCTCCTCAGGCACTGGCAGCTTCGCTGTCGCTTTCTGTTTTGCCTCTAAGTGTCATTATCTCTTCAGGTGTTCTCGATCTAATGAGAGCATCGAGGGTCGCTCCTGCGACATTAACAGGGTTATTAGTTCTTCCTACAACCTTTGTAAGAACGTCTTTTACTCCTGCCAACTCAAGAATGGCACGCACTACTCCTCCTGCTATAACCCCAGTACCAGGCGCGGCAGGTTTAAGCAAAACCTTAGCAGCTCCGTATCTTCCGGTTATAGGATGGGGGATAGTACTACCAACCTTCTTTATTTCAACAAGATCCTTGGATGCTTTTTCTATTCCCTTGCGAACGGCTTCAGAGATCTCTTTGGCTTTGCCCATGCCAACTCCGACACGGCTTTCTTCGTCTCCTACTACTACGAGAACACTGAATTTAAATCTCTTTCCACCTTTAACGACCTTGCTGACCCTGTTAATCGCAACAACTCTTTCGCTGAGTTCTGATCCATTGCCTGAAATTGCCTTGTTTGTCATTATCAGCATTCCTCCCTAGAACTGCAACCCGGCTTCTCTGGCCGAGTCAGCAAGAGCCTTGATGCGGCCATGATATCTGTGGCCACCTCTATCAAAAATAACATTTGTTATTCCCTTTGACTTTGCTTTTTCTGCAGCAGTCTTACCAAGTCTGGTAGCTGCCTCTATATTGGTTCTGCTTTCAAGGCCTTCGTTTACATCCTTTTCAAGAGTTGAAGAAGCAGCTAAAGTGTGTCCTGCCAAATCATCAATGAACTGGACATATATGTTATTCAGACTTTTATAAACAGCCATTCTTGGCCGATCTGCAGTACCAACCACCTTGCTTCTCAACCTCTTGTGACGAACCATCCTTGATCTATTCCGGCTGCGAATACTCATGATTGTTACTCACCTCTTAATCTTATGCCCCGGCCTTGCCGGCTTTGCGGATTATTTGTTCTCCTTCGTACCTTACACCTTTACCCTTATAGGGCTCTGGTGGGCGGAACCCTCTGATAACTGCAGCGACCTGACCCACTTTCTGACGATCAATACCCTTAATGCTGATCTTTGTAGGACCATCTGTTGCGATCTCTATACCCTCGGGCATTGCGTACTCGATCGGATTGGAATAGCCGAGGTTAAGAACAAGTTTTTCCCCCTGGACCTGGGCTCTGTAGCCAACTCCGACAATTTGAAGATTCCTCTCGAAGCCAGAAGAAACTCCAGTTACCATGTTATTAACCAAAGCCCTTACCATACCGTGAAAAGCTTTTGTCCTCTTTTCATCATTATCTCTGGTGAACTGTACTTCTGTTTCAGTAACTTCCAGATTGATACCTGGTACTGCAGGGGTGCTCAGTTCACCTTTAGGCCCCTTGGCTATAATTTTATTATCTTTTATAGTTACGCTGGTCCCCTTTGGAAGAGGAACGGCTTTACGACCAATACGTGACAACTTTTACACCTCCCGTTACCATATGTAACAGACGACCTCTCCGCCTAAACCAAGCTTGCCGGCGTCAGCGTCGGTCTTCAATCCCTGAGACGTTGAAATAACAGCGACTCCCAGACCACCCATAACCTTGGGCAGATCATCCTTGCCTACATAGATACGTCTACCAGGTTTGCTGACTCTTCTTAAACCCTGGATTATACGTTCCTTATTAGGTCCGTAATTCATAAAGATCCTTAATGTTGAGTATGGTTTTTTAGGATCATTGATAACCTTGTAATTCCTGATATATCCTTCTTCTTTTAAAATCTTGGCGATGCCAAGCTTTATATTACTGAGAGGTATATCTACTGTCCCGTGATAAACCATGTTCGCGTTGCGAACTCTGGTAAGCATATCCGCTATGGGATCATTTACGTACATTAAATTAGCCCCCTTTTCAGCTCACTCTTTTACCAGCTAGACTTGACAACGCCGGGAATTTTACCCTCGCGTGCAAGTTTACGAAAGCAGCATCTGCACATGTCAAACTTACGCATGTACGAGTGAACGCGTCCACAAATGGGACATCTGTTATACTTACGTACCTTGAATTTGGGGGTTGCTTTAGCCTTGTTTTCTATAGCTTTTCTTGCCATCTTAATATCCCCCTTTCTAACGCCTGAACGGCATTCCAAGAGCCGAGAATAAAGCCATAGCTTCTTCATCGTTTGATGCTGACGTTACAAATGTAACGTTCATGCCTCTCACTCTTGCTACACTGTCATAATCTATTTCAGGAAAAATAAGCTGCTCTTTGAGACCAAGATTATAATTCCCCTTGCCATCAAAGGCTTTTTCCGAAACACCCTGAAAATCCTTGATCCTGGGAAGGACAATAGTAATAAGCCTGTCCACAAACTCCCACATGCGCTCACCTCTAAGGGTTACCATACATCCAACAGGCATTCCCTGTCTAAGTTTAAAGCCAGCTATGGAATGTTTGGCCTTTTTCACAAGTGGATGCTGTCCAGTTACCTTTTCCAACTCGGTTATTGCAGAATCCATATACTTTGAATCAGTTTTAGCCTCGCTGACACCCATGTTAACTACTATTTTCTGCAACTTGGGTACCTGCATTACATTTTTATACTTGAACTGTTTCATAAGTCCGGGGACTATTTCCTGCCTGTACTTCTCGTAAAAACGCGCAGTCATGTCTTCAAGCCTCCTCACTAAATCTTGTCAATGACTTCGCCGCATTTCTTGCACAGGCGAACTTTCTGTCCGTCCTCAAGAAAAGCGCGATTCACTCTGGTAGGCTCTCCGCATGAAGGGCAAACGAGCATAACCTTTGAATCATATATAGGAGATTCCTGTTTGACAATCCCCCCCTGAGGATTACTCTGGGTGGGCCTGACATGTTTAGTTGCCATGTTAATACCCTCTACGACGACCATACCTTTGTCGCGAAGATTTCTAAGTATTTTGCCTTCCTTGCCTTTGTCTTTACCCGAGATCACTTTTACCCGATCACCTTTTTTTATTCTCATCTTTGCCATTTCCAATGCCCTCCTAAACAACTTCCGGAGCAAGAGAAAGAATACGCATATACTTTTTTGCCCTAAGTTCTCTCGCTACAGGGCCAAAGATTCGGGTGCCCCTGGGATCACCGTTATTGTCAATAATGACAGCGGCATTATCATCGAACCTTACGTAAGTACCATCCTTGCGGCGAACTTCCTTTTTAGTCCTGACAATGACAGCTTTCACAACCTGCCCCTTAGCAATATTGCTGTTGGGAATGGCTTCCTTGACCGAACCGACTATAACGTCACCAATACTTCCCCAGCGACGTCTTCCACCTCCCAGAACCTGAATGCACTCGATCTTCTTAGCCCCAGAATTATCGGCTACCCTTAATGTAGTACGAAGCTGAATCATTGATTACTCCTCCCTCGATGAAGAAGTTTCACTGTCAAGCAGGGGGGCTCTCTCTATTATTCTGAGAACGCTCCAACTCTTTCTCTTGCTGATGGGTCTTCCCTCTCCTATAGAAACAGTGTCCCCTGTACGGCATTCATTGTTTTCATCGTGGGCAAGATATTTCTTGCTCAATGTAATTCTTTTTCCGTAAAGAGGGTGAACAGTATAGCGGGATACACTTACCACTACAGATTTATCCATTCTGTCGCTGGTAACGACACCCACCCTTGTCTTTCGATTAGGTGTTCTCTCCTCCATCAGAGATTACCTCCTTCCGAGCTGGCGAACAGGTTCCGCCTGCTGTTTTTCTTTAAGAACGGTGAGGACCCTTGCTATGGTTTTTCTCACATCTTTGATCCTGCTGGTATTCTTTAACTGCCCTATAGCATTCTGGAATCTGAGGTTAAAAAGCTCTTCCTTATACTCCAGGTGCTTCTCTTCAAGTTCCTCAATTGTCAAATCTCTCAAATTCTTCACATTCATGGTTATTCACCACCAACACCTTCACGGGCGACAATACGCACCTTGATCGGCAATTTGTGCGAAGCTGTTGTAAAAGCTCTTTCTACAACATCTCTGGAAACTCCTGCCACTTCGAACATGATCCTTCCTCTTTTAACCGGAGCTACCCAGTATTCAGGATTTCCTTTTCCCTTACCCATTCGAGTTTCAAGAGGTTTCCTTGTCATTGCCCTGTCGGGGAAGATCCTTATCCAGACCTTTCCTCCCTTTTTCATTTTCCTTGTTATTGCTATACGCGTGGCCTCTATCTGTCTTGCTGTTATCCATCCACATTCCAGAGCCTGAAGGCCATAATCTCCAAAAGAAACCGTTGCTCCTCCCTTGGTTTTACCGCGTAGTGGGCTTCTGTGTGGCTTACGATATTTTACGCGTTTGGGCATAAGCATAGAGAATTACCTCCTTGCCTTCCTGCCTGGTTTCTGTGAACCGGCTTTCTCGTTTTCTCGGTCACGATATATCCACACTTTCACACCAATAACACCATACATTGTTTTGGCTTCTGCAAAACCATAGTCAATGTCTGCCCTTATTGTAGAAAGCGGAAGCTGACCTTCGTTATACCACTCAGTCCTGGCTATCTCTGCTCCACCGAGCCTTCCCGAACACTGAACCTTGATTCCCTTTGCTCCTGATTTCATTGCTCTGAAAATAGCCTGTTTCATGGCTCTTCTGAAGCTAACGCGCCTTTCCAGTCCTGCTGCAACATTCTCTGCCACTAACTGGGATTCAACATCAGCATTCGCTATTTCCTGAACATTTATCATGATCTTAGAACCAGTCATTTTCTGTAGTTCTTCCTTGACTGACTGTATTTCCTTGCCGCCTCTTCCGATAACTACACCAGGCCGGGAGGTCCAAACTGAAAATCTGATAACATTCCCTATTCTTTCGATCTCAACCTTGGGAATGCCTGCATTAGACCATTTATTCATGATCCATTTCCTTAAACGCAGGTCCTCGTGAAGGTTTTTGGCGTAGGCTTTACCCTCAGCGAACCACTTGGATTCCCATTCCTTGTTTATTCCCAACCTGTATCCTATCGGGTGAACTTTCTGTCCCACTAATCACCCCTCCTTACTTTTCAGCCACTGTGACTGTAATATGGGAAGTTCTATGACGATATGGATGCGCTCTTCCCATAGATACCGGACGCCAACGCTTCATCCCCGGGCCCTGGTCGGCCGTTGCAGAAACAACTTTTAGCCTTTCCAGATCAAGTCCATAATTATGTTCCGCATTTGCTACGGCACTTTGAAGAACTTTCGAAATTACTCTGGCAGCCCTTTTGGGATTATATTTCAGGTTAATCATCGCTTCGTCAACAGATTTCCCCTTTATAAGTGGCAAAACCTGCCTCACCTTGAAAGGCGATATTCTTACCTGCTTAGCTACAGCTCTTGCTTCCATATGATCTCACACTCCTTATCTAACCCTGGATGAACGTTCCTGCCCGGCATGTTTACCGAACTTCCTGGTAGGAGCAAACTCCCCAAGCTTATGTCCAACCATATTTTCGCTAATATAAATAGGAATGTGAATTCTTCCATTATGCACAGCGATGGTATGACCGATCATAGGCGGAACAACTGTAGAACTGCGAGACCAGGTTTTTATTACTCTTTTTTTACCTGTTTCATTCAGATCTTCAACTTTTCTTAACAATTTCACATCAACATAGGGACCTTTTTTTGTTGAACGAGCCATCTAAAGTACCCTCCTTAATCCCTTACTTCGTGTTCCTTCGGCGGACAATAAGCCTGTCTGAAGGTTTACGTTTTCGAGTCCTGTACCCTTTGGCTGGTGTACCCCATGGAGATATGGGATGTTTCTTGGACTTACTTCTTCCTTCTCCGCCTCCCATGGGATGATCAACTGGGTTCATAACCATTCCCCTGACGTGGGGCCTTTTACCTAACCACCTGTTCTTTCCTGCCTTGCCAAGGGTTACATTTTCATGCTCGACATTGCCGACCTGACCTATTGTAGCCATGCAGTCTCGGAGGATAAGCCTGAGTTCTCCACTTGGCATTCTGATAAAAACATATTTACCTTCCTTAGCCATCAACTGTGCCGACGTACCAGCGGAACGAGATAGAACTCCTCCTTTGCCTGGCTGCATTTCAATGTTATGAACAAAGGTACCTACAGGTATATCGTTGAGTTTTAGAGCATTTCCCGGTTTTATATCGGAACCCGGACCTGACTGAACCCTGTCTCCAACTTTGATTCCGGCAGGAGCAAGTATATAGCGCTTTTCTCCGTCGGCGTAATTGACAAGTGCTATCCTGGCAGACCTGTTAGGATCATATTCAAGTGTTGCTATCTTTCCAGGTATACCTGCTTTGTCTCTTTTAAAATCAATGATCCTGTATTTTCTGGCGTTGCCACCACCCCTATGCCTCATGGTTATACGACCGAGGTTATTTCTTCCACCTTTTCTTCTGAGCGGCGCCAAAAGGGAACGCTCTGGTTCGACAGATGAAAGTTCATCATAGGTCTGGGCAGTCATAAATCTCCGACCAGCTGTGTAGGGATTGAACTTTTTAATTCCCATTGAATGTTCCTCCCTTTTCCCTATACTGTTGCGCCTTCGAAGAAATCAATTCTCTGTCCCTGCTGAACAGATACAATTGCCTTCTTCCAGGAGCGTGATTTTCCAATGTACATTCCCATACGCTTGGGTTTCGAATGTACCTTTATGGTATGGACTTTTTCAACTTTAACCTTGAAGAGTTCCTGAATAGCACTCCTTATCTGGATCTTGTTTGCTCTTGGATGAACTTCAAAGGTATACTGATTCTTCTCCATCAGCCTACTGCTTTTTTCTGTAATTACAGGCCTGACAATGATGTCATGGTTAAGCAGCTTCATAAGGAATGCACCTCCTCAATTGCCTTTACAGCTTCCTGTGTAACTATGAGATTTCCTGCATTAAGAATATCGTAGACATTAATGCTTTCCACATTCAATACTTTTGCACCTTCGATATTGGAAATGGATTTGATGACATTAATATCGCTTGTCTTGACCAGAACCAACGGTTTCCTTGCATCGAGTGATTTAAAGAAACTTGACATTTCCCTTGTCGAAGGCTTATCCAGTTCGAATGTATTAACTACGGTCATTTTGTCTTCATTTACCTTAAGAGAAAGAGCACTTCTCAAAGCGAGTTTTCTGACCTTCCTGTTCACTTTCTGGTGATAATCTCTGGGTTTCGGGGCATGAACAACTCCACCGCCGGCCCATAATGGGGACCTGATACTTCCGTGCCTGGCCCTTCCTGTATGTTTCTGCCTCCAGGGTTTTTTTCCTCCACCAGATACCTCTCCCCGGGTCTTTGTCGACTGTGTTCCCTGTCGGCTGTTAGCAAGCTGGGCAACAACAACCTGATGCATTGCCGGAGCGTGAACAGGGGACCCGAAAACGACATCAGACAATTCTATTTTATCGATTTCTTCTCCCTTGAAATTTACCAATTTAACGGTAGGCATTTATCTCTTGCCCTCCTTCTTCCGGTCTAACCTTGTTTAATAACCTGGACAAGGCTGTTTCTTGCCCCAGGTATTGCGCCTTTAATGAGCAGAAGGTTGTTATCCGGATACACCGCTACAACCGAAAGATTCTTGACAGTTACCCTTTCATTGCCCATCCTGCCCGGCATTGTTTTTCCCTTGAACACCTTGCCGGGGTAACTTGCTCCACCAATGGAACCAGGTTTTCTATGCGTTTTGGAAACACCGTGAGAGGCCGGAGCCCCACTGAAACCGTGTCTTTTCATTACACCAGCAAAACCCTTTCCCTTGCTTGTCCCAATAACGTCTATTTTTTCTCCTGAATCGAAAAGAGAAACAGAAATGGTCTGACCCTCTTCAAAATCGCTGGTATCAAATACTCTAAACTCCCTAAGGACCTTGCAAGGAGCAAGACCTTTTTTCTCAAAGAGGGCGAGTTCAGCTTTGTTAAGTTTATGGGGCTTCGCTTCCTCAAATCCAAGCTTCAGAGAACTATATCCATCCCTGCCCGGCGTCTTGATATCAACTACAGGACATGGTCCTGCCTGAACAACTGTAACGGGTACTACTCTACCCTCTTCGTCATAAACCTGAGTCATACCAAGTTTACGACCCAATATTCCAATAGACAAACCTGCTCAACTCCTTTTCAAGCTCAGAGCTTCCTTATAATTTTATCTGGATGTCAACTCCAGAAGGAAGGTTCAGCTGCATAAGCGCATCCATGGTCTTCTGTGTCGGATCTGCAATATCAATGAGGCGCTTGTGCGTACGGGTCTCAAACTGTTCGCGCGCGTCTTTGTCCTTATGTGGTGATTTCAGTAACGTATATTTGTTGATCTCTGTTGGAAGCGGTATCGGACCTGATACTTTAGCTCCGCTTCTTTCTGCTGTTTCAGCTATTTGAGAAGCTGAACTATCTAATACTCGATGGTCAAAGGCTTTAAGCCTTATTCTGATTTTTTTCGCCAAAGTAATTCCCCTCCCGGGAGTTTATTTACTCAAGGATCTCGGTGACGACACCAGCACCGACTGTATGTCCACCTTCCCTGACTGCAAAACGAAGGCCTTCTTCCATGGCGATGGGCACTATCAGCTCTACCTCAAAGTTGGCGT
>Ga0102928_1000712_pt1 | contig 21557 bp, 16 predicted proteins | sample SalPonR1_B_D1_MG_FD_78504 | JGI IMG/M metagenome (GOLD analysis project Ga0102928, IMG submission 78504) | Salt pond soil microbial communities from South San Francisco under conditions of wetland restoration - Salt Pond MetaG R1_B_D1_MG | ecosystem: Environmental > Aquatic > Marine > Intertidal...
CGTGGTCCGAGACGGTCCCGGCGGTAACGATGGCCGATTCGGAGACCTCGTACTGCTGGCACACCTTGGCGAACTGCTGGACCTGCTGGCCCCCGACTTCGCCGTCGGGAATCGCCCATAACAGGCCCTCCTCGCCGGTACTGGGTCGCTGGACCGCGACGACGGTCTTCCCGTCGTCGCGCTTGACCTGCGTCTGCCAGCCTTGGCGCTCCCAGAGGGCCGCAACGAACTGCCCAAACTCTGACTGGTCCATTCCCTGCAACATGATTTCACCGCGGGGGAACCGTGTTCGCCTTCATCTCCTCGGTCCCCGTATAAAAAACATCGCCTACCTCCGGCGGGCGGCGACGAGGCCACCCGCCAGCAGCGCGACGAGTCCGACGAGCGGGCCGAATCCGGGGACCGGGACGAGCCCGCCGCCACCGCCACCGTCGCTCGCACCCGCGCCCGCGGCGGCTCACCCGCCCGCGCCGGTCGGCGTGGACGATGATGACGACGAGCCCGACGAGGTCGACGAGCCCGACGATGTCGACGAATCCGACGAACCCGACGAACCCGACGATGACGACTGACGAGCGTCGCTCCTGGCGGCGACGTCTCGGCAACATCCGCCTGCGCGTGGTCGTGGGCTACGTCGCCCTGCTGGCCGCCGCGCTCTCCGTGTCGACCCTCGTCATCCGCCAGGTGCTCCTCGCCCGGCTCGACGACGACATCGACCGCGCCCTCGTCCAGGAGGTCGAGGAACTCCGCTTGTTGGCCGGCGGCACCGATCCCGCGACGGGTGAGCCCTTCGGCGATGATGCGAAGTCGATCCTCGACACGTTCCTCGCCCGGAGCATCCCGGCCGACAACGAGGCCTTCTACACCCTGCTCGACGGCACGCCCTATCTCCGCAGCTTCGATGCGCCGCCGGAACTCTTCGACGACGACGACCTGATCGACCGGTGGGCGAGCGCCGACCGGCCGGCCAGCGGGACGGCGCCGACGGCCGTCGGCGAGATCCGGTACCTCGCGACACCGCTGACCACCGGCGACGAAGCGAGCGCGACGTTCGTCGGTGTCCACTTCCCCGGCCCCGACCGGACCGAGATCTCCGAGTTGCTGCGCGTCGTCGTGATCGCCGGCGGCATCGTGCTGGTGGCGTCCGCCGCGCTGGCGTGGTCGTTGGCGGGACGCGTCCTGCGACCCGTACGGGACCTCACGGACACGGCCCGCGACATCACCGAGACCGACCTGTCGATCCGGATCCCCGTCGACGGTGACGACGAGCTCGCCGAACTCGGACGGACCTTCAACCAGATGCTCGACCGGCTGGAACGGGGCTTCCGGGATCAACGGGGGTTCCTCGACGACGTCGCGCACGAGCTGCGCACGCCCATCACGATCGTGCAGGGCCACCTCGACCTCCTCACCGACGATCCGGCCGAGCGTGACGACGCCGTCGCGGTGATCACCGACGAACTCGAGCGGATGAGCCGCTACGTGAGTGATCTGCTCCTGCTGGCCAAGGCCGAACGTCCGGACTTCCTCGATCACCGACCGATCGATCTCGGCGAGTTCGCCCAGGCCCTGGTGACGCGGGTGCGTGGCCTCGGCGACCGCGACTGGGTGCTCGACGACGCCCCACCACCCGGACACACGGCGATCCTGGCCGACCCGTCACGACTGTCCCAGGCGCTCCTCAACCTTGCGTCCAATGCCGTCCAGCACACCGACACCGGCGCCGAGATCGGTGTCGGTGTCGAGGTCGTCACCGGCGCGACCGGCGCGCCGGTCGCGCGCATCTGGGTACGCGACACCGGGCCCGGCATCGATCCCGCGACCGAGGCGTCGCTCTTCCAACGCCATGCCCGTGGTGTCAGCAGCCGCGAAGGTCGCCCCGAGGGAATGGGGATCGGGCTGTCGATCGTCGACGCCATCGCCGTGGCGCACGGGGGCACCGTCGCCGTGGAGTCCGCTCCCGGGCAGGGAGCCACGTTCGTCGTCACGATCCCGACCGGGACCGACGGCGCACCGTCCGACGACGTCGAGGACGCAGGGGACCCGGACGCACCGGTCCCACCGTCCGCCTCGGCCACATCGTCGGCACGGTCTGCACCGTCCGCGCCGTCCGCCGACCACCGCATGGAGCCCCACGTGGAGGAACCACTGCCATGACCCGCATCCTGATCGTCGAGGACGAGGAACGGATCGTGTCGTTCCTCGAGAAGGGCCTCCGAGCGAGCGGGTACACGACCGTCGCCGTCGGCACCGGGCCCGATGCCGTCGCCCTGGGCCGTGACGACGCCTTCGACCTCCTCATCCTCGACCTGGGGCTGCCCGGCATGGACGGACACGAGGTGCTGCGCACCCTGCGCGCCCGTGGCGAACGGATGCCGGTGATCATCCTCACCGCGCGCGACAGCGTCGAGGACACGGTCGCCGGCCTCGAACGCGGTGCCGACGACTACATGACCAAGCCGTTCCGGTTCGAGGAGCTGCTCGCACGGGTCCGCCTCCGCCTCCGCGACGATGCCGCACCGGAGACGAACGTCCTCTCGGCGGGAATGGTCAGCCTCGACCTGCGATCGAGACGGGCATCGGTCGGCGACCGCGTCGTCGAACTCACCGCGCGGGAGTTCGCACTCCTCGAGACGTTCCTGCGCCATGCCGGCCAGGTGCTGTCGCGTGAACAACTGTTGTCGCACGTGTGGGGATACGACTTCGATCCCGGCTCGAACGTGGTCGACGTGTACGTGCGCTACCTGCGGCGCAAACTGGGCAACGACGTGGTGCAGACGGTGCGTGGCATGGGGTACCGACTGACCGTCTGACGGCGCCACATGAGAAAGTTCTCCTCGTCGGCTCACCTCGGCCCCATGTGAGCCACTCACGATGAGCGGGTGCTCATCACCGGCCCGCTCCCGGACGACGACGTCCTCCCGGCCGCCGCACACCTCGCGGGGCCCCGATCCGATGCCCTGCTCCGAACAGCCCTGGCCGCCGTGGGTGGCGAACTCCGCACGTCACGCCCCTCCCACGTGCAGTACCGGCCGGGGTCGGACGTGGTGGTGCGGTTCGACGCCACGGTCTCCTGGCACGGCGCCGCCCCCGTGACGGAGACCCTGGTCGCCGCCACCACGGGCCGCGGGATCCCGCCGGGAACCCTGCCCGTCGTCGCCGAGGCCGACGACCGGGAGCTCGAGGTCGGCGTGTGGCGTTGGCCCTTCGACCCCCACCTCGTCGGGCTGGGCGCCATGGTCACCCCCTCGTCGGCGGAACGACGCCTGGGATCCTGGGTGCGCGGCCCCGTCGAACTCGAGGTCGTCGCCTACCGGCCGACCGAACGAGCGGTGATCCGCGTCACCGACGCCCGCGGGTCGATCCGCTACGTCAAGGTGCTGCCGCCCGCGTCCATCGCCGCGGTCGTCGACCGCCACGAACGGCTCCGCGAGGCCGGCATCCCCGTGCCCGTGATCCTCGCCGCCGACGAGGACGAGGGCTGGCTCGTGATGGAGGAACTGGCGGGCGACACGCTGCGGCTGCGCCTGAAGGAGCAGCGACCACCGTGGCCGCCGGGGCCGGTGTTCGACCAGCTGCTGTCGTCGCTGCGCTCCACCGTCGTCGACCCCACGACGCCGCGGGTCCGCCCGCGCACACTCGACGGGATCGGCCACGCGGCCATGTTGGAGACGGTGCTGCCCGACCAGGCCCCGCGCCTGGGCCGACTTCGCGCCGCCCTCGGTCCCGCAGCCGAACGTGCAGCGGAGCGATCCGGACCGACGGTGCACGGAGACCTCTACGAGGCCCAACTGATCGTCGACGAGCAACGCGTCATCGGGTTGCTCGACGTCGACGACGTCGGTCCCGGCGATCCGCTCGACGATCTGGCGACCGTGTTGGGGCACCTCCGCTACCGCGAGATCACCGACCGGTCGCGCGGACGGTCGATCGGCGGTTATGCCGACGCCCTGCGTCGCGACTTCCTCGACGTCGTCGACCGCCTCGGGCTCGACCCCGCAGAACTCGACGTCGTGACGGCAGCGGTGCTGGTCGGCTTGGCGACCGGCCCGTTCCGGGTCCAGCACCGTGGCTGGAAGCACGAGGCGCGGCGGCTGCTCACCCGAGCGGAGCGCACGATCGGCGGCGGCGCCGCCAACGGGACGACGAGATGAGAGACATCTCAGCGGCAGCTCATCGGCAACACACCCGGAGCTGCGAGAACGGACACCCACAACCACAACCCCCGATGGAGGAGACGACATGAGCAACAACCCTCGCAACAGCACCAGGATCGTGAACTGGAAGGTCGCCGCAGCCGGAGGCGCGCTGCTCGGCGTCGGACTCGGCGGCTTCGTCATGGCCGGCCCCGACGACCGGCCGTCGCTGCCCGACGGGGTGGTCCTGAACCAGGACGGATCCGTGACCTCGCTGTCGGCGCCCGTGGAGATCCCGCGCCGCGCCACCGGCTCGTCGGCCGGAGCACCCGTCACCACCGGAGCAGCTTCGGACGTGAGCGACTCGAACAGCATCTCGTCGCCGGTGTCACCGAGTTCGGGTGCGCTCGACGACGGCGACTCGGTCGCCAGCGCCGACTCGGCGATGAGCAGCGCGTCCGTCGACTCGCCGGCATCCGCGAGCGCCTCGCCCGCCAGTGCCGTCTCCCCGGCGAGCGCGGCCGACAGCGTGTCCTCACCGGGCAGCGCCGTCTCCCCGCCGAGTGCGGCCTCCCCCATGGACTCCCCGATGAGCATGACGTCGTCCGACTCGCCGGCGAGCTCCGCTGCTCCGACGACCGCGCCGGCTCCCGCATCCGAGGCATCCGACAGCCCGGCTTCCCCGTCGACTTCGTCGTCGTCCGACAGCCCGGCTTCCCCGTCGACCTCGTCGTCGTCCGACAGCCCGGCTTCCCCGTCGACGTCCTCGTCGTCCGACAGCGTCGACAGCCCGGGTTCGAGCTGAACCCGACGACACTCCGATCGGAGAACGACGAGAGCCCGGGGCCATGGCCCCGGGCTCTCGTCATGTTCAGGGTGCCGGGCAGCGCCGGCGGGCGGTCACCAGCGGTAGTGGGCGAACGCCTTGTTGGAGTCGGCCATCTTCTGCATGTCGTCGCGCTTCTTCATCGCGGCGCCCAAGCCGTTGGCGGCATCCATGAGCTCGTTGGCGAGGCACTCGGCCATCGTCTTCTCACGACGCGCACGGGCATAGTCGACGATCCAGCGGATCGCCAGCGTGGTGGCGCGGCGGGGGCGAACCTCCACCGGCACCTGGTAGGTGGCGCCACCCACGCGGCGACTGCGCACCTCGAGTGGGGGCTTCACGTTGTCGATCGCACGCTTGACGGTGTCGATGGCCATCTCGTCGCCGTCGAGACGGCCCTGGATGATGTCCATCGCGTCGTACACGATCTTCTCGGCGACGGTGCGCTTGCCGTGCAGCATGACCTTGTTGGTCAGCTGGGTGACGAGCACCGACTTGTGGATGGGGTCGGCGACCAGTTCGCGCCGGGGAGCAGGACCTTTACGAGGCATCGCTGATCACTTGTCCTTCTTCGCGCCGTAACGGCTGCGAGCCTGCTTGCGGTTCTTCACGCCGACGGCGTCGAGAGCACCACGGATGATCTTGTAACGCACACCGGGCAGGTCGCGCACGCGGCCGCCGCGGACGAGCACGATCGAGTGCTCCTGGAGGTTGTGACCCTCGCCGGGGATGTAGGCGGTGACCTCGATGCCCGAGTTGAGACGCACACGGGCGACCTTGCGGAGCGCCGAGTTCGGCTTCTTCGGGGTGGTGGTGTACACCCGGGTGCACACGCCGCGACGCTGGGGTGAGCCCTTCAGCGCCGGGGTCTTGGACTTGGTGATCTTCGAGCTGCGACCTTGACGGACGAGCTGCTGGATGGTGGGCAAGAGGGAACCTCGTTCCGTCGGTCGTCCCGGGTCTCGTACCGCGAGCTGCGGTCACCCGGGAATCTGGTGTGTTGGACTGATCGCGGGTTGCGACCCGCCCGCCGTACACCGGTGCGTCCGGCCGATGACACGGCCGATCGATCCGATGAGAGGACCCTGCAAGGTTATGGCCGCCCGCCCCGTCGCGCAACGCCGTCGCCGCCGGTCACCCGCCACCGTCGACGTCGCCGCCGGGCCGGGTTCCCGGCTGCTAGAACCACCCCGTGGGAGTGCTCACCTCCGATCCGCTCCTCGCGCTCTTCGTCGTGGTCGCAACGGGTGCGGCCATCGCCCGCGTCCGCGTCCGCGGCGTGGGGCTCGGGCCCGCAGCTGCGCTCTTCGCAGGGCTCGCCGCCTCGGCGCTCGAGCCCGATCTCGCCGATCTGCCGGCGATCATCCCGCTGTTCGGGCTGGCCCTGTTCATCTACACGATCGGCCTCGCCTCCGGACCGGCGTTCTTCGGGGGTCTCCGGGAGAACGGCCCACGCATCGGAGTGGCGGTCGTGGTGCTGCTGGCGGCCATCGGGGTCACCGTGCTGGGCGTGAGCGCCGTGTTCGACTTCGACGACGGCGCCCGAGCCGGACTGTTCGCCGGATCACAGACCAACACCCCTGCGCTCTCTGCGGCCCTCGAGATCCTCGCCCCCGACATCGACGCCGGCGACGCCACCGATCCCGTGGTCGGCTATTCGCTCGCCTATCCGTTCGGGGTGCTGTCGATGATCGCCGCCGCACAGTTCATGCTGCGACGATCGGCACGCCCGTACGCTCCCGGCGCACGGACGGACGAGACGACCACGCGGCCCAGCCGGCCCGACGTCACCAGCGCCACCGTCGCCGTCACCCGTGCGGGCCTGCCGCCGCTGGGTGACCTGCGCTCGTGGCAGGGAGAGCGCCTGGCGTTCTCGCGGGTCGAGCACGCCGGCGTCGTCGACCTCGCCACGAACGACGTGGTCCTCGAACCCGGCGACCTCTGCACCGTGATCGGATCGCCCGGTGCGGTGGAACGGTTCGTGGAATGGGCGGGAACCCGCAGCGAGCACCATCTCGCCCTCGACCGGGACAAGTTCGACTTCCGCCGGGTGTCGGTGTCGCGTCGCGACCTGGCGGGGGTCCACCTGCGCGACGTCGACCTCGAGGGCCGCTTCGGTGCCACCGCCACCCGGGTCCGTCGCGGCGACGCCGATCTCGTCGTCGACCGCGACTTCGTCCTCCGTCTCGGCGATCGTGTCAGGGTCGTCGGTCCGACCGACCGGATGGGTGACATCGCCGAGGCACTCGGCGACTCCGATCGAGGCCTCGGCGAGGTCGACGCACTCGGCTTCGCCACCGGCCTGGCGATCGGACTGCTCCTCGCGCAGGTCGCCATCCCCTTCCCCGGCGGCGGCGAGATCGAACTGGGGGTCGGCGGCGGTCCGCTGATCGCGGCGCTCGTACTCGGCACCGTGTCGCGGACGGGACCGTTCACGTGGCAGATCCCCCACGCGGCGAACCTCACGATCCGCCAGCTCGGCGTGTCGCTGTTCCTCGGTGGGGTGGGCATCCGTTCGGGCGCCACGTTCGCCGACGCCGTCGGCACCCGGGTGGGGCTGCAGCTGGCGATCGCCGGTGTCGTCGTCACGGCGATCACCGCCCTGCTCACGATCCTGATGGTGCGTCTCCTCGGCCGTGACCCGGTCGACGGCGCCGGCATGATCGCCGGCGTACAGACCCAGCCCGCGGTGCTGGCCTTCGCCGCCGAGCGCGCCGACGGCGACGAACGCGTCGACGCGGGCTATGCGCTCGTGTTCCCCCTGTCGATGATCCTCAAGCTGATCATCGTGCAGCTGCTGATCTGAACCGCACACGACGGCCTCCCCGTGCGATGAGCAAGACCCCGCGATGCAGTGGTTTCGCTCATCGCGATCGAGGCCGGACGCGCAACGGCCCGGGCACGGGGCCCGGGCCGTTGGTCGACGTGGACGGGTGGACTCAGCCGATCGGCTCGGACGTGGCCGCTTCGGCGTCGTAGTCGCCGCTGAGGCTCGCCAGGTAGGCGGCCGGATCCTCGACCTCACCCTCGCTCGAGTAGAACGACATCGGCTCGTAGTCCGGCGCCTCGATGCCGAACTCGCGGTACTTCATCATGCCGGTACCGGCCGGGATGAGCTTGCCGATGATGATGTTCTCCTTGAGGCCGATGAGGCTGTCGCCGCGGCCGTCGATGGCGGCCTCGGTGAGCACCCGGGTGGTCTCCTGGAACGATGCCGCCGACAACCACGACTCGGTGGCCAGCGACGCCTTGGTGATGCCCATCAGCTCGGGACGGCCCTCGGCGGGACGGGCACCCTCTTCGACCATGCGACGGTTGGTGTCGCGGAAACGCTTCGAGTCGACCCGCTCGCCGGGGAGGAACACGGTGCCACCGGGCTCCTGCACGCCGATGCGCCGCGTCATCTGACGCACGATCAGCTCGATGTGCTTGTCGTGGATCGACACGCCCTGGTCGCGGTAGACGCGCTGGACCTCTTCCACGAGATACAGCTGCGTCTCGCGGATGCCCTTGATCTCCATGATCTCCTTCGGATCGAAGGGACCGTCGGTGAGCGGATCGCCGGCCTTGATGTCCTGGCCGTCCTGCACGATCGGCCGGGCACCGAGCGGCAGCACGGTCTCGTGCTCCTCGCCCTGGTCGTCGGTGACGACGACCGGGATGCCCTTGCCCTCGTCCTCACGCAGGTGCAGCACACCGGTGGCCTTGGCCAGGCGTGCGGACCCCTTGGGGGTACGGGCCTCGAACAGCTCCACCACGCGAGGCAGACCGCCGGCGATGTCCTTGCCGGCCACACCACCGGTGTGGAACGTCCGCATGGTCAGCTGCGTGCCGGGCTCGCCGATCGACTGGGCGGCGATGACGCCCACGGCCTCGCCGAGTTCGATCATCTTGCCCGTGGCCAGCGAACGGCCGTAGCACATCGCGCACACACCGAGTTCGGCGTCGCACGTGAGCACCGAGCGGACCCGGAGGCGATCGATCGACGGATCGTCGCGCAACGCTTCCATCTCCTCGTCGCCCACGATGGTGTTGCGGGGCACCAGGCTGGTCTCCTCGCCCTCTTTCACCATCGGGGTGCTCAGCTCGGTGTCCTGCAGCAGGGCCCGGCCGTACAGCTTGGTCTCGAGGTACGAGCGGCGGGTCGCGGTGTCGGGAGCCACGTTCTCGATCCACACGCCGAGTGTGGTGCCGCAGTCCTCCTCGCGGACGATCAGTTCCTGGGCGACGTCGACGAGGCGGCGCGTCAGGTAGCCGGAGTCCGCGGTACGCAGCGCCGTGTCGACCAGGCCCTTACGGGCGCCGGGCGTGGCGATGAAGTACTCGAGGGTTTCGAGACCCTCGCGGAAGTTCGACTTGATCGGGCGGGGGATCATGTCACCACGGGGGTTGGCCACCAGACCGCGCATGCCGGCGATCTGACGCATCTGGGTCATGTTCCCTCGTGCGCCCGAGCCGACCATCATGTCGATCGGGTTGAACTGCTGCTCCTTGAACTCGGCCTCCATCGCCGCCTGCACGTCGGCGGTGGCATCGGTCCAGATGCGCACCTCCTGCTGGCGACGCTCGCCGTCGGTGATGATGCCGCGACGGAACTGGGTCTCGACCTTGTCGGCCTGGGCCTCGTAGTCGTCGAGCATGCCCCGCTTCGCGGCGGGCGTGCGCACGTCGTCGATCGACACGGTGAGCCCTGACTGCGACGCGAATCGGTAGCAGAGGTTCTTCAGCTTGTCGAGCGACTCGGCGACGGTCGCCTTGTCGTAGTTGTCGGAGAGGCGCTCGACGATGACGCCCATCTCCTTCTTCTTCACCGTGTCGGTGAAGTGCCCGAACTGCTCGGTGTAGTCGACGGGGAGGGTCTCTTCGAACAGCACACGACCGACGGTGGTGGCGAAGGGAGCCGACCCCGGGGGCCGCATCGTGATGGCGGCGTGCAGGTCGAGCGTCTTCTCCTCGTAGGCCTGCAGCGCTTCCCACAGGTGACGGAACACACGACCCTCACCCTTGGCGCCCTCGATGCCTTCGGTGAGGTAGTACCCACCGATGATCAGGTCCTGCGACGGGGTGACGATCGGGCGACCCGATGCCGGCGACAAGATGTTGTTGGCGCTCAGCATGAGCACGCGGGCCTCGGCCTGCGCCTCGGCCGACAGCGGCACGTGGATGGCCATCTGGTCGCCGTCGAAGTCGGCGTTGAACGCCGTGCAGACCAGCGGATGGATCTGCAGTGCCTTGCCCTCCACCAGCACGGGCTCGAAGGCCTGGATGCCGAGGCGGTGCAGCGTCGGGGCACGGTTGAGGAGCACCGGATGCTCCTTGATGACGTCTTCGAGCACGTCCCACACCTGCGGGCGGCGACGCTCGACCATGCGCTTGGCGGTCTTGATGTTCTGCGCCAACTCGAGGTCGACGAGACGCTTCATGACGAACGGCTTGAACAGCTCGAGCGCCATCAGCTTCGGCAGACCGCACTGGTGCAGCCGCAGCGTGGGGCCGGCCACGATGACCGAGCGGCCCGAGTAGTCGACGCGCTTGCCGAGGAGGTTCTGACGGAACCGGCCCTGCTTGCCCTTCAACATGTCGGACAGCGACTTGAGCGGACGATTGCCCGGCCCGGTGACCGGGCGGCCACGGCGGCCGTTGTCGAACAGTGCGTCGACGGCCTCCTGCAGCATGCGCTTCTCGTTGTTGATGATGATCTCGGGTGCCCCGAGGTTGAGCAGACGCTCGAGCCGGTTGTTGCGGTTGATCACCCGGCGGTAGAGGTCGTTGAGGTCGGAGGTGGCGAAACGGCCACCGTCGAGCTGCACCATCGGGCGCAGCTCGGGCGGGATCACCGGCACCGCGTCGAGGATCATCGCCTTGGGGTCGTTGGTCCGGCGACCGTGTTCGTCGCGGCGGTTGAACGACGCGACGATCTTCAGGCGCTTGATGGCCTTCTGCTTACGCTGCGCGCTGAGGGGCTTGCGGCCCGAGTCACCCGGGTCGATCGCATCACGGAGCTTCGTCTCCTCCTCGTCGAAGTCGATGCGGTCGATGAGGGCCTTGATGGCCTCGGCGCCCGTGCCGCCCTCGAAGTACTCGCCGTACTTGTCGCGCATCTCGCGCCACAGCATCTCGTCTTCGATGATCTTGCGGGCGTGGAGGCCTTTGAACTCGTCCCAGGTACGGGCGATGAGGTCGAGCTCGATCTCGTAGCGCTCGCGGATTCCCTCGACCTCCTTGTCGGCCTCCTTCTGGAGCTTCCTGAGGTCGGCGGCCTTGGCGTCTTCCTTCTCCGCCTCCGCAGCGGTCTCCTCGAGCTCCTTGAAGCGGCGGTCGATCGCCAGCTCCATCTCCTTCTGGATGGCGTCACGCTCTTCGAGATACTCGGCCTCGAGGTTCGACAGGGCCTCGTGGCGGGCGTCCTCGTCGACCCAGCTGACGAGGTGCGCCGCGAAGTAGATGACCTTCTCGAGCTGCTTGGCCTTCAGTTCCTCCTTGGGCTCGATGCCCGCGAGGAGGTAGGCGAGCCACGACCGGGTGCCGCGCAGGTACCAGATGTGCACGGCCGGTGCCGCCAGCTCGATGTGACCCATCCGGTCGCGACGAACCTTCGACCGGGTGACCTCGACGCCGCAGCGCTCGCAGATGATGCCCTTGAACCGGACGCGCTTGTACTTGCCGCAGTAGCACTCCCAGTCGCGCGTGGGACCGAAGATCTTCTCGCAGAACAGCCCGTCCTTCTCGGGACGCAGCGTGCGGTAGTTGATCGTCTCGGGCTTCTTGACCTCGCCGTGGCTCCAGGTGCGGATCTGGTCGGCGGTGGCCAGGCGGATCTTCAGTTGGTCGAACATGTTGACGTCGAGCATGTGGCTGGCTTCTCTCTTCGCGTCGGGCTTCGTCTTCGGTGGTGTTGCATCCGGTGTCAGACACCAGATGCAACGTTCGGTGGTTCTTCTGGCCTGGGCCAGGGGTGGGACCCCTAGTACCTGGCGGCTCGTTCGGCCTTTTCGCGTTCGCGGCGGGCGTCGTCCTCGTCGGTGCCGCGCTCGGGCCGGGAGATGTCGATGCCCAGTTCCTCGGCGGCGCGGTAGACCTCGTCGTCGAGGTCGCGCATCTCGATCTCGTGACCGTCCTCGGTGAGCACCTCGACGTTGATGCAGAGGGCCTGCATCTCCTTCATCAGCACCTTGAAGCTCTCGGGCACACCCGGTTCGGGGATGTTGTCGCCCTTCACGATCGCCTCGTACACCCGGACACGGCCGAGCACGTCGTCGGACTTGATGGTCAGCAGCTCCTGCAGGCAGTAGGCGGCGCCGTACGCCTCGAGGGCCCACACCTCCATCTCACCGAAGCGCTGGCCACCGAACTGGGCCTTACCTCCGAGCGGCTGCTGGGTGATCATCGAGTACGGGCCGGTGGAGCGGGCGTGGATCTTGTCGTCGACCAGGTGGGCCAGCTTCAGGATGTACATGTACCCGCACGTGATCGCGTTGTCGTACGGATCACCGGTGCGGCCGTTGTACAGCGTGAGCTTGCCGTTGGTGCCGACGAGACGGTCGCCGTTGGCCGACTCGGGGTTGAGCTGGTCGAGGATCTCCTGGATCGTCGGGTGGTCGAGCGACTTCTCCTTCTCGTCCCAGTTGGCGCCGTCGAACACCGGGGTGGCCACGAACGTGGACGGCTTGGTGTTGGGCCGCGTCTTGGTCTCGGTGCCGCGGATCGGTTCGTCGCCGATGCGGGTGCCGTCGGGGTTGGTCCAGCCCCATCGGGCGCAGTAGCCGAGGTGGGCCTCGAGCACCTGCCCGACGTTCATCCGGCTCGGCACGCCGAGCGGGTTGAGGATGATGTCGACCGGTTGCCCGTCGGCGGTGAAGGGCATGTCCTCGATCGGCAGGATCTTGGAGATGACGCCCTTGTTGCCGTGGCGGCCGGCCAGCTTGTCGCCGACGCTGATCTTGCGCTTCTGGGCGACGTAGACCCGCACCAGCTGGTTGACGCCGGGGGGCAGCTCGTCGCCGTCGTCGCGGTTGAACACCTTGACGTCGATGACCTTGCCGACCTCGCCGTGGGGCACCTTCAAGCTGGTGTCACGCACCTCGCGGGCCTTCTCACCGAAGATGGCGCGCAGCAGGCGCTCCTCGGGGGTGAGCTCGGTCTCGCCCTTGGGCGTGACCTTGCCGACGAGCACGTCACCGGGGCCCACCTCGGCGCCGACGCGGATGATCCCGCGATCGTCGAGGTCGGCGAGGATGTCGTCGCTGAGGTTGGGGATGTCGCGGGAGATCTCCTCCGGGCCGAGCTTGGTGTCGCGGGCGTCGACCTCGTGCTCCTTGATGTGGATCGACGTGAGCACGTCGTCCTTCACCAGGCGCTCGGACAGGATGATCGCGTCCTCGAAGTTGTAGCCCTCCCACGGCATGAACGCCACGAGCAGGTTCTTGCCGAGTGCCAGTTCGCCGTCGTCGGTGGACGGGCCGTCGGCGAGCACGGTGCCCGTGGACACCTTGTCGCCCTCGACCACGCGGGGCCGCTGGTTGATGCACGTGTCCTGGTTGGAGCGACGGAACTTGGCGAGGCGGTAGACCCGCTTGCCTTCACTCTTGTACTGCACGGTGATCGAGTCGCCCGACACCTCCAGCACCTCGCCGTCGTCGATCGCCTGGACGAGGTCGGCGGCGTCGCGGGCGGCACGGTTCTCGATGCCGGTTCCGATGTACGGCGCCTCGGCGCGCACCAGCGGAACGGCCTGGCGCTGCATGTTGGCGCCCATCAGGGCCCGGTTGGCGTCGTCGTGCTCGAGGAACGGGATGAGCGCCGTCGCCACCGAGACGATCTTCTTCGGCGACACGTCGATGAAGTCGACCTCGGTGGGAGGCACGTAGCCGATGTCGGTGGTGGCACCGAAGAAGCTCTCGGCCTCGAGCATCTTGCGCAGGTCCTCGAGGCTGGCCGCCTGCGGTGACCGGCGCACGAGCGTGCGCTCGTCGCGGATGCTGCCGTCGTCGTTGAGCGGCGTGTTGGCCTGGGCGACGACGTAGTTCTCCTCTTCGTCGGCGGCCATGTACACGATCTTGCCGGTGACCTTGCCGTCTCTCACCTCACGGTACGGGCTCTCGATGAAGCCGAACTCGTTGACGCGGGCGTAGGTGGACAGACCGCCGATCAGGCCGATGTTCGGGCCCTCCGGGGTCTCGATCGGACACATGCGGCCGTAGTGGCTGAAGTGCACGTCGCGCACCTCGAAACCGGCGCGCTCACGCGAAAGGCCGCCCGGGCCGAGCGCCGAGAGGCGGCGGCGGTGCGTGAGGCCCGACAGCGGGTTCACCTGGTCCATGAACTGCGACAGCTGGGAGGTTCCGAAGAACTCCTTGATCGCCGCCACGACCGGGCGGATGTTGATCAGGGTCTGGGGCGTGATGGCCTCGACGTCCTGGGTGGTCATGCGTTCGCGCACGACGCGCTCCATGCGGCTGAGCCCGATGCGCACCTGGTTCTGGATCAGTTCGCCGACCGACCGGATGCGGCGGTTGGCGAAGTGGTCCTGGTCGTCGAGGCGGTAGCCGGGCTCCTGCTTGACGAGGTGCAGCATGTAGGTGATGGAGGCGAGCACCTCACACCGGCTGAGCACGTTCTGGTTCTCGTCGGGGTAGTCGAGCAGCGGCTCGCCCTCGGCGTTGACGGCACCCTCGAGGCCGAACAGTGCGCCGAGCTGGGCGACCTCGTCGCCGAGCTTGCGATTGAGCTTGTAGCGGCCGACCCGCGAGAGGTCGTAGCGGCGGCTCTCGAAGAACGCGTTGCGGAAGTAGGCCTTGGCCGACTCGACCGTCGGGGGCTCACCGGGGCGGGCGCGCTTGTAGATCTCCACGAGCGCCTCGTCCTGGGTGGGGGCGATTTCGCGCTCCTTCTCCCACTGCCCTTCGAGGAAGTCGAAGTGGGCGACGAACCGGTCGAGGAATCCGGGGGCGTTCTCCTCGTCGTAGCCGAGCGCCCGCAGCATCGTGAAGATGCCGAGGCGGCGCTTGCGGGCCACGCGGGTGCCGGCGGTGACGTCCTTGCCGGGCTTGTGCTCGACGTCGAACTCCATCCACTCGCCGCGGTAGGGATGGATGGTGCCCTTGACGAGCTGGTGCTTGGTGAGGTTGCGGAGGCGGAACCGCTCACCGGGCTCGAAGATGACGCCCGGGCTGCGGACCAGCTGCGACACGACGACGCGCTCGGTGCCGTTGACGATGAAGGTGCCCTTGTCGGTCATGATGGGGAAGTCCCCCATGAACACCGTCTGTTCCTTGATCTCGCCGGTGTTGCGGTTCATGAACCGGGCGCGCACGAAGACCGGCGCGCTGTAGGTCATGTCCTTCTCCTTGCACTCCTCCACCGTGAACTTCGGCGGCGGGCGCAGGTCCTCGTCGAACGGGTCGAACTCCAGCTCGAGCTGCAGCGACTCGGAGAAGTCCTTGATCGGGCTGATGTCGCGGAAGGTGTTCGCCAGCCCCTCCTCGAGGAACCAGTCGAAGCTCTCGCGCTGGATCGCGATCAGGTCGGGGAGTTCGAGCGGCTCCTTCAGGTTGCCGAACGAATAGCGTTCACGGGACACGGGACGGGTCGCCACGGATCACTCTCCAAGGGTCGAGGGTGGACGACGCAGAATGCTGCGGCGTGACGCCGGGCGCGCGGAACCACACCGGAGATAGCGGTGGGGGAACAGGGAACGCACGGCAACGTTCGATGCTATCCACGGCGGGCGCACAACGTCAACCGCTCCCGGCGACGAATCGCGGAGCAGGAGAGGTGACCGCTGAATTGCGGGTCAACGTAAAGAAGCCCGGCACGAAAGTCAAGCATCTCTCGTCGTTCTTGACGTTTCTGCAAACTCGCACTGGTGCCGTTGCTGGTCCCGCTCACGGGTCCTGTCACCCGCTCGCTGTCTTGGGGCCTCCCCTCCCCAAAAGGGAGGGGAGGCTCATGAAGAAGCCCGGGGGCATCCCCCCGGGCTTCTTCACCAGCCTCACACAAGCGAGGCGTCACACGTAGGCGGACGGGTGGCGCCGGTGGATGCGGAGGGACCGGCCGAAGGCCGCACGCCCGCAGCGCCACCGGTGACAGGACCCGGCCGCCGGGAGGGAGGGCGACTCAGCGCCCCACCCTCACTTCAGTTCGACGTCGGCGCCGACTTCTTCGAGCTTGGCCTTGGCGGCTTCGGCGTCGGCCTTGCTGGCCTTTTCCATGATCGGCTTGGGGGCGCCGTCGACCAGGTCCTTGGCGTCCTTCAGGCCCACGCCGAGGAGGTCCTTGACGACCTTCACGACCTGGATCTTCTGGGCACCGGCACCGGCGAGGACGACGTCGAACTCGTCCTTCTCCTCGTCGGCACCTTCCTCGCCACCACCGGCGGCCGGCGCACCGGCTGCGGCAACGGCGACCGGCGCTGCGGCGGTCACGTCGAACTTCTCTTCGAACGCGTCGAGCAGTTCCTTGAGCTCGATCACGGTCATGTTGCTGATGGCGTCGAGAATCTCGTCCTTGGTAGCCATGGTGGTTCCTTCTTTCACTTCGGTTCAGGGGTCAGTTCTGGAGAATCGGGGATCGGTTCAGCCGGCAGATTCCTGCTGCTGGATGAGGGCGTTCAGGCCGTAGGCGAAGTTGCGCGGCAGGGCGCTGAGCAGACCAGCGGTCTTGGCCAGCGGTGCCTGGAACGCGCCGGCCAGCCTGGCCAGCAGCTCCTCGCGCGACGGCAGGCTCGCGAGGGCCTTGACGTCGTCGGCGCTCATCACGCTGTCGCCCAGCACGCCGCCCTTGATGACGAGCAGCGGGGTGGCCCTGGCCTGGTCGACGAGTGCCTTCGCGGCCGCCACCGAATCGCCGGTGACGAACGTGAGAGCCGTCGGCCCGAGCAGGTGCTCGTGCAGGCTGTCGTAGCCGGCGTTGGTGGCGGCCAGGCGGGCCAGGGTGTTCTTGTACACCTTGTGCTCGGCACCGGCATCGCGCAGCGGGCCACGCAGGCCGGCCAGCTGGCCGACCGACAGTCCCCGGTACTCCGAGACGAACACGGCCACGCTGTTGTTCAGCTTGCCCGTGATCTCCTCGACGATGGCGACCTTGTCGGCTCGCGGTTCGTGGGTGGGTTCCGTTGTCATGTGTGCATACCTCCTCTCGCTTCGACTCGTGGTGCTCGCATCAGATGCGAACACCGACGAGGAGCGCACACCGGTCCCGACGAATCGGGCGTGGTGTGGTTCTTCGGCGATATGCACCTCGGCTGGCGGGACGAACCCATTACCCCCGTCGTGGGGACCAACGGTCTCAGGCGAGCGACCGGTTCGGTTGTGACGTAACGATGCTACGGCCGATCGCCGCAGCTTCCTCTCACTCGGGCTTGAGACGGCCCGTGTCGACGTGGACGCCGGGACCCATCGTGGACGACACGGTGATCTTCCTGATGTACCGGCCCTTGGCCGACGCCGGCTTCGCCCGCTGGATCTCGTCGATCACGGCACGGAAGTTCTGCTCGAGCGCAGGCGGCTCGAAGCTCGACTTGCCGAGCGGCACGTGGACGTTGCCGTAGCGGTCGGTGCGGTACTCGACCTTGCCACCCTTGAACTCCTCGACGGCCCTGGCCACGTCGGGGGTGACGGTCCCGGTCTTCGGGTTGGGCATCAGGCCGCGGGGGCCGAGGACGCGACCGAGACGGCCCACGACCGGCATCATGTCGGGAGCGGCGATGACCAGGTCGAAGTCCATCTTGCCGCCCTCGACGTCGGCGGCCAGGTCGTCGGCGCCGACGATGTCGGCACCGGCGGCGCGGGCTGCGTCGGCGGCTTCACCCGTGGCGAACACGGCGACGCGGACGTCCTTGCCGGTCCCGGCGGGCAGCGCCACGGTGCCGCGCACCATCTGGTCGGCCTTGCGGGGGTCGACGCCGAGGCGGATCGACACGTCGATGCTCTCGTCGAACTTGGCCGAGGACATCGTCTTCACGAGCGTCAGTGCCTCGCCCGGACCGTAGAACTGGTCACGGTCGAACTTCTTCAGCGCGTCTGCGTACTTCTTGCCGGACATGTGTCGTCTCCCTCGATGATGAGCCCGCCAGGCGAGGTGATCCTGATCGTGGCTGTGGTTGATGTGAACGTTGACCGTGTCGACGGGGCTCTGCGAGCCCCCGACCATTCGTGGTCTGCGAATGCAGACCACCCCGGCGCTGCGCGCCGGGAAAAGGATCGGCTGACGGCTGCGCCGTCAGCAGCGGCGCCTGCGGCGCCGCACGTCGTCTGACGGAGTCAGACGACGTCGATCCCCATGGAGCGAGCGGTGCCGCGGACCTGGAGCCTGGCGGTGTCCATGTCGTAGGCGTTGAGGTCGGGCATCTTGATCGTGGCGATCTCGTCGAGATCGGCCTCGGTGATCGAGCCCGCGGTCTCGGCGCCGGGGTGGTTCGCCGCCTTGGCCAGCCCGGCCTTCTCCCGGATGAGGACCGCCGTGGGCGGTGTCTTGAGGACGAAGTCGAACGTGCGGTCCTCGTAGATGGTGATCTCGGTCGGCACCACGGTGCCGGCCTGGGCCTCGGTCCGGGCGTTGTACGCCTTCACGAAGTCCATGATCGCGATGCCGTGCGGGCCGAGCGCCGTGCCGACGGGCGGCGCAGGGCTGGCCTTGCCGGCCTCGATCTGGATCTTGACGACCGTTACGACTTTCTTCTTCGCCATGGTGAGCTTCCTTTTCGTTGTTCCGTCGCCTGTGGCGAATCAGAGTTTGGCGACCTGGCTGAAGTCCATCTCCACCAGGGTCTCGCGGCCGAAGATGTTGACGAGCACCTTCAGCTTCATGTGGTCTGCGTTGATCTCGGCGATCTCGCCGGTGAAGTCGGCGAACGGGCCTTCCTTCACGCGCACGCTCTCGCCCTCTTCGTAGTCGAGCTTCGCCTTGCGACGAGGTGCCGCCTCGACGCCGTCGGTCTTCGGCGTGAGGAACGTCTTCACCTCACGTCGTGACAGCGGCGTGGGCTTCTGCCCGTGACGGCTCTGGCCGACGAAACCGGTGATGCCCGGCGTGTTGCGCACGCAGTACCACGACTCGTCGTCCATCTGGCAACGCACGAGCAGGTAGCCGGGGAAGACCTTGCGCTGCACGGTCTGCTTCTTGCCGTTCTTGAACTCGTCGACATCTTCCATGGGGATGACGATCTCGTAGATCTTGTCCTCCATGTTCATCGACTGGATCCGGGCCTGGAGATTGGCCGTGACCTTCTTCTCGTAGCCCGACTGCGTGTGCACCACGTACCACTGACCCGGACGCAGCGTGGGGTCGTCCATGACACTTGCGGGCTCGGCGTCCGCTTCGCTTGCTTCTCGCGCCGCATCGGCCTCGTCGCCGGCGCTTCCCTCGGCGGGTGGGCCGGCTTCCTCGTCGGTCAGTTCGGACTGTGCGTCGGCGATTGCCGCGCTGTCGGCGACGTCGGCGGCGGTCGCCGCTTCTTCGTCGGTCTCGTGGACGGCGGCGATCTCGTCGGCGGGCTCGGCGTCGGTGGGTTCGGCTTCGGCGAGGACGTCGGTGTCGCCCACCGGCAACAGGTCGACCGGATTCTCCGCAGGCGGATCGGCGTCGACGGCGGTGTCGTCGCCGGTGTCGTTGTCGTTGGATCCGGTGTCAGTCATGTCGTTGCTCGTCGTTCGTCTCGTCGGTCATGTCGGTGGCGTCGTGGTCTGTCGCGGTCAGAACGAGTAGAACCACTGCGACCACTCGCCGAACACGTAGTCGAAGCCACCCACGAGCGCCGTGTACACCACGACGGTGATGATGACGATGATCGAGTAGCGCTTGACCTCCGGCTGCTTGGGCCAGGCGACCTTGCGCATCTCGTCGCGTACCTCACGGAGGTACTGCCGGACGCCGACCCGGTCGCTCTTCTTCTTGGGCGCGGCCTGCTTGCGGGTGGCCTTGCCCTGCTCGTCGAGGGCACCCATCTTGCGAAGCTGTCGCTTCTGCTCGCGGTTCAGATCGTCCAGTGACATGATTTCTCGTTCGGTGGTGGGCAGGGCAGGAGGGACTCGAACCCCCGACCGTCGGTTTTGGAGACCGATGCTCTACCAGCTGAGCTACTGCCCTCGGGCGGGACACGCCGAGTACCCGGTCGAGGGTACCAGCGCATCCCGGAAGGCTGACCACGGCCGTTGCCGGCCGCGCTCGCTGCCCGTGGCGAAACTGCCGTCAGCGGGTCTCCTTGTGGAGGGTGTGCTGGCGCTCGTTCGCGCAGTACTTCTTCATCTCGAGGCGCTCACGGTCGTTGATCTTCGACTTCATCGTGATGTAGTTGCGCCGTTTGCACTCGGTGCACTCGAGGGTCACCTTGACCCGCTTGTCACTCTTGGCCATAACAAACTGCTCTCTCTAGAAAACTTCGACGTGACCGTGGTGGCCACGTGGGGCGCGATCGGGGCTCGTCACTTGAGGATCTTGGTGACACGACCCGCACCCACCGTGCGGCCACCCTCACGAATCGCGAACCGCAGACCCTCATCCATCGCGATCGGCTTACCGAGCTCCACCGTCATCTCCACATTGTCACCCGGCATCACCATCTCGGTCCCCGACGGCAACTCGATCGTCCCCGTCACATCCGTCGTCCGGAAGAAGAACTGCGGCCGATAATTGTTGAAGAACGGCTTGTGACGCCCACCCTCATCCTTGGTCAAGATGTACACCTGACCCTCGAAATTCGTGTGCGGCGTAATGCTGCCCGGGGCACACAACACCTGCCCACGCTCCACATCCTCCTTCGCCGTCCCCCGCAGCAACGCACCGATGTTGTCACCCGCCTGACCCTCATCGAGCAACTTGCGGAACATCTCCACACCCGTACACGTCGTCTTCTGCGTGTCCCGCAGACCCACGATCTCGATCTCGTCACCGGTATGGATGATCCCCTGCTCCACCTTCCCGGTCACCACCGTGCCACGACCCGTGATCGTGAACACATCCTCGATCGGCATCAAGAACGGCTTGTCCAACTCACGCTGCGGCTCCGGAATCGACGCATCACACGCCTCCATCAACTCCATGATCTTGGCCTGCCACTGCGCATCACCCTCCAACGCCTTCAACGCCGACACCTGAATCACCGGAGCATCATCACCAGGAAACTCGTACTCGTTGAGAAGCTCACGAACCTCGAGCTCCACCAACTCGATCAACTCCTCGTCATCGACCATGTCCGCCTTGTTCAACGCCACCACGATGTACGGCACACCCACCTGACGCGCCAACAACACATGCTCACGCGTCTGCGGCATCGGACCATCCGTCGCCGCCACCACCAAGATCGCGCCATCCACCTGCGCCGCACCCGTGATCATGTTCTTGATGTAATCCGCATGCCCCGGCATGTCCACATGCGCATAATGCCGATTCTCCGTCTCGTACTCGATGTGAGCAATCGAGATCGTGATCCCACGCGCCTTCTCCTCCGGCGCCTTGTCGATCGTGTCGAACGCCGCGAAATCAGCCAACCCACGCTCCGCCAACGTCTTCGAGATCGCCGCCGTCAACGTCGTCTTCCCATGGTCGATATGACCCATCGTCCCCACATTCACATGCGGCTTGTTCCGCTCGAACTTTGC
>Ga0102928_1000713_pt1 | contig 21527 bp, 21 predicted proteins | sample SalPonR1_B_D1_MG_FD_78504 | JGI IMG/M metagenome (GOLD analysis project Ga0102928, IMG submission 78504) | Salt pond soil microbial communities from South San Francisco under conditions of wetland restoration - Salt Pond MetaG R1_B_D1_MG | ecosystem: Environmental > Aquatic > Marine > Intertidal...
TAGTAGTACTGGTTTTCTATCGGTGAATTGTCCTGATAATGGAATTGTCGGTGGGGATTGTCGGGGGGTCAATGCTGTAGATTTACAAATGGTTCGCTCAGCAGCTAATCAGGTAGCTAGTGGAAATCGGTCCTTCTTAGCCGGCGGACAAAATAATTTAGTTAATAGTGACTCTTGGGATTCAGGAGTGGTCGCTGGTATTAGCAATTCTGTGCTCGGTGGTACCGGTCATGTGGTGCTCGGTGGTCGGGATAATAAGATTGGTCCGACCGGTAACTATTCAGGTATTTTGGCTGGTACTAGCAATTGTATCAGTACTAGTGCCTCCGACAGGAATGTCATTATAGGTGGACAGGATGGATTGATTCAGGGAGAGACTGACAATTCTGCTATTATGGCTGGAAATAGTAATCGACTATTAGGTGGTACCGGTCATGTCATCCTGGGTGGTCGGGATAATTATATAAGAGCTGGTGGTACCGGTCATGTCATCCTGGGTGGTCGGGATAATTTTATGCGAGCTGGTGGTAGATATTGTGCCATTTTAGCAGGTACATCTAATTTTTCATCTGGTTTTAATAATGCCATTGTAGGAGGACGACATCATGGAATTACTGATGCGGCCAATGTATCCAATTCAATTATATTAGGAGGTAACAATAATACTTTTAGCAGAAGTTCAAAACAATCTATTATTTTAGGAGGTCAATACAATAATATTGTATCATTTGCTAATGATAATTCTGGTATACTACTCGGTAGTTCCAATAGATTAGAAGAGGGAAAAAATTATAATTCCTTTATTTTAGGTGGTACTGGCAATTATTTTTTGGGAAAATCGGGTAGTAACATATTATTCAACTCAGGGATTATTGGAGGTTCCCGTAATAACTTTAAAGTTATTATTGGTGCCTCTGGTGGTACAGACAATTTATTTTATAATAATTTAATATTAGGGGGTGAAGATAATTCGCTTTTCGTCTCATCTGGTGTCAGCAATACGATAATTAACGGATGCGTAATTATAGGTGGTGGTTCTAATATTATTGTAAATAATATCAACAACCGCACCATGCAAAATTGTGTTATTGTTGGTGGTAATAGTAATCAAATTATCGCTGGGAATAATAATTCTATCCTGGGTGGTGGCTCCAATGTCATTTCTGATGGTAGTAGAAATAGTATTTTGGGTGGGCAATCGAATATCATTAGTAGTGCTGGTGTTCGTAATAGTATTATAGGGGGATTTAGTAACGTAATTACAGTTGGAAATAATCAGTCTATCCTGGGTGGTGCGGACCACATGATCACCGGTGGTTCGTATAATGTTATGGCTGGCGGTATTGACAATAATATTTCTGCAGGTTCTAGAGGCGCTATTATTGGTGGTAATCAAAATGAAATAAATGTGACTGCCATGAATCATAATGTAATATTGGGCGGACAATTAAATGTAATTTCTATAGGATATCATAATGGAATCTTGTTGGGTAATAACCACATGATCACCGGTGGTTCGAATAATGTTATTGCTGGTGGTATTGACAATAATATTTCTGCAGGTTCTAGATGCGCTATTATTGGTGGTAATCAAAATGAAATAAATATGAGTGCCTACAATCATAATGTAATATTGGGCGGACAATTAAATAAAATTTCTGGATCATTTCATAATGCTATACTTGGTGGGTTTACAAACAGTATAACCAGTGCTGGACAAGCAAACGGTATTGTTGGAGGGTCCGGTAATAATATTTCAGGAACAGGAGATAGGAGCATCATTAGTTCTGGTTTTAATAACCAAATCACTGCAGGTAGCAGGCATGGTATATTCGCTGGTAGTTCCAATATTATACAGACTGGTCAGTCCAATTGTGCCACCCTAGCTGGCAGGGAAAATATGATTGGTACTGGAATCTCAACTGAAGCCAATTGTGCCATCATCGGTGGAGAAAATAATTCTATTATTAGCAATTTCAGAAATTCTGTGGTTATTGGAGGTAGTAGTTTCTCACCAGTCGCCAATAATCAAGTTGCTATCGGTGGCAGTCTACGAATTAATACATTTCCCTCAATGACCGTTGCTGATATTGGTGTTGATGGTAATGGTGTAGTAGGCTTTTTTTCATCTGATGAAAGATTAAAAGAGAATATTGAATATATCCATAGTAATGAATTCAGTCCCGAAAAACTAAAAGGTATTAAACCCATCAAATTTAATTTTAAGGATTTTAATTCACTCGTCTCAAATCCTGAAACAATCTATGGATTTTCTGCTCAAAATTTAGAACAAGTCATCCCTTGGGCAGTTCATGAATTACAATTTAACCCTGATATTCAAGCCAAACCTAAAACTTTTAGAAATCATTCTATCTTGGCATTCCTCGTAGGAATCTGCAAAGAACAACAAAAGGTTATTGAGGGATTAGAAAATCAAAACACTGAACAACAAACTAAATTAGATCAACATGACACTTTGATCGCTGAATTGTCCCAAAGATTAGCTAAATTAGAAAATTAACAAATAAATTATTAAAAAATTCATTTCAAATTCCTTCAAATTTATATTAATTTTCATATTAAAAAATTGATATAAATTAATATTTTTTATATTCATATTCATTATTAAATTCTTATATGCCATGTCTTTATGCGAGTGTACATATAAAACTATTACCAAAAATGGTCGCTCTTATATAGATGGTACTTACGATACATATTTAGAAAGAATTCTAGACAAGAAATGTTATTTTTGTATCAACTATAATCGTATGGGGCATAGTTATCCTTATAAAAATTTCGATTCCATCAAGTATAAACGCCTTTTCAATGATGATAAAATTGATCACTCTGCACTCCTCGATTTAATTGAATACAATAAAAAACGTATTCTTGAAGAAGCAGTTGATCAAATTGAAAAATTAGATAATATAGTTAAAAATCATGAAACTAATAAGAAAAATAGCTTAATTGAAGAACGCCTAAAATTAGCCAAAAAACTATATGAAATTGAACAAGAAATCCAAAAAAATTGATTTATTTTTTCCCCTTTTATTTTAATTAAACCTTTTCATTAAATATCAGCCAATTTATCAAAATATTATCCCATTCATAATGAATAATATTTTTAAATACTTCAATAACAATTCTCAACCTAATATTTCATGCGAAGAAGCCATCTCTAACATTTTTTGGTACAGATTTGAAAAATATGGTCCCAAAGATCTTGATGAAAAACCATCCTCTTGGTTTTTTATCGAAAATCGCAGTTTTGGTTCTGATTTCAACATTAGAAATCAACCTCAATGTGGATTGAGTGCCGAGGGATCCTACTTTAATGAAAGTCGTCTTAAAGAGATCTTAAAAAATCGAAAACCAGAGGAAGTTAATATCAAAATCTCCGATATTAATATTGTTGACAAAGATAAAAATTTGTCTGAGGTATATCTTGAAATGAATTACAAACGTAATTAAAAACCTTACATCTATTAAGAATTTATAATTCACTTTGCTCATTATTTTTCGCTCTTTCCTCTTCATCCTTTAATAGTTTCTCTCGACGCTTGGTCTTTCGCAAAGAAGTCAGTCGGTTTAGCACCATATTCAAACTCGGTACTCTTGGATCTCGGGGTTTTAGGTTAAGCGTCATTTTACCCTCGACCTCCCGATCTTCCGCATTGGTCAACTTTTTCCGTGTATTCAATAGATCCTTCGCTGAAAAAGGTAGACCTGCATTTTTAGATGGAAGTGGGGGTGGTGTCAAGTCCTTGGAGGTTAAATAGATTGGATCAAAACCATCCATTTGACATTTTTGGATAACAGCGACAATCGGGATTCCTAGTTTTAGCATCTTGAAATACTTTTCATAGCCTGTTGGTCGGCTTGGCATTACTTTAAGTTTATCTTTCGGTAACGGTGGAGGTGGAGGTGGAAAGACTGGAGCCTTGTTGGATGTTTGTTCCTCATTTCGAACTTTGGGGCTGGCTTTTAGGATCTTAGAATAACAAATCGAGCAGAGACGTTCCCCGTCCCAACTTTCATCCTCTATTAAACACTTATTAAGAATTGGAACCGGTGTTTCTACTTTAGTCTGGAGTATATACCATGTTAAACCACCTTCTCCAGTTTGAGTTGAATACCAGACATTCTTGAGATAAATCAACGATTTGGCCCAACTACCTGGTACTATGTAATCCTGAGATTGAGGAGCACCATAGATATCATATACTTGAAGATGTATCTGAGAATCAATCTTGGTTCGCAATTTAGGTGGATAAAAAGAATCTTCAGAATGACGAAGACTCGGACTCAACTTTATATCCTTTTTGGGCTTTACATTCACTTCACATGACTTCACACTAATTTTTGGCATCTGTTTTCGGTTGGTGTTCGTCTTGGCCAACTTCTTACTCCCAGAATTTAGTAGTTCGTTTAGTTGCTGAGAGATTTGCTTGTCTACTTCTTCTATAAAGCTGGGAAAAGGGTCGTAAGTGGTTGTTTTTCGTATCGAATGATCTATATGGTACTTTTCTTTATCACTGGAATTAGATTGATAACTTTTTGAAACTCCAAATGGTAGATAATACTTCGGAGTTTGAATTATCAGAGGTTTCCGATGATAGGTTATCTCATGGAGATGGATGTGGTTTCCAATGGGGTGACCTGTTTTGCGGACTTTCAGTTTTATATAGTCCAGTTTATGATAGTCCTCTGGTGATATATGTGAATTTACTGTGGATTTAGACATAATGTATTTGATGAATTATTTTTATGGTTATTTTATATGTAAATGCATTACTATATTACAATCGATTATTTTTAATTATTCGATCCTATCTTATAAATTCTTACTTTTACTTTTATCATTTTTTTTGTAAAATAATCAAAATATACTCTTTTTGTTCGAATATATCTTATTTTTTTGAGTGTTCTTGATAGAAAACCTGGAGACGTTGACATTTATCCTGTTTTAGTCCAGTTGTTGATAAATTCAGTTCCTTCAACATTTTATTCAAATCTTTCACCTTCCAGATATTTTCACAATTTCTTCTCAATTCCCCCTTTGACATCTTTAATATTTTTTTCTTCGTTTGTGTTTTAGGAGAAAGACGAGAAGAAGAACCTCCTTTACTCCTACCTGACAATTTTGTTTTCGAGCGTCCTTTTATTAGATTTCCAGTACGTTTATAATTAGCTTTGGCTTTGGCTGATTTTAAATGATGATCAATTAAAGCTTGTTCCAAAGTCATATTTTTTCTTATTGGAATAATTACCGATTCATTGTAAAGTTTTGTCCCTTTCAGATTTTTCGGTGTTGTTAACCGCTGTTGTTCTCCATAATATATATAAGTTCTCGGATTATCATCAATGGTAGTATTGAGGATGTCTACTAATTCAAATCTAAATCCTGGATAAAGTGATAAATCTAGACCTTGAGGATTGCCTCTATTTTTCATTAGATCTTCTTCTCGACGTTTTTGTTCTTGTTCAGTTACCCCTCTGCACCATTTTCTATAATAATTTGGTTGCTTTTTTTTAAGAAGACGACATATTTCAGTTACCACCTTTTTCGCTACATCCGCTGGCAATTTTTTACCTTTGAAAATTTTTACACCCTTGCTTTCTTCGTCATCAATGTATAAAGGATCACGTCCTCCATCTATATTTAAAAAATTTACTCTGTAAAGTCGATTTCCTTCTTTATCTGTCGTTTCCTTAGCACCTTTAGGGTATCCCGCAATTTGATTAGATGATGAATAAGTCATAGATCTAAGAACTGATGGTAATAATGTTCAGAACTATATAAATAAGTCAGAAAAATAAATAATTGATTCATTTTTATTAATAAAAATGAATAAATATATTCTTTCAAATATTACTAATTATTTTGTTGATGATCTTCTTTCTATTAACATTTTTTATGGTAGTTTGAATTTATACAGATTTCACTCCAAAAAACCACATACTTCTTTGGCTCATGGACAATTCCTAGATTTAAGACGTTCTGATATCATAGGATTACTTTTGGATAATGATGTTTTTGATGCTATTGAAGGATCATGTTTTCCAATAGTAAAGCTTTTATTAAATAGACTTATAAATATTCTACAATCATCTTTTGATAGTTCATCGCTTTTAGTTCGATTTTCTGTTAAGATTGAATTAATTAAATTACGTAAAACCTGCTTAGAATACGCCTCGGAGCCTGATTTTAATAGACCTGAAATAAAAGCATATTTAATCAAAAGATTAAAAAAAGAAATAAATTGATTCATTTACATTATATAAAAATTCATTTTTATATAATGAAATAAAAGCATATTTAATCAAAAGATTAAAAAAAGAAATAAATTGATTCATTTACATTATATAAAAATGAATTTTTATATTATTAATGATCTCTTCTCATTTTTTTTTTCCAAATATTTTCAAAATGATTCAAATAAAGGTTTAATTTGGGCTTCTTCCAAAGGTTCTCTAATTTTTGTTGACTCTATGCTCAAAAAGGGCGCTGATGCCCACATTAATGCTATGATGGAAGCTTCTTTAAGGGGGCATAAAGAATTAATAAAATATTTATGTATGGAACCAGATGATTGGAATTGGGCACTTTTTGGAGCTTGTCGTGATGCTCATCGAGATTTAGTGCATATGATTCTTCTTGAAAAAAAATCTTTTATTTCACTTGATTTCGGTCTTCGAGGAGCTTGTGAAGGAGGTCATCAAGATCTCCTTGATTTAATGATTGAAAAAGGAGCTAATAATTGGAATCGGGGACTATATGGTGCTTGTATGGGAGGTAATCCAGATATAGTTAATCAAATGATTGAAAAAGGAGCAGATAATTGGAATGATGGATTATTTGGAGCTTGTTTTCCAAATCACCGAGGATTGATTAATTTAATGATAGAAAAAGGAGCCAATGATTGGAATTGTGTTATGAATTTATGTTGTGCACTACGTAATCGAGATTTAGTTCATTTGATGATAAAAAAAGGAGCTAATAATTGGAATGAAGCCATGTATACAGCTTGTGAAGTAGGTGATCTAGATTTGGTTTTTTTAATGATTAAAAAAGGAGCTAATGATTGGAATCATGGTCTAAATAGGGCTTGTTATGGACGTAATCAAAATGTGGTTAATTTAATGCTTCAACTAGGTGCCACAAGCAAAAAAAAAATGGGTTTTGGTCGACTAAGGGAAAGTTCCAACTATTAAAGAATATCATAAATTTAAAAAATTGATCAATTGACTTTGTATCATATATTAAATAGATAGTAACTAATTTAAAATATGAATTCTTTCATTTTAAATGATCTTTTTGTTTTCAAATTTTTTTCTGAATATGAAAACATTAGTAATAATCATAAATTAGAAAAAGCTTCCTTTTTTGGACATTCCTTTCTTATTCAAACTTTCATCTCTAAGCGTTATGTTAATTTTAATTGGGCATTAGAGCATGCTTGTTTAGGAGGTCATCTAAATACTGTTAAATTCATCATCCAAAAAGGAGCTAACAAATGGGATTGGGGACTATTTGGGGCCTGTCAAGGTGGACATCGATTTTTAGTAGAATTTATGATTAAGAACGGCGCTACTGATTGGAATATAGCTCTCCAGGGAGCCTGTCAAGGCGGTCATTTTGATTTAGTTAATTTTATGATCTATAAAGGTGCTGACAGTTGGGATCTAGGTCTAATTGGGGCTTGTGAAGGAGGTCATAAATATTTAGCAGAATATATGATGAAAAAGGGAGTTAAAAATTTAAGTTATGGTTTATATGGAGCTTGTCGAGGCGGACATCGTGATTTAGCAGAATGGATTATCGAAAAAGGGGCTCATGATTGGAATTTTGGACTTGGAGGCGCTTGTATTGGTGGTCATTTAAAATTAGCTAAATGGATGATCCTTAAAGGGGCTTTTGATACTGAATGGGCCTATTCAAGAGCTTGTCGAGGGGGTCATCTGGATATTGTTGAGATGTTAACTCCATCAGCTCCTTTTGATATTGGTATGGCGATAAAATCAGCCTGTTATGGAGATCATTTACATGTGGTTCATTTTTTACTTCAACATTATAACATTACTGATTCACATTTTAATAGTGGTCTTGAAAATGCATGTATGTCTGGATCTCTGGATATTGTTAAATTAATGATTCAAAATGGAGCCGATAATTGGTCTTCTGGATTACATGGAGCTTCTCTAGCTGGAATGTCCGATTTTGCCTACTTAATGATTGAAAAAGGAGCTGATGATTTTAATTATGCTCTATTTGGAGCCTGTTTAGGAGGACATAAAGATTTGGCAATTTTTTTTATCCTAAAAGGAGCTAACAATTTCAATCAAGGTCTCTATGGAGCTTGTCGAGGCGGACATCGTGATTTAGCAGAATGGATTATTCAAAAAGGGGCTAATGATTTTAATTATGCATTTCTTATTGCTTGCGAAAATGGTCATATTGATCTCGTTAATTTAATGATTTCATACGGAGTTAATACATGGAATAAGGGACTTTATTACGCAAATTTGGGAAATAATCCAAAGCTTGCTAAATTATTGATTCAAAAAGGAGCTGATCCTTCTTATCCAACGTGAAAATAATATAATCGTTTTATCAAATTAAATAATAACTTTGTTTTTTTCAAAGTTATTATAATATAATAAATAATTAAAATAATGATTTTTTTTTCTATAATTATTATAATATATAATTTAAAATTATTTCCAAACAAATGAAAATTCACACTATTACTATCACTTTTGAAAGTATTGCTGATGTTTATGTTTATACCTCTTTATATTTAGAAAATCATCCTAATAGCATATTTGGTAAAATTGATGAATTGATAGAATCGGCCGCTAAAAATTGGAATGTTGATATAGTTAACATTGATTTTATAAAGGATAATATGAAGTACAAGCATAATAAATATGTGTATGTGGATCCATCCGGTTGGATCTTTTCATTTCATCTACAAGAATTATAAAATTTTTATTTCATATATTCTAAGAATATATCATTTATTACTTCGATTTTTTCAAAGTAATTATATATATGTCATGACTTAGTTTCTTTTCTAAATTCCTATTAATAAATAAAATATAATTAATAATTAATTAAAATAATATAATAAAATAAAATACAATAAAATATAAATAAAATATAATTATTATTGCTTTGTTACATTCAAAGTAATTATAAAATAATAAAATAAAATAAAATACAATAAAATATAAATATAATTATTATTACTTTTTTACATTCAAAGTAATTATAAAATAATAAAATAATAAAATAAAATAATAAATAAAATATAATTACTTTGTTTTATTCAAAGTAATTAATAATAAAATAAAATAAAATAAAATAAAACAAAATAAAATAAAATAAAATAAAATAAAATAAAATAATAAAATAATAATAAATAAAATATAAATAAAATATAATTATTATTACTTGTTACATTCAAAGTAATTATAAAATAATAAAATAATAATAAATAAAATATAATAAATAAAATATAATTACCTTGTTTTAAAGTAATTTATCAATCAAATAATGAATGTATTTATTCAAAAAGATGTATTATAAAATTACTTTGAAAAAAAGTATTAATATTATTATTATTATTTAAAAATGATATAAAAATATTTTGCTATACCTATATTTTGCTTTAATATTAAATAAATATTTTTATAATTAAATATTTAAATCCAAATATAGGTATAGCAAAATATTTTTATATCATTTAGATTATTTAACTCATAATTCAAAGTTTCATCTCATAAAAATTAAAAGAATAAAATAATTACTTTGAGAATAAAAAAGTAATTATGAAATAAATATTATAATATAAAATAAAATAAAAAATAATAAAAAAAAGTAATTATGAAATAAATATTGTAATATAAAATAAAATAAAAAATAATAAAATAAAATAAAATAAAATATAATTACTTTGTTTTATTCAAAGTAATTAATAATTAATAATCAAATAAAATAAAATAAATAATTAATAATAAAATAATAATTAAATAATTAATAAAATAATTTAATATAATAACTTGGAAAAAAAACAAAGTTATTATCATTCTTTCAGATTAGTCTGTTGTTACACATTTGGCCAGGTTTTTCGGGTAATCTACATTATACCCTTGTTTTATTGATAGTAAGTAAGCCAAATATTGAAGTGGTATTACCGATAATATTGGAGAAAGAGAAGCAGACGTAGGTTGTGGTAAAAGGATTTCTTGGTCATAGAGATTTGGTTTCGGACATTTGTTTGGACTAATCGCTATTAAATAGGCACCACGAGCTTTCACCTCTTCAGCTGAAGTATCCACTTTGCTAGCTTGTTGTGGATGATGTGGTCTGATCACTATCACTGGTGTTTGATTCTCAATTAAGGCCAGTGGACCATGTTTGAGACCGGCAGAACTATAAGCCTCGGCATGAAGATAGGATACTTCTTTAATTTTGAGTGCACCTTCTTTAGCAATAGGAAGAGTTTTTTGATGACCCAGAATGAAAATAGAAGTTGCTGGAAGAGTAATTGATGATTCAGGAGGGTTTCGAATACTTTCAAGAATATGTAGAGCAGAAACTTCAATTGGATCTCTCATCTGTTCTAGAGTATCCTCTATTTGGATATGAACTTGATGGAGTTCCTGAATAAGTTTTTGACGAAGATGGCGTTTGTTAGTAGGAGATGTATTTTTTGAAGGCAAAATTAATTCTGTTTTTTTCTTTTTGGTTATATTAGATTTACTTGGTTTTTTTAATTTGCTTTTTTTATTCTTCGATTTCCTTTTTACCAACTTTTTTATTGGTCTCCGATTTTGAGTAAACCATATACCTATTAATACCATCACTAAACACTGTGACAGAAAACTCTTTGTTGATGCTACTCCCACCTCTCGACCACAATTCAAATATACACCACAATCTGCCTCTCGGGCTATCAAACTACCCACTACATTTACTGCAGAGAAGATAGGAAGGTCTGCAGTAGTAGAATTTTGACGGATTTCTTCGAGACAGCGAATAATATCCCTTGTTTCCCCTGATTGGGAAATCAATAGAATACCAGTAATTTTGGTGGGAGTTTGAAGATCTTCTAATGAAAATTCTCCTGCGTCCAGGACTTGAACTGTTTGAAAACAACCTAATTCCTGGAAATATTTTTGTCCCACCAAACCTGCATGATAACTCGTTCCTGATGCCAATATTGTTAAATGATCTATTTGACTGAGCATTCCTTTATGTTCTTGAAGTCCTCCTAAATGAACTTCAGTGGGTGACTGAAGACGACCCCCAAAGTTGAGAGCTCGTTTGGCAGAATTAGGTTGATCATAAATTTCCTTAAGAGTCCAATGTGAAAAAGGATCAGGACTTAAAGGATGAATTTGTGTTTCATTTAAAGTTTGAGGTTTAATTTTAAGATGTTCATGATGGATTTTTATTTTTTTTTCTAGTGTTATTTTTAATATTTCACCATCTGGTATTACCAAATAATTCTTCAAATAATTACTAAAACCACTTATTTCCGAACTCACCAAACACATCTCCTCTGAATATCCCACTAAAATTGGTGAACCCTTCCTACAAACATACAACGTATCTGGTTGTTCTTCGTTTATTATCACCAGACCCCATGTCCCTTCTAATTGATTTAAACTATGTTGAATGGCGGGGATTAAATCTTGAGAATCGTTAGATTTCATATGATAATAAGAAATTAAATTTATTATTGTTTCTGTGTCCGTTTCACTCTCAAAAATCACACTTGGATTCTGATCCCTCAGAAATATACGTATTTCCTCATGATTCGTTATTATTCCATTATGAACTATATGTATCTTCCCTGATTGACTATCACTATGTGGATGTGAATTTTTCTCTGTTACTTGACCACATGTTGCCCATCGACAATGAGCCATTAATAAGTTTGAGTTATTATGATTTGACTCAAAGGTTTCTTCAAATTTCGTAAAGCTATCTTGATTTGGACTATTTGCATATTTTGTTGTTATTGATCCTCCATCCTGGATTGAACAACATCCTACACTATCATAACCCCTATTACGAAGTATTTTTATCCCCTTCAAAACATATTGAGGCCCTGGTTTTATACCTAAATAAGCTAAAATACCACACATTTTTCTATCAAACCACTGATATATATATAAATGGTAAGATTTTAAAATAACCATTATTTAAGCGTACTTTTTTCTATATTCTTTAAATCGCCTTGAAAAATAAAGATGATCATAAGCCCTAAAAAATTGATCTGTTTTCTACTATAAATTAATAACACATTTTCACTCATCTACCCTTTTTCATACCTTTTTATTATGTCATCTACTTTTACCTCCGCTAATGTACCATCACCTCTTTTTTATATCAGTAACCAATTACAAAAGGCGATGGCAAAGATCAATGAATTGGAGAATGAAGTAACTTATCAAGATAAGAATTATAATGAATTAAAGTTCCTAATAAATAATTTAGAACACGAAATTGGAGAATTAAAAACTGAAAATAATTTACTTAATATGCTCCTTTCCTCTTATCTAGAGGAAATTGAGTTAGCCAAAGTTAATCATTTTTCTACTCGCAATGTTTTCGATTCAGGAACCGAATCTGATGAAGAACTTATTCATCCACCATTAGATTGGTAAATTATAATATTATTATTTTTATTTATAAGTTATTTATAATAACTTTGTAAGTATTTATAATTATTTTGATTTTATAAAATTTTTTTAACAATATCATTTTAAAAAAATGCAAATCAAAGAATTACATACATTTTTTTCTTTCCTTACTCACCCTAAATTTCTTATTAATTTCGATAAAAAAAAGGTACCCTTTCAGAAGAAAAAACTAATTTCTGTTATTTTTATGCAGGCTCATATACGGGGTTTTCTCACTCGGAAAAAACTTAGAAAACCATTGGATTCTATCACATTTGATATGATTTATGAAGAATTGTATGCTTATAATCGTTATGTAAATCATGGAATAGAAATAAATAAGAAATTAGTGGGTAAACATAAAAAAATAAGAAAACCAAATTTTCCATCTCATATTTCCGAAAATATTATCAAATACTATCTGTTCCAAAAATTTAATATCATGCCCAACTGGGGATTCACCAAATCTGGCGATCTCACATTTTTATCTAAACGCATCGAGGTCAAAGCAGGACAATTAGGACCCACTTCATTTGGTCCTAAAGAATCTTGGGATTATTTATATTTCATAAATTGCAAAAGACATTTAGAATTTATATTTGAAATTTATTTTATTAATCTTAAGAATACCGATTCTCTTTTTCGTAATCTTAAAGTTAATAAAACTACTACTTATCATGACCAATGTTTACAAGGTAAGCGACCTCGAATTAATTTTTCAGAATTACGAAACCAATTGGGTCCTAAATATTGTCAACTAGTTTTTAACAATCACTTAGATAAATTAAGACCCGCTCTCCAATAAACGCCCACCTATTAATTCCACTATTGGCACCGAAATAGCATTACCTGCCAATTTATAGAGAGCACTATTAGATAAATTTGGGGGAAATTTGTAACTTTGGGGGAAACCTTGCAAATTAAAACATTCCCTCGGAGTTAACTTCCGGACACCACGATCATCACGAAGTAAAGGTACATTATGACCACCACTACCCATATTTGCGGTTAATGTGGGACATAGATTACTTTTATTTTCCCTAACATAATATCTACGATATTGATAAAGGACATTTTGATCGATAGTTTTAATTACTTGTTGATTAATTGTTGGATAAACTTTTAATTTTTCCGTATAATAAAATTTATCATCTACTTCTACACTTGATTGAAGAAGGGCTTTGATTTGTTTTACTTTTGAAGACTCAAAATCAAATTTAAATCCCTCATAGTCTTTCGTATCTCTAAAACAGATTATATATATTCTTTCCCTATGATGTGGAATTTCAGTCAAAATTGAAGTATCTAATATTTCATATTTAATTTGATACCCCAATTTTTCTAATTCATTTTTTATTGTCTTAAAAGTATTACCTTTATCATGACTCTTCAGATTTTTTACATTTTCTAGAATAGCAAAACGTGGATTATGATATTCTAATATATTCAATAATTTCCAAAATACATTCGAACGTTTATCACCAAATCCTTTTCCTTCACCTGCTATACTAAAAGGTTGACACGGGAAACCAGCACATAAAAGATCATGTTTAGGTATATCCTCAGAGATATCTAAATCATGAATGTTCCCAAAATGAAAATTATGATTAGGGTAGTTTAATTGATAAATTTTTTGGGAAGACTTTTCCATATCGTTTGCGAAAACACATTCATATAAAGCATCCCGAGTTTTCAAGGCTAAAGAAAATCCTCCCGTTCCTGCAAATAAATCAATATATTTTATAGTTAATTTAGGATCTGGTTTTTTGTTTTGGGATCTATTGCTTTTTTTTCTTCCGGCACATGTTACTTTGGGTTTGGGATTTTTTGTCTTCTTTTTTTCTTTTGGCTCTATCTTTAATTGAATTTTAGATGACTTACTCATTATAATTCCTTATTGTATATAAATCAAAATTATTTTTATTTTAGGAAATAATTGATTCCTTTTGATATTTTTAATTAAATGAATTCCCAGGTTCAAATTGTTAATTTTAATCCTCATTCTCTCTTCATTGATTTACGTCTTAAAGACAACTTAGGACAATTTATTAACTTTTCCGATTATTCTTTTGATAACCTAGGTAATCTTATTATAATGGATTTTCCCTTATTATCTATGTCTGATAGTACAGGAGGTAGGGCTGTAATAAATTATGGATCTAATAGAATAAGATTAGAGGGAAATTTCAAATACAAAGAATTTATGACCAGTAAAATATATTTAAAATTTCTTGATTTATGTGAATATTATCAATTATGTCGCTAAATATTTATAAAAATAATAAAAAAAAAATATTATTTTTATAGTCACATTATTTTGGTTTTTTCAAATATATTTATAAATAATTTATTCTTATTTTTATTGTTACTTTGTTTTGCCTTTTTCAAATAAATATTTATAAAAATAATAAAATAATTTATTATTATTTTTATTGTCACTTTGTTTTGGTGTTTTGTTTTTTCATTTTAATTTGTTTTGAACATCTCTTCTTCCAGATTCATCCAACGACCTGATGATATCTGCGGAATTTGCTCATATCCTCGTGCTTTAAGAAAAGAGCACATCTGTTTCATTATTTTTCTGTATTCTAGAGGTCTTTTTTGTCTTATTAGATTCTTCAGTGTTTTTATAAACGAATATGTCATTGCACCTTGATACTCTCCCTTTTTTGTATTATTATCCGGTTCCCATGCATCAGCACTGGTTTGGCGATCTAAACATCCCGATATTAACACAGCATTAGCCCGTGATTGTCTTGATCGGTTGTTAGCCAATATTCGCCAATCTTTAGTTCTAGGTTGGAGTTTGACCTGGTAGTTATACTTTAAATCTAATACTGTTCCGGAATGACAACAATCAAAAAGTGCCCATAAATGACAATCCTTAGGAAGTGGATCAACTAGACATTTTCGAATAATATCATCTGTTATTTGACTACCTTTAGCCGGACAAATTGTCTCATCTCTACCATCTGTTTCATCTCCTTTCCTCTGATCTCGGGTATAAGATCCATGTCCTGAATAATGGACAAAAAGCTTTGATTTACTAGTCACCCCTTCTATCAACCATTTGAAACCCTCTATTATATTTTGGTGGTTGGGATAAAGATTAGGATCCTTAGTGTCATCACGAAGATGTTTGAATTTAGTTTTAGAACAGTCAAAGTTTTCTCTTAAAAACTCATTCAGATTCTCCACATCATTTATACAACCACCTAATTGATATGGGCTATTATAGTAATTTATTCCGATTTGAAGTACTTTATCAAACATATTTCAAATAACAAAAAGATATACAGTATATATTATTTTTAAAGATTTTTAAACGCACACCGGTTTTTATTCATTCTAAATAAAAACTAACTTCTTTTATATACTCTCATGGCTGATCGCAAATTCTTTTTAGCCGGTAAAGAAGCCATTAATCACAATAATCTTTTCCATTTTCGACAATTAGTTACCGAATATCTAGGATGGGTTAAAGATCGAGAATATGCAAGTCATGCCAAATTATTTAGAGACTTATTTATACATATGTGTTTAAGAGGTAGACTACAAATGGCCCAAGAATTTATTATCTTCTATCAAAAAATGTCACCCATTGACCAAATTGCTTTAGCACCCACTTTTTCTTATTGTCGAATTATCGCACATAAACGCAAAGATTATCAAATGATTGAATGGTTAGATACCCTAGCTTAAAGTAAGAAATGTATTGAAGTTATTTGTTTGTAAAAATAATATAAATATAATTAGATATTAAGTTACATTTGATCATGATTAATCTAAATCTTAAACTTAAAAAAGACAAACAACAATACTCTGATACCAACTCCCAGAATCATCTCCTTCATCCTACTAACACCAATATTACTTTAAAAAAAGACCTTTCTGATAAAGACAATAATCAGAATTATCTCCTTAATGATACTACTGCAAATATTACTCTGGCTTCTGATCAACTACAAATTAAAACCGATGAGTCACAACAGGAAGTTATTCACATGATTGGCGATTTTGATTATAATATGACCCAGGTTTTGAAACAGGTTGTCGCTCAAATTCAAGATAAATACGATTTGGATGCACCTATCGTAATTGGTGCATGGCTGGCAGAAGATGGATTTAAGGAGGGCTTTGAAAGAAAAGCCCAGGAAGTTTATCGGAAACATTTAAAACAAAGTAAATTAAGTGGTTTTTTGGAAGAATTATTAAATGTGAGTAATCCTGATGACTTTGTTGAAAATAGGATGAATAAAGAATTTGAAAAATGCGGTTATGTTTTAGATAGTTCTAGTAATGGTTACTTTGAATATTGCAATTGTCACAAATATCTTCATAAAATTACATACAATTTAAGAGATATGGAAATAGAAAGAGGTAAAGAATCTGATTCTAAAAATAATACCAATCACAATTTTCTAAACAATGATAGAGTTATTCTTGGTAAGAAGAACCATTTTTTCATTCGAAAAACCTCCACCCAGATTTTAGATGAAGCTATTTTTCGCTTGAAATTTAACATTTTCTTAGGATTCACCCGAAAATTAGTTAAAATTATGGTCGAAGAATTTATTGAATGGATCAGACAAAGATATCGGATAGGATTTGTACCTCAAAAAGACTGGCAAACATTAGCTTTATTTTTGTCTCAAAATAGGATGGGTGTCAATTCTCGAAAACGAGGAGTTTTTCGTTCTAAGATTGCTTTTTTGGACAGAGTTGGAAATAGCTATTGTAAAATTTATATCGATCATGGTATAGGTATAAATGGTTTTGAGGTGTTAGAAAGTTTAGGTAAGTTTTAGATTTTCTAAACATTTTGGCTTACTTACTTCTTCCAGATTTTATGTTTGTTATATATATAGCATAGTATTTTCTAATGGAGACTACTTACACACGCCCTGAACCTATGCGCGATACTTGTTGTCAAGCTGGTGCTTACAAACACATTAATACCTTTAAAGCCAACCCTTTTGATGATCGTGTTATGCCATTCCAAAAAAATCAATGGTGTTCTAATGAACTACTTTTACGTGACCCTGCCATGCGTTGTGATGCCAGAGTACAACCACTTGACTTAGGTTTGCATAAAGGAACTAGTCATGCTCATAAGCAAAATTTGGCCCAAGGTTTTCAATAATGTGAAAAACTTTAGATCAGAAAATATGAAATATTAAGATATATATTTCATTTAGAAACTTTTATTTAGTCTATTATTATATTCACTTTATCATTACATTTTTCATTTATATCATGATTAACCCATTTACTCAACACCCCAATCAACTTGGTGAAACTTATTTTCAACACCTCAAAATTGCCATGAAATTCTCATTTAATTGTGCTTACGCTAGTGTCACCCTTTTTATACATAGTATCTTTCCCTTCTTATTTCGCACTACTGGAAGTCGCATTATAACCAAATTGTTTCAAACGATGGTTAAACAAAGAATGGAAAATGGGAAAGAAAATAATTCAGGAAAAAAAGAAGATCTTAAATCTGAAATTCTACTTGACTAGGTACTAAATAATCTCACCTTATCATATAATTCTATTTTTCATTTCATCTTTATATATATATTAACATATATGCCTACTTATATCAAAGATAAAAACGAACGGGCCAAACGTCGAAAAAGAGCTCGGACTCTCCTTAAATATAAACATCGAATGCGTCGTAGTCAAATTATAAGAGGTTATTCTGGTCGACCTAATATCCTTATCTCTACCGGCAAATCTAAAAAAAGAAAAGGAGGGTGTCCTTTTTGTGCCTAAGAAATAAGGTTTTTTTTTAATTAAATTAAAATATAATATTTAATTAAAATCAATCATAAGTTATTTATTTATACTAATCGTATTAGCTATTTTTATCTTTTGCTTTTTTACTGATTTCGGATTTCCATGTTTTGATATTATACGAAGATAAGGAATTGGTTTATTTGATGGTCTTTTTGCTATTCTTTTTTGACATATTTCACAAGGAAATATTTTACCCAATCTTTTTATAAAATTTTTATAGTGTGATAAACTTTTATTTAATTTATGATACACTTTCATTATCTTCAAAAAATTCCATATATAACGATGATTTATCGGAAGTACCATACTATTTTTTGGATAATAAAGATTTTTTAGTTCATCTAAAGTATATTGTTTCTCGGTTTTCGGAGAATAATTGTTCACATTATTATGATAATCCAATACCCATTTTATTATTTCACCCTTTGTACTACTTACCGAAGGAAAGGGATTTTTCGTTAAATATTCTTTATAATGCTTTTGACATTTTGGACAAGGTAAAGCTGGTCCTAATAATTCAGTAAACATTTTTTTATAATCTTCATAAAATTTTGGTTGATATTGAAAACCTAGAGCATGAAGAGTATACCAACCAGTAGGACCCCACAGTTTTTTTTTTGAATCCTTCATTACTCAATTGATATTCAATTTATATAATATGAATATATAATATTCAATTTCTATATATATATCAATTAATACGGGATTTTTTTCATAGATATTCATTTAACTAAAAATTGATCTTTTTTTCTTTATTTTGATAACCCACTTAATTAAAAGTATCTCTACTATATTATAGAAATTACTATTTAATATGAGTGTTTCGGAATTACAAACGGAATATAATCAATGGAAATTAGTTAATAGTATTTACCAAGATTTTTGCCAACAATTATGTCCACGATTTCAGAATTCCCAAAAGGGTAAGTACGAAATTCATAATATTTTTGAACGCTTTTTAACTTCACATCATAATCATTTGGCTAAAAGTAACCCTAAACCTGGCGTTGGGAGAGTTCGTTTAAATTCAGATTTACCTTATATTAAAAAGATGATGGAGGAACTATACCAAAAGCGAAAATTTTTTAAAAATGGACACCAACTTAAAAAAATAGATATCAAAAATAAAGTTGAATCCATCTTAATTCGTGTTTGGAATAATCAAAATTATATTCACACTACTCTCACTTCACTTCATTTACCTATTGAATTCGCTAATGATTACCTTAAATTTGCCAATGGAGAAGTATTTCAAAGAATTGCCTCCGATAATCTCAACAAGTTAATAACTGGATTATCTAATAATAAATGGACTCAAGCTCACCTTAAGAAAATGATCCTTAGATATAAAGCTAATTTAATTGGCTCCCAACAATGGGGTATCCCATCTGATGTTTATGATCACCTTTACTCTAAGTTTGGAGCTCGTTATGAAGCTTTTGCTAGTCCTTTAAATTCAAGATTTTTAGGAAAAGATGGTGGTTATTTTTGTTCTCTCTTCCCTGATACAGATGAAATATTTGGTAGTCTTGGTAGCTTTTTCAATGTTGATATGTTAATGTCCGGAAAGAATAAGAGAATTGTCTGGTCTGTTAATCCCCCATTTGTTGAAAGTATTATGGAAGATACATTCCGAAAAATTTTTAAAGCTATAGAACACGCTAAAGAAATGAATATAGAACTTATAGTTTTTGGGGTTATGCCAGCATGGTATGATTGTCGAGCTTTTTTAAATCTAAAATCATTTTATGGTCTCAAATATTTAGAAATTCTTAAAAAAGGTGAATATTTTTATGAAGCCGATAAACAAATTGTGGCTCGTTTTGAATCTGTTGCTTATGTAATTGATTCTAAACCACACGATGAAATTGATCCTGAATATCAAATGGCCTTCAAAGATATGATCATTAAAAACAAAGACCAATAAAAAATTATTATAATAATATAATTAACTTTGTAAACAACAATAAATCATATTCGAATTATAAATATGATTTGAACTACATAAATTATAAATCTTTTTTCATAAAATTATTATTTTGAATAAAATAGATTATAAATCTTTTTTCATATTTTTAAATTTATAAATCAAATTCAAATTTAAAAAAAATTAGATTCGACTTTTTACGATTTTTGAATCAACATTCATCAAGAATTTTAATATTCTGGTCTCGTCTAATTCATCTTCTAACACAATATTCGCTATTTCACTTAATACTAACATTGGTAATTTTCCTCCCAAGCTCAAATAAATATCTGATACTGTTCTATACAATTGATACAATTTCCATCTCTCCATCAATATTTCATCATCACAATCAAAATGAGTCAAGTTATCAAATGATTTCATTGGTTGATTAAAATAATCACATTTAAAATGAGTCAAATTTCCAAAAGATTTCACTTGGTTGTTGAAACGAAAGCATTTAAAATGAGTTAAATTACCAAATGATACAACGGGTTGATTGAAATTATAGCATTGAAAATAAGTCAAGTTATCAAACGATTCAACGGGTTGATTGAAATTATAGCATTGAAAATAAGTCAAGTTATCAAACGATTCAACGGGTTGATTGAAATTATAGCATTGAAAATGAGTTAAATTACCAAATGATTCAATTGGTTGATTAAATTCAAAACATTTAAAATAAGTCAGTTTATCAAATGATTCAACGGGATGATTGAAGTCCCGACATTCAAAATGAGTCAAATTACCAAATGATTTCACTGGTTGGTTGAAATCATCACATTCAAAATGAGTCAGGTTCTCTAACGATATAACGGGTTGATTAAAATAATCACATTTAAAATGAGTCAAATTTCCAAATGATATAACGGGTTGATTAAATTTAAAACATTCAAAATAAGTCAAGTTATCAAACGATTCAACGGGTTGATTGAATTTCTGACATTCAAAATGAGTCAAGTTATCAAAGGATTTCACAGGTTGATTAAATTCATAGCATTGAAAATGAGTTAAATTACCAAATGATTCAATTGGTTGATTAAATTCAAAACATTTAAAA
>Ga0102928_1000715_pt1 | contig 21467 bp, 19 predicted proteins | sample SalPonR1_B_D1_MG_FD_78504 | JGI IMG/M metagenome (GOLD analysis project Ga0102928, IMG submission 78504) | Salt pond soil microbial communities from South San Francisco under conditions of wetland restoration - Salt Pond MetaG R1_B_D1_MG | ecosystem: Environmental > Aquatic > Marine > Intertidal...
AAAAAAGTGATTGCTTTTGCCGGAAGAAGACCAAAAAGAGAATGAGTTTATCAAACTTGTGGAAGAATCCCAGGGGATCATTCACAAGGTTTGCAGGATGTACTGTGATGATGAGATTCACAGAAAAGACCTGTTCCAGGAGATTGTTCTTCAGCTATGGAAATCGTATCCCTCATTTAAAGGTGACTCCAAATTCTCATCCTGGATGTACAGGGTAGCTCTGAATGTGGCGATACAGGATTTTCGGAAAGAGAAGAGACGAAAATTTCTGTTCCTGGAAAGTTATGAGTTCAAAGAACCATCAACACCTCCAAAAAACGAATACAAAGATGAGAGAATAGAGGCTTTGTACAAGGCAATTTCCAATCTTGATAAAATTGAAAAGGCCATCATGATGCTTTATTTAGACGAAGTTCCCAACGATGAGATTGCTGATATCGTCGGCATCTCTCAAAACTATGTGCGGGTAAAAATGACACGAATACGAACAAAATTAGCGAAAACAATTAAGATTGACTGATATGGATTTGATTGAGTTAAAATCGGCGTGGAACCTGCTTCAGCAGGATGTTATCAGTAAAGATAAGGTTGACGAAGAGAAAATAATGACGTCCGTTCACAGTAAGTCGAAGTCTGAGATTTCAAAAATCAAAAGGGGTTTACAGGTAAAGTTCGTCATTGCTTCCGTATCAATTGTATTTGCCGCAGCTCTTGCATTCCTTTCGATTATAAATCCGGCTTTGAATCCGCTTGATTTTATCTTCTCACCTGTAGAAACTGCTGCATTTTTAGGATTAATGGCTTTGACATTAGCAGCGATGGTCAATTTTAATCTCCGGGCATATTCACAAATTGAGGCTGTAGAATACTCTGCACTGAACCTTAAAGAGAATCTTCAAAATTTTATTGGTGCAATGAATAAGGCCATTGCTTTCAACATCTACTCCGATACTTTTATAACACCCATCATTGTTACTTGGATTTACTACGCCTATGCATTCAGGGACCATCCGTTTGATACTGATCTCAGAACAGCCTTCTTATTCATCTTACCTATCCTGGCAGGAGTAATTTCCTATCTTTTGGGAAGTTTTATGCAGCAGTTAAAATTCGGAAAATACCTGGGTCGTCTCAGCGGTTACCTGGAGTCACTTAAAAAAAATTCAAAAAAACTGTAATTCCCCGGAGTAAATGTTAACCAACTATGTGAACATTAATAAAATCAGCAGGTATGGAAAAAATACATTTACTCAAATTGACGATTGTTTTAGGAGTTGTTGTAATGATACTCTCTTTTGCAATCATTCCTGATGAATACCCCTGGTATTATGAACTGCTGCTTTTTAATGCAGGGCTCTGGCCATGGCTTTTTGCAAAGAAAGAGCTGAAGAAAATGAAATCACAACTTAATTATAATTGAAGATGGAACGTTTTAAAAAACAAAACTGGCAAATGAAAACAGGTTCAATACTCATTCTTATTGGAGCATTAAGCATTTTCCCTGAAAATGATACATGGGTACACACATCGCTGCAAATTACATTTGTTGCCGGCTGTATCCTATTTGTTTACGGGGGTTCAATAGCGAAAAAAAGCAAAAATTCGTCAATGGCAGCAGTATTAATCATACTATTTACACTCCCCGTCAGTGGGTCAGCGCAGGATTACAGCCAACAAATTGAAGCTTTTGAACAAAGTTTTCATCAAAAAGAAATTTCAGTTATCAAACCTTTTTTAAGTGATTCTCTGAAGTTTAACCCGCTACCGATTCAGAACACAATACCTGTTTTAACGAATATTGTTACAAATTTACCTAAGCTCAACACAATTAAGATAATGAGTTCTGAAAAAGGCAATGCAAAAGTGAAATATGATTTTGAACAATTGGGTATAAGTGAATCGCACATCCATTTTGATGCAAACGGCAAAATAAAGCAGATTGAGTTTGTTGATGACATAATAAAACAGCAAATTGAACAACAGAGAAAAATGCAATCAAGTGTTCAGGCGCCGAAACCAGATAAGATTGCATTTACATATTCAAAAAAGAAAGTCGAGTTTCCTTCAAAGGACGGACTGATCATATCAGCTGAATCATATGAAATTGACCCGGATAAACCGGTTATTCTGCTTTTTCACCAGGGAGGATATAATAAATACGAATATGCAGATATTGCTCCCCGCCTTAATAAAATGGGTTTTAACGCTATCGCTATTGACCAGCGATCGGGTGGAAGTTTCGCCGATAAGCAAAATGAAACATTCAATCGCGCAGTGCAAAACGGCATTGAAAGCATTGAGTTTTCAGATGCAGATCAAGATATAGAGGCGGCAATAGACTATTTTGCTGATGCCTATCAGCAAAAAGTAATCGTTTGGGGCAGCTCATACTCATCAAGTTTGGTACTTCATAGTGCAGCAAAAAATAAGAATGTGAAAGCTGTAATTTCATTTAGTCCGGGCGACTATTTCGGAGAAAAATTACCTTCACTTAAAACCGTTTTTCCAAAAATCAATCAACCTTTTCTTGTTACCTCATCCAGGGAGGAAGCAGATCAATTAATGGAGTTATTGCATGAGGTGGATCAAAGCGATCTTCAATTGCAGTTTATTCCTGAGTCTGAAGGATTTCACGGGTCCAGGGCATTATGGATAGACCAGCAAGGTGCAGATGAATATTGGGCTGCGATCACGAAGTTTTTGGAGGAAATCAGCCTTGATTAGTGTCATGTCTACAATAAAATACCTGCCTGTTCTATCTCTGTTTGGACAAACAGGTACCAGGATACTGAATCAGGAGGATGGATTTTTAGAGCAGGCTTACGTACAATTCCTCTGAACTTTGTACTCGTTTTGGAATTAGTATAGGCAGTGTATAAAAATGACTGGCCGGAGTTAACCCGGATTTCTCACAAGTGTTTTATTGAAAAATTTCTTGGTGAGAAATCCGGGTTAAGTATTTTAAGAAACTTTAAGATAAAATGAGTACTTTTAAAAAGATCATAGTGGTTAAAGAAGGCAAACTATAAATAAAATATTGTGAAGAGCTCATACTGCACTTTTTATTTATTCTCGCTTATTGTTTTTGCGCAGTGTAATTCACCAGGCCAAATACCTGATGTTGCTGAAGGTAAAATTGAGCGACTTGATAATTTTAAATCCGAATACGTATCTTCGAGACATATCGATATCTGGCTGCCAAAAGGCTATTCAGATTCGGAAAAATATTCAGTGCTCTATATGCACGATGGTCAAATGTTATACGATCCCGATAAGTCCTGGAATAATCAAGCCTGGAATGTAGATGATGTTGCCTCAAGATTATTTGAAGCGAATGCTGTTAAGAAGTTTATAGTAGTAGGTATTTGGAACAGCGGCCAGACAAGGCATTCTGATTATTTTCCGCAAAAACCTTTTGAACAACTAACGCAATCAGAAAAAGACAGGGTAAATACTCAATTACAGGGGGATGGAAGAGCTGAAGAACGATTTAAACCACAATCAGACAATTATTTAAAATTCTTAGTAAATGAATTAAAACCTTACATCGACAAAAATTATTCAGTTTATACAGACAGGGCAAATACATTTATAGCGGGCAGCAGCATGGGCGGACTCATTTCTCTGTATGCTATTTGTGAATATCCCAAAATATTTGGAGGTGCGGCCTGCTTATCAACCCACTGGGTGGGAACATTTACTAAAGAAAATAACCCGGTTCCAAATTCATTTATTAACTACCTGGATAAGAACCTTCCGGATCCAAAAAACCATAAAATTTACTTTGACTACGGTGACCAGACACTTGACTCTCTCTATCCACCAATCCAAAAAAGAGTGGATAGCCTTATGGCTGTAAATGGATACGATGAAAACAGCTGGACCACAAAATATTTTCCGGGTGCTGACCATAGTGAAAATTCCTGGAATGAACGGCTGCATATTCCATTGCAATTTCTTTTTGACTGATTACATGCCGGCAGAAAATCGATCTGTTTAAAAAAATCTCCATTAAAATGCATATGCAAAACTGTTTCTAAATCGTCTGGATAAGAGGATAATATACTTTTGAATAAAAATTTTATAATACAAGCGCATCAAAAAAATTTACTATGATCAGATACTTTTTGAACTCATCAATTGGATGTTACTACTGCCTGAAAATCATTTTTATTTTTTTGTTCATAATCACATCTGTTTCTGAAATCATATATGCTCAGCAAACGGGAACAGGTGATGGCACGTACCATATCCAAAACTCCGTTCTTATCCCCACTCAAAGCGGCGTAGATATATCTGCAATTGTAGTCCGAAATAAGTCAATTGAAGAGCCTGTGCCTGTGGTACTCTTTTATACTACGTATCATCAGGGAGAGGGAGATGCCATATTTGCAAAATTGGCGGCAGACAGGGACTATGTTGGCGTTGTTGCCTATACAAGGGGCGTTCGAACCAATATGGAACATTACACACCTTATGAACATGAACAGTCGGACATCTACGACATCATTGACTGGCTAAGCAAGCAGGAATGGTCAAATGGCGAGGTTGGAATGTTCGGGGGGAGTTACACCGGGTTTTCGCAATGGGCAGCCACAAAAAAACTGCATCCGGCGCTAAAAACCATTGTTCCGCAGGTGGCGGTTATGCCCGGTTACGATTTCCCCATGCAAAACAACGTACCGCTTGGTTTTGAACTGAATTGGGCACAGACCAATGTGTATCAACAAGAACCGGTATCCGGGGGCATTCTCTGGGACTGGTATGAAAAGGGCTATGCCTATGCTAAGCTGGATAGTGCTGCTGAATTTTCGAACCCCACTTTTCAAAAGTGGTTACGTCATTCATCCTATGATGATTATTGGAAGAATTTGGCCCCGTCACCGGAAGAATATGCAGAAATTGATATCCCGGTCTTGACCACAACAGGTTATTTTGACGGGCCACAATTTTCTGCTGTACGCTATTTTCAATTACATAACCAATACAATTCAAATGCGGAACATTACCTGGTGATTGGACCATATGACCACTGGGGAGCGCAGGCCACTCCCGCCGATACTTTGCGTGGATATGTGATTAATCCGGTTGCAAAAGTCAGTATGCGGAATCTTGCTTTTGACTGGCTGGACTGGGTGCTGAAAGATGCACCCAAGCCGGAGCTGCTTAAAGACAGGGTAAACTTCCAGGTTATGGGTACGAATTCATGGATGCATGAGCCGACTATTGAGGCGATGAGTAACGAGAAAATGCGGCTATATCTGGATCAAAGATTGTTGTCCGAACATATACCTGAATCACAATTATATCAGAAACAAATTGTCGATTTTGCTGACCGTGAGGATATGAACAATTACTTTCATCCTTCGCTCATCATCGACAGCCTGGATGCAAGCAACGGAACGGTTTATAAAAGCGACCCTTTCCAGGATGATTTTATTATCAATGGAGCCTTTACCGGAGAACTGGCCGCTGCAATTAACAAGCGGGATATGGACTTATCCATTTCGTTTTATGAACAGATGGCTGATGGCAGGTACTTCTTTCTTTCCCGGTACCTGGGCAGGGCAAGCTATGCAAAAGACAACAGCCAAAGAGAACTTCTGACTCCAGGTAAAAAAGAGGCCATTCCGCTGAACGCCTCTCACATCATCAGTAAGAAAATAAGTGAGGGAAGCCGGCTCGTTGTTGTCTTGAATGTGAACAAACACCCTTTTGAAATTATCAACTACGGTTCGGGTAAAGAGCCTGCTTTTGAGACGATCGATGATGCAGGTGAGCCGCTGGAAATTCGGTGGTTTAATGACAGTTATATTGAGATTCCTGTCAGAAATGAATAAAAACTGTTAAAAATTACATTTGTTGAAGCTTTTTTGAAATACGGTTATTTAAACAACAAAGCTTCTCAGGTTTAATAAACTCGCTATGATTGTTCATTTCTAATAGTTATTTTTGATGCCAATTTAATGGCTATAATCGCCTTATTACTCCATCACTGCTATTTACATACACAGCTTGTGGAATTTTCTTTCTCACCGGTCTGATCACAGGCGTTTGGAAGTATTACCACATCCATTCATCGAAGGAAGCAGAAGCACCTGTCTATGTGGATATTGCGTATCGAACCTCGCTGATGTATAGTTTTGCCACATTGGTTCTGACCAAATTTGTGGAATTCAGTCACTATTCCGGGACGGTGACCTTCTGGTCGGCAGCAGCGCCCATCGTGTTTTTGCTCTGGCGATTTCAACATAGGTGATTCATGGAGTACTGAAAGACACCGATAATCAGATGAAAAAGCCCCACAAACTGGGATCATTCACGCTTCCAATCTGGGTGATTATTACCTTTATGGTTGCGCTGATCATAGCTGAGATCGGAGGATTTGCAATTTTGTTTGTGGGATTTTTGAGTACGCTTTAGATTACCGTATTTCGGTTTTTCGATAGCGTATTTCGACCATTAGGCCGCCGCATAAGCGACTAACACACAATTTGGGCGGTGCGTTACTATCCGCCCCTCTCCCCTTCGTTGGGGTGACTTTACTAAATTGGTACTCCACTTTGAAGATGATTGCCTGGTGGTGGCGAAACTGCACGTATGCAAAGAATTATAGGCTAACAGTTGTTTAGCAGGGATTGTTTGATTTAGCAATAAGATAGTCTTTATGGGTGATGAACGATTGGGCCTTTGATTTGTGCAGACGGTGTTTGTTGCTATGGGAATTCAAGCAATGCATCGGTCGGATCTTACTTAATGGCAAATTATTTCCCTCAATTTTTTCATATATCTGCTTTCAAATATTATGTGGGAAATATATCTCAAAAGTGGTATAATTATCTGTTTTTTTAATCAATTACAGATGTTTACATGAATACAGTCAAAACACTTGTCATGGTTTTACTGGCTGGTGCTTTATGCCATGCCTGTTCATCAAATTCTGAGCCATCACATAATGTAACAGTTACCGTAACCAATAGTAATGGAGAGGCTTTACCACTCTATGGCCTTCAATTAATAGATGCTAATGATGGTTGGCTTGGTACACCGTATAAATCAATTCTTGGTGGAGAAGACGATCCAGCTTCAATTTATCTTCAAAGTGAAAAGCCAGTAATTCTGAGAATTGTTGCTCCTGGTCATCACCCAAAGTTTACTTTTTTGATGCCGAACATAGATAACATTGATATTGAAGTTTCACTGAAATCATCATCAATGCCCGATAATACGTCACCAATGGCAGTTGGAAACTTTAATAATTTTGATTCCCGCTCAGGTTTAAAAATGGAGCAAAGATCTGATGGAATATGGAATGCCACAATCGAAACAGAGCTTGATACGATTCGATATTTTGTCAGATTAAGCTCATTCGTAGCTGGTCCCGGAACAAATGGCAAAATTGTTATTAATAAAGATGCTTCGGGAATTTCCGAGACCTTCCTCTCTGAAATAATAAAGAATGAAGACCAAGAGTCAGTTGAAATTCAATTTGATGCCTCTCAATATAATTTTGGTGCCGAGGGTTCTAATTTTAAAATCGATTCTAATAATCCTTCCGAGATAACGGGAATTGCGCAGGTATATGCGTTGATGATAGATGAATATTTGAATCAATTTTTTACTCCTGTTTCACAACAACTAAGTGATGATGAAAGCAGGTATGTTCATGATTATGACCCTTATCTGGTAGATCTGGAGCGATTAGAAGAATCGTTCAACCATCCCAAAGTTTCAATCGCTGCAGATTTTGCACGATTTTTCTTTCACGAAGAAATTGGACTTACCAAAGATGACGCGATTTCGTTTTTAGACAAAATAGAAGCTGATTCCCCACTATGGATGATTGATTTTACAACATTAACTGTGGCAGTAAATCTTGCAGGTTTGGATGATTATACCGATTTATTGGAATCAATTGTAGAGAATAGCTCATTTGAGCCTTTACGAGGAGAAGCTCTTTATAATCTAATCCGATACCATTACCAGGAAGAGAACGAGGAAGCGTGGCGCTCTGCTTTTTTTGAACTCGTATCGAATTATCCTGATCACTTTAGAACCAGCTTTGCCTATCAAAATTATGCTCCCGAACAACCTATCACAGAGGGCAAGGTGTTACCTTACAACGAATTTAATTTACTGGAAGGTGATGGGACAATTAATCTTTATGATATAGAGGAATCGTATCTTCTCATTGATTTTTGGGCTACTTGGTGTGGTCCATGCATCGCTGCAATGCCTAAACTTCACGAATTGAATGAGCGTTATGATGATTCAGATTTTGCTATTGTGAGCATATCTGTCGACGAAGATCCAAATCGAGTTCATTCATTTCGAAATGAGTGGGAAATGCCTTGGTATAATGGGCACCAAAAGCAAAGTAGCCAGGTAATAAGTGAAATGGGTATTGTAGGGATTCCATATTATATACTACTTGGACCGGATCGAACAGTTTTATTGAATGACCAAGCTAAACTGAGAGGAGAGGATTTCTCAGAATTCATGGATAGTTATCTAAACAAGAATTGAGTACATGAAATATATCCAGAGCTTCGTGCGATTGAGTTGCAATTTGGTCGGAAATAGTTTTGAATACTATCCAACTCCCAGATAATGATGTCGTGACTTATTGATGAAAAGGCCGATGCAATTGCTAATACAGCCCCGTTTCTAAAACGCATTAATCAAATTGGAAACCTGGATTCATTGCATGTGATTGGCACCTTTGGAAATGGTCAGAATACAGGTATCCGACAGGAAACGTCCTGGGATATTATTGAATTCCACTTTGAAGATGATTGCCTGGTGGTGGAGAAACTGCACGCATGTAAAGAATTATAGGCTCACAGTTGTTTGGCAGGGGATTGTTTGATAGCAATGGAATAGTCTTTTTGGGTGATGAACGATCCGGCATTGATTTGTGCAGGCGGTGTTTATTGTAATGGGAATCCAAGCAACGCACAGGTTAGGTCTGACTAATCGCAAATATTAACCTCAGCCTGTTCATATACCTGTTTTCAATTATTATGTGGAAAAATTATCCTTCCTAAGGAAGGGGAGTATAATTATATATTATTCTTTAAGGTGGTTTAATAAAGTTGATTATTAAGCGTACTATAGTTTGCTGTGTTAAAAGTCATTAATGCAACAGCGTGGTGTTTTAAAGATTGCTGTTTGGGAAAAAGGTAATCAAATTTTTGAATAGGTCAATTGTTGTTGTGTCGTTCAACGGTTTTGAGGAAAACTTTTGGTAAACAGACCAGGCTTTCAATGATACCGATTCCGTGTTCTCGGCATAAGGCTGATGATCTTTTTAAGGCGGGTAAGAAGCATCGCCCGATCGGTTCTTACGACCAGGACTGACTTATGGGCTTCGCCAACCATCTTTCACGAAAACACGGCTGTCTTCTTGAGGCAGGCCATCACCCATCTGTAATAGCTTTTTTTGCAAAAAAAGAATGGATCTTATTCAAGGTTTGAAATTTTCTTCATTTATCTTACTTTTGAAATCATCAACTACGGTTCGGGTAAAGAGCCTGCTCTTGAGACCATCGATGATGCGGGTGAGCCGCTGGAAATTCGATGGTATAATGACAGTTATATTGAGATTCCTGTCAGAAATGAATAAATAACCACTTATCTCCTGAATAGAATTTTAAATGTACAATGATAGAAGTAGTAAGATACCCAGAACTTGATGACGAAATTAAAAGAACTCTTGAGAATTTAATTGAGGCCGAATTTGGACATATTTCTATCGTAAGTGAAACAGAATGGGCAAAACCCGACTGGACATTCATTTGCTACAATAACAGTGAAATTGTGTCTTTTTATAACATCGTGCAACGAAACATAATCATTGATAACATTAAAGTTAAGATTGCCGGTATTAACAATGTTATCACTCCGGAAAAATTCAGAGGTAATGGTTACGCTTCAAAAATGTTGAGAGAAACGGAATACTTCATTTTTGATGATTTGAACTCAAAGTATGGTCTTCTATTATGTGCTGATGAGTTGATTTCATTTTATGAGAGACTAAACTGGTATAAGGTTGGTTGTCCAGTACATTTTACTCAGTCTGATGGTGAAAAGGTTTGGGGTGCCAATACAATGTTATTAACAAAAGCTAAAAAAATATTTCCCGAACAGATCCATTTGAATGGATTACCCTGGTAGGTATATACGGGCCGTAACACTGCGAGGAGTTCATTAAAATAAATTAACACTAATCCTCGACAGGTATTAAAAACAATAACCGGCATACAAACATGAGATTAAATAATAAAATAGCCTTGATAACTGGCTTAGCACGCGGAATAGGCCGGGCAATGGCTATACAGTTAAAAAAAAGTTATTCGCAATAATATTTATCATATATTAATGCAAGATATGAAGTCATTTAAAAAACATACACATTCCGTTTCCAACAGTTTTTGGATACTGCTCGGGATCGTTCTCTTGTCGATCATTCCGTTTGATTCGAATATTGGTGAGGCGAACTCCTCTGTCTTTCATTCAATTCAGATAGAATCTGTCTCAGAAAATGATGTAAGCAATCCGGCGAATGATGACTCCCCCCCTTTTGATACAATTCCCGATCTTGCTATTAATCAAGCCGTAGAATTAGAGAAACCATCGTTAGAAATAAACGGTTTTGCCCTGCTGTCACAGAATATAGCTTACCCTGATGCGGGATTCATTTCGTACTTATGCACGAGCCCAGATGTAGTACAAAAGCTGCGGCTTTCGTCGAACGAGTTCACTTTATTTCTTAGGAACAGTGCCGTTCACTTTATTCTTCATCCCATCCTTCGCCATTCCGGCGCCATTGCCATTCATGCCCCGTAATAAATCATTGGGATAAACAGCCGCTGTAACGTACTCTTTACCGGAGATTCAGACGAATTGCACGGCATATCCACCTCCTTTAAACTGTACCGTCTTTCTGTTACAGAGATTCCCTGTGTGTTGATCATGGATATCACGTAATTCTAATTCAGATTTTGAAATAAAAAACCCATTCAGGGAAAATTTGTTAACCGACGGTTTAAAGATTTAATAAAGAATTATAAATATTATTTAAACCAATTTACTAAGAGCATGAAATCACTATTTTATATCATACTATTACCGTGTTGCTTTCTTTTCACAGGCTGCACATCACAACAACTTAACGCACAATCTGCTTTTGAATCGAATGAATGGCTGGCAGAGAACTCTCAACCTGCCCTAAAGATTGACCGCTACCTGTCTGCAATGGAAGCCCAGGGTTTCTCCGGGGCCATCATCGTGAGCGCAGGTGATGATGTGGTCCTCAGAAAAGGATACGGCTACGCCAATCGTGAAACGAGACAGCCCTACACCCCGGAAACGATCCAGACGAACGGATCAGTTACCAAACAGTTTACCGGTGCGGCCATCCTTCATCTGGAAAGCCGGGGAAAGCTGTCAGTAGACGATCCAATATCGAGCTATCTCGACCCGCTTTCTGAAGAGATGCAGGGTATCACTATTCATCAGCTTCTCACCCATTCCTCGGGTATGCCGGGGGGAATCGGGTCCGATGAAGAAAAAATTGACGCTGAAGCCTACATGAAACGGCTGAAAGGAGAGTCTTTGCAATTTGATCCGGGAACCAGCTACGCCTATTCAAACACCGGGTACTCACTGCTGGGTATGATTATTGAGCAGGTGTCCGGGCAGAGTTACGAGTCTTATATGCGCGAAGAGCTGTTCCTACCGGCCGGAATGAAACATACGGGATATATTTTACCGGGCTGGAAGCGTGATCAGATGGCCGCAGGGTACCGAAACGGCGAGCTATGGGGGGAAGTCTATCAGCGCGGGTGGGTTGAAGACGGTCCTAACTGGCATCTTCGAGGCAATGGAGGTTTGCATACCACCATAGACGATATGGGTAAATGGCTGAAAACGGTTCAGGGACGTGGGGTTTTGAACAAAGATGCAGCCAGACGCTGGACAACAGGCTACCAAATTGGAAATAGTGGATTCTCGGAGTATGGGTATGGGTGGAGAGTATACTATCATAATAAATGGGGATCATTAATCACTCATGGTGGCAGCAATGGTATTTTTGAAGCCGATTTTGTGTGGCTGTCCGAGAGAGACTTCTTCTTTTATATTCAGGGAAATACGTCTATGGTTACGGCCAGGAGCCAGAGTGGTAATATTCTCAATGCCGCTTTTGATTCCACATTCGTGATGCCGCCAGTGGTGGAAGCGGATGAGTCTGCCGATCGGGCGTTAGCCCGGCAAAGAGCCGGAACCTACGTTCTTGATGATGGAAAACTGGAACTCATGGCCGATGACACAAGATTGGTTGCCAAAATAACGGGGCAGTCTGTGATTGACCAGTTGTTTAGTCATAGCGATGAACAGAAGAAAAGGTTTGCTGAATTGAATGCTCGTACCCAAATCGCGATGGATAAGCTGCAGTCCGGTCAGAAAGATGCACTTTCCGGGTTGATTCATGCAGATGATAGTGCAATTTCGGCAACAGCCCCTTTTATTCGTCGGATCAATCAAATCGGGGGGCTGGATTCACTACATGTGGTCGGAACGTTTGCAAATGCACCCGGAAGCTGGTTTTCAGAAACCGGCCCGTGGACCACATTTGTATATGCCGAGTTTGAACACTGGAACCAATACTGGAACCTTGTATGGAGTGAGGATGAAACGTACGCTGCTAACCTTCGGGGGCCGTGGCCTGCCTTCACTTTGGTGCCAGTGGCAGAGGGACAGTATACAGGTGTACTGCAGGAAACGCCATGGAATATTATCGAACTTCAATTCGCGGGAGAGTGCCTGATGAACGCGGAGTTGCAAGCATGTAAAAAGATATAGGCTTAGTGTTTTTTAACAGGGCTTGTTTGATTGAGCAATGAAATAGTTATTTAGAGTGAAGAACGATCCGGCTTTTGAATTGTATAGACGTTGTTTGTTGATTAAAGAGTCGAAGCAACTCACCGGGCGGATCTTATTAATGGCAAAATATTATTCTCAATTTGATCATACACTTGATTTCAAATAAAATGCGGAATATTCATTTGCTTCCAGCGGGGTATAATTAAATGTTAAAAAAGAGGAAATAATTACTTGATGAATATCAAGAAAACAGCACAAAACCAGTTGTCTGTTAATATAATTAATAACTTATGTGCAACTCATCAACAGAAAAACATCAGAACACTACAGAAATTGAACTCATAGTTCCGGTTTTCGTTAACGCGAATTCGACCACCGGGCCGCCAAACAAGCGACCAACAGATCCTATACTCACACAATGTGGGCTATTAAGTTTAAAGATTTATTAATGTCTTTACCTTTTTTGAAACCTAATAAATAATTGCACGTAGAACAATTGAAACCATACCGGATTAAAAAAATTATTAGAATGATTGTAAAAGAAGCCCTTAAAGACAGAAAGGTTATCCTATCCACACTATGGGTGTTTTTCATAGTAAATATTATTTATGCAGATATTATAAGTTTGATGAAAGTGACTTACACAGGTTATGATGTCACAACTGCAGAAAACTTTGAATTAGTTAAGACAATCTTATCTCCTGCAATGTTACTGCTTATAGGCATAATTTTAGAATTGGGGATGGTCATGATCGTCCTTTCAAGAGTGTTAAAATACGCTGTTAATCGCTGGGCTAATATCATTATAGCCGTAATACAAGCTTTAGTTCTTACAGCTTCTCTGTTCGTTGGATCCCCGGACATGTACTATATATTTTTCGCGATTGTTGAATTAACCACTTTGCTGTTTATCGTTTGGTATGCCTGGACATGGCCCAAACCAACAGTTTCACAATCTGAGTCAGAAATCAATACTCAAGCTGCCGTATAACAAGTTATTCGGAAAAAACAAAAAAATGTTGGCTATACCCCTTTATTTCTCAGCTTTTTCCAGCAATTTTTGCTCTTAATGAGACCTAATATTATTAGAGGCATATAATCAAATCTGTAGAAGATGATATGATAACTAAAAACGGTAATGCGCAGAAATCCAGGCAATGGGCTTCAATATTGTTCTTTGCTGCAGGCAGCTTTATGTTGGTAAATGTGGTATCGCTGTGGGTCATGAATTACTCAAATACTCAAATTTCTTTACTGTGGGCCGCAATTCCGGGAATTGCAGCCCTGACAGCAAGTATCACTGGGCTTTTAAAATTATACCCTCGAATCTCGACCGAGGCCCCATGGCTGGCCCGTTGCGGTGCTGGATTCGCATTAACAGCAGGTGTTGCCTTAAGCATAACTGCTATTTGGATATTTGGCATTGCGATATTTGTAGGTAAGATTTCGGAACACCTTCCTGGCGGAGTTCTGGCTTTGATTGGTGTTTTCATAGTATCTATGGTAATAGCATTTATTTGTTATGCCATTGCTTTTCTAATACATAGAACTTCACAAGGTATTGGCTATCTCTTAATGGTTCCCGTGGTGTCTTGGGGTTTAATGCTTGTTGTAGGAATGATAGAAGGCTTAGAAGTGGGCTTAAAATTAGACCTATACACCAATGGGTTTATTGCAGGAGGTTTTATATTTATTGGCCTATTGCTTAAAAAATAGAAGGTTAGCGTAAAATGTAATTTTTAATATAGTTTGCGCATGTTGTCGGACTGGTTTTCCGCTGCACTCCAAAGAAACCGCAAATACGAGCGTTATACCCACCTCTTAAAGTTCAATCGTTCTATTTAGATTTACTTCTTTTACAAACTGCTTGTCATGAGATATGACGATCAATGTCCCTCGATAAGATGAAATTGTATCTGTGAGAATTTTGATGTTGCGGAGGTCAAGATTGTTTGTGGGCTCGTCCAAAATAATTGTGTCAGGTTGTTCGGTCTGCAAGGCCAGACAACAAAGTGATAGTCGCATCATTTCTCCACCGCTAAGCGAATGGCAAGGCTGATCCCAAACCGATTCGTCAAAAAGATAACGATGCAGCAGGATTTTAAGTTCATGATCAGGTTTATTTATCTGGTTTGAAACTTGCGCTTGTTGCAAAACAGTGGTCTCCCGGTCGATAATACCATATTCCTGATCTAGCTTAAAACGGTGCTCAGACTGTATCTTCAGTGTTCCGGTTGCCGGCTTAAGCTCTCCGTTCAAAAGTTTGATCAATGTTGTTTTGCCGGAACCATTGTCTCCGGTTATCCGGATACACTCCCCTGAGTTTATGATAAAACAGAGTGGCTGGTTCCAAAGGGAGGCTGATTCAGGATAGCTATAATTGATCTGTTCAGCATTGAAAAGAATTTTTCCTGTATGCAACGAAGAGTTGTCCAGGTCGATCTTTATTTTTTTTAGTTTTCTTTGTTGCTGTTTCAGTTCCGGCAGTCGCTGGAGTTCATCTTTGATCTTCTCCTCATGAACATTGCTCAACTTTGAAGTGGATTCTTCCGACCTTTCCAGCGCTGCACTGATTTCCATTTTGGAAAGACCCTTTTTCCGGGCTTTGTTAATCCCCCTTGCATTTCTTTTCTGTTTACGCTTCATCACTTCGCGACGTTTTTTCTTTGCTTCGGCAATTGACTTTTTAGTGTGATGAATTTTGTGATTAATGGCTTGCCGCTCTATTTGTTTTTGTTCTTCATAAAAGGAGTAGCTACCGTTATACTTCTTTAAACCAAGTGAGGAAACTTCAAAAATCGGATTGCAAAGCTCCAAAAGCTCTCGGTCGTGACTCACAATCAGAAAATCAGCATTCGATTTACGGATTATTCGATAGAGCTTCTCGCGTCCCGAAGTATCGAGGTGGTTGGTAGGTTCATCCATCAGCACCAGTTCAGGTTGATGGATATCCATACCCGCCAGCAGTACTCTGGTCTTTTCACCCCCGCTGAGTGATTTAAACGATGTGTCAGGCGAAAGGTCTTTCAACCCCCACAGTTGCAACAGCATCTGTATTCGCTCAATGATAGTCCAATAGTCGGTAACAGCGTCAAAATGATTTGGATCTGTAGAACCATTTTCGATTGCACGAAGGGCTTCGATTTTATGCTCTACCTGTAGGACCTGCGCTACTGTAAAAGAATCAAATTGTCCAAAATGCTGGGGAACGGTCCACCAATGATCTGTAATTTTCACTGAACCTTCATTGGGTGAAACTTGCCCGGAAAGAATTCGGAGCAGAGTTGATTTCCCGCTGCCATTGTCCCCTATCAAAGCTGCATTTTCTCCCTCTTCAAGGCTTAAGTTTATATTTTTGAGAATGGCCTTTCCGGATGGTGTTGCGTATGAAATATCTTCTGAAATAATCTGCATAATAAATAATTATCGAGTTGAATTTGGTAAAATTGAAATGGTATGTGAATGCAGATATTATATTTCATTGTCGCTTTGATTAATTATTATTGATCCCATTTGGGCAATATAAGCCTCAATATAAAATGGGCTTTAAAGAGGGATATACCTTGCCCCGACAGGCATATTGGGCAAAGGTTATATGTATAGGGTTGTTACTTCATAAGTGTTAAATGTATCGACTTTCACCAAAAATAACAATTTTGTTGTCAACAAATATAAAAGTGGGTAAAACAAGCATTTCAAGCAGATTTTACAGCTCTTAGTTTGAACCATAGTCATTACTCTTGTAAAAATCCTGATATTTCATCACTATAATAGCCAGTAATGGCAAAACCGCTTAAATGATGAACCCTTATAAGGCGGAAATAACTTTTTGGTCAGCATCAATGAAAGATTACTAAACCAGTTGTCTATTTATGTATTTAATAACTTAAGCAATCACCCCAAAATATAACCTATCAATACCTCAAAAATTAAAACAATGGAAAATTATATCTTTGATTTCATTGAGCAGTATATGCCGCTAACGGAACGAGAAAAGAAAGCAATCGTTGATTTGAATATCATCCGCAGTTTCAAAAAGGGAACGGTATTAGTGAAAGAAGGCGACATAATAAAGGGTGGGTATCTTGTTATAAAAGGTTGTTTGCGTTCTTATCATATCATTGACGGTGAAGAGAAAACCACAGCATTTTACACAGAAACTGTACCAATAGCTCCGGTTTATGGTGACGATGATTCCAGGGCTGCTCATTTTGTCTCCTGTGTGGAGGATTCGATAGTAACGGTAGGAAGTCCGGAGATGGAAAAAGAAACGCCTGAAAAATTTCCCCGGTTTGAGAAACTCTGTCTGATTATATCAGAACAGTTATTGGAAAGTAACTTAACTTCTTTTGCTGATTTTAAACATTCTACTCCTGAACAACGCTATGTAAATCTGCTAAAAACCAGGCCCGGTCTATTGCAAAGAGTTCCTCAGCATCAACTTGCCAGTTTTCTTGGCATCACGCCCCCGTCATTAAGCCGCATTCGTAAAAGAGTAGACCAAAAAGCACAGTATAGCCCACTGTAAATTTAGCATGGATTTAATATTGCTACCGTTTCATTTTTTAACTTAAGTTAATGAAAAAAATAGTGAATCTGCGTAATGTTGCTGTGAAATAGCATTTATTTGTTACTCCATTGCTTTTCTAATACATAGAACCTAACAAGGCATTGGCTACCTCTAATGTTTCACATAGTTTCTTGGGGTTTAATGCTTGTTGCAGGAATGATAGAAGGTTTAGAAGTGGGATTAACAAATGAATGTACTTGCAAAGACAGAAAAATGTTTTTCAGGGCCAAACTAATATCCAAAACTTGAAAACTGCTTGAGTTTAAGATAATTTTCATATTATGATATCAACTCGGATTTTTTCATTTTATTTCAATATAAAAGCGTGAATAAAACGTGGTATAGCGGCTATGAAATTATTATCTCTGAAGTTTTAAAGTTTAAGTATGATGGCGGTCTTTAATAAAAAAGTGGGCATGACGAGTACGTCAACGAAACAAGCCTCTTACTTTCTCCCGACCGCCGGATGGGCTGTTGATAGCCTAAAAAAACAGTACAACGTTATGGAAAGCCAAAATCATTAATCCTGATCAAGAATGGATAACAAGAGATTCTCAAAAACGAAGAAGGCCTTAATTGCGATCATTTTTCTCATATTGTTCCTGTTCATCTGGTTGTGGCATACCGTTACTGATTACCCCCAAGCGCTGGAACCAAACCAGGACAAACCCTCGGGCGTGCTGATCGATAATGTTCGGCTGATCTCGATGGTACCGGGCGCACCTGATGCGGAAGACGGGCGGTCTGTGCTGGTCATCGGCGATCGCATCATTCAGATTGGTGCCGCCGGCGAAGTAACGGCACCGGAAGGCGTGCGCACCATAGATGCCAACGGGCAAACCCTGATCCCGGGACTGATCGATGCGCATATCCACCTTAGTGACGAAGCTGAATTGGCGGGCTATATCGCCCATGGGGTTACTGGCCTTCGTAATACGTCGGGCTACCCATTCCATCTCCCGCTTTCAAAGCGCATCAGAGAGGGTCGAATCCTCGGCCCGGATTTTATCACCACTGGCCCGATACTTAACAGCCGAGGCCCGAACGAAAGTCCGCTGCAGCAGACGGTTACAACAGGTACCGAGGCACGTGCCGCAGTGCGCGACCAATACAATGCCGGTTATCGCAGAGTAAAGCTGTACTCTAATTTAACGCGCGAAGCCTACGACGCCATTCTCGATGAGGCAGAAGAACTTCGAATGCGAGTAATGGGTCATACACCGGAGGGCAAGCGTACCGAAGGAATTCCTCGCGAGAAACCCTTCAAGATCCCATGGGAGGTTTCGCTCGGCAAAGGTTTCACTACATTCGAGCATGTCGAAACGCTCGTCTGGCATAGCCTTCGTGGTGAACTGGATGAGACCCGGATGCGCGAGGTGGCCGATACATTGGCCGCGTCTGGCGAAGCCGTAAGCACCACGCTCATTGCCCATAAAAGATTGGTACTGATCGCAGAGACTAAGGGCGCGTACTTGGATCGCCCCGGCACTGAAACTATAAATCCACTGATCCGTTTTGCGCAGCGTGCCGATGCAAGATTTTGGAGCAAGGTGGACCCCTCTGCTTACGAGGGGCCACGCGCCGAGTTCCATCTTACTGCAACGCGATTACTGCATGAGGCGGGTGTTCCCCTGATAGCATCAACTGATGCAGGCATCTTCGCCATCATACCAGGGAGGTCAATGGCCCGAGAGTTGGAACTGTTGGTAGAGGCAGGACTTTCACCTCGCGAAGCGCTGGCATCAGCCACGCGGATAAGTGCGCAGACTTTGGGATTTGAACAAACCGGAATGATTGCGCCGGGCTATCGCGCCAATCTTGTACTGCTCTCCGAAGACCCTTTAGCCAACATCAGCACGGTAGAGTTTCCGGCCGCCGTTATGCTCAGGGGGCAATGGATGGATCACACCAAGCTCGAAGAATTGAGAGAAGGGGCTCGCAACACTTCGCTCATCCGTTCTCTATGGCGAGCACTGCAAATGAAGCTATGAGCAATAATGTTTCGATGACAAAAGTCACTTGACAAAGCCTTCAACCAGAGTCGGGCTAAAACCCGGGTCGGCAAAGACGTGCTGGTAGTGGCTGCGCCGGTTATTCGCTAGGTCGTTATACAACTTAATAAATCACTTGGGAAGTGCAGATAACATATACTTCAAATATAAATATTGAATTAAATAGTAAGAGTTACGCATTCCTGCCTAAATTTCTTGCGGGCCTTCCGACTCTTGAAGCAGCTCAAAGAATTGGAGTCCCAATCCAAAATGACAAAATTGGTGGAACTCATAAACTCATTCCAAAAACAATAGAGGAAAGTAAACCAAATTTTTATAGTGGCAATTTTGGTCTTAGTAATTTCCTCTTTCATCCTGATATGGATCATTGGTTTAGACCACCTAAATATCTTTTACTGAGATGAACCAAGGAGTAAAGGATGGTACATATCATACCCAAGACAGTTTTTCGAGTTTATGAAACTTACTATGATTATTCACTTCTAATAATTACTCTAGATATCAATTTATAAATAAGAATCACCCCTATGGCTCCATCACTGCTATTTACTTACACAGCTTGTGGAATTTTCCTTCTCACCGGTCTAATCTCCGGCGTTTGGAAGTACTACCACATCCATTCATCGAAGGAAGCCCAAGCGCCTGTCTATGTGGATATCGCGCATCGAACCTCGCTGATGTATAGTTTTGCTTCACTGGTTCTGGTCAAATTTGTGGAACTGAGTCCCTATTCTGAGACGGTGACTTTCTGGTCGGCAGCAGCCCCGATCGTGTTTTTCGCTCTGGCGATTTCAACGTATGTGATTCATGGAATTCTGAAAGCAGAAATAATTTCTTGGTTTGCATTAATAAGAAAATACTTACATAGTTGTTTATTTTACATAATTAATAACTTGAGAGCATCTACCAAAAATATAACCTATCCACACCCCATAAATTAAACAATGGAAGACTATCTATTTGAGTTCATCGAGCAGTATACGCCACTAACGGAAGAGGAAAAGAAAGCACTTGTTGATTTGGATATCATCCGCAGTTTCAAAAAGGGAACGGTATTAGTGAAAGAAGGCGACATAATAAAGAGTGGGTATCTTGTTATTAAAGGTTGTATGCGTTCCTATCATATCATTGACGGGGAGGAAAAAACCACTGCATTTACCACCGAAAACGAACCCTTACTTCTAATTCCTGGTGAAGATACATCCAGATCTGCTCATTATGTGTGCTGCGTGGAGGATTCAATAGTAACCATTGGAAATATGGAAATGGAACAAGAAACATTTGAAAAATTTCCCCGGTTTGAGAAACTTTGTATGATCGTATCAGAGCAATTACTGGAAAAAAATGTAGCTTCTTTTGCTGAGTATAGAAACTCCAGTCCTGAACAACGCTATATAAACCTGCTAAAAAACAGGCCCGATCTGTTGCAAAGAGTCCCTCAGCATCAAATTGCCAGTTTTCTCGGTATGAAGCCTCAGTCACTGAGCCGTATTCGTAAACGATTAGCCCAAAACGGCACTGTGTAACCAGCTGTAAATGTAGCATGGTTTTAATTTTGCTGTAGCTTCATTTTTTAACTTAAGTGAATGATCAAAAGAGTGAACCTGTGTAAGTTTGATATTATTTAAACTTCTAATAGCAAACACAGGGATTAAAAATGCAAGTACGTAAAAAGAGTACAGACAGAAGAATAGTAATTTCAACGGCTTGGATACTTGTCACTTTAAACTACCTTTTCCTAAATATTTTTAAATTAATGGCAGAGGTTGCCCCTGCAACAGCAGAGGAAGTAGAATTAGTTAATACAATGGCAACCCCTGAAATGTTTCTGGTTTCAGCCATTTATTTAGAAATGGCGATGGTTATGATCCTCCTTTCACGAGTGCTAAAGTATGGGATAAATCGCTGGGCCAATATCATTATAGCTGCATTACATACTTTGGGTACTTTAGCTTCTTTTTTCGTAGTGGCTCCTCCAATTTTCTCAATTTTCTTTATGG
>Ga0102928_1000722_pt1 | contig 21337 bp, 22 predicted proteins | sample SalPonR1_B_D1_MG_FD_78504 | JGI IMG/M metagenome (GOLD analysis project Ga0102928, IMG submission 78504) | Salt pond soil microbial communities from South San Francisco under conditions of wetland restoration - Salt Pond MetaG R1_B_D1_MG | ecosystem: Environmental > Aquatic > Marine > Intertidal...
CGTGTCCTTGTCGATATCGGCCAGCATGTACTGCGCCGGCGCGGCCATCCGCACCTCGGTGTAGCGCATGGCCGCAGGGTTGTCCCCGTCCATGGAGCCGAAATTGCCCTGACCGTCCAAGAGCGGCAGGGACATGGAGAAATCCTGCGCCATCCGCACCAGCGCGTCATAGATCGCGGAGTCGCCGTGGGGATGATACTGGCCCATGACATCGCCCACGGGCCGCGCCGATTTGCGGTAGGGCTTGTCGTGGACGTTGTTGGTCTCGTGCATCGCGAAAAGGATGCGCCGGTGCACCGGTTTCAGCCCGTCGCGCAGATCGGGGATGGCGCGGGATATGATGACGCTCATCGCATAGTCGATGAACGAGGTCTTCATCTCCGCCGTGATGTCGATGGAAGGCCCCGTAGGCCCGGGTGCGCCGGGCAGGGTTTCTTCCATGTTTTCAGGTGGTTCTGGCGTGTCGGTCAAGGGGCTCGGCCTCGTGCGGCGGTGTCGCTACATCTTGTTGAGGCGTATTATAGAGACGCGGCATATGGTGTGCAATGGGCGCGCGCCATCGCGATTGGCAGCTACCGATAATGTGTGCCAACATGCTGTTTTCGTTGATTTTCGGGGAAACGCTGTCAGGCTGGGCGATGGAAGGGTAACATCAAGAGGTGTCAAATGGGCGAAACCGAGACCGAGTTGATGCTGAAGGGCTACGGGCTGACCACCGCCGAGATGGTCTACCGCATGCCCGATTTCCGGAGCGTTCTGAATACCTTCGTCTGGCAGGACTATGATCTTGCGCCGGATTACCCGAGGCTCTTCGAATTCATCGAGTTCTGGCAGGATGAGATCGAAGGACCTCTGCACAGCGTGCGTTTCACGCATCGCAAGATGATCGCACCGGGGGAATGGCAGAACGTGACGGGAACGTTCACATACCATTGAGGCAGCGTTTGCGCCGGCGAAAACGGCGCGGAGAAGCCGGCTTTTCCGGCCCACCCTCAGGCCGCTGCGCGCATCCGTGCGGCGGCAAACCAGATCGCGGCCAGCGCGAGACAGGCCAGCCCGTTCCACGACGCCATCGACAGGCCAAGCATCTCCCACGCGACCTCGTCGCACATGACGATGCCGCCGCCGGCCTCGGGGTTCAGAAGGTCGGCCATGTCCATCGACCCCAGGTCGCCGCCGCCACCGGAACAGCTGGTCGGACCCTCCCACCAGTCGCGCTCGACCCCGGTGTGGTAGAACGCGATGCCGGCGTTCGTCAGCATCGTGACCCCGCCAAGCAATGCCAGCCACGCGGCGGGAAAAGCGATGCCGAGCGCGCCGATTGCAACGGCTGCGGCATGGGGCCAGCGCTGCCAGAGGCACATCGCGCAAGGCGCGAGCCCGCCGATATGCTGAAAGGCGAAGGCCGCCAGCAGCATCGCGGCCGAACCGGCGGCGGCCAGCGCAATGACCGTTCGTCGGTTCTGCGTCAGAAGCGTTTCGCGCATCAAAGGTTCCTCAAGGCGGCACACTCACCCGGTGTCTAAGGCAACGGTCAGGGGCCGCAAGGGCTGACGCGGCGCGTCGCTCAGATGCCGAGCCATCCCCTCAGCAGGCTTACCAGAGTTGCTCCGGCGAAGACCAGCGACGCGATCCAGGCCGTACCGAGCAGCGCGCCGAGAATGACGAGGATGCCATCACGCTGCAAAAGCCCCATGGCGACGATCACGACCGCGATGCCGGGAACGGTGTTGGTGCCGGGAAGCGGGACGAGGATCGACGCGCTGAACAGCACCAGCGGGAGGCCCACCACCTGGTCCAGTGGGCGGCGCGTCAGTGTCACGAGCCTTGGGCGGCTGACGGCTTCGATCCGGTGCAGCCAGGGCTTCGCGCGACGGGAAAGATCCTCGAGCGAGGCCTTCGACACGGTCCGTGCCCCCAGCTTCCGGGGTAGCCAGGGGGCGTCACGCCCGAGCAGGATCTGCGCGGAGATGAACATCAGCGGCAAGGCGACGATCTGCGGGACGCCGTAGAGAAACGGAATGCAGCAGGGCAGGGCAAGAACGAGAAGCAACAGACCGAACGCCCGTTCGTGAAGCTGCGCCATTATCCAGTCCATCGTGGCCGCATCGCCCTCGACATCCTCGGCCAGCGCCGCAAGCCTGCGCGAGATCTCCATGGGCTCATCGGGCTGCGCCATCATGCGGGTGTCTCCTGTGCCGCCGGGCCCCGGACCGGACCTCGTGCATCGCGTAGCAAATCGAATTCACGCACACCAGCGCGCCCTCGATTGCAGGGCGGCACTGTCGCCGTTTCGCCAGTTTGCCCGTCCCTCGCCGAGCGGTCCCCGGTCGCTTGCGGGTCCTGCGGCCGACGCCAGCTGCACGGAGGTTCAGCGCCCCAGAAAACGGGTGACAGATTTCGATCCGTGGTTAAGGATGATCGCGCAACGACGACCGGGGGCGGAGCCGACGCATCCGCCAAGGGCCGCGTCCTGCTCTTCGTTGCGGATCAGCGGGTCAACCGCCGCAGGACCGATGTGCGGAGGCCCCAAGGGAGGAAAGACATGACCAACACGATCAAGCCGGTGGCGCTTGCCGCCGCAGTCGTTGCCGCGTCCATCGGCCTCAGCGCCGGGGCGGCGAGCGCGCAGGCCGAAGTGACCCTGCGCTGCCAGCACTTCCTGTCGCCGATGGGCTCGGTGCCGCGGTTCTTCATCGAGCCATGGGCCGAGAAGGTCGAGGCCGACTCGGGCGGCCGCATCGACGTCGAGATCTATCCCGCGATGCAGCTCGGCGGCGCGCCGCCGGCGCTCTACGACCAGATCCGCGACGGTTTCATCGATTGCGGCTGGACCATTCCGGCCTATACGCCCGGGCGCTTTCCCGAGGCAGAGGCAATGGAACTGCCCTTCATGACCTCGATGTCGGGAGAGGCGTCGTCGCGGGCGGCGTGGGAGTACACCGAGCGCCACCTGATGGAGCGTTTCTCGGATGTTCACCTGATGGCCGTCCACGTGCACGGTCCCGGCGTGATCCACACGACAAGCGCCCCGATCGAAAGCATCGCCGATTTCGACGGGCTGCAACTGCGCGGACCCAGCCGGATGGCCAACGCGCTGCTCGAGGAGCTCGGTGCCACGCCGGTGGGCATGCCCGTGCCGGCCTTCCCCGAGGCGCTGAGCCGGGGCACTGTCGATGGCGGCGTGATCCCGTGGGAGGTGGTGCCCGCGCTGCGTGTCGAGGAACTGGCCGAGAACCACACCCAGATCGGCGGCGATCGCGCGCTTTACAACACCTATTTCATCTGGGCGATGAACCCCGACACCTATGCCGGCCTGCCCGATGACCTCAAGGCGGTGATCGACGCCAATTCCGGCATCGAGACCTCGGCATGGGCGGGGCGCGCGATGGACGAAGGCGACGACGTCGCCGAGGCAGCCATCCGCGAGCGCGGCAACACCATCGTGACGCTCGGCGACGACGTGGTGGCCGAGCTTCGCACCGTGGGTGAGGAGGTGACCCAACGCTGGATTGCGGAGATGACCGGCCTCGGCCTCGATGGCCAGCAGCTTGTCGATGACGCCAGCGCACTGGTTGCGGAATATTCGGACAACTGAAAAACTTGGCTCCGGTCCCGGTCCTATCGCGGGCCGGGGCCGGCCTCGCGGCCCGCCTCGAAAGGTCCCGGTGCCGGCTCTGCGGTTGCGCTTTGAAATGCGTATAGCTGCATGGCGCAGCGCCCCGCTCTCGATAAATCTTGTATAAGAAGTTGCTGAAATGGTCGCTCAAGGCCCCGATTCAGGGGCCCATAGCGTCAAGGAGCATCTTGCGCCCCGCAGCAAAGGTCTGGCAAAACACACGTGGCCGGCGGGTCGTTTTGTGGATGGGTGCCACAACCGACCCAAGTGTTTCGCCGACCGGCCTGATCTGGTATGGGGCAGGGCGTATCTCCTGATGGCGCTGAGCCACGTTGAGGAGGGAGAGGTCCCGTGCTTAAAGTTTCGGAGGGAGCGAGTGGCGTCCGGTCACGACCGGCGCCCCACCTCCGGTCCGGGCGGAGGGGAGGCCGCCCGGACGCCTGCAAGAGCCCCGGCGCGCGTGGTCTGACCCCGCGCCGGGGCGGCGCGGCCCGGACCCGCTAGGCACATCGGCAGGACCCTACGCCCATGACCCCAATCGCACCCAGGGCCGAGGCCGCGACAGGCCGCGCCATCGAAGGCCTCGCACGGATGCTGGCCTATATCGGCGGTGTCGTGCTTGTGTTTGTCGCGATCATGGTCTGCGTCTCGATCATCGGGCGACAGTTCGACGGGGTCGCCTTCTTTCGGCCCGTACGCGGGGATTACGAACTGGTGGAACTTGGCTGCGTGATTGCCGTCTGCGCCTTCCTGCCATGGTGCCAGCTCAAGCGCGGGCATGTCGCGGTCGACATTGTGGTGCAGACGCTGCCCCATCGCGCCAAGGCCTTCTCGGGGCTGATGGGCGACGTCCTGATCGCCGTCGTGGCCTTCGTGATGGCGTGGCGGCTCTGGGCCGGGTTCGGCGAGAAGTTTCCCCATGGCTCCGACGCCCTGCGCGAGACGCTGGGCATGGGCACGCGTCCGTTCTTCCCCGAAACGACCTATGAGTTGGAACTGCCGGTCTGGATCCCCTATGGGCTCGCTTTCCTCGGGCTCGCCGTGTTTTTCGTGACGGCGCTCTACACGGTGTGGCGGTCGCTCAACTGGACCCTCGAAGGGATGGAGCGGACCCCATGACCGGGCTCGAACTGGCGCTTCTGGCTTTCGCGCTGATGCTTGTCGCGATCTTCCTGCGCGTGCCCATCGGTGTCGCCATGGCGGTGACCGGCTTCGTCGGCACATGGATCGTGCTTGGCCGGCCGAGCCCCGCGCTGAGCCAGCTCAAGTCGCTGACCTATGACACGTTCAAGGACTACAACCTGTCGATCGTGCCGCTGTTCCTGCTGATGGGGCAGTTCGCGACCAGGTCCGGCATGTCGAGCGCGCTGTTCCAGGCGGCCTCGGACTGGCTGGGGCACCGCAAGGGCGGAATCGCGATGGCGTCGGTGGGCGCCTGCGCGGGCTTCGGAGCGATCTGCGGATCGTCGCTGGCCACCGCCTCGACGATGGGGCAGGTGGCCCTGCCCGAGATGCGCAAGCGCGGCTATTCCGACAGCCTGTCGACGGGCGTGCTGGCGGCGGGGGGAACCCTGGGCATCCTGATCCCGCCCTCCATCATCCTCGTGATCTACGCGATCCTCGCCGAGCAGAACATCGTCAAGATGTTCGTGGCCGCCATCGTGCCCGGCATCCTCGCGGCGCTTGGCTACATGCTGGCGGTGGCGGTCTACGTCCGGGTGCGCCCCGACGCGGCGACGACGGCCGAGCGTGTGCCCTATGGCGCACGTATGCGCACGCTGGCGCGGATCTGGCCGGTGGTTATTATCTTCGGCCTCGTGATGGGCGGGATCGCGGCGGATTGGGATTGGACACAGGACGGTGTGCAGGCGCTTTTCACGCCGACCGAGGGCGCGGCGGTGGGCGCGGTCGCCACCGGGCTCTACGGTATGTTCACCGGCGGGCTGACGTGGAAGGGCTTTCTCGACAGCGTGCTGGCCACGGCGCAGGCGACCGCGATGATCTTTTTCATCGTCTGGGGGGCAAAGCTGTTCAACGGGTTCCTTGCGCTGACCCGCGCGCCGGACCTGCTGGTGACATGGATCGAGGCCTCGGGTTACGCGCCGCTCATGGTGCTGGCGATCATGCTGGCGGCCTACCTGCTCTTCGGCTGCGTGATGGATTCGCTGTCGATGATCCTGCTGACCATCCCGATCTTCTTCCCGATCATCATGGCGCTCGACTTCGTCATCCTCGGCCACGCGCTGAGCCCAGAGGAGGCGGCGATCTGGTTCGGCATCCTCGCGTTGATCGTGGTCGAGGTGGGGCTGATCACGCCGCCCGTTGGCATGAACCTGTTCATCATCAATTCCATGGCCCGCGACATCCCGATGGTGCGCACCTACGCGGGCGTTGCGCCCTTCGTGGCCTCTGACCTGGTCCGGGTGGTGATCCTCGTCATGTTCCCGGGGATCACCCTGTGGCTGGTGGGCGTGCTTTTCGGTTGAGCAAGGTGGATTGACGGCACCGGGACGCGCGGCTAGCAACACGGATATTGCCCGAGTGGCGGAATTGGTAGACGCAGGGGATTCAAAATCCCCCGCCGCAAGGCTTGTCGGTTCGAGTCCGACCTCGGGTACCATCGCCGACGAAAATGACGGATTTCATTTGATATTTCCTGATTGTGTCCCCGGCCTGAGAACGGTGGGGGCACCATCAGCCGATCCGGAAGCCTGCGATGGCGTCCATGGCCGCTGTGGCGAGACGTATTCTCTCGGCGCCCTTGGTGTAGATTTCCCTGGTCTCCGACTGGGTGTGCGCGAGTACGGACATGATCTGGTGGCTGGTGGCACCCCGTTCGGCGAGAAGCTCGGCGAGGCTCTCGACAGAGAAGCCTCCGTCCGCGCCGGCGACGATGCGCCCGGGCTTATGAACGAGGGCTGCGAGCGCTTCCCCGACATTGGCAATACGGGCTCGGGATGGGGTCGACGAAGCCATCTCAAAACTCCGACAGGGCAGGGGCCTGCCGGCTGACGACCGCGTGGAGTCAGAGCGCCTGCACGGCCGGGCGAGTTGCGAGTGGCGTAATGGTCTGGACCGGCCAGTTCCGGATGAGCCCTATCGGCTGGCGGAATTCCGGAAGGCCGCCACGGTGATTTTCGGGCTGGACGCTTTCAATTACCTTGTGACGGTCCAGAAGATATGGCTCGGGGGGGTCTCCGTGCCGAAGAAAACCATCTTGTCCGGTCGATCCTCGTCCCGGACTTGCAGCCGGCCGCGGACTTCGGCCAGCTGATGAGCGTCGGGCGTTCACTACGAGACATCATCCAAGCTTCAACGGAAAGGTTCTGGAAATCGGAGGGTATTCGTCAACGAATTGAGAAAGCTGGCGCTTCAGGCCGAGGCTGCCCGGTTTTTCCGGAGCGCCACACGCGCGCTCGACGAGATGTTTCTTGTCCGCCAAGCAGACGTCCGTGCGCCATTCAGTGAACGACGGCGACGAGCTTGACGCGGATTTGGTGAACCGGGTCTACTCAATCAAGTCCGATTGCGGGGTTGAGCGTTGATCCGGGATATCTGGAACAGAAGAACCTCAAGAATTTAATCCATCAATCAATTGTCCGCAGTGTTTCCCTTGGGTGCCGATCGCGGATTGCGCACCCGTCTAGAGTCTTGGCGTGACCGCAAGTGTATTTGATGTGGGGCTCGATTCTGTTCGGATTGTGGCAACAATTTGTCCCTGGCTCGGCTGTTGGCGCATCGCGCATAGCAAGACATCCTGTGCTCCATAGATTTTTGATTTTTCATTTTGGGGGAGCCCCACCTTATGCAATCGCATGGAGAAATCAGGGGAACCGCAGGCAACGATGTTTTGCTTTTGACGCAAGGCGGGGTCTTCGCCTTCGGGGGGGACGACACGATCACTGCGACCGCTCGGGACGATCTCACCCAGATACACACCTATGCAGCATCTGGTGATGACCTCACCTTTCTCGATTTCGCCGCTATTGCGGGGTTCGCCCACGGACATCATGTCCGCGGCGGATCAGGCGAAGACAGTTTTCACTTCACCAATATCGATAACGTTTCGGGTCTGGTCGTCGGCCGGATCGAGGATTTCGATATCCGGAGTGACGAGATTCTCATCGAAGGGCAGCCCCTCGATTTCACCAGCCTGCCCGATAATGTCAGGGTCGTGAACTTCAACGGGCAACATGACGATCCCGGTTCCCTGCCGCAGCCCTGGCTGCACATCACGACGGCGGCCGATGGCGACATCCTCTATGCCCTGGAAGGCGCGCGGGTCGACATGGACCAAGCCAGTGCTCAGGAGCCGCACTTCCTGACGGCCCCGGTCAATCCCAGGGATCTTCCAGAGATCGATTATGTAAACCCCAACAATTACTTACCGGACGATCGTGATCCTGTATCCGGCCTGATCATTGAGGACACGGATGTCGACCGCAGCGACGTTGTGGAGAATATTTTCGGGTCTGATTTCGATGATCTGATTGCGGCTGGGCTTAACGATGACACCGTTTTCGCTGGCGGGGGCAACGACAACATCTTTGCCGGCAGCGGCAATGACGCGGTCTTTGGTGGTGCGGGCCACGATCGGATTCAGGGTTCAACCGGCAACGACCTCGTAGATGGCGGGTTCGGGCGCGATGATCTGACGGGGGGCGAGGGAGAGGATCTGTTCGTCTTCGCTGATTTCGATCGTGGCTTCGATGTCATCCGGGACTTTGTGCAAGGCACGGACCAGATCGTCATCGATCACGAGGGCATGGACGCCATCGAAGACTTGCGCTTCGTCCGGTTCAACTACGAGGACACGCCTTCGGCCCTGATCCGTTTTCGCGGCGAAGATGGTGCCGTCGACAAGTCGATGGGGGGGATCATCGTGAAAGGTGTCCCGCACACCGATCTCTCGGCGACCGATTTCATCTTCGGCGACCCGCAGCCATCGGAGACGGATCAGGAAAATGGCGCATCCGTATCGCCGGTACCGAATACAAACATGCCGGCAGAGGAACAAGCAACTGGGACCGCCCCGCCGGACAACGAGTACGCCGATATGATGAATGCCCTCTTCATCCGGTACGAAAACTGCGACGAAATGCTGAACGACGTATCAGGACACTCGCATGACGAGGCAGAGGACAGTCACAGGGGGGATTGGGTTCATCTGGTCTAGGCGCGGATCGCGTCCACCGCCAAGACCGCCAAACCGCCGGTCGCGGTGACAGGGGTTTGCGCCCGCGGTGCTGTAAGGAGCAGCATTCGCCGCGATGGGTGGACGCCGGACCTTCGCGGTATCTGCAACAACTCAATTTACGCGGCGTGAAACGGGCGTTCAGATCAGGTCACGACCGCCGGCCTTGCGACGCCGCAACAAGGGTCGCAGCCGTCCGACCTGTGCAGATATCGGCCCCGGCGGCGATTGCCTTGAAGCTTCGGTTCTGTAGAGTAAGGGAATACCCGCAGACGGAGGCTACGATGCTCAAGCCAGTCACGCCGCCACGCATCCTGACCGGCGTTTGCGGGCTGGATCATATCCTGCAAGGCGGGCTGCCGCGCGGGGGTCTTTATCTCATCGAAGGTCAGCCAGGTTCGGCCAAGACGACACTGGCCCTGCGGTATCTGCTGACCGGGGCTGAGAACGACGAGCCCACCCTCCTCATCTCGCTCTCCGAAACGAAGAAGGAGCTTGAAACCTTCGCCGCGTCGCACGGCTGGTCACTCGACGGCATCGAGATCATGGACCTGTCGGACCTGTGGCGGATCATGGGCGATGAGGGCAAGCAGAGCGTGTTCTACTCGTCGGAAGTAGAGTTGATGGAGGTGATTAAGCTGATCGAGACCCGGATCGACGAGATACAGCCCACGCGACTGGTGATCGACAGCCTCTCGGAATTCCGTCATCTCGCTGGCAGCGATGCTGTGTATCGATTGAACATGGACGTTCTCAAGCCGCATCTGATCGCTGAGAACCGCACCGCCATCATGGTGGACACGCTTTCCTCGCCCGACACTTACTCGCTGCACACGCTTGTCCACGGCGTGATCAGCCTCAGCTTCTCCTCGCCGGAAGTCGGCCCCTATCGCCGGCAGTTGCTCATACAGAAGATCAGGGGGGTGAAGTTCATGGAGGGGCTGCATGACTTCGAGGTGATGACCGGTAAACTAGCGGTTTACCCGCGGCTCACGGCAACATCGACACCGCAAGCAGAACCGCGCCGGCTCGGTCAGGCATGCAGTGGTATTGAAGAGCTTGATGCCATCCTCGGTGGCGGCCTCGACCGTGGCACGAGCACGCTGATCATGGGGCCGGCCGGAAGTGGGAAATCGACGATGGCCGCCCAATTCGCCGATGCGGCCGGGAAGCGCGGTGAGAAGGTGGCGATGTATCTTTTCGACGAGCACCTCGACACGGTGATGGCGCGATCCGATGGCATTGGGCTTGACACCGCTGCACAGCTGTCAGGTGGATCGCTGACGATCCAGGCGATCGATCCCATGGAGATGTCGCCCGGCAAGTTCGCCCATCTGGTCCGGACGTCGGTCGAACAGGGCGCGACGATGGTCGTGATCGACAGCCTGACCGGCTACGTGACGTCGATGGGCGATTTCGTGAGCTTGAGGCTGCAGATCCGCAATCTGCTTTCCTATCTGGCTGAAAGGAATGTGGCGACGCTGCTCATCTCGGTTCAGCATGGTCTGTTCGGTGCCGCGCATGCGCCTGGTGGAGATATCAGCTACATCGCCGACAACGTCGTTCTGTTTCGGTATTTCGAGCACAAGGGCGATGTCAGGCGCGCACTTTCCGTGTTCAAGCGACGCGCGGGCCGACACGAACGGACGATCCGCGAGATCGATTTCTCTCCCGCCGGGATCAATGTCGGCCCGCCGTTGACGGAGTTTCGAGGCGTGCTGCGCGGCACTCCCGATTTCGACGGCAGCCTGGAAGATGACTGATGGATTCGGACGAGCGCCTTAGGGCGGGGCCTGTCCTCGTTCTCACCGCCGCGCCCCCAGACGGACGCGCGGTTATGAAGGCGCTTCGTGATGCCGGGATACCAGGCGAGCTGCGCACGGTCGATGCGCTGTCTTCCGAAGTTCGCGCCGATGTCGGGGCGATCGTTCTTGCAGAAGAGGTGCTTTCCAAGTCGGCGCTCCGCGAGCTTGCCAAGCTGATCGAGGACCAGCCGACATGGAGCGACATCCCCTTGATCATCCTGACGAACCCGAAGCGCGATGCCAGAACTCACTGGCGGCTGATCCAGAACATGGCGTTCATTCAGAACGCAACCTTTTTGGAACGGCCAATGAGAGTTCAGACACTCTTGCAGGCTCTCAGAATAGCTCTGCGGGGGCGCAAGCAACAGTATCGTCTGCGCGACCAGATGCGGGAGCGGGAAGCACTTCTGGCGCGTTCGGAAGAGAACGAGAGGGGCCTGTCGGCGGTCTTGAACAACACCAGGATGGCGGTGTTTTTCATGGGTGAGAACCAGCACTGTACCTACATGAACGCCGCTGCCGAAGATCTGACAGGCTACAGTTTTGCGGAAATCCAGGGGCGAAAGTTGCACGATGCAATGCACCACACCCGTCCCGATGGTAGGCCTTATCCGCTTGAAGAATGTCCGATCGACAGCGCCTTGCAAGCGAACACCCAGACAGCAGGCGAAGAGGTCTTCGTCCACAAGGACGGTCATTTCTATCCTGTCGCATTCACCGCAAGTCCCATTCAACAGGGCACTGCCGTGGTGGGCACCGTGCTGGAAGTCCAGGATATCAGTCAGCGGAAGGCTGATACCGAGCGCCTTCGCATGCTTCTGGACGAGCTGAACCATCGGGTGAAGAACACCCTTGCGACCGTCCAATCGATCTTTCTCCAGACCCTGCGGGGCGAAGCCATTTCGGATCACGCGAGAGAAGGCGTCATGTCGCGACTGATCGCGCTCGCCAGCTCGCACGACCTGCTGACGGAGAAGGACTGGGTAAGTGCGCCCTTGCGCGAGGTTGCCTGGCGTTCCCTGGCTCCGTTCGGTGCGGACAAGGACGGATCAGGCCGGTTCGCCATCACGGGAGACGACCTCGAGCTTAAACCGAAGCCTGCGCTGGCCATCGCTATGGGGTTGCATGAACTGGCGACAAATGCGGTCAAGCACGGAGCACTTGGTGCCGAGGGCGGAAAAATCGATCTGGCATGGGAGGTGAGCGCGAGCGACATCCTGCAATTGAGATGGGTCGAGCGCGGCGGACCTCATGTCACTCCTCCGAGCCGCACCGGTTTCGGACGCCGACTGATCGAGCGCGGCCTCGTACATGAATTGGCTGGTAGCGCGCACATCGAATTCGATCCCGATGGGGTTGTCTGCGAGATCGAGATCCCGGTGGACACGGCGCTTGTCCCCACGAAAAAGAGGATCACGGAATGACGGACCAGACATCTTTGGAAGGCATGAACATTCTTGCCGTCGAGGACGAGATGTTGGTCGCGATGATGCTCGAGGACATTCTCGACAACGCCGGATGCAATGCAATCGTCGTGGGACACCTCGATCAGGCGTTGGTACTGGCGCAAGAGAGAGATCTCGATGCCGCCATTCTGGACGAGAACCTGCACGGAATGCGTAGCTACCCGGTCGCCAACGCGCTGATCGCCCGCGCCATCCCGTTCATCTTTGCAACCGGTTACGGTGAAACGAGTTTGCGAGACCTGTATCCGGGCAGAGCGGTGATCGCGAAACCGTACAGAGACCGCGAAATAATCGCAGCTCTGACAGCGTTGATCTTCCCGAATTTCAGCGTCCGTTGACACTTCCGATAGCCGGTCGCCAGGGCCGGTGAAGCCTGGCCTCATCACCCGCTTGGTCAATGACGCACCCGGCAACAAGGGTCGGGAGGGCCCGCACTCGCGACCTCTGACAACGCATCGAACTCGCGGACGCAGCAAACCATCTGTTCGGTGAAGGCTTCATTGCGGCGCGAGCTGTAGGACGAGTGACTGGTATGTCCGCGGTCCGGCCTGTCGGCATTCCAAAAACCAGCGGTTGCAGCCATTTGCAGCGGACCTTCAGCTTGGTCGCGGCGAACAACGGCTCCGAGCCCGATTTCACGAACGCGACGATGAACGCGGACGTCGGAGGCACCGCTCAAAACCGTCGTTTGAAGAAAGTCGAGATCCTGCCCCGGAATAGTCGATGGCTAATATCGGGATAGTCGATGGCCAATATTTACGTTTTGCAGGGTGGCGTCGGACACACCCGAGATCGGAACGCAATTCGTGATGCAGCAATTCACGGCGGGTCACGATTTGGAGCGCTGTGCACTGGCAAGTGGACGCCGGTGCCGCGGGGTCTGCTAATGGGCGCAGGTCGACGGATGAAACCATGCACGCGAAGCTGTTGGAAGAGAAGAACTGCGTCGAACGTCTGAAGTCGGGGGATGAGGCCGTGTTCGGCGCGATATACGCCCGTCACACGCCGTCCATGATCCGCGTGGCGTCGAGCATCGTGAACAGTCGCGCCACCGCCGAGGAGGTTGCGCAGGAGACCTGGATCGCGGTCCTGAAGAGCATCGGCGGTTTCGAAGGGCGCTCGTCGCTGGCCGGCTGGATCTTCACGATCCTGATCAACAAGGCGCGGACCCGGGCAAGGCGCGACGGGCGAGCCGTGTCGTTCGACGAAGGCGGCGAGGACAACGACCTGTCCGCTGCCTTCGACGGGCATGGCCGGTGGAAGGAGATGCCCGAGCTTTGGGAAGAGATCACGCCGGAGCGGATCGTGGCTGGACGCCGGCTTGCCGAGCACATGCGTGCGGCCATCGACGCCCTTCCACCCGCGCAAAGAGCCGTGATCGTGCTCAGGGTGCAGCAGGGGCTCGATCCATCCGAGGTCTGTGAGATCCTCGGGGTCAGCGACGGGAACATGCGGGTGCTTCTGCATCGCGCACGGCTGTCGCTGCGCGCCACGCTCGCCGAGTTGTCGTGATGTGACGGAGCGGGACATTTTCCAGTATCGCGTAAATTTGTGCCGGCAGACGTAACGAAGGCCCATCGCCGGTGTCCTGTTCCTGTGAGTCTTACAAGAGGACCGAACCTAGATGCAGAGCTGCAAGGACGTCGCCGATCGCGCAAGTGCCCTGATCGACGGTGAGCTGTCGGCCTGGGACGCGCTCCAGACCCGCTTGCATCTTGCCATGTGCAAGGGATGCAGCCGGTTCATCGAACAGATGCGCGCCACGGATCAGTTGACCGCCGTGATCGCCGATCCAGACGAGCGGCTTCAGCACGAGGCCGGGGACGGGAGCTTTGCCGAAATCCTTTCGATGCTTCGCAAGGAGCAATCGCGCCGCTGACCCGCCGCGCAAGCCGGGCGGATGAGCGCGCCCCGTCAGTCGAGGAACGCGCCGAGGTCGATGTCGAAGACCCAGACCGCGAGTGGAACCGGTGCCACCGCGACAAGTATCGTCAGGACAGTCTGCACGGGCAGGAACAGACGGCTGATCCCCGCGGTGAACATGATCCCGCCGCCGCCTCCCAGAATTGCGTTGCCTGGCAGGTTCACGAGGATCGCGAGCAGGACGTAGCGGTACCGCGTGGCCACCGGGCGAAGCCAGGCCGGCGCTTCTGCGCGTAACGCGACAAGCCGCTCGGTGCGAGACAGCGGTTCGACGGTCTCGAGCAGGCGGCAGGCTTTCCTGAGGCGCATGTCCTCGAAGGCGCGGTGGAGCCGCGCGTAGGGCACCCATTCGCCAACGGCATATGCAAGCACCAGCCCCGCCACGGTCGAGGCGTAGAGAGGCGGGGCGATCCATGGCCCCTCCATCACCATAAGCGACAAGCCGATCTCGACGCCCGGAACGAAAGGGACCGAGATCAGTAGCGCATAGGCCACAAGGAAGGCCACGAGCATCCCGATGCGCAGGCGATCGTCCTCGAAGAGCGCCAGCCTCGTGACCCAGCCCATCAGCAGATGGATGCCATAAGCGATGAGCAGGACGGTACAGAGCCTGAGCGCGACCCGGCAGATGGCGGCGCAGCGTGCGCGCAGCGACATCGGGCCTGCCTCACTGTCCATGCGAGGCCCAGCGGCAACTGTCGGTCGGCAGGAAATGCAGAAGCGTATCCCGCCCATCCGCGCCCGAAAGCCGGGGGCAGCCTTCGACACTGGTTGCCGAGGCGAAAGCCGTGAATATCGCGGGGTGCGCTTCGGACAGGCACAGCTCTGCGCCGGGGGGTAGGGTGGCTCCGATACGCGCCCCGCCCGTCCTGGATTGGACCGTGAAATAAAGGGGCTCTCCTGTGCCGTTTTCCACGCAGGCCGCCGGTGCCGCTCCCGCCGGGACGACGGTTGCGGTCAGGGCGAAAACGAGTGGGAAAAAGAGCATCATCGTCGATCCTTTCCCACGATCCTTCCCCCCGGAACCCAGCCGGTAAACCGAAAAGCGTGGGTATCTCGAAGAGGTGATGGCGCCGTGAACGTCACGGCGATGTGATGGACGAGCCTGAAACGGATGGCGATCCGTCGAGTCCCAACCCTGTCAACCAAGGGAGGATACCTCATGAGACCGATCATTTCCGCCGCCGCCGCAAGTCTCGCCATCGCCGCCGGACCAGTGCTTGCGCAGGACGGCGACATGGGTTTCGGCACCGCGGACGATATCGCCTATGCCGAACTGCTCTGGGACCTTATGGAGGCCGAACGCCTGGCAGGCCCCGACATGATCCAAGCCTTCCCCTATCAGGGGCTCGAGCCGCACGGGATGATGCTCGAAACCTTCTACGCGGTCGGAACCATCGGCGGGCACACCGGCGACCTGATCGTCAAGCGCAATTACGGACCCGAGGGCGTGTCGGTCGACGAGGTCCTGTCGGATCCCGACGGACATCTCGGCGCCTACACCGTCATGTTCCGCCGCGAGGCCGGGTACGACCCGGAAAACCTCGACTGGTTCTGGGCGCGTTACAATCCCGATGGGTCCATCGCGGAAAACCCGATGGGCATGGCGCTGGCCGGCCGCGTGGCGCGCGGCATGGACGAGGGCTGCATCGCCTGTCACCAGGGCGCCGTCGATGACCTGGTCTTCACCTCGGATCACCTGATAGCCAACTGACCCCAAGGCACAGGTGACCCAGCCCGCGTCGAGGCTCCGATGTTCCCCGACCTCGCCCTGACTGTTCTGACTGCCCTCATGGGCGTGATGCTCGGAGCCTCGGCGCACAGGGCCGGCCTTTGCACGGTGAAGGCGGTGGCGGAGGTCATGACGACGGGCCGCGGCCATATCCTGTGGTCTTTCCTCAAGGCGTCGCTGTGGACGCTCGGCCTGCTGTCCGTCGCGGCGCTGGCGGGTTTCGATGCGGACCTCTCGGCGCAGCCCATCCTGTTAAGCGGGATCGCCGGCGGTATCCTGTTCGGTGTCGGGGCCGGCCTGAACGGTGCCTGCAGCTTTTCCACCCTCGCGCGCCTCGCCGAGGGCCATGGCGTGATGCTGTTGACGCTTGCCGGCTGGGGGGGCGGGCTCGTCGCCATGCGGACGTTTGCGGCGATCCCTGCGGGGACCATGTCGGCAAGCGTCATCCCCGGGTGGCTTGTCCTGCCGGGGCTCGCCTGGATCTTCTGGGAAGGCAGTCGCCTCGTCCGCCGGGTCTGGCAGCAGGGCGGGGCTATCCTGACGGATGATATCTGGCCGCTATCGCTGGGCGTGTTTCTGGTGGCACTCGCCATGACCGGGCTTCTTCTGCTGGAACGCCCATGGTCCTTCACCTCCACCGCGATCTGTGCCTCCGGCGCCGCCGATTTGGCCCCATGTGCGCATCCCGCGACGCTCTGGGTCGTCTCGGGATCGGCGATGCTCGCCATGGTGGCGTCCGCGATGTTGCGCGGCAGTTTTCGCATTCGTCCGGTCCGACTGCGCTCGGCGGCACGCAGGCTCGGCGCGGGCAGCCTCATGGGGGCCGGAGCCGCGCTGATCCCGGGCGGCAATGACGGGCTGATCCTGTTCGGCATCCCGTCGCTCTCGTCCCATGCCCTGCCATCGTGGTTCGGCATCGTCGCGGGCATCTGGATGGCGCTCGTGGTGATGCGGGTAGCGGGCGCCCGGGTGCCCACGATCACGTGTGACGGCGATATATGCCGAGCGCGCGTGTAACGGCGCAAGACGTCGTGAGTCCGGCAGGCAAGGCGAAAGGTACCAGACGATGACGAACAAGCGAACAAACTGGCTGGACGAGGTGCTCGACCGCATCGGCCACCTGCTTGCGTCGAAGCTGAACCGCCCGTCTTCGGGCTACGAGCCCTACACGCCTTCGGATTACCAGACGCTCGCCCGCATCCTGCGCCCCGGCGACGTGCTGCTCGTGGAAGGGGGCGAGCGGATTTCCACGGCGATCAAGTATCTGACACAGTCGACCTGGTCCCACGCCGCCATGTATGTGGGCAACCAGCTCCCCGATGCGGCCGGCGGGTCCGAGCGGCACCATCTGGTCGAGGTGGTTCTCGGCCGGGGCTGTGTTTCGGCTCCGCTGTCGAAATACGCAAGCTTCAACACCCGCATCTGCCGCCCCGTTGGCCTGACGGAGGAGGAGCGGGCCGAGGTCGCGGCCTTCATGATCGCGCGGATCGGGCTCAAGTACGACATGCGCAACATCTTCGATCTGTTGCGATACTTTTTCCCGACACCGCCTGTCCCGGTGCGCTGGCGGCGACGCATGCTCGCCCTTGGGTCGGGTAGTCCGACGCGTGCGATCTGTTCATCCCTGATCGCGCGGGCGTTCCAGTCGGTGCGCTATCCGATCCTGCCGGATGTGAAAACGGTCAAGCAGAGGTCCGGTTCGACCTTCGCCCGGAGGGAGATCCTGCACGTCCGTCACCATTCCCTGTTCGCTCCGCGCGACTTCGATCTCTCGCCCTATTTCCGAATCGTGAAGCCCCATCTGGAGACGGAGTTCAGCCATCGCGCGCTGGAGTGGGGCGACATTCCGAATACGGCGGCACTTCCTGATGATCGAGCGTCCCCTTTGGTACAGTTTGAAGCCTGACGCAGGCCTTTCCAAAAAGGTATCAGCCTGATGTGGATTCCCGATTGTCACGAAATGCGGAACTCCGTGAGACGTGAATTGTATGTGATATAGGGGCAGGCGAATATTTAAGACAGAAAAGGAGTCTGTCATGAATATGAATCTTGGAAGAAGGCAAATCTTGGGTGGCGTTGGTCTTGCAGCCGTCTCTGTCCCAGCATTGGGAACGTTCACTGCGCGGGCGCAATTCACGGACGACGGAGAATACAGGTTCGAGATCGTTCGTTCGGAGGCGGAATGGCGCGAAATGCTGCCGGAATTCGAATACAACATTCTCAGGAATGGCGGCACGGAGCCGCATTTTTCCTCCCGTCTCTGGAACGAGGAACGGGAAGGGCACTACGCCTGCCGTGGATGCGAGCTGCGGCTCTACGAGTCCGAATGGAAGACGATCCGCGAGATCGGTTGGGTTTTCTTCTATCACTCGGTGCCGAATTCGACCCTGACCAGCATCGACGAGATCCCCGAGCAATACCTCGCCGATGACGCCATGGCCTCGGACGGCACCATGATCGAAGCCCATTGCCGCCGCTGCGGAAGCCACCTCGGTCACATCATCCTTGTCCAGGGAGATGTGCTTCACTGCATAAACGGGGCTAGCCTCGTCTTCGAACCGACCGCCTGAAGGCCAAGCGACAGACAGCCCCGGCCCCGATCGATGAAAATCGCTCGGGGCCGCTTCTTTTGTCGATTTTCACATAGGTTTACGCTGCTTCCGTCTGTATCAGGGCGAAAGGAAAGGCCCGCCTGTCAAGGCGGGCCCTCGGCTTCCCGGAAACGGGTCCGGAGTTCACTCGTCGGACAGGCTTTCCGCGCGCAGGCGTTCGAAGATTTCCGCCGCATAGGTCGGGTCGGACATGAATACGGTCACGCCATTCTGACCCGCCCGGTCGCTCTGGCTGTCGATGCTCATGTTGAAGTGTTCCAGCACCTCGGCGAGGGTCGTGTTCTCGCTCAAGTCGACCATCATGGGTTGGGACGAGGGAACCATCGTGATGTCGCCGGCGCTGTCGGCATCCATGTTGAAGTGCATGATGGCGAATTCCAGCGCCGATTGCGCATAGGCCGGAACGGTCATCATGAGGGAAACGGCAAGGGGGATATAGATTTTCATCATGTTGTTCCTTGGATTTTCATTCATGAACTCTCACGAATTGGCCCGGTAGGGACTGCGGTATTCCGTGAAAGTGTGCGATTGCACTTCCTGGAGCATGATGTGAATGGGCCGCCACTGCAAATTACGTTGTGATCGCGATATATCACGATAAAAAGACCGATAGTGCGAATGCGTTAATTCGGTATGTCTCAGCGGCTTCGGTGAGAAATCAAGATGAATGGTGGCGGCGGTGGCCAGGGGATGAAACCTCGCCGGATGAAGGCTTCTGTCTGACGTCGCTGTGGTTTCGCTCCGAACGTCGAATGCGGGACATGAGACTGTCGATGACCGCGCGGCCGCTTCCAGGAAACGACCGGCGTACGGCTCCGCCCGGCCCAGGCGCGACACGCTGCTTTGATCCGGGCGACCCAAGGTCCGGCGTTACCGCCGCAAGATGAGTGTCGCGGCTGCGGCAAGCAGAAGTGCGACCGACCCGGAGAGCGCGAACCATCCGAAATACCAGAACCGCCCGGCGACCGTGTTGTCCGCGAATGATGCGACGAACACCTGTTTGCCGAAATGGACGGCCGCCGCCGACGCCAGCACGCTCAGTGCGGCGGCGGTGAATTGTGCGGTGGGCGTCAGACCTGTTCGGCGCAGACCAAGCCAGAGAATTGCCCCCGCGATGCCGCCGATGATGCCCGTCTGCTCTGCCCACCACGGGTGCGCGCCCAGCGTTTGCGGCACGCCGGCCAGCGCGGCGACGACGATGGCCATGCCGGCCGTCGCGGCGATCAGGAGGTCGAGGCGGGACATGTGGTGGTGCATGATCTGAACTCCGGTTGGGTAAGGTCGATGACCAGGCCGGCTGCCGCTTCGGCATCGGCGCGATCATGCGTGACCATCAGCGCCGGGATCCCCCGGTCGCGGATATGCGCGAAGGTGAAGGCGCGCAGGTCGTCGCGCAGGGCCGCGTCGAGCCTGGAGAACGGTTCGTCGAGCAGAAGCGCGCGCGGCTCGGCCAGCAGGGTGCGCATGAGCGCCGCGCGCGACCGTTGCCCACCCGATAGCGTGGCCGGGTCGCGATCGTGCAGGCCGGAAAGACCCGCGCGATCCAGTGCCGCCTCGACCGCCGCACGGCGCGCCGCCCGGCCTCGGATCGAACGCGCCAGCCCGAAGGCGAGGTTGTCGCCCACCGACAAGTGGGGGAACAGCACCGCGTCCTGGAACATCAGCCCCACGCGCCGCGCCTCGGGCGGCAGGGGCGCGAGGTCTCTGCCATCGAGTTGGATGCGGCCCGACAGTGTGAAGCCATGGGCCAGATGCCCGCCGATCGCGTCCAGCAGCGTGGACTTGCCGATGCCGGAGGGCCCCATGACGGTCGCCACCTCGCCTGCGCGCACCGTCAGGCTGATTGGCGGGAACAGGGCAGCGTCTCCACGGCGTGCCACGGAGACCTCTTGTAGAATCAGCGTCATCACCCTGTCTCCGCCTGCAGGTCCCGGCGATTGCGATGCAAAAGCGCGGGGATCAGGACGGCCGCTCCATAGGCCGCGAAGGGCAGCCCGGCCTGCAGCGTGGCATAGACCCCGGTCACCCGCCTGTCGGACGACGCGGACAGCGTCACCGCCTCGGTGGTCAGTGTCGCGATCCGACCCGCGCCCATGAAGAGCGTCGGCAGGTATTGCGCGACCGACACCGCCACGCCGATGGCCGCTGCCGTCAGGATCGGCGTCAGCAGCACCGGCAGCTTGACGGTGAAGAGCCTGCGCCACGGTCCTGCCCCAAGCGACGCGGCCGCGCGCGAGAGGCGCGGGTCGAGCGCGCGCCACGGGTCCGACAGTGCGATCATGACATAGGGAAAGACGAACAGCGCTTGCGCCCAGATCACCGCGATTGTCCCGCCCGTGAGGCCAAGCTGCAGGAACAGCACGTTCAGCCCGAAGAGGAACCCGATCTGCGGCACCAGAAGCGGCAGGTAGATCAGCGCCTCGGCCCAGCCCGCGCGGCCACGGCGGGCGCGGTCCTCGCCCTCGAGCCATGCGATGGCGAGTGCGAGCGACAGGGCCGTGGTGGCGGCCGCAAGGAGTAGCGTATTGCCCAGCGCCTCGACCCAGCCGCGTCCGGGGGTGGTCCAAGCGCGGATCGACCAGCTTTCGGGCAGCAGGCCGGGCCATGTCCAGCGCCAGGCCAGCGACCAGACCAGCAAGGACAGCATGGCCAGCGCACCCGCCGCAAAGAGAGCCGCCGAGAGCGCCGTGGTCAGCCACAGCCCCGGTTCCGCTGAGAGGCCCCGTCCGCCGCGCCGTACCCACCACCGCCCCGTGGCGCTGCCCGCCCGCTCCAGCGCCCAAAGGAGCGCGAAGGCCCCCACGACCAGCAGCGCCTGAAGCAGCGCGCCCGCAGCGGCCGGCAGCATCAGGCCGATGTCCGGCGCCGTGAACAGCCTGAGCAGCAGGACGGCCAGCGTGGGCGGGTTCGATGGCCCGAGGATCAGCGCCATGTCGACCACCGAAAGCGAATAGGCCAGCACCACCATCACCGGCAGCCGGATCAG